>VFQO010000547.1_pt1 | contig 38963 bp, 44 predicted proteins | sample 3512331 | NCBI WGS metagenome assembly VFQO01 (sample SAMN10412371, study PRJNA504923) | tailings metagenome | isolation source: Replicate 3 from Balatoc abandoned mine | place: Philippines: Itogon, Benguet | collected 2017-08-28 | reverse complement strand
TCCAGACCATGGGCCCGTTCTGGCTGCCCACCATCAACACCGCGCTGCTGCTCACCTCGGGCGTCACGCTCACCATCGCACACCACGCGCTGCAGGCCGGCCAACGTGCCAAGACCATCGGCTTCATGTGGATCACGGTGCTGCTGGGCCTGGTGTTCCTGTTCGTGCAGGGTTACGAGTACTTCCACGCCTACACCGACTTGAACCTCAAGCTCAACTCGGGCATCTTCGGCTCCACGTTCTTCATGCTCACCGGTTTCCACGGCTTTCACGTGTTCGTGGGCATGCTGATGCTGCTGTTCATCACCCTGCGTCTGCACAAGGGCCATTTCACGGCCGAGCGTCACTTCGGCTTCGAGGGCGCAGCCTGGTACTGGCACTTCGTGGACGTGGTCTGGCTCGGCCTGTACATCCTCGTTTACTGGATGTGATGTCCTGCCAGGGACGTCTGCCCCATGGAAAAAGCGCCGCGAGGCGCTTTTTTCTTTCGGTGACCGTTGCGCCGATCAGCGCTGCAGCGGCAAGCCGGTCGGTTGGATCCAGCCCATGAAGTACGCCACCAGCACCAGCACGAAGAGCAGGACGGAAAAGCCGACGCGAAACGCGAGGGCGCGCGCCATCTGCCGTTTGCGTGGCGCTTCGCCCTCTTCCTGCACGCCGCCGCGCATCATGAACACCAGCGCCGCGGCCAGGCTGCCGATGATGGCCACGAAAGCCACGATGACCAGGTACTTCATGCCCCGCATTATCCGGGGCCCGTTCGCGCCCATGACCACGCACGGTCAATGCGGGGTGGCTGGATGAGCCGCGCGCGCTTTCTGGTCGTCACCGTGGCCACGGTCATCACGATGGCCGCGACCGCCTCGCTGGGTCTGTGGCAACTGGATCGGGCGCGCCAGAAGACTTCGCTGGAGGCCGCCATCCTCGCGCGCGCCGAGCAGGCCCCGGTGGGCAATGCCGGATTGCTGGCGCAGACGGATACCGCATCGCTGCTGCACCGCGCCGTGCAGTTGCGCGGCCAATGGGTGCCGCAGCACAGCGTCTTCCTGGAGAACCGGCAAATGAACGGCCGAACCGGCTTCTTTCTGGTGACGCCATTGCAATTGACGGGCAGCGACCGTGTGGTGCTGGTGCAGCGCGGCTGGCTGCCGCGCGATTTCAACGACCGCACGCGCGTGCCCGATGTCGCCACGCCGCCGGGCGAGGTGCTGGTGTCCGGGCGGCTGGCCCCGCCGCCCGGGCGGCTATACCAGTTCGGCGACGCCGGCAGCGGGCCCATCCGGCAAAATATCGACCTTGCCGCCCTCCGACAGGAAACCGGTCTCGCGCTGCTGGATCTTTCGGTGCAGCAGACCGGCGACGATGAGGGCGAAGGCCAGGGGCGTCTGCAACGCCAATGGCCACTGCCTGCCACCGACGTGCACAAGCACCATGGCTACGCCTTCCAGTGGTTCGCGCTGTGCGCCCTGGTGGCTGGCCTCTATCTCTGGTTCCAGATCATTCAACCCCGGCGCCGACGCGCCCGTCTCCATGGCCAAGACGCCCGATGAACCCCTGACGCTGACGGTGCACAGCCTGCCCACGCCCGACCGCGGCGATGCCGAGCGCGCCGCGGCGACGCGCGCCGGCCGCTGGAAGATGCTGGCCATCCTGCTGGTGTGCGCAGCGCCGGTGATCGCGTCCTACCTCACCTACTACGTGATTCGCCCCGAAGGCCGCCGCAACTACGGCGAGCTCATCGCCGCGCAACCCCTGCTGCCTGCGATCGACGGTCGCGACGTGCAGGGCAGGGTGGTGCCGCTCACGGTGCTCAAGGACCAATGGCTGCTGATCAGCGTGGCCGACAGCGCCTGCGATGCCGACTGCGAGAAGCACCTGTACCTGCAGCGCCAGTTGCGCGAAACGCTCGGTCGCGAAAAGGACCGCCTTGATTGGGTCTGGCTGCGCACCGGCGCTGCCGACCTGAGCGAACCGCTGCGACAAGCCACCGCGGCCGCCACCGTGCTGCACGTGGACGCCGCCGCGCTCGGGCAATGGCTGCAGCCCGCGCCGGGCCAGCGGCTCGAGGACCACTTGTACGTGGTCGATCCGCTGGGCCGCTGGATGATGCGCTTTCCTGCCAACATCGATCCGGCGCGCGCCAAGCGCGACCTCGATCGCCTGCTGCGCGCCTCGTCGTCGTGGGACAAGGCCGGCCGACCCGACTGACACCGCGATGGACACCGCACAACCCCTCGTCGACCTGGCGCCCATCGCGCGCCTGATGCTGCTGGGCATCGCGATCGCGCTCGGCCCCTTGCTGTGGATCGGCCTCAAGCACCGCAGTGCCAGCCCGGCGCAGCGCCTGCGCGTGCTCACACTGGTCACGCTCTTCCTCACCTTCGACTTGGTGCTTTTCGGGGCCTTCACCCGCCTCACCGACTCCGGCCTCGGGTGCCCCGACTGGCCCGGCTGCTACGGCGCCGCCAGCCCGATCGGCGCGCACGCCGATATCTCGGCCGCGCAATCGGCGATGCCCACCGGTCCAGTCACCTTCTCCAAGGCCTGGATCGAGATGATCCACCGCTACCTCGCCACCGGCGTGGGCGTGCTGATCATCGTGCTGGCGGTGGGGAGCTGGATCGAGCGGCGTCGCATCCACGTGCACTGGGTCTGGCCGGTGGTCACGCTGGTGTGGGTGTGCCTGCAGGGTGCCTTCGGCGCGCTCACCGTGACGATGAAGCTTTTTCCCGCCATCGTCACGCTGCACCTGCTGGGCGGCCTCATATTGCTGGCGCTGCTGCGCGCGCAATCGGTGGCCTACCGTCTGGGTGAGCCCGGCAGCCCTGGCCCCGCGCTCATCAGCCCGGCGCAGCGCCTGGGCCTGCTGCTCGCGTTTGCCCTGCTGTGGCTGCAGATCGCGCTCGGTGGCTGGGTCAGCACCAACTACGCAGTGCTCGCCTGCAGCGAGTTCCCCACCTGCCAGGGCAGCTGGTGGCCCCCCATGAATCTGCGCGAAGGCTTCACGCTCTGGCGTGAGCTCGGCACCAACCGCGCGGGCGATGCAATCACCTTCCCCGCGCTCACGGCCATCCATTACGTGCACCGCATCGCAGCCTACGCGGTGTTTGCCGCCTTGCTGGCGCTGGCCTGGGCCCTGTGGCGTGTGCCCGGCCTGCAACGCTTTGCACGGCTGCTGGTGGCGCTGTGCGCCTGGCAGTTCCTCACCGGGCTCACGAACGTGGTGCTCGACTGGCCGCTGCTCGCGGCCGTGAGCCACACCGGTGGTGCGGCGGCGCTGGTGATCGTCTTCACGGGCGCCGTGGCCAGCACGCGCGCGCAGCGCCCTGCCGCCGCGTCGCTGCACCTGAGCGAGGCCATGCGATGAGCGCTGCTCCTGCCCCCGAGGCGCGCGCACTGTCGCTGCCGTCCACCTGGCGCCAGTTCAACGCGCTCACGAAACCGCGCGTGATCCAGCTCATCGTCTTCTGTGCCCTCATCGGTATGGTGCTGGCCGTGCCCGGTGCACCCAGCTGGGCGCAGGTGCAGCTCGCGGCCGTGGCCTGCTTCGGCATCTGGCTGGTGGCGGGCGCGGCGGCGGCCTTCAACTGCGTGGTCGAGCAGCACATCGACGCGAAGATGAAGCGCACCGCCTGGCGCCCCACCGCCAAAGGCGAGCTCACCAACCTTCAGACGCTCAGCTTCTCGGCCGTGCTGTGCGGCATTGGTTCGGCCATCCTGTGGTTCTGGGTCAATCCGCTGACGATGTGGCTCACCTTCGCCACCTTCGTGGGCTACGCGGTGATCTACACCGTGATCCTCAAGCCGCTCACGCCGCAGAACATCGTCATTGGCGGTGCGTCCGGGGCCATGCCGCCGGTGCTGGGCTGGGCGGCCATGACCAACACCGTGGCGCCCGAGGCACTGATCCTCTTCCTCATCATCTTCCTCTGGACGCCGCCGCACTTCTGGGCGCTGGCGCTCTACCGCGTGGAGGACTACCGCAAGTCCGGTCTGCCCATGCTGCCGGTGACGCATGGCTCGGAGTTCACACGCCTGCAGATCCTGCTCTACACGCTGGTGCTGCTGGCCGCCACGCTCATGCCCTTCATGATGCGCATGAGCGGCTGGTTCTACCTGGTCTCGGCACTCGCACTCGGGCTGGGCTTCTGCGGCTATGCGTTCGCGCTGTGGCGCAACTACTCCGATGCGCTGGCCCGCAAGACCTTCCGCTTCTCGCTCATTCACCTGTCGCTGCTGTTTGCGGCGCTGCTGATCGACCACTACCTGCCATGGTGAACACCTTATCGCGCCGCCGCCTGCTGTTTGCCGCCACCGGTGCGCTGGCCCTCGCTGCCTGTTCCGAATCGCCGCAGAGCTTCAAGGGCATCGACATCACCGGTGCCGACTACGCCACCGGCTTCTCGCTCACTGACCACAACGGTCAGAAGCGCACGCTCGACGATTTCAAGGGCAAGGTGGTGGTGGTGTTCTTCGGCTTCACGCAGTGCCCCGACGTGTGTCCCACGTCGATGACCGAACTGGCGCAGGCCAAGCAGTTGCTTGGACCCGATGGCGAGCGACTGCAGGGGCTCTTCATCAGCGTGGATCCGGAACGCGACACGCCCGAGGTGATGAAGCAGTACGTGGCCAACTTCGACCCGAGTTTTCTTGCGCTGTATGCCGCGCCGGGCGAGCTGGAGGCGCTGGCCAAGAGCTACAAGGTCTACTACAAGAAAGTGGAAGGCAAGACGCCCACCAGCTACACCATGGACCACTCTGCGGGCAGCTACGTGTACGACCCGCAGGGCCGCATTCGCCTCTACCACCGTTACGGCACCGGTGCGCAGGCGCTGGCCGACGATCTGAAGATTCTGTTGAAGTAACCCACGCCTGCCGCGCCCCCCCTCCCGCCGCAGGCGAGAGAGGGGGACGCCGCGCAGCGGCGCAGGGGGTGTTTCGTTTCAATCCACCTTCGCGCCGCTGAGTTTCACCACCCGCTCGTACTTGGCGCGCTCGCGGGTCATGAACTCACCGAAGGCCTGGGGGGAGCTCGGCGCGGGCTCGGCCATCAGGCCGGCGAACTTCGATTTCACCTCGGGCGACTGCAACGCCTTGCCGAAGGCCGCGTTGAGCTGCGCCACCACGTCGGCCGGTGTGCCCGCGGGTGCGATCAGGCCCCACCAGGTGTCGATCTCGAAGCCGGGCAGGGTCTCTGCCACCGTGGGCACGTCGGGCATCACGCTGCTGCGTTGCATGGTGGTGACGGCAAGCGCCTTGAGCTTGCCCGAGCGGATATTGGCCGCCGCGGTGGCGAGGTTGTCGAAGTTGAAGTCGACCTGACCGGACAGCAGGCCGAGCTGCGCCGGGTTCCCGCCGTTGTAGGGAATGTGTACCGCGAAGATGCCGGCCTGGTTCTTGAACAGCTCGCCCGCGAGGTGGCCGGCACTGCCGTTGCCGCCCGAGCCGTAGTTCAGGCGGCCCGGGTTGGCCTTGCCGTAGCGGATCAGGTCGGGCACGCTGTTGATCGCCAGGCGCTGCGCGGTCTCGGCGTTCATTACCAGCACGTTGGGCACACGCAGCATCTGCGTCACGGGCGCGAAATCCTTCGCCGGGTCGTAAGGCAGTTGCTTGAAGAGCCAGGGATTGATGCCGTGCGAGGCCGTGGTGGCGATGCCCAGCGTGAGGCCGTCGGGCGCCGCCTTGGCGACCTGGCTCACGCCGATGTTGCCGCCCGCACCGGGGCGGTTTTCGATGATCACGGTTCCCAGCGAGTCCTTCACCGCCTCGGCCAGGATGCGCGCCGTCACATCGATCGGACCGCCGGCTGCAAAGGGCACGACGATGCGCGTGGTACGCGCCTGCGCCCAGGCGGGCAGGGCCAGCGTGGCAGCGGTGAGGGCGATGGCGTGGCGGCGTGAAATCATGTCGTGGTCTCCGGTGGTGGTGGTGATCAAGCCTTGTCGGCGGCGCTGGTGAACGAGTCGGCGAAGTAGCACTCTTCGGGCAACTTGCCCTCGGCCACGTAGTCCTTGCGGGCCGATTCGACCACGATCGGCGCGCCGCAGGCATAGACCTCGAAGCCGCTGAGGTCGGGGTGGTCCTGCAGCACGGCGCGGTGCACGAAGCCGGTGCGTCCGCTCCAGCCGTCCTCGGGCAAGGCGTCGGAGATCACTGGCACGTAGCGCAGGTTGGGCATGGCAGCGAGCTGCTCCTCGATCCACGCGCTCTGGTACAGGTCGCCCGGGCGGCGGCCGCCCCAGTACAGGGTGGCCGGGCGCTGGATGCCCTTGAAGCGCATGTGCTCGATGATGGCCTTGATGGGCGCGAAGCCCGTGCCCGAGGCGAGCAGGATCATGGGCTTGTCGCTGTCCTCGCGCAGGAAGAAGCTGCCGAACGGGCCTTCGATGCGAAGGATGTCCTTCTCCTTCATGGTGCTGAACACCTGGTCGGTGAACTTGCCGCCGGGCATGTGGCGCAGGTGCAGCTCAAGGCCGGGCGCCTCGGCCTGCGTGTGCGGCGCATTGGCCATCGAGTAGCTGCGGCGGTCGCCATCGCGCAGGATGAACTCGACGTACTGGCCGGCGCGGTACTGGAAGGTGTCGCTCGCCGGCAATTGCAGGCGCAGCACCATCACGTCGTGCGAGGCACGGCTCAAGCTGCTCACGCGCGCAGGCATCTTCTTGATCGGAAAGGCGCCAACCTCGGTGACCTGGCGCGACTCCAGGACCACGTCGCTCTGGGCCACGCCGCAGCAGGTGAGCACATAGCCGGCCGCCTCTTCCTCGGCGCTCAGGGCCTTGGATTGGTGCGGACCGTGCACCACGTTGCCCGCCAGCAGCTTGCACTTGCAGGAGCCGCAGGCGCCGTCCTTGCAGCCATAGGGCAGGCCGATGCCCTGGCGGATGCCCGCGGCCAGCATGGCTTCGTCGGGGTTGGCGGAGAAGGTGCGCCCGCTGGGCTGCACGGTGATGGTGAATGTCATACTCGCGAACTTTCAGAGAGGGGCTGCACGCGCAGCACGCCCCGCAACAGCAACCGCGCATTGTCGCAAAAACCCTCTTCCAATGAGTTTTCTGGGCGCCTTGCCCGCACGCTTCCGGCGTGAACGGGTGTTGATCGTGGGCTGCGGCGACGTGGGCCTTCGCGCCGCGCGCGAACTCGGCGCCGGTCGACGCGTGCGCCTGATGGCGCTCACCTCCACCCCCGCGCGAGCCGATGCCTTGCGCGCAGCGGGCATCACCCCGCTTGCCGGCAACCTCGACGACCCGCGCAGCCTGCGCCGCCTGGCGGGGCTGGCCTCGCGCGTGCTGCACCTGGCCCCGCCCCCCGGCGAAGGCAACCCTGACTGGCGCACGGACCCGCGTACACGTGCCCTGGTGCGGGCGTTGGCCCAGCGTTCGCCACCGTTGTCGCTGGTCTACGGCTCCACCAGCGGCGTCTACGGCGACCGGCAGGGCGCGTGGACCAGCGAAGCCGTGCCGGTGCGCCCGCACACCCCGCGGGCATTGCGCCGCGTCGACGCCGAAGACCGCGTGCGCTGGCTCGGCCGCGCCGTGGGCGTGCGCGCCAGCATTCTCAGAATTCCGGGCATCTATGCCAACGATCGCGAAGGCGGCACGCCACGCGATCGCCTGCTGCGCGGCACACCGGTGCTGCGCGCCGAAGACGATGTGTTCACCAACCACGTGCACGCCGACGATCTGGCGCGCGCCTGCGCGCTGGCGCTGTGGCGCGGGCGTGCGCAGCGCGTGTTCCACGTCGTGGACGACACGGTGCTCAAGATGGGTGACTATTTCGACCTTGCGGCCGACTTGTACGGCCTGCCACGCCCACCGCGCGTGGCGCGCGACGCTGCCAAGGACCAACTGCCGCTGATGCTGTTGAGTTTCATGGGCGAATCGCGCCGGCTCACCAACCAGCGGCTCAAGCAGGAGTTGCGCCTGCGCCTGCACCATCCCACGGTGGCCGAGGGCTTGCGGGCCTGACGTGCAGGATGCGCCGCTGGCGCCATGAAGCGCGAAAGCCCGGCATGACCGGGCTTCGTGCAGGGGTGTTGCGTGGTGCCGAAGGCCGGACTCGAACCGGCACACCTTGCGGCGGCGGATTTTGAATCCGCTGCGTCTACCGATTCCGCCACTTCGGCCCAGGCAAGGGCGCGGATTATGGCACAGTGATGGCATGCAATACCCCACCATCGAAGATGCGATCGGCCGCACACCGCTGGTCGCGCTGCAGCGCATCGGCGCGGCCGAGAACGCCGCCCGCGGCAACGTGATCCTTGGCAAGCTCGAAGGCAACAACCCCGCCGGCTCGGTGAAAGACCGGCCCGCGCTGTCCATGATCCGCCGCGCCGAAGAGCGCGGCGACATCAAACCCGGCGACACGCTGATCGAGGCCACGTCGGGCAACACCGGCATTGCGCTCGCCATGGCGGCGGCCATCAAGGGCTACCGCATGGTGCTCATCATGCCGGAGGACCTGTCCATCGAACGCGCGCAGACCATGAAGGCCTTCGGTGCCGAGCTGATCCTCACGCCCAAGAGCGGCGGCATGGAGTCGGCGCGCGACTTGGCCGAGAAGATGCAGGCCGAGGGCAAGGGCCGCGTGCTCGACCAGTTCGCCAACCCCGACAACCCGCGCGTGCATTACGAGACCACCGGCCCCGAGCTGTGGGAGCAAACCGGCGGGCGCATCACCCACTTCGTGAGCGCCATGGGCACCACCGGCACCATCACCGGCGTCTCGCGTTTCCTGAAGGAAAAGAACCCCGCGATCCGCATCGTCGGTGCGCAGCCCAGTGAGGGTTCGCGCATCCCGGGCATCCGCAAGTGGCCACAGGAGTACCTGCCCAAGATCTACGACCCCAAGGCGGTGGACGAACTCGTGTACGTGTCGCAGGGCGACGCCGAGGACATGGCGCGCCGGATGGCCCGCGAGGAGGGCATCTTTGGCGGCATTTCGGCCGCCGGTGCGCTGTGGGCCGCGCTGCAGGTGGCTCGTCAGGTGGAGAACGCCACCATCGCCTTCGTCGTGTGCGATCGCGGCGACCGCTACCTCTCCACCGGCGTGTTCCCCGCCTGACGGCCACCATGGCGGGCGAATTCCGCTATTGCCCGCAGTGCGCCGCGCCACTGCAGCTCATCGCCGCGGCGGAAGACGGTGGCGAGAAGCAGCGCCTGCGTTGCCCGGCCTGCGGCTTCACGCACTGGAACAACCCCACGCCGGTGCTGGCAGCCATCGTCGAACTTGACGGCAAGGTGCTGCTGGCGCGCAACGCCGCCTGGAGCGGCAAGTTCTTCGGCCTCATTACCGGCTTCATGGAGGCCGGCGAGACGCCGGAGGAGGGTATCCGGCGCGAGATCGCCGAGGAGACGTCGCTGCAGACCGAGGCGCTCTCGCTGGTGGCGGTGCACGACTTCCAGCGCATGAACCAGGTCATCGTGACCTACCACGCGCGCTGCAAGGGCGCGGTGCGGCTCTCGCCCGAGCTGTCGGAGTACCGGCTGCTGGAGCCGGCGGCCGTGCGCTGTTGGCGCGCCGGCACCGGCCTGGCCCTGGCGCAGTGGCTTTTGTCACGCGGGCACACGCCGGCATTCCTGGACGACCCACCAAATCCCCGCCCGGCCTAGAATGCAGCGTTTTCCCGCCCGGAGCCTTCTTTCATGATCGCCGCTGACCGCGAACTCGACGCGCGGGGCCTGAACTGCCCCCTGCCCATTCTCAAGGCCAAGAAGGCCCTGGCCGACATGCACAGCGGCCAGACACTCAAGGTGGTGGCCACCGACGCCGGCTCGGTGCGCGATTTCCAGGCCTTCGCCAAACAGACCGGCAACCTGCTCGTGCACCAGGAATCGGTGGGCGGCGAACACATCTCGGTGCTCAAGCGCCGTTGAAACGCGCCATGGACGTCCTGCTTGTCGATCCGCTGGTGCCCGAGGCACTGGCGTGGCTGCAGGAACGCTACCAGGTTGCCTATCAACCCGAACTGGCCGACGACCCGGCGGCGCTGCGCCAGGCGGTGGCCGAGGCGCGCGCCATCGTGGTGCCGCCGCACGTCATCGTCTCGGCCGAATTCCTCGAACATGCGCCGCTGCTGCAGATGGTCGCGCGCATGCAGATCTCCAGCGACAACACCGATCTCGAGGCCTGCTCGCGCCGCGGCGTGCGCGTGCTGCAGGCGCGCAGTGCCACGGTGCGCTCCAATGCCGAGTACTTGCTGTACGGCCTGTTGATGCTCTACCGCCGCGGCATGGTGAGCGCCCTGCTGGGCCGCAAGCTGGGCCAGGTGCGCATGGGCCGCGAGCTCGCGGGCAGTACCGTGGGCCTGCTGGGCATGGCGCCGGTGGCGCACACGCTGGCGCCGATGCTGCGCTGCCTGGGCGTGCGCGTGCTCGGCTACGACCCGGCCGTGCACCACGCTGCCGAGCTCTGGGGCAAGCTGGGCGTGGAGCCCGTGCCCTACGACGAACTGCTGTCGCGCTCGGACGCGATTTCGCTGCAGATGGTCTACGCCTCGCGCTTCAAGGGCTGGATCAATGAGCGCCTGCTCAACCACTGCAAGCCCGGCCAACTGTGGGTCGGCGTGAGCCGCAGCGCCCTGTTCGACCCGGAGGCGCTGGCCTTGGCCTTGTGCGACGGCCGCATCGACGCCTGCCTGCTCGACGGCGCCAACCCGGCGTTCGCCGCCGCGGGCTCACCGCTGCACGGCGTGCCCAACCTGCACCTCACGCCGCGTCTGGGCTCGCACACGCGCGAGGCCAAGCTGCGCGCGAGCTGGTACCTGGCGCGCCGCATCCACGAAACGCTCTCCCCCGAGGAGGCCCGCCGCGAGCCCGGCGGCAGCGATTTCGCCGCCCTCGACAGCACCGGCTTCCCGGAGTCGGGCGACCCACCGCAGGCGGCCACGCCCTCGCAGTGGGCGTCGCTCGCCATGCACGACAGGGACTGACGAGGCTCAGCCCAGGCGGGCCAGCTGGTCTTGCACCTTTTGCAGCGTGGCGCCGAACTCGGCCACGCGCTGCTTTTCCTGCTCGATCACCGCCGCTGGCGCGCGTGCCACAAAGCCCTCGTTGGCCAGCTTGCCCTGCGCCTTGGCGATCTCGCCCTGCAGGCGCGCGGCCTCCTTGGCGAGACGGGCTTTCTCGGCCGCCACGTCGATTTCCATGAACAGGCACAGCCGGGCATCGCCCACCACGGCCACGGGTGCGGCACCGGCGGCCTGCGCCCAGGTGGCCTCGTCGTCGAACACGCGAACCTCGGCCAGCTTGGCCAGGGCCTGCAGCACCGGCGCGGCATCGCGCAGGAAGGCGGCGTCGCCCACCGCGTAGAGCGGCAGGCGCTGCGCGGGCGACACGCCCATTTCGCCGCGCAAGGTGCGGCAGGCGTCCACCAGCTTCTTCAGGCGCGCCACGTGCGCCTCGGCGGCTTCGTCGATGCGTTCCGGCTGGCACACCGGGTAGGCGGCCAGCGCCACCGACTCGCCGCCACGGCCGGCCACCGGCGCGACCTTCTGCCACAGCTCCTCGGTAATGAAAGGGATCACCGGGTGCGCCAGCCGCAGGATGGCCTCGAGCGTGCGGATCAACGTGCGGCGCGTGGCGCGCTGCTGCGCGGCGTCGCCGGTCTGGATCTGCACCTTGGCGATCTCGAGGTACCAGTCGCAGAACTGGTTCCACACGAAGTCGTAGATGGCGTTGGCCACGTTGTCGAGCCGGTACTCGGCAAAGCCCTTGGCGACGTCGGCTTCGACGCGTTGCAGGGTTGAGCTGATCCAGCGGTCCGCCTGGCTGAAGCTCAGGTAGCTGTGGAAAGGCTGACCGACGGCGCATTCGTCCTTGGTGTGTTCCCTCAGGCCGCAGTCGTGGCCCTCGCAGTTCATGAGCACGAAGCGCGAGGCGTTCCAGAGCTTGTTGCAGAAGTTGCGGTAGCCCTCGCAGCGCTTGCTGTCGAAGTTGATGCTGCGGCCCAGCGACGCCAGTGCCGCGAAGGTGAAGCGCAGCGCGTCCGCGCCGTAGGCCGGAATGCCTTCGGGGAATTCCTTCTCGGTGTCCTTGCGCACGCGCGGCGCGGTCTCGGGCTTGCGCAGGCCGGTGGTGCGCTTGTCCAGCAACTGCGGCAGCGCGATGCCGTCGATCAGGTCCACCGGGTCGAGCACGTTGCCTTCGCTCTTGCTCATCTTGCGGCCCTGCGCGTCGCGCACCAGGCCGTGGATGTAGACGTGGCGGAACGGCACGCGCCCGGTGAAGTGGGTCGTCATCATGATCATGCGCGCGACCCAGAAGAAGATGATGTCGTAGCCCGTGACGAGCACGCTGCTGGGCAGGTAGAGATCAAAGTCGCGCAGGCCTGACCGCTGCGCCGCCGGGCCGCCCCAAGGCGCAGCAGCCCCCTCGGGGGGCAGCGAGGACACGTCAGTGCCGAGCGTGGGGGCTCCATGTTCTGGCCAGCCCATGGTGCTGAAGGGCACGAGGGCGGAGGAGTACCAGGTGTCGAGCACGTCGGGGTCACGCGTGAGCTTTTTGCCCGGGGCCTTGGCCTGCGCTTCTTCGGCGTTGCGCGCCACGACGATGTTGCCGTCCTCGTCGTACCAGGCGGGGATCTGGTGGCCCCACCAGAGCTGGCGGCTGATGCACCAGTCCTGGATGTTCTTCATCCACTGGTCGTAGGTGTTGATCCAGTTCTCGGGTACGAACTTCACCTCGCCGGAGGCGACGGCGTCGATCGCCTTTTGCGCGATGCTCTTGCCTGTCGGGTCCTGATCGCTGACCTTGGTCATGGCGATGAACCACTGGTCCGTGAGCATGGGCTCGACCACGGCGCCGGTGCGGGCGCAGCGCGGCACCATGAGCTTGTGCTTCTTCGTCTCGACCAGCAGGCCCTGCGCCTCCAGGTCGGCCACCACCGCCTTGCGTGCGGCGAAGCGGTCCATGCCACGGTACTTGTCGGGCGCGTTGTCGTTGATGGCGGCGTCCAGCGTGAGCACACCGATGGTGGGCAGCTTGTGGCGCTGGCCCACAGCGTGGTCGTTGTGGTCGTGCGCGGGCGTGACCTTGACCACACCGGTGCCGAACGCGCGGTCCACGTATTCGTCGGCTATGACGGGAATCTCGCGCTCGCACAGCGGCAGCTTCACCGCCTTGCCGACGATGGCGCTGTAGCGCTCGTCCTCGGGATGCACCATCACCGCGGTGTCGCCCAACATGGTCTCCGGGCGCGTGGTGGCCACCACCACCGAGCCCGAGCCATCGGCCAGCGGGTAGCGGATGTGCCAGAGGAAGCCGTCTTCCTCCTCGCTCTCGACCTCGAGGTCGCTCACCGCGGTCTTGAGCACCGGGTCCCAGTTGACCAGGCGCTTGCCGCGGTAGATGAGGCCCTGCTCGTACAGGCGCACGAAGGTCTCGGTGACCACGGACGAGAGCTTGTCGTCCATGGTGAAGTACTCGCGCGACCAGTCCACCGTATCGCCCATGCGGCGCATCTGGCCGGTGATGGTGTTGCCGCTTTTCTCTTTCCACTCCCAGACCTTCTTCGTGAAGGCGTCGCGGCCGAGGTCGTGGCGGCTGATCTTCTGTTCCTGCAACTGGCGTTCCACCACGATCTGCGTGGCGATGCCTGCGTGGTCGGTGCCGGGCACCCACAGCGTGTTCGCACCCATCATGCGGTGGTAGCGCGTGAGGCTGTCCATGATGGTCTGGTTGAACGCGTGGCCCATGTGCAGCGTGCCGGTCACGTTCGGCGGCGGTAGCTGGATGCAGAACGACGGCGCGCCTGCGCGCGCTTCGCCCGTGCCACGGAATCCGGCTCTGCCCACACCGCGTTGCTCCCACCACGGGCCCCACCGGGCTTCCAGGGGGGCGGGTTCGAAGGATTTGGCCAGCGAAGCGAGGCCGGGTTGCTGCACGGTGTCGGTCATGGGGTGCGCCAGAAAGACAACGGCATCCCGCGGGATGCCGTTGGAATGTTCGGGAATGGCGCCGATTTTACCGGCCGCCCTGTGCCGGACCCGGTTTCAGAGGGCTTCGCGCGCCGCGGCGATGCACTCGCCGAGCACCCGGGCATCGCCCACCTGGTTGGCCAGCAGCAGGATGAGCCGCGCGCTGAAGGCCTGGATCTGCTCGGGCGTGAGCCCGACCTGGGCGTCCAGCAGCTGTTCGTAGAAGGTGTCGGCGTCCTGCCAGTTCGGGGTGGTGATCATGCGTGCACTCCGGTGAGACCGAGGGACAGGGCGATGGCTTGAACCAGTTCGCCGTCGATGGCGTGGCCGCTCGCGGCGAGGTAGCCGTCGGGGCGCACCAGCGCCCAGTCGCCGGCTTGCACCTGGCAGGCCCCGCGCAGGTGGCCCAGTGTGTCGCGCACATGTTCGACGACCTGCGCTGCGTCAGCGGTGCCAGCCACCTGCACCACACGCAGCGGCGTCGTGCCCGCAAGGCCGGCCAGCCGTGCCAGGGCGGCTTTCGACAGCGGCCCGAAGCACAGCAGGAGCAAGTCGCTGCCGGCCCAGTCGAGCAGCTGGTTGACGCGTCCCTCGCGCCCGTTGGCCCAGCGGAACGCCACGTTCTGCACCGATTGCCCGGCCGCGCTGCCGGTGCGGTAGAGGCAGGCGCGCGAGCGGGTGTACGGGTTGGCCACCGCCATGCGACCGGTGTTGATGAGGGGACGCGCGAACGCGTGGCGCTTGGCCAGCGCGATGGCCGCGCTGCGGTAGACGCGCTCGATGCCATCGGCCGGGCGCAGGAAGCGCGCGGTGCGGTTGGTCACGCGCACGTTCTCCTGCGCGGCCTCCAGGCGTTCGTCGTGGTAGCTCTCCAGCAGCGCAGGCGCGGCGCGGCCGGCCATCACCGCGGCCAGTTTCCAGGCCAGGTTGTCGGCATCGGCCACGCCGGTGTTGCCGCCGCGGGCGCCGAAGGGGCTGACCACCTTGGCCGAGTCGCCCATGAAGAACACGCGCCCGGCGCGCATGGCGTGCACGCACTCGCTGCGGTAGGCGTAGGGGCCCACCCACACGATCTCGACCTGCACGTCCTTGCCGAACTGGCGTGCCAGGCGTTCGCGCACCACGTCCTCGCGGCTCACCTGGGCCGGGTCGGCGTTGGGGGCCATCTGGTAGTCGATGCGCCAGACCTCGTCGCCCATGAGGTGTTGCCACACGGCGCGGTTCTCGTTGAAGGGCGCCTCGATCCAGGTGTGGCGCTCCTGCGGCGGGCGGGTGGTGAAGCGCACGTCGGCGATGCACCAGCGGTCGTCGCCACGCTTGCTGTCGAATGGCACGTTGAGCCACTTGCGCAGCGGGCTGGCGGAGCCGGTGGCGTCGATCACGTGTTCGGCGCGCAGCTGGTAGCTGCCTGCGGGCGTCTCGATGGTGAGCAGCGCGCTCTGTTCGTCCTGCTCGAAGGCGGTGAGGCGGTTGCGCCAGCGCAGTTCCACATGGCCGAGCGCGTTGATGCGGTCGACCAGGAAGGCTTCGATGTAGAACTGCTGGATGTTGATGAAGGGCGGCTGTTCGCTCAGGTGGAAGCTGCCCTGCTGGCGCAGGTCGAAGTTGTAGACCTCGTCGTGCCCGGCGTAGGTGCGGCCCACGCTCCATTGCACGCCCTTGGCGGCGATGGGCTCGTACACGCCCAGTCGCTCGAAGATCTCGAGCGACTTCTGCGTGTAGCAGATGCCGCGCGACGATGCGCCCTTGACACCCACGGTGTCGTCCTCGTCGATGAGGATGGCCTTGACCCCCAGGCGTGCAAGCGAGCAGGCCATGGTGAGGCCGGTGATGCCGCCGCCGACGATGACGATGGGGTGGTGTGCCGGTGTTGCGCTGCCGATTTCCGGTGGCGGCACGAAGGGGTAGGTGGGCAGCTCGTAGCCACCGCCCTGGGTGAACTCGTAGCTGTTGGTGTGGGCGACTTCTTTGTAGGTCATCTGCAGTTTCCTCGTATCGGTCGGGCTTGCTGGCGCTTCACTCGACCACCTCGCGTTGCTCGCGATCGCGGGGTACTCCACTCCGCGACTGTCCCCCGGCCCTGCTGCGCAGGGCCTCCTCCTTTATGTCGCTGCGTGGAGCACCCCGCACTCGCGAGCTGTAGCAGCGCTGTGGCACGCGACCTGACGCTTGCCCCGGGGGCGGTGGTGATCGGTGTCCGGCGCAGCGACATAAAGGAGGAGCCAAGGGCGCAGCCCTTGGCGGGGGACAGTCGCGGAGCCGGATACCGGTCGCCGCCGACCGGCGCCAGTACAACGCCATGGCAGCAAATCAGACCTTCGCAGCCTTTGCCGCCACCTCCGGCCGATCGTTTTGCTGCGGCTTCAGCGGTGCTGCGGTCTTGCCCGCAGCGCGCTCCTGACGCCACTGCTCCTTGCGCGCATTCCACTCACCCAGCCGCGCGTGCGCCGTCTTGCTCTCCTGCAGCATCTGGAATTCGTCGGCCAGTTGCGCCGTCAGCTCCAGGCGGATGCCGTTGGGGTCGAAGAAATAAATGCTCTTGAAGATGTGGTGGTCGGTCACGCCCAGCACCTCGATGCCGTGCGCCTCCAGGCGCGCCTTGGTGTTCTGCAGCTCTTCCACCGAGTTCACGCGGAAGCTGATGTGGTTCACCCACTTCGGCGTGTTCGGGCTTGGCAGCGCGGCTTCGTCGTCGCCGAGGTCGAAGAAGGCGATGAACGAGCCGTCCTGCAGGCGGAAGAAGAAGTGCGTGTACGGGCAGTACTCGCCGGTGCTGGGCACGTAGTCGCTCTGGATGATGTGGTAGAGCGGCAGGCCCAGGATGTCCTCGTAGAAGTGGCGCGTCTCCTCCGCGTCGCGGGCGCGGTAGGCGTAGTGGTGCAACTGCTGGATCGGGGCCGGTGCGGGCAGGTCGGCAAGGGGCTGGGCAGGTGTCATGGCGGTCTCCTTCGACAGGGCTTCAAATTTACCATAGCGAAATGCGTTTCTCCAAACGTAATTCTCCAGCCGGCGCACCCAACCCCACCGGCCGCCTTCCGTCGGACGCCCCCCGATAATCCCGGTTCCCTGGAAAGTCCAGTTTCCCGTTGTCCATGCTCTTCCTCATCTCGCCCGCCAAGGCGCTCGATTACAAGACGCCGCCCCACGTCAAGACCCACACCCAGCCGCTGTTCGTCGAGCAGGCGAGCGAGCTGGTGGGCGTGCTGCGCCAGAAGTCACCGCAGCAGGTGGCGGCGCTGATGGACCTGTCGGACCAGCTCGCGGCGCTCAACGTGGCGCGCTATGAAGCCTGGCGCCCCACCTTCACGGCGAAGAACTCGAAGCAGGCCGTGCTGGCCTTCGACGGCGACGTCTATGGCGGCCTGGACGCCAGAAGCCTGACGGCTCACGATCTGGACTGGTTGCAGGAACACCTGTGCATCCTGAGCGGGTTGTACGGCGTATTGCGCCCGCTGGACTGGATGCAGCCCTACCGCCTCGAGATGGGCACGCGGCTGAAGACGGTGCGCGGCAACTCCCTCTACGCCTGGTGGGGCAGCCGCATCGCCGAGTACCTGAACCAGCGCGCGCAGGCCGACAAGAGCCCGGTGGTGATCAACCTCGCCAGCGAGGAGTACTTCAAGGCGGTCGACCGCAAGGTCCTGCGTCCGCGCGTCGTCAGTTGCGTGTTTGAAGAACGCAAGGGGGCGGGGTACAAGGTGATCAGCTTTCACGCCAAGCGCGCGCGCGGGTTGATGGTGCGCTGGGCGGTGCAGCACCGCGCCAGCACGCCCGAGCAGCTCAAGGGCTTCGATCTGGAGGGCTACCGTTTCGAGCCCGCGCTGTCCGACCCCGAGCGCCTGGTGTTTCGCCGCGACGGCGCGGCCTGACGCCGTCAACCGAGGAGGGCCCATGAGCCAGACCGTCACCCCCGAACTGCGCCGCTGGATCATCGAGCAGGCGAGCGCCGGCTTTTCGCCCGAGTCGGTCCTCAAGGCGATGCTGGATGCCGGCTGGGAGGAGAGCGTGGCCGAGAAGGCGCTGGAGCGCACGCTGCTCGACCACCTGAGCACGGTGTCGCCTCAGCAGCTGAGCGCGGTCGCCCCCGAGGTGCGCGAGGCCGTCCAGGCCGCGCTGGGCACCGGCGTGCGTGTGCCCACCATCGACCTTGCGGGCTCGCCGCGGCGCATCGACGCCGGTGACCGTTGGGTCGATGTCATCACGCACCTGAACCACCCGCGTGTGGTGGTGCTGGGCAATCTGCTCAGCGCCGAGGAGTGCGACGCCATCATCGAATCGGCCAAGCCGCGCCTGGCGCGCTCGCTCACGGTGCAGACCAGCACCGGCGGCGAAGAGCTCAACCCCGACCGCACCAGCAACGGGATGTTCTTCAACCGCGGGCAGACGCCCGAGGTCACGGCGGTCGAGGAGCGCATCGCGCGCCTGGTGGGCTGGCCGGTGGAGAACGGCGAGGGCCTGCAGGTGCTGCACTACCGCCCGGGCGCCGAGTACAAGCCGCATTACGACTACTTCGACCCCGACGAGCCGGGCACGCCCACCATCCTCAAGCGCGGAGGCCAGCGTGTGGCCACGCTGGTGATGTACCTCAATGAACCCACACGCGGTGGTGGCACCACCTTCCCCGACGTCGGGCTGGAGGTGGCCCCGGTGCGCGGCCATGCGGTCTTCTTCAGCTACGACCGCCCGCATCCATCAACGCGCACCCTGCACGGTGGTGCGCCGGTGCTCGAAGGCGAGAAGTGGGTGGCCACCAAGTGGCTGCGCGAAGGCGAATTCAAATGATCGAATGCATGTGAGCGGATGCCCCTGATGGCCAACACCCCCGAACAATCGCAACTCGGCAAGGCCTCGGCCTACGTCGACCGCTACGACCCGAGCCTGATCTTTTCGCTGCCGCGCGAGGCCAAGCGGCGAGAGATCGGCATCGCGGGCAGCGTGCCCTTCCTGGGTTGCGACCTCTGGACCGCCTACGAGCTCTCCTGGCTCAACCCGCGCGGCAAACCGCAGGTGGCCATTGCCCACATCACCGTGCCCTGCGAGAGCACGCACATCGTGGAGAGCAAGTCGTTCAAGCTCTACCTCAACAGCTTCAACAACACACCGTTCGACAGCGCCGACGCGGTGCGCGAGCGCCTGCGCGCCGACCTGAGCGCGGCCGTGTGGCACGGCGGGCCGGTGCAGGCCGGTGTCGGCGTGAAGCTCATTGCGCCCGATCGCTTCGACGCCGAGCCGATCCACGAACTCGATGGCCTGAGCCTGGACCGGCTCGACGTGGAATGCACGCGCTACGAGCCCGCGCCCGATCTGCTGAAAGCCGCCACCGACGAGCAGCCCGTGAACGAGACGCTGGTGAGCCAACTGCTCAAGAGCAACTGCCTCGTCACCGGCCAGCCCGACTGGGGGAGCGTGCAGATCGCCTACAGCGGCCCGCAGATCGACCAGGCGGGCCTGCTGCAGTACCTGGTGAGTTTTCGCAACCACAACGAATTCCACGAGCAGTGCGTAGAGCGCATCTACATGGACGTGTGGACGCGCTGCAAGCCGAGCAAGCTCACGGTATACGCGCGCTACACGCGCCGCGGCGGGCTTGACATCAACCCCTGGCGCAGCAGCCACCCGCAACAGCCGCCGGCCAATGTGCGCACCGCGCGTCAGTGAGTCGCTTCCTACCGTTGGTCAGTCCGATCCGCGAATCACCGAAACCCTTAGGTGATCCGCGACTTCCCGCGTAGCATCCGCCACTTCGCCGTGATCGAACGGCTGATCACTGGCCGTTTGGTCCCTTGCGGGTCCGGCGGCTTTCTCTGGCGGCCCGCTTCCACGCGGCAACCGCCCTCTCTCGCGGCGCCCATGCCCTTTGCAGGCCGGCCCGCTTCTTCGAAAGGCTCAGTCATGAGCAGCAAACTGTACGTGGGCAACCTGCCCTACTCCGTCAACGACGACTCGCTTCGTCACAACTTCTCCGAATTCGGCGCCGTGGCATCTGCCAAGGTGATGACCGACCGCGACAGCGGCCGTTCCAAGGGTTTCGGCTTTGTCGAGATGGGCTCCGCTGACGAAGCGCAAGCCGCCATCGACGGCCTCAACGGCCAATCGGTCGACGGTCGCAAGATCGTGGTGAACATTTCCCGCCCCAAAGAGGCGGGCACGGGCGGCGGCGGTTACCGCAGCAACGGTCCGCGCTACTGAGCACGGCCTGAGCCCCAAGAAAAACCGGCGCATCGCGCCGGTTTTTTTTCGTCCCCGTTCGGCGCGGCGAGCGTCAGATCTGTTTCTGGATCAGCGCGCCCTGGAACAGCACCGGCCCGGTGGGCCCGCGCTCGCTGGGCACGCCGCCCAGCGGCTCCAGGCTGATCGCCAGCGCCGGCACCTCGCGCACCGCGCTCTCTTGCGCCGCCAGTTGCAGCAAGCGCTCGGGCGTGAGCACGCCCAGCGAGCGCGGTGCCGCACCCGGGGGCAGGGCCCACAACTGCAGCGAGCGGTCGGCCGCTTCCTGGTACGAACCCACGCGTTGCAGGCTCAGGCGGTTGTTCTTCGGATCGAAGGTGATCAGCATGGCGGGGCGGGCCGCCTCATCGTTGAGCACCGACACGTAGCGCACGTCCGGCGTGGCGAGCAAGCGGCGTTCAAGCTCGGCCACCTGGGCGCCGCGCTGGTCCAACTGCTGTTGCAGCGCAGCCAGTTGAGTGTCGCGTTGCTGCAGGTCGCGCAGCAGACCCGGCACGAACACGGCCGCCAGCAGCAGGGTGAACACGCCCGCCACGCCGGCGCCACGCCACAGCGCAAGGTTGTGCCACACGCCGCGTTTCGCGGCAGGTGTGCGCGCCTGGGTCATGGCCGTGCGCTCCACGTCGGCCTGCACGAGGTTGTGGATGCGCGTCCACACCTGCGGCGCCGGCTCGGCCGGGCGCTGCAGTTCGTTCAGGCTGGCCACGCGCGACTGCCATTCCAGGGCCGCCGCGCGCACCACGGGTTGCTCGCGCGCGATGGCCTCGAAGCGACGCCGCGCGCCGCCGCGCAAGGTGCCCAGCGCATGGGCCGCGGCCAGGCGTTGCATGAGGTCGGGGTGGCGATGGATCTGCATGTCAGGCAAACCTCGCCATGCAGTCGCGCAGTTTGTCGAGCCCGCGGCGGATCCAGGTCTTCACCGTGCCCAGGGGCAGCGCGAGCCGCTCGGACAGCTCGCCATGGCTCAGGTCGCGCAGGTAGGCCAGGCTGATCACCTCGCGCTGCTTGTGCTCCAGCTGCCCCAGGCACTGGTGCAAAGCCCAGGCCTGCTGGCTGGCCAGGCTGGTGTCCAGGGGGTCGGGCGCGTCGCCTTCGAGTGTGTCTGCCAGTGTCTCGTCGAGTTCCTGGGTGAGGTGGCTTCGTTCGGCGGCGCGGCGACGCAAGCTGTCCAGCGAACGACTGCGCACGATGAGGCCCAGCCAGGCCATTGGTGGACTGAGGCTGGCGCGGTAGTCGCCTGCCGTGCGCCACACCTGCACAAAGGTTTCCTGCAGCGCGTCCTCGGCCGCCTCGGCGCTGCCGACCACGCGCAGCGACAGGCCGTAGAGCTTGCGCGCGGTGAGGTCGTAGAGCGCCTTGAGCGCGACTTCGTCGCGCTGCGCGATGCGTTCGATCAAGGTCATGAGGTGATCGTCGTCGGTGGGGGCGCTCATGCACACATTGTGCGATGGGTGCGCCGGGCTTTGGCCGGTGTCGGGGAATTGCCTCACCGCCGACGCCGGGGCTGGATGCCGGTGCCCACCTCGAAGGCGCTCACGGGGCCCAGGGTGACCGACCGTGCCGCTTCATCGACCAGTTGCTCGCCATGCCAGATGCGCAGGCGCGCTGCGCCTTCGGGCACGCCTTGCAACGTGATGCGCCCATCGGCATCGGTGCGGGCAGCCCAGGGGGAGTCGGTGACGTAGACAAAGCCGCGCATGGAGCCGTGCAGGTGGCAGCCGAGGCGGTAGGCGCCGGGCTCGCGCACGGTGATCTCCGCGCTCGGCGCGGCCTGACCGGGTGCAAGACCGGCGAGGCGCAGCTCATGGCCAGTCGGTGTCGCGCCCGGGCCCGAGAACGTGATCGCGGCGGGCAGCATGCGCACGTGGTGTTCCCAGCGGTCCAGGTTGGTGAAGCGCAGGGTGGAGCCCGTGGGCACCAGGGTGAGCATCGGCGCGAACTGCATGCGCTCCTGGTCGATGCGCGCCTGCACCGGCGCCGGGGTGGGCGCGCTGGTGGCATTCGCCGGTTCGATCAGCACCACCGCATCGGCCAGCGGCTGGCCATCGCGCGCAAGCACGGTGACCTGCACCGTGGCGGCTTGCGCGGTGGCGCATGCGGCAAATGCAAGCAAGGCGACGAAGCGGCGCGATCGGCTGGGTCTCATGGCACTCACCGCACGGTGATGGTGTCGCGATGCATGGGTGCGAGCAGCGCCAGCATCTGGTTCTGGCGCGTGAAGGGAATGCCCTTGGCGTCCATGCTTTGCTGCAGCACCTCGACAAGCGCATTGAAATGCGCCCGGGTGATGTCCAGGTGCGCGTGCGCCGTCTTCATGTCCGGCCCGTTGTAGGTGCAAGGCCCTCCCGACAATTGACACAGCTGCTCCGTCAACGACTTCGCCAGGTTGTCCAGGTTGGTCTCCCGGAATTGCTCCCCGATGCGGGCATCGGCCTTGAGGCGCACGACGAAATCGTCCATCAGCGCACGCAAGCCCTCGCGTTCGCCGAATGCCTGGTAGAGGCCGGGGGCCGGGGCCACCGGCCATGCGCTGGCGGCCGAGGGGGCGGGCACGGACTGGGCCTGCGCGTGCAGGCAGAAGGCAGCGGTCATCGCGACGGTCATCACAGCGGTCAGTTGGCGAAGCATCATGGTGATATCTCCTGAAGGTCAGAAAGCGATCTGGGCCGACACGTAAGCGCCGGACTGTTTGCGGTTGCCGGTGGTGGCAGGGACCACGCGCCCGAGGCTCACGTAGGCCGCGGTGATCGATACGTTGCGGCTGGGCGACCAGGCCACGAAGATGTCTTTCCAGTCGTCGGCGCGCAGACCGTCGCCGAGCCCGGCCGCAGCGCCGGCGCGCTGCAGCTTGTTGGGCATGCCGCGGTATTCGAAGCCGATGGCGAGGTTGCGGCGCAGCAGCCAGGCCACCGACAGCTCAGGCTGCAGCTCATAGCCGTTGTCGGCGCCGCCGAGCCGAGCGCCGTGCCCGAGCAGGCCGTTCTGGTTGGCGCGTGTGGCACGCAGGGTGCCGTTGACCAGGATGCCCTGAGCAAGGAACAGCTTGGTGGCGCTCACGTAGGCGTCGAGCCCGTCGCGCCGGGCACCCAGGTCATTGAGCGTGCCGTCCAGGCCGCTGCGGTGCAGTCGCTTGTATTGCAGGCCCACCGCGATCTGCGGCATCAACGTGTCGCTGTCCAGGATGGCGTCGCCCGCCACGCGCAGCTTGGCGCCCACGATGTCCTGGCGAAGGTGCAGGCCGGGCAGGCCGAGCAGGATGCCGGTGACACCGGTGTCGAAATCCTGATGACCGAGCGAGAGCTCCAGACGGTCGCGGAAGCCCACCGCCACGCCGGCTGCATTGAGGCGGTAGTCGTCGGTGGTGGCCCGGCTGACGTAGGCGGCCACGCCCGTTTCACCTTCCGTGGCCTGGGTGCCGATCACGGCCCAGGGGCTGATGCCGCCGCCGGACGCGCCTTCGACGCTGCTCACCCCGCCGGTGAGCACGAGCTTGCCGGTGTCGGCGCGGGCACTGCCCAAGCCGAACACGGCGGCGGCCATGCACAGGCACAAGGTGGTGTGGAGGGGGCGCCGGGTGGGCATTCGCATCGCAGGTCTCCTGAGGGTCGGGCAACGGCCACATCGCCGTCCCTGGAAGTACGCCCTGCACGCGCCATCGGATTCGCGCCGGCCGTGCGTCTTTGCACGACCAAGCAAATCACTCGGGATTGCCGAATCCGCCGCCGGGGTGAGCCGCGTATCCGTCGTGACAGCTGTCACATCCCACCCCGTTTCAACACACCGCGAGAGACAAGCCCCATGAACCCATCCCACGACAACCGCCGTGCCTTCCTGCGCACCGGCACCACCCTGTCCGCCGTCGGCCTCGCGCTGCTGGCCGGCAAGCCCGCCCTGGCGCAGGGCATGAAGGCCGATGTCGCGAAGGACGTCGACATCCTCAACATCGCGCTCGGTCTGGAGCACGAGGCCATCAACGCCTACCAGCTTGGTGCCGGCAGCGGGTTGCTGCAAAAGCCGGTGCTCGATGTGGCGGTGCAGTTCCAGGGCCACCACAAGGCGCACCGCGACGCGCTCGCGGCCACGATCCGCAAGCTCGGCGGCCAGCCGGTGGCCGAGAAAAGGCTCGACGACTACGCAAAAGACCTCAACGCCGCGTCGCTGAAGAACCAGGCCGATGTGCTCTCGCTCGCGGCGCGCCTCGAACTCGGTGCGACCAATGCCTACATCAGCGTGATCCCCGCCATGGCCGACCGCGAGCTGGCCAAGGTGGCCGCGCGCCTGGCGGCCGACGAGACCCTGCACTTCACCGTGCTCACCAACGCGCTGGGCCGGCCGCTGCCTGCCGGCGCCCTGTCCTTCGGCGCCTGATCTCCCGGTTCACACAACAGGCGCCGGCCAAGCACCGGCGCCACGCCTTCCCTCCTTTCCCTTCACATTCAACGGAGTTTTTCCATGATCCTCAAGACCAGCCTCATCGCCGCGGCCGCCCTGGCCCTCACCGCTTGCGCCTCGCAGATGGGCGCGAAACCCATGTTCTCGCAGGACGGGCTGCCCGACGCCGTGAAGGTGCCCGCCGGCCACAAGGTGGCCATGGAAACCGTGGGCGTGGGCGAGATCACCTACGAATGCCGCGCCAAGGCTGGCATGGCCGGGCAGTTCGAGTGGGTCTTCGTGGGCCCCGATGCGAAGCTGATGGATCGCGCGGGCAAGCAGGTCGGCCGGTACTACGGCCCGCCCGCCACCTGGGAAGCCATGGACGGCTCGAAATTCACCGGCGCGCAGGTGGCGGTGGCACCCGCACCGGCCGGCAACATCCCGCTGCAACTGGTGAAAGCCAATCCCGCCATGGGCATGGGTGCGCTGCAGGGCGTGACCTACGTCCAGCGCGTGGCCACCGTGGGCGGTGTGGCACCGGCCATGGCCTGCGGCGCCAGCAACACGGGCAGCAAGCAGATCGTGCAGTACCGCGCGGACTACATCCTCTACAAGGCCGGCTGAACAGCCACCACGCTTCGCTCCAAGGTCCCGGTATCGGCCTTCGGGCCGTTCGGCCCTGCGAACGATGGATCGTCGCAGGGCACTTTTTCGTGCCGCGTGCGCAGCGGGTCGATGAACCTCAGCTCGGGGGCGCGCGCTCAAGCGCCGTCGCGAAAGGAGCTCAGCGGTGCCAGCGGTGCGAAGTCCGCCGCGCGCCGCTCCTTCGTGGCCGTGATGGCTTCGCGCACGTGGGCGTTGCTCCAGATTGCGCCTTGCAGCCAGCCCATCTGGCGCAGGCTGTCTTCCACCGAATGGTCGCGCGCGTAGTCGATGGCCTGCTTGCTGCCCCAGATCGCCACCGGCGGCTTGCTGGCGATTTCGCGCGCGCACTGCAGGGCGGCGTCCACCGTGGCGGCGTGCGTGTCGAACACCTCGTTGACCAGACCCACGGCCAGCGCGCGCTGCGCACCCAGGCGCCGCCCGGTGTAGGCCAGTTCCTTCACCACACCCATCGGGATCAGCTTGGGAAGGCGCTGCAGCGTGCCCACGTCGGCCACCATGCCGATGTTGATCTCCTGGATGCAGAAGAAGGCGTCGGCGCTGGCGTAGCGGATGCAGCCGGCGCAGATCATGTCGACCCCGGCGCCGACGCAGCCGCCTTGGATCGCGAAGATCACCGGCACGCGCAGCGCCTCCAGCCGCGTGAAGGTGGTCTGCATGTCGGTGAGCAGGTCGAAGATCGCGGCGCGGCCTTCGGGACTCTGGTCGTCCATGGTGATGGCGCCACCGAAGGTCTCGAGCGCCATACCGGCGCTGAAGTGCTTGCCGGTGCTGCTGATCACCAGCGCGCGGGCGCGGCCTTCGTCGTGGATCTGGCGCAGCAGGGTGTCGAGCTCGCGCCAGAAGGTCGGGCTCATGGTGTTGAGCGCCTCGGGCCGGTTCAGCGAGAGGTGTGCGACGTGGTCAATCCAGCTCAGGGAAAAGCAGGTCGGTGTGTTCATCGCGGTGTGCCTTGTCTCGGGGCTTGGTGTGCGGGGCATTCTGGGCCGCGGCGGCGTGCTCGGCTGTCCCGGGTTTGACGAGTTTGCTCGCGCGCACGCCGAGCAGACGAAAGCGGCGCGTGAGGTCCACGCGCTTCAAGCACTGGCCGGCGGCGCGGCGAATCGCCCGCGCCTCGTTCGTCGGGCTGTCCAGCGTGAGGTCGCGCGTGACCTTGCTGAAGCCCACGTAGGTGAGTTTGACGCCGATGGTGCGCGCGAGGTAACCCTTGCGCTGCAGGTCGGCCGACACCTGTTCGCACAGCCGCGTGAGCAGCTCGCCGAGTTCGGCGCGGTCGTGCACCGCGTGCAGGTCACGCTCGAAGGTGGTCTCACGGCTCATGCTCACGGGTTCGCTCTCGGTCACCACCGGTCGCGCGTCGCGGCCCCAGGCGGCGTCGTGCAACCAGGCGCCGTAGCTGCGCCCGAAGTGGTTTGTCAGCCAGTCCGGCTCGCGCGCGGCCAGCTCGCCGATGGTGTTGATGCCGTGCGACTTGAGCTTTTCGTCGGCCTTGGGACCGATGCCGTTGAGCTTGCGGCAGGCCAGCGGCCAGATCAGGCGCTGCAAGTCTTCGGGCATCACGATGCTGATGCCGTTGGGCTTGTTGAACTCGCTCGCGAGCTTGGCCAGCAGCTTGTTGGGCGCCACGCCGATGGAGCAGGTGAGGCCGGTGGCCTGGTGGATGCTCTTCTGGATCAACCGCGCAAGCACGCGCCCGCCCTCGCGCTGGCCGCCAGGCACGTCGGTGAAGTCGATGTAGACCTCGTCGACGCCGCGGTCCTCCATCACCGGCGCGATTTCGGTGATCACGCGCTTGAACTCGCGCGACAGGCGTTTGACCTCATCGAAATCCACCGGCAGCAGGATCGCCTGCGGGCACAGCTTGGCGGCTTTCATCAGCCCCATGGCCGAGCCGACGCCGAACTGCCGCGCGGCGTAGGTGGCGGTGGTGGCCACGCCGCGGCCCACGTAGTCGGCCAGCCGCGGGAAGAACTCGGGCGGGATGCGGTCCAGCGTGTCGGGACCCCAGTCGGTGTCCGGGTAAGCGTTGCGCAAACGCTCGAACATCTCGGCCTCGCGGCGGCGCCCCCCGCCGATGACCATCGGCAGCCCCTTGAGTTGCGGATAACGCAGCAGCTCGACCGACGCGAAGAAGGCGTCCATGTCGAGGTGGGCGATGCGGCGCTTCGGGTTCACGCGGCGATCGTAGCCCGCTTACCATGCCCGGTATCCCGCCGGCCAAGCCCCGGCGTCCCAGGAGGACCCCCATGACCCACCCGCTGACCCGTTTGCTGGCCGCCGCACTCGTGGGCGCTGGCGTCGCTGTGGCCGGCCTGGCCGTGAGCAATGGCCTGGAACGCTTTCGCCTCGCCGACCGCACCGTGACCGTCAAGGGCCTGGCCGAAAAGGATGTGGAGAGCGACTTTGCCACCTGGACGCTGGTGTTTCGCCGCGGCGGCAACACCTTCGGCGAGGTGCAGAAGGCGCTGGCCAGCGATCGCGACGCGGTGCTGGCTTTCCTGAAGGCGCGAGGCTTTCAGGACGCCGAGATCGAGGTGCGCCCGCTGGCCGTGCAGGATCTGTTCGCGCGCGAATACGGCGGCGGCCAGCAGGCGCTGCGCTACCAGGGAACCGGGCAGGTGATGGTGAAATCGGCCCGCGTGGCCGAGGTGCAGGGCGCCGCGCTCGCGGTGGACCCACTGATCCAGGCCGGCGTGCAGCTCAGCGCCGAGGGCAACGGGGGCCCGCAATTCCAGCTGCGCGGCTTCAACGACGTGAAGGCACCGCTGCTGAGCGAAGCCACGCGCAACGCGCGCGAGCAGGCGCAGAAGTTCGCCGCCGAGGCTGGCGCCACGCTGGGCCCGCTCAAGGTCGCGAACCAGGGGGTCATCAGCATCAGCGGCGCGGACGGCAGCGAGCACGACAGCGCCGGCTCGCGCGTCAAACGCCTGCGCGTGGTCAGCACCTTCGTGTATGAGCTGCGCTGACGCGCTCGGACTCAGGCGGTCGGGAACGTACCCGGCAACAGGATCGAGCGGTCCACCGTCTCCACGTCGGTGCGTCCGCAAAAAGCCATGGTGAGATCGAGTTCCTTGTGGATGATCTCCAGCGCCTTGGTGACGCCTTCTTCGCCCATGGCGCCCAGGCCGTAGAGCATGGCGCGGCCGATGTAGGTGCCGCGCGCGCCCAGGGCGCGGGCCTTGAGCACGTCCTGCCCGCTGCGGATGCCGCTGTCCATGTGCACCTCGATCTTCGAGCCCACCGCGTCCACGATCGCCGGCAGTGCCTCGATGCTGCTTTGTGCGCCGTCGAGCTGGCGCCCGCCGTGGTTGCTCACGATCAGCGCGTCGGCACCCGACTGCACCGCCTTGTGCGCGTCTTCAACGTCCTGGATGCCCTTGAGGATGAGTTTGCCGCCCCAGCGGTTCTTGATCCACTCCACGTCGCCCCAGTTGAGCGCAGGATCGAACTGTTGCGCTGTCCACGCGCCGAGGTTGGCCATGTCGGTGACGCCCTGCACGTGGCCCACGATGTTGCCGAACTGGCGCCGTTTCGTGCCCAGCATGCCCAGCGCCCAGCGCGGCTTGCTGGCAATGTTGATCATGTTGGCGATGGTGAGCTTGGGCGGCGCCGACAGGCCGTTCTTCAGGTCCTTGTGGCGTTGGCCGAGGATCTGCAGGTCCAGCGTGAGCACCAGCGCGCCGCAGTTCGCGGCCTTGGCGCGGTCGATCAGGCGTTCGATGAAGGCGCGGTCCTTCATCACGTAGAGCTGGAACCAGAAACCCTCGCCCGCGTGCTGTGCCACGTCCTCGATCGAGCAGATGCTCATGGTCGAGAGCGTGAACGGGATGCCGAACTTCCTGGCCGCGCGCGCGGCGAGGATCTCGCCGTCGGCGTGCTGCATGCCGGTCAGCCCGGTGGGCGCGATCGCCACCGGCATGGCCACCGGCACGCCCACCATGCTGGTGCGCGTGCTGCGGTTCTCCATGTTCACCGCCACGCGCTGGCGCAGCTTGATCTTCTGGAAATCCGATTCGTTGGCGCGGTAGGTACCCTCCGTCCACGAGCCCGAGTCGGCGTAGTCGTAGAACATGCGCGGCACGCGTTTTTGCGCCAGCACGCGCAGGTCTTCGATGTTCGTGATCACGGTCATGGCGGTGTCTCCTCGAGGTCGGTGTGGGCGCGATGGTAGCGAGCAGGGTGCGAGCCGGCACGTGAAAGCGCGACAGCACGTCTTGAAACTTTTTCAGAAGGGGCGCGTGGCCCGTCCGCCGGTCGGCGGGTGCGGGAACCGGGCGCCAGCGGCCAGAATCGCAGCACCATGACACGCAAGATCCTGCCCCTGGCGCTGCTTGCGCTCGCCGCGTCGACGCTGGTCCACGCTGCCGACATCTGGCGCTGGACGGACCGCTTCGGCTACACGCATTACACCCAGGCGGTGGACATTCCCGAGCGCTATCGCGCCAGCGCAGTGCCGGCCGACGCCCCGCTGCCGCCCGGCACCCCGGCCTGCGAAGTCGCGTGGCACCGCTACGCTGCCAGCCAGGCCTGTTTTGACGCTTACCGCGTGGTGGGCGGTGGCCTCAAGCCCGAGGCATTCCAGCGCTGCAAGGAACTGCCCGAGCCCGAGCCTTGCCGCTGAGCGTCGCGCTCAGCCCAGGCGATTGCGGTGGCGCGCGATCTGCGCGCGCACCTGCGCCGGTGCCGTGCCGCCCAGCGTGTTGCGCGCCGACAGCGAGCCGCGCAGGCTCAGCACGTCATAAACGTCTTTGTCGATGCTCGGGTGGAAGCCCTGCAACACGGCAAGTGGCAGCTCGGACAGGTCGCAGTTGTGCGAGGTGGCGGCCTTGACCGCATGCGCCACAGTCTCGTGCGCGTCGCGAAACGGCAGGCCCTTCTTCACCAGGTAGTCGGCGAGATCGGTGGCGGTGGCATAGCCCTTGTTGGCAGCCGCTTCCATGGCGGCAGCGTTCACCGCGATGCCGCCTTCCTTCTGCCCGGTCGCGGGGTTCAACTGGCCGCCCACCATCTCGGCAAAGATGCGAAGGGTGTCCTTGAGCGTGTCGACCGTGTCGAACAGCGGCTCCTTGTCTTCCTGGTTGTCCTTGTTGTAGGCCAGGGGTTGCCCTTTCATGAGCGTGATCAGCGCCATGAGGTGGCCCACCACGCGGCCTGTCTTGCCGCGCGCGAGCTCGGGCACGTCCGGGTTCTTCTTCTGCGGCATGATCGATGAGCCGGTGGTGAAGCGGTCGGCGATCTTCACGAAGCCGAAGTTCTGGCTCATCCAAAGGATCAGCTCTTCGCTCAATCGGCTGATGTGCACCATGCACAGCGAAGCGGCGGCGGTGAACTCGATCGCGAAGTCGCGGTCGCTCACACCGTCCAGGCTGTTCTGGCAGACGCCCTCCATGCCCAGCGTCTTCGCAACCCGCTCACGGTCCAGCGGGTAGGTGGTGCCGGCCAGTGCGGCACTGCCCAGCGGCAGGCGGTTGGTGCGCCGGCGCACGTCGGCCAGGCGCTCGGCGTCGCGCGCGAACATCTCCACATAAGCCAGCAGGTGGTGCGCAAAACTCACGGGTTGCGCCACTTGCAGGTGCGTGAAGCCGGGCAGGATCACGTCGACGTTTTTCTCTGCCACGTCGACCAGCGCGCGCTGCAGGTCGGTGAGCAGGCCGTCGATGAGGTCGATCTCGCCGCGCAGCCACAGGCGAACGTCGGTGGCCACCTGGTCGTTTCGGCTGCGCCCGGTGTGCAGTCGCTTGCCCGCATCACCCACCAGTTGCGTCAGGCGTGCCTCGATGTTGAGGTGCACGTCCTCGAGGTCGAGTTTCCATTCGAACGCGCCGGACTCGATCTCGCGCGCGATCTGTGCCATGCCCCGCTGGATGTCGGCGTGATCCGACTGACCGATGATGCCTTGCGCGGCGAGCATTTCGGCGTGGGCCAGGCTGCCCTGGATGTCGGCCTGCCACAAGCGTTTGTCAAAGAAAACACTCGCGGTGTATCGCTTGACCAACTCGCTCATGGGCTCCGAGAATAGGGCGGACCAGGCTTCTGTTTTCTTGTCGAGTTGGTTGGATGACATGGTGTTGTCAGCGGCTGGACGGGGAATGTTTCGAGCGCCTGGGCAACCATGCGCGGGCCTGGGTGGCCGACCGAATGGAAAACGGCATCGCTTCCCATGAAAGATTCGCGGATTTTATCGACCTTCCAGGAGTTGCCCCACGCGGCGGGCGCGCGCCCGTTGACGGAGATGCCGGAGCATGTGCGCGCACGCGTGCAGGTGTTCGACACCTGTCAGGTCGGCGTGGTGCTGCGCGCGGTGCTGTTCGTGCAGGCGGTGGTGGCGGTGGCCGCGCTGTTCCATGCAGAGAGCTTCGTCGCCTGGGGCACGCGCATGGCCGTGATCACCGGCGCTGCCTTGCCGGCCGTGCTGGCGTGGCTGCTGGTGGTGTGTGCCGTCAAGCGGCAGTTGGGGCGTCTTGAGCCGCCTTGGCAATGGACCGTGGGCGTGTCCCTGGGCGCCCTGGCCGGCTTGTACGGTTGCGGGCTGGTGGCGTGGCTGGGCATCCTCGATCACGACGTGTGGCTGGCCAGTGCCGCGGCGGGCGCTCTGGTTGCGGCCGTGCTGGTGGCCGGCCTGGTGTGGCGTGCCAAGGCGCGCATGCCCGCGGGCACAACGGCGCGGCTGGCGGAGTTGCAGGCGCGCATCCGGCCGCATTTTCTGTTCAACACGCTCAACAGCGCCATTGCCCTGGTGCGGGAAGAGCCCGCCAAGGCCGAGGCCCTGCTGGAAGACTTGAGTGAGCTCTTTCGCCACGCGCTGGCCGACCCCAAGGAGGCGGTACCGCTGTGGCAGGAGCTGGAACTGGCCGAGCACTACCTGGCCATCGAACAGGTGCGGTTCGGCGAGCGACTGCAGATCGAATGGGCAATCGACGAGGCCGCGTCCAAGGCCCGCCTGCCGCCCCTGATCCTGCAACCCCTGGTGGAAAATGCCATCAAGCACGGCGTGGAGCCCAGCCCCACCGGCGCCACAGTGCGCATCAGCACGCAGCGCCGCGGCGGGGTGGTGGTGATCAAGGTGACCAATACCGTTCCTGCCGGCACCGGCAAGCGCGGCAACGGCCTGGCACTCGACAACGTGCGGCAGCGGTTGTCTTTGCTGCATGATGTGCAGGGCCGCTTCCAGAGCGCGCTGGTCAATGGCGTGTTTCAGGTGCGGCTGGAAATCCCGGTATAAGCACACAAGGCGCAAAGCCGAGCACGGAGCGAGACATGGCACTGAAGGTTCTGATCGTCGACGATGAAGCCCTGGCGCGGTCGCGCATGCGCACGCTGCTGGCCGAGTGCACGGAGCCGCGCACCGACGTGGTGGGCGAAGCGGGCAACGCGGTGCAGGCCATGGACATGATTCAGCGCACCCACTGCGAACTGGTGCTGCTGGATGTGCACATGCCCGGGGTGGATGGCATCACGCTGGCCAACACGCTGCGCCAGATGGCCGCGCCGCCCTCCATCGTCTTCGTGACGGCCTACCCCGAGCATGCGGTGAGCGCCTTCGAGGTGGAAGCAGTGGACTACCTCACCAAGCCGGTGCGCCGCGAGCGGCTGCAGCAGGCGCTGCAGAAGGTGGTGAAGGCGCGCGCCGGCAAGGAGGGTGCACCCGATGCCGGCCCGCCCGAGGCGCTGATCATCCAGGAGCGCGGCCGCAGCGAGCGCGTGGCGCTGTCAGACATCATCTACCTCAAGGCCGAACTCAAGTACATCACCGTGCGCACGGCAGAGAAGGAGCACATTTACGACGGTGCACTCAGCGACCTCGAGGCTCGTTACTCCCACCTGTTCGTGCGCGTGCACCGCAACGCGCTCGTGTCGCGCCGCGCGGTGCGCGCGGTCGAGAAGCACAGCGACCCGGTGGAGGGCGAGGGCTGGACGGTGCGGCTCGACGGCGTCGAGGAGCGCCTGGCGGTGTCGCGCCGCCAGCTCGCCGCGGTGCGTGAAGCCCTGATGGGTTGAATGCTGCGCGGGCACGGACCCGCGCTCAGCGCCCTGGCCGCCAGCGGGGCCAGAACACGATCACCGCGAGCCCCCCGAGCACGAGGGCGCACGCCCCGAGCTTCCAGCCCGGCATGGCTTCACCCAGGCTCAGGGCCGAGGCGCTCAAGCCGAATACCGGCACCAGCAAGGCCATGGGCGTGACGGTGGCCGCGGGGTGGCGCGCGAGCAGCCAGTTCCAGGCGCCGTAACCGAACAGGGTGTTGCCCACCGCCTGCCACAACACGCTGGCCCAGACGCCGGTGCCCGCAGCGCGCAGCGATTGCGCGATCTGCGCCGGGCCTTCCACCAGCAGCGAGATGGCCAGCAAGGGCGGCACCGCGAACACGCTGCTCCAGACCATGAAGTGCAACATGTTCACCGGCCCGAGCGTCTTGATCACCAGGTTCGCGCAGGCCCAGAAAAAAGCCGCGCCCAGGATCAGCGCGAGACCGGTGAGCGTCACGGTCGCGTCCAGGTTGGCCGCGATCAGCGCCAGGCCGGCGATGGCCAGCAGCAGGCCCGTGACCTGGAAGCCACGAACGCGCTCGCGCATCAGCCACAGCGACAGGCCGATGGTGAAGAACACCTGCAACTGAACCACCAGCGAGGCAAGCCCGGGCGAGATGTGGCCGTCGATGGCGAAGAACAGCAGCCCGAACTGACCCGCACCCAGCAGCACGCCGAAGGCGGCCATGGAGCGCCAGGGTGCGGTCGGTCGTGGCACGAACAGCAGCCACGGCAGGGCCGACAGCGCGAAGCGCAGCGTGGCGAACAGGAATGGCGGCAGGCCGTCCAGGCCCCAGCGGATGACGACGAAGTTGGTGCCCCACACCGCAACGACGGCCAGGGCAAGCAGCAGGTGGGAGGTGGGCACGGGGTGGGGCAAGGCGGCGGAGCGGGCAGTGTAGCCACCGCGTTCGGCGTGGATCGCACGGCAGGGTGGTTGTGGTTAATATTCGCAACTCGATTGCGTTAACGACGCTCCTCATGAAGCCCCTCGCCACCCCCACCGACGCGGTACCCGACCACCTTCAGGCGCGGCTGCAAGCCGCCGGCCTGCGCCGAACGCTGGCCACGCGCGCGGTGCTGGGTGTGTTTCTCGCGCGTGTCGGGCAAGGCCTCACGCATGCCCAGGTGCTGCAGGCCCTGCGTCAGCGTGGCCACGCACCGAACCGGGTCACGCTCTACCGCCTGCTCGAGCGCCTGGCCGCGTGCGAAGTGCTCGCGCGCCACAGCGACGAACGCCGCACGTGGCGTTTCACCCTGGTGGCGCCAGAAGTGCAGTCGCGCGTACCGGGCCCTTTGCCGCGCTTCGAATGCCGTCAGTGCGGACAGGAGCGCGTGCTCTGCGACGCATCGGGACCTGGTCAACGCGGCTGGCGCATGCTGCTGCGCGCGCTGGCGGCCCAGGGAGAGCAGGTCGAGCGCATCGATATCGCGGTGCATGGTGTGTGCGCGCGTTGTGCTGCAACGCCGGGGCCCGCATGATCCGCACGCGCGGGCTGGCCTACACGCACCCTGGCGGGCCGAGGCTGCGCTTTGCCGACGTTGACGTTCCCACGGGTGGCACGCTGTTGCTGCGCGGACCATCGGGCAGCGGCAAATCCACCTGGCTGGCGCTGGCCAGCGGCCTGCTCACACCTCATGAGGGCGGCATCGAGGTGAACGGCCAGTCGCCCGGTGCCTTGCGGGGCGGCGCACGCGACGCGTGGCGAGGCGCCACCGTGGGCCTGTTGCCACAACGTCTGTACCTCAGCGCCGACCTGAGCGTGGGCCAGAACCTCGCACTGGCCTACCTCGCGGCGGGGCAGCCGGTGGACCGGCGCGCGATCGACGATGTCCTGCGCGCGCTCGGGCTGGACGGCTTGCGTGATCGTCGCCCGCACACGCTCTCGGGCGGTCAGGCGCAGCGCGTGGCGCTGGCGCGTGCCCTGCTGCGCCGCCCCGCCGTGTTGCTGGCCGATGAGCCCACCGCCAGCCTGGACGACGCCGCCAGCGAGCGTGTGCTCGCCCTGCTGCACCACGCGGTGCGACAGGCGGGCGCCACGCTGGTGCTGGCTTCGCACGACGCGCGTGCCGTGGCGGCCATTGCCCGCCTGGGCGCGCCGGCCATGCTGGACCTTGCCGCACCGGAGGCTGCTGCGTGAGCGTCTTGCGACTGGCCTGGCAATACCTGTGGGCGCGCCCCCTCACGGCCGCGCTCAACCTGCTGTTGCTCACACTGGGCCTCGCGTCGATCGCCTTCCTGTTGCTGGCGCAGGCGCGGGTGGAGCGCGCGTTCGAGCGCGACCTCGCGGGCATCGATGCCGTGGTCGGCGCCAAGGGCAGCCCCATGCAGTTGATCCTGGCCGGCGTGTTCCACCTCGACGTGCCGCCCGGCAACGTGGCACTGGCCGACGCGCAGCGACTCGCGCAGCACCCGCAGGTGGCGCAGTTCATCCCGCTGAGCCTGGGCGACAACCTGCAGGGCTTTCGCATCGTGGGCACCACGCCCGACTATCCGGCGCTCTACGGCGCCACGCTGGCGCGAGGCGTGCTCTGGCAAGCGCCGCTGCAGGCCGTTCTGGGGGCCGAGGTGGCGCGCCGAACCTCGCTTGACGTGGGCGCGCGCTTTGCCGGTGCACACGGGTTGGGCACGGGCGGCGCGGTGCACGACACCACCCCCTACACCGTGAGCGGCGTGTTGCGGCCCTGTGCCTGCGTGCTCGATCGGCTCGTGCTGACCGCCACCGAGTCCGTCTGGGCGGTGCACGACGAACTGCACGCCGACAAAGACATGAGCGCCGCCGAACGCGCCGAACTCGAGGCTGCGCTGGCGGCCGAGCGCGAGATCACGCTCGGGCTGGTGCGTTACCGCAGCCCGCTGGCGGCGGCCAGCTTTCCGCGCTTCGTCAACAGCAACACACCGATGCAGGCCGCAGCGCCCGCGATGGAGGTCACACGCCTCATGACCCTCATCGGCCATGGGACGCAGCTGTTGCATGCGCTGGCCGGGGTGCTGCTGGTCGTGGCCACGCTATCGGTGTTCATTGCGCTGTGGAGCGCGGTGCGCGAGCGCCGCGCCGATCTGGCCATGCTGCGCATGCTCGGTGCCCCGCCGCGGCGTGTGGCCGCGCTGTGGCTCGCTGAGGCGGGCTGGCTGGCGCTGCTTGCCACGGTGGCGGGCCTGTTGCTGGCGCTGGCGCTGGCCAGCGCGGCGGGCCTGTGGTGGGCAGATGCTCCCGCGCTGCTGCCGAACGGCGTGTGGCCGATCACCCTGGCCTGGGTGCCCGCCCTGGCCGCTGCCACCGCGCTGCTGGCGGCGGGGGTGCCCGCCGTCGCCGCCTACCGTACCGACGTTCACACCCTTCTCAACCCCCGGAGCTGATTCCATGAAAGCACGCATCGCCGCCATCCTGTTCTCGTTGCTGTCCGCCGGTACCGCCCTGGCACAACACTCCGCTGAGGAAACCCGACAGGACATCCAGCGCCACCGCGCCATGGCCGCTGCCCACGAGGCCGCCGCCAAATGCCTGGAGGCCGGCAAGGGCGAAAAGGTCTGCTACGCGGAACTCGCCGTGGCTTGCAAGGGTCTTGCCATCGGCAAATACTGCGGCATGCGCCACGCCCACTGAGCCCGCTCAACGAACCCGTCATGAACCATCACGCTGTGCAACGACGCCTTGCCCTGCTCGGCCTGGTCACGCTGGCCTCGGGCCCCGCGCTGGCGCAGGTGCTGAGCTCGCCGCTGGGCGCGCCTTCGGCTGCGCCGCCAGGTGCTCCCCCGGCTGCCGGTGCCGCCCCGCACGGCGTGCCACAGGGGCAGGGCGCGGGCGTGCACAGCCCGCAAAGCCCGATTCCCCCCTTGCCGGTGCGCGACGACGTGGTGGCGTGGTCGCTGCTCACCGACGTGAGGACCGAGGTCCGTGGCAAGCGCATCGCGCCGGTGTATCCGGCCGATGTGCGCGCCCTGCACCAACGCCAGCTCAAGCTGCACGGGTTCATGCTGCCGCTCGACCCGGGCGAGAACCAGCGCCACTTCCTGCTCACTTCAGTGCCGCTCAGCTGTGCCTTCTGTACCCCCGGCGGGCCCGAGAGCATGGTCGAGGTGCGTGCGAAGTCGCCGGTGAAGTATCGCGATGGCGCGGTGGTCGTGGAAGGCCGCTTTCATGTTCTCGACAACGATCCTTACGGCCTGTACTACCGGCTGAGCGAGGCTGTGGCAAGCCGCTGATGGCGCGGCCGGCACACACGCGCGGCGATACCATCGTGCGGTGAACCTCGCCGCGCATCCCGTCTTCGTCTCCCTCACCCCCGTCTTCCTGCTCATCGGACTCGGCTATCTGGCCGGGCGGCTGCAGTGGATCCGCGACGCGGCGGTCAAGGACCTCTCCAACCTCGTCTTCATGGTGCTGATCCCGGCACTGCTGTTTCGCACCATGAGCGCGGTGCGCATCGAGGCGCTGGACCTTCGGCCCCTGCTGGCCTATTTTCCGGCGGCACTGCTGCTGCTGGCGGTCTGCATCGCCTGGCGTGGGGTCCATCGACGCAGTGTGGTGATCGGGCTGGCCAGCATCTTCTCCAACATGGTGATGATCGGCATCACGCTGGTCGAGCTGGCCTATGGCAAGGCCGGTCTGGTGACGCTGCTCACGCTGGTGTCGGTGCATGCGCTCATCTTGTTGAGCGTGGGCTCGGTGGTGCTCGAACTGGTGGTGGCGCGTGAGGCGCGAGAGCAGGGCGGCAGCGCACCGCACTTGTGGGCCACCATGGCTTCGGTGGCCAGGGGCACCCTGATCCACCCGATCCCGCTGCCCATCATTTGCGGTTTGCTGTTTGCGCAAACCGGTTGGGCCCTGCCAGTGGTCATCGACAAGCCACTGCAACTGCTGGGCAGCGCTTTCGGCCCGATCTCACTGGTGCTGGTGGGGGTCAGCCTCGCGGCCACGCCGATGTCTGGCCACTGGCGTGCCGCCCTGCAGGTGGTGCTGACCAAAAACCTCGTGCTGCCCGTGCTGGTGGGCGCCGGTGCCTGGGCCGTGGGCATCACCGGCCTGCCGCTCACCGTGGTGGTGGTGGCCGCAGCGCTGCCGGTGGGTGCCAACGTGTTCCTGTTTGCGCAGCGCTACGACACCGCGAAGGAGCTCACCACCGCCAGCATGGGCCTGACGACGGTCGCCGCTCTGTTCACGCTCAGTCTGGTGATGGCGATCATGTCGTGGCTGAACCCGCTCACTGGCTGATCTTGCGAGCCTCTTCGATCTGGTACTCGAAATAGCGCTGGATACCGAAGGCCAGGCTGCCCATGAAGGCGATCGTGCCGGTGAGCAGCGCCATCACCAGCGCGATGATCGTCAGCCAGTTCGTACGGCCGCTGCCGCTGCCGGGCTTCGAAGGGTTGAACCATCCATCCCACTTCTCGGCGTCGCTCAGGGCATAGACGATGCCGGTGAGGCAGGCGGCCGCAATGCTCATGCCCAGCAAGGGAATGAGCACCCACGAGAGTTTGTCGTCCTGCCCGTAGGCGAGCACACGCTCCACGCCATACCAGCCCAGCGCCGTGGGCACCGGGTGCAGCCAGCCCACCCAGTCACCCAGGCCGCGCAGGTAGAAGCGGTGCAGCCCGAGCGAGCCGCCCACGAGCGCCAGCCAGACCGCCACGGTCTTGTTCTTCGCGTGCGCCATCACGCCTCCTGCGGCGGTGTGCGGTCGGCCTCGCCGATGGCGCGCTCCATCAGCACGATGTCCAGCCAGCGGCCGAACTTCCAGCCGCAGGCCTTGACCG
>VFQO010000546.1_pt1 | contig 39039 bp, 27 predicted proteins | sample 3512331 | NCBI WGS metagenome assembly VFQO01 (sample SAMN10412371, study PRJNA504923) | tailings metagenome | isolation source: Replicate 3 from Balatoc abandoned mine | place: Philippines: Itogon, Benguet | collected 2017-08-28 | reverse complement strand
GCGGGTCTACGCCCGCCCAGATCACACCGCCACGTAGCGTGGAGTGTGTAATTCTATTTTCCCCGGCGAGTTCTTGTGCCGACCTGTATTCCTGATCCGATAATGGTCTGGATTTCCCGTAGGACCCGCCGCGACCTAATCGTCGCAATGATGGTTGAGCCGATCCATTCGGTACTCGGCCCCGCTGATTCAGCGCGACCCAGCAATGCTCGACAAGCGAAGGGGTGAACGTGTGGGTTCTACGCGATCCCTCCGGACAAGGTCGGCAAGCGCGTCGCAACGAGCACTGGCCGCCCGTGCAAGCTCCGGTCATAGACAGACTGGCCATAGTCATTGCACCAATCTGGGGCACGGGAGTGGCAATGTCCCGAGCACGGCGGCATCGATCGCCTCCTGTACCCGGTCCGCCAGATTATGGGCGTGCTCGCATGCCAGATGCACCGAAACATCGCCGATGTTCAACGTACCACCGCAGCAGACAGGCGAGCATGGACCTATGCGCCCGCAAGCAATAGTGAGTGAAGTAGCGTGGCCTCGGATCACCAGCGGATGCGCCGGCAAAATGAAAAGCGGCTGTGGGGTCTCTGGGAAGGCCATCAGAGCAGCCTCCCGAAATCGCGCGGGCTTGGAGGCGGAGGGAGGACTGGAGCGACGGGGTCATGGGTCGGGAGCTTGGCAACCCAGTTATCAATGTCGTTGCGTTTCCAGCGCAATTGCCCGCCCGGGAACTTGCAGGGCTTTGGAAAATATCCAGCAGCTCTCTTGCGCCAGATTGTTACCCTGCTCATGCGCAGGTGCCGGACGAGGTCGTCCGTGGTCATCAAGACGGCTGGTTCATCATGTTCCATCGAATCACCTCCTGTTAAGCGGTGTTCGATGATTGTGGAGTCGCCGGCGGATAGCGATTCCGCGGGCTTTCAGAAAGTTTCAGATTAACCTAGGGCATTGTTTCTAAAGGCAAACGCTCAAGCGCTTCTTCGAATTCGACGTAATTGCCGGACCAGAGTTTCTGGATCATGCTTTGCTTGTGGCCGATACCATGTTCGGCAGCGTCATTGAGAACTGCTGTCAGACTCATTCCCTCAAGTCGAGCTTTGCGCAGCTTAGGCAGAAGTTCCAGGCCATTTGTCAGAGCCAGCCTGCCTTTGTTGAGCCCTTGTGCTTGCTGACTAAGCCATTTTACCCTTGCGCCGAAGACTTCATCGTCTTGTTCCAGCATAAGGCGCATCGAGGTCAGAAGGGACTTCGCTCTGCGTCCGCACAAGCAGACCATGAGCTTACCGCCTGGTAGGGGGCGGCCGCGGACCTTCGGCCACCCGCTGCGATCGCTACTGAGGAGCAGCTGACGCCCGTGGTCTGCTTGGATGGCTCTGTGCTCTTCCTTAGTGATGGGCCGAAGATCTCCGTTGGACAATCGGATGAAGAGTTGGTCGGGCGTTTGAGACAGCCAATCGCGGTATTCTTCGAGAGCCCGAACATAACGTCTTTGGCCGGCGTCAGACGCGCAGCTGGCAAGTTCGCTGTATTTCGCCTCGCCGGGCGTTTGATACCATGTCCACACCGATCTGACAAAAGGCGAAAGGAGCCAGCTTGCCACCATTGCCAGAGGCAGCGGCGCCATACTCGCTACCATGCCCGCAGGAAGCAGTGGTGGTGCGCATACAGCTATTGGGAGCAACGATACGCCAGCCATTTCACGCGTTCTAAATGGTTTCTGGATGTTCGAGCGATCGCCGCCAGACATGATGAGATCGATCACAGCATGTCCCAGCAGGTTCAAAGGCGTTTCAGTGCGTTCAGCATAGCAGAATGCCACGAAGCCCGTATCGATCGGTTCAACATGGTCGGCAGTATCCGTCGGCTGCGGCATGGCGGTCAATTCGCGAGGCCCTACCTCTTCCTTACGACTCGGCTTCATTTTGCTTTGCGTACGTCTACCCTGCAATATGAAGCCCATTCATCCATCATCTTACGACGCTTTTGCAAGAGGTTACCACGGCGGTAGGCGGCTTCGACCGGATTGGCGATTGTATGCGCCAAGGCCATTTCGGCGATGTCGCCGTCGAAATCGGTCTCTTCCGATACCCAGTCACGAAAACTGCTGCGGAAGCCGTGGGGCACAGCGTCGACCCCGGCATCGCGGCAAATCTTGGTCAGGGTCATGTCCGACATCGGTTTGGCATGGCGCGTGCCCGGGAACACGAGGTCGTTGTCCTTCTGCTTGTGGACCTTGGCCTTCTTGAGCACCGTTAGCGCAGCATCGGACAGGGGGACGATATGCTCCTGATCGGCTTTCATGCGTGCCGCCGGGATGGTCCAGGTGCGCTCCTCAAGGTTGATCTCGGACCAGAGCGCGCCGCGCACCTCGCCTGAGCGCGCCGCTGTCAGGACCAGAAATTCGAAGGCGAGACGTCCAATGCTCTCGCGCTCGCGCAGTATCGTCATGAAGCCCGGCACCTGCGCATAGGGCAGCGCCCGGTGATGGCTTTTACGCTTGCGGAGCTTCGGCAGGGATTTGTTGAGCGCTGTCATCGGCAGAGGATGCGCGCGATAATTCTTGGCGATGGCCCAATCGATCACCATCGCGATTCGCTGACGCACCCGCCGCGCCGTCTCATTCTTGTCGAGCCATATTGCGATCAGAACATCGCGGACATGCGAGCTTTCGATGTCGCTCACCGCAATGTCGCCGATCTTGGGGAAGGCATAGGCCTCAAGCGAGGTCAGCCACTGGCCCCGGTGCTTCTTGTTCTTCCAGCTCTTCTTGTTCTCGTTGAAGACCTTGGCCGCCGCCTCACGAAAGGTCGGGATGCCCTCGGCCTTTTTCCGCTGGAGCACCGGGTCGATCCCGGCTTCGACCTGCGCGCGGACTTCAGCTGCCCGTTGCCGGGCTTGTGCGAGACTCACTTTCTTCGCGCTGCCGAGTCCGATATCCCTGCGGCGGCTATTTTTCTGGACCCGGCAGATCCATGATCGGGCACCGCTTGGGGTGACATTCAGGAACAGCCCATCGCCGTCGTGATGGCGTCCCGGCTCAAGCGATCCCCGAAGCATGCTGGCGGTGAGATTGCCCATTTTCGCTTCCCCACATTCTTACCCACACGATATTGCAACGGATAGGATCGGAATGCAATAGCCCGAAACACGCTGAACGGCCTATCACCTTGTTTTTGGTTAATTTTGAAGCGGAGAGAAACAGCCAGAAATTGGCAACTGGCGGTGGGAACGAGACCGATATTCGACCTTATCCATCAGCCCTGCCAGCAGGGCCGTGTTTCCCAGTTGTCAGGGAAACCCATGGCGCGTTGATTGGCTGCCGACCGCGTTTTGATCAAATCAGCCACGCGCCCCGGGAATGTCGTGTCCCCACTTTGATGCCGCAGCATATGGATCAGCGCGACCAGCGCATTGTATATCTGGTTTGCAGGCTGGTTTTGAATACCACTTTCTGTCTTCACCTGCCCGATAACCAGATCGTCCCGGAAACGCTTGATGTACGGCAGCCGCTTCACGGTATGGCGGTTCCAAAGCCTGCCATGATGCGCGCAGATGTTCCGGATGTAGGCGAGCAGCTGCAGTGTGCCCTCAAGCACCTCGCGGGAGGGCAAGCCAAGATCTCTGGCTACCGCGCCCCTGATTTTCGGGTCTCTCGTGGCAGCAAACCATCGCGAGAGTTCGCCGAATGTCATCAGTTCGGTGACAATCCAGATCGGCGGCATGAACGGCGCGGAATATTTCCGGCGGTAATGTTCGACAAACACCTCGTTGCTGTCCTTGGCCCTGTTCGCGAGAGCAGAGAGCAACCCGATATGGTCGTAGCCGGATTGGAAGACCGAGACATCAAGGTGCGCATGAGAGCCGTGCGCCAGCGCCAACCGGTTTGTCCAACGCGAACGTAATGCGATTTCGATGCGCTCGATCGCTTCCATGACCAGCAATCGCAGCTTGCGGTCGAAAACGTAGATGTCGACAATCGTGTCGAACTGCAGGCCAGGAGCAAACTGTTTTGAACGAGTCTGGCCGTCCGCAGGCGGGACCTCAAAGGGAAGCCAGTAGGCACTGAGCCGGTAATAGCCGACGGTTTCCAGCCAACGACGCATCAGGGCGTCGTCACCCTGCATGCCTCGCTCTATCAGCAGGGCAATCTGTTCGTCGATTGTGGTTGGAGGCTTGTTGAAATGCATGGGGCCCCATCGATTACTCGACGAGGCCCCAAAAAGTAACCCCCCGGTGTTGGGCAAGCCGAAGCTCTAGGCCTGGGGGGTGTTGTTGCCCTCCATGTATGCTCCCGGATCCTAACGGTCAATGAATGAATGGGAGGCGCCTAGCATCGACAATGCGTATCGCGATGATCCGTCACGGACTTTCCATCCGATTGGGATTGGACGGTGACGTACCGACCACCGCGCCGATTCCCGATAAAACGGATAAAGCCTATTTGTTTCAATGCGGCAATGTCACGCCGGGCCGTCTTCTCGCTGACGTTCCAATGCGCAGCGAGATCGACAGCACAGCAGCGATCCCCCGCTGCGACTCGGGTCCAAAACCACGCCTGCCGTTCATTCAGCAAGTGACGATTGGGGACATCGCTGTCCCTAATCATGTCCCTGTTCGTGTCCCTATTGGCTTCCGGGACCGCGCACCCCGGGAGGCAAGAATCTGCACTCGTCGACCTCGCGGATAAAGCCTCGCTCACGCCCTCGCCAAGAGGTGGAGCAATCATGTCAGGCTCTGCCAGCAGTTCCACTACCAGCCCCCGCACGGCCGGCGATTTCACGCAAAGTCTCATAAGAAAATAACCGCTTGGCCCGAATTCCCCGGCGAGCCAGTTCTTCACGCTGCGCTCGCTGGCACCGGTCCAGCCCATGATGGTTTTGACCGTCCGGTGGGTGTTGCCATGCTCCTGCCGCAAGGCGTCGGCGATCAATTCCGCATAGTCCTTCGCTGACCTCGCAAGCCCGTTCCACGGGTGCAACATTCTGCCCTTTTTCGGCAACATCCTCCGTTCCCTTCACCGCTAAATTGTCGTGCGTGCGGAACGGTAGGCAGAGGTGCGCTTCGGGCTGCAGTTGGTGGATGCCCTGAACTGCTGCAGCGGCTGAACCGGAAAGGGCGAAGCTTGAAGGAATGGCAAGACGAGGAAGATCGGCACGATTCCCCAGGATCTGCACCCTCTGTGCGGGCCGCCGAATACGTCCGCATGTCGACCGATCACCAGAAATACTCGACTGAGAACCAGGCCGACGCGATCCGGCATTACGCCGCCGCGCGAGGCATCGAGATCGTCCGCACCTATGCCGATGCGGGCAAGAGCGGCCTGAAGATCGAAGGCCGCGACGCCCTCAAGCAGCTCATCGAAGACGTACAGTCAGGTGCGACCGATTTCACGATGGTCCTAGTCTACGACATCAGCCGCTGGGGCCGTTTCCAGGACGCCGACGAAAGTGCCTATTACGAGTACATCTGCAAACGGGCTGGCATCGCGGTCCAGTATTGTGCCGAGCAGTTCGAGAATGACGGCAGCCCGGTCTCGACCATCGTCAAAGGCGTCAAACGCGCCATGGCTGGTGAGTACAGCCGGGAGCTCTCTACCAAGGTGTTTGCCGGTCAGGGTCGGCTGATCGAGAAAGGCTACCGCCAGGGTGGTCCGGCGGGTTTCGGGCTGCGCAGGACGCTGATCGATGAAACCGGCACCATCAAAGGGGTTCTGGGGCGCGGCGAACACAAGAGCATCCAGACCGATCGCGTCATTCTGACGCCAGGCCCCGACGAGGAGGTTGCCGTCGTGCAGGAGGTCTACAGGGCTTTCGTTCACGACGGCCGGACCGAACGGGAAATCGCCGACGAGCTCAATGCCCGCGGGATCCTGACCGATCTCGGCCGCCCCTGGACGCGCGGCACCATCCACCAGCTGCTGATCAACGAGAAATATGTCGGCGACAATGTCTGGAACCGGCGCTCGTTCAAGTTGAAGAAGAAGCGGGTGCGCAATGCCCCGGACATGTGGATCCGCGCTTCCGGGGTCTTCGAGGGGATTGTCGAGCGCGATCTGTTCGATGCCGCCCATTCGATCATTCAGGCCAGGTCATTTCGGTTGTCCGATGCCGAGATGCTCGAGGCGCTTCAGGCCCTCTATGTCAGCAAAGGGCTGCTGTCAGGCATCATCATCGACGAGAGTGACGGCATGCCCTCGAGCAGCGCCTACAGCTCCCGGTTTGGCAGTCTGCTCCGCGCTTACAGCCTGGTCGGCTTCACCCCGGACCGGGATTACCGCTACATTGCCATAAACCGGGCCCTGCGCAGGCTGCACCCCGACATCCTGCGGCAGGTGCTTGATGGCCTGCGCGACCAGGGCAGCGAGGCCTGGCAGGATATTGCCACCGACCGCGTCGTTGTGAACGACGAGTTCAGCCTGTCGATCGTCATTGCCCGCTGCACGCCAACACCGACCGGCCTGCTGCGCTGGAAGCTGCGCTTTGAAACCTCGCTCATGCCCGACATCACGATCGTGGTGCGCATGGACGCGGACAACCGCGCGCCGCTCGATTTCTACCTGTTCCCCCGACTGGATGTGGCGTCGGATCGCGTGCGGTTGGCCGAGGAAAACGGTCTCAGCCTCGACGCGTACCGCTTCGACACGCTCGACTATCTCTACGACATCGCAGCGCCGGTCAGCATCGTGGAGGCGGCCTGATGCCGGACGCCCGTCCCCAACAGATCGAGATGATCCCGATTTCGCGGATCACGGTGCTCAATCCGCGGGCCCGCAACAAGCGGCAGCACCGCGAGATCGTCAACAACATCGAGGCGATCGGCCTCAAACGCCCGATCACGGTCAGCCGGCGTCCCGGCGAAGGCAGTCCCCGATACGACCTGGTTTGCGGCGAAGGCCGGCTCGAGGCCTTCCAGATGCTGGGCCAGAACGAGATCCCCGCCGTCGTGATCGAGGCCGCCGAGGCCGAATGCCTGGTGATGAGCCTGGTCGAGAATATCGCACGCCGACAGCACCGGCCGATTGACCTGATGGAGGAAATCGGCAGCCTGCACCGACGCGGCTATAACGACACCGAGATCGCCGCCAAAATCGGCGTGACACCCAGCTGGGTCAACATGATCGTCACCTTGCTCGAGCGCGGCGAAAACCGCTTGGTGACAGCAGTCGAGACCGGACTCATTCCCATCAGCCTGGCGGTCGACATTGCCCGTGCCACTACCGATGAAGCCCAGAACCTGCTGATCGATGCTTACGAGAGCGGCCAGCTCAGGGGCAAGAAGCTGGGCGCGGTGCGGCGGATGCTCGATCAGCGCGTGAAGCGCAACGGCAGGGCCGCTGCCGTCCATGGCCTCGGGCGCCGGAATGCCAACCGGCGCATGACCTCCACCGACCTGATGCAGATCTATCAGCGGGAGGCCGAGAAACAGCGGATACTGGTCAAGAAGTCGGATTTCACCCAGACGCGGCTCCTGTTCATCGTCGAGGCCCTGCGGGACCTGCTCAGCGACGATGGCTTCACCACCCTGCTTCGCGCCGAACAGCTCGAAACCATGCCGCGCGCCCTTGCCATGCGGATATCCGGGGACATGGACGCGTGAAGGACAGTATCGATCAGCCGGCCACTGACGGCAGCGGCCACGACGGGGTCAGGCTGGCTTTCCAGACCACCAGCGTGACGCTGGGTCTGGACCAGCTGGTGCCGCTCAAGACCCTCCGGCCTGGCACCCGCGAAAGCAAGAAGTACGCCCAGATCCTCGGGTCGGTAAAGGCGATCGGGCTGGTGGAAGCGCCTGTCGTCACGCCCGATCCACAAAACAGGGAGCGGTATTTTCTGCTCGACGGGCATGTGCGGATCGAGGTCCTGCGTGACCTCGGCATCGACACGGTCGAGTGCCTGATTTCGACCGACGACGAGACCTACACCTACAACAAACGGATCAACCGACTGGCAGCAATCCAGGAGCACCGGATGGTGGTCAAAGCCGTCGAGCGCGGCGTGCCGGAAGCCAAGATCGCCGAAGCCCTCGGGCTGGACATTGCCACGATCCGGCGACGGTTCCGGCTACTCGACGGCATCTGCCCCGAGGTCGTCGAGATGCTCAAGGACGTTGCCTGCCCGATGAAGGTGTTCGACGAGCTGCGGCGGATGACAACCATTCGCCAGATCGAGGCTGCAGATCTCATGGTCGGGCAGAACAACTTCACGGTGCCCTTTGCCAAGGCCCTGCTGGCCGCCACCCCTGACAACCAGCTGGTGAAGCAACCGAATAAACGGCGCGGCGGCGCCAATGCCATCAGCACCGAGCAGATGACGCGGATGGAACGGGAACTGGCTGCGCTGCAGGCTCAGGTCAAATCGGTCGAAGAAACCTACGGTCTCGACAACCTGCATCTCACCGTGACCCGCGGCTACATCGCCAAGCTGCTCGGCAACGCCCGCATCGTCCGGTGGCTCTCGCAGAACCGGCAGGAATATCTCGGCGAGTTCCAGCGGATCGCAGAGATCGACAGTATCAGTCCCGCACCGACGCCGGTGCAAGAGTGAGCTGGATGGGGACCCGGACCCGATAAGCGCGGGGACCATGGGAGAAGCCGCACGGTGGGGCGGATCGAGCATGGCGGTGGGAATGGCGGCGATCCCGCACGAAGCCCACCAGGCCGGCCGTCATAGGGACCGGCCGCATGCGCAGGCCTGTGCTTGCGCATGACGGAACGACGGGCGTGTCGGCATAGCGGGCTGCCGGCACGCCCTCTAAACATGGCTGACCTAAAGCAGCGATTAGTCGCTCTGAGCGAATATCCATAATCGCCAGATTTTGGTACTCGATCGCAGAGGCAGTCCGTCTTATCAAATCCGGGTTTTGGTGCATAAAGGGCCACATGACCAAAGAGCTTTCCGTCCCTGAGCACCTATGGCCAGCACGCGATGCTGCGATCGATTTTGCGCATAACGGAGGGGTCGCCCCGGAGATCTTAGACCAGTTGGAAAGCTGGTTTTCCGAAGATCTGAAGGTTTGGGAGGATCTTCATAGTGACGAAGCCGCTTTGCAGTTTGATCCGGCGATACGCATTGCCAAGGGGATTTTGTACCGGGCTTGCGAAAGCGAATTGCGCGAAGAACTTGAGCTCGAAGAAGGCGTCCCTGTCTCGGACGCGATGCGTATAGAATTTACGCGCAACGTCTTGTCGGAAGAGTGGTCGCTCGAAAGCGAATTTCTCGTTGGTATCGGCCAAAGGTGGATCGCGAAGGGAGACGGAACGCGCTGCCTGATTGGCTACATTGAGAAGTTCCAAGGCCAAGCTGGCATTCACTGTGCGTGGGAAGGCGTCTTCGCTGATGAAGAGGCTTGGGCCGCCCATCTGGTGCAGGAAGGCTACCTTAAAGTGGCTGAGGTCGATGATGTTCCGGAACAGGCCTTGCTGGAAATCTTTGATAAAGATGGCTGAAGCATTCAGCCGTTTTCTGGGACGAGTGTCGAATGACACACTGGCGCTCCAGCCGTGCCTGGCGGCAGATCCTTCTGCCGACACAAATACCCTTGCCATGGAGGCTGTGTCGGGCATATGAAGTGCCAATCATCAAGAGTTGGGTCGACACCCACACCAACCTGCCGATCCGGGCAAGGTGGTTTGCGAAAGCAGATGTGGCTCCACGGAGCAACGAAGCGGAAGCTGTGTCGACCCTCCAAACGGAGGGTTTTTTAATGTCTGCGACCGCAATTCCCGACGAGCTCGTAGCGGCCTATAATTCCACCGATTATCGCGTCATTTCGGATGACGGCCTCTTCGTCCTGCAAATTGGTCAGCGGTCCGATGAGCTTGCTCGCCGGTTCGAGCTGATCGGTCAGGACGGAGCAACCTTCATCACGGCGGCAAACCCCTTCAGTCAGACTGCCTCGGCAGAAGAGAACGCAGCCAACCAGGCCAGTCTGTACCGGGACCTTGCTTCTACTGGCGCAATCATCATGGAGGGCGCCGGTCAAGGCGAAGACCCGGCTTGGCCGGCTGAAGCCAGCTACCTCGCAATCGGCATTTCCCGCGAACAAGCCTGCGAACTTGGCCGCAAATACCGACAGAATGCAATCGTCTGGATCGGGTCTAATGCCGTGCCGGAGCTTGTGCTTCTGCGCTGATCGAAAAGGAAGAAATCGGGCTGGCCCACCTCACGGGCTGGGGGGATTTGATCCTGATTGCCAACCCCGGCGCGCCGCCAAATCTGGCTAAAACTGGAGCTAGATCATGAAGATCATCAACGGCCTCTTCACGTCTGAAGCAGTCAGCGCCGGGCACCCGGACAAGCTGTGCGACCGTATTTCTGACACCATCCTCGATGCTTTCCTTGTCCTCGACCCTGATGCCCGGGTCGCCTGCGAGACATTTGCCATCAATGACCGCATCATTGTCGCAGGTGAGTTCAAGGCCAGGCCGGGCGTTGCCCGCCAGGTTGAAGCGCAGGCAGATCAGCTTGTTCGCAAGACGCTGAAGGACGTCGGCTATGGCACTGCCGATCATGATGTGGACCCTGCAACCTGCCTGATCGAATTGGCGTTCAATGCGCAGGCTGCGGAAATCAGCCACGCTGTTGACGGCTCTGACAACCTCGGTGCCGGCGATCAGGGCATCATGTTCGGTTACGCCTGTGACGAAACTCCTGAACTCATGCCTTTGGCCTGGAGCCTCGCCAATGCTCTGGTAAATCGCGCACAGGAAATGAACGAGCGGTCGCGCTATCAGCGTGGTGCCTCCCCCGTCCGGCCGTTGCGGCCCGATGGCAAGACTCAGGTCACCGTTCGTTACCAGGATGGCCGGCCTGTCGGCGTGCAATCGGTCGTAGTGTCCTGGCAACATTCGGCAGAGCTGACACTCGAGCAGGTGCGCTGGTGGCTGCAACGCTTCGTCGTTGATGCGATTATCCCACAAGACATCCGGACCGAGGATTTCGTCATGCATCTTAACCCCGGCGGGCGTTTTACCGTCGGTGGCCCCAAGGCAGACACTGGGCTGACCGGCCGCAAGATCATCGTCGACACCTATGGCGGCGCTGCGCCGCACGGTGGCGGTGCCTTTTCGGGTAAAGATCCCAGCAAGGTCGATCGGTCAGGCGCTTATGCTGCCCGGTGGATTGCCAAGGCCATTGTAGCATCTTGTCTCGCCCGCAAGGCAACGGTCCAGCTTTCTTACGCGATTGGTTTGGCAGAACCCATCAGCATCGTAGTCGACACCGATGGGACGGGCACCGTGCCGGACGAAATCATCGCTGACGCTATCCAGGAAGTGTTCGATCTTTCGCCCGCAGGGATCATCGAGGCGCTTCAGCTCAAGCGGCCAATATACACAGCCACTTCCTCGCTTGGGCATTTCGGCGCGTTCCGCGATAGCGGGAAGTATCTATGGGAGGGTACGGACCGCGCGATGGCTCTGCGCGATGCCGTGCGGATGAAAATGACTGCCACGAGTGCCGAAACGCATTGACCGATGCTCGCGGAGTGCAAGTCTCGATCTTTCTGCATAAAGATCCAAGACTTGCCTCTGTGGAAGCACTCACCGACGATCATGCGGGTGTCAGTAGATTACCTCACACCAAGCCCGCCTGAGATTGTCCGGAACAACCACCGATGAAAGGGCTCAAATGACCTGGCACCCCATTCTTACTCGCGAACAAAGCAGCATGGCGGACACATGGACTGAGTACCTTTGCGCCAGCCCCGTGGGGAACGGTTTCGTTCTTGGGATCTGCACCCACGAGTTGATCGGCGGCATTCCTGATGACTGGTATGATGACGACGGCGAACTCTTGCCCGGATATCGAGATGAAAATGGAGATCTCTTACTGCCAGCAGAATATGAAGGACGGCCTGTTGAAGGCCATGATGGCGAGTATCTTCTGGGACCGCTAGATCAGTGGAACAACGATCAATCCGCGCTCGTGCGGCAGCTATCTCGCGAGTCCGTGCGCGAAAGCTTGAGCCAAGTGGAGTGGGACACTGCTGATGCCGATGAAGTGCTGGCAGCACTTGGACGGTTGGGATAACACGAAACCGTAGGACCAGCTGCTAGCGCAGCCCCGCCAGGAAACTCGTCGCTGTCAATTCGAGATGGGCTTCCAGCGGAAACCGCAAGACATAGGCCTGGGGTGACCGGGCAAAACTCCAGACCCGCACCAGGTGCCAGTCATCACGGCGGGCTTCTGCAACCGCCAGTTCGTTTCGGGAAATGTGGAAGGGCGTGCGCTCCCAGCCATTGGTCGTCTTGACCTCGATCAGGCGTTCGCGGCCATCCGGCTCGTAGCTGGCAATGTCGAAGCCATAGCCGTCGCCATCCTGTATTGCAGTCCAGCGCACCCGGTCGGCGAGGTCCTCCCGCCCGGCGGAGAGCAATGATCGTTTTTCGTGGTGCAGGACGAGCTCTTCGCCTGCCTTTCCGAGCCCGCGGTTGCGCGCATCGCGCTCTGCCACGTCGTATTTGCGGCCCATCGCCGCGATAAACTCGGGATCAACGGGAGACGGCTCATTACGCTGCGTCGGCGGGGGGCCGAAATGCATCAGGGGTTCCGGGTGAGGCCGTCCGATGCTCACCCTATGCACAGGCGCCAGCCACCCTGGATGGGCATCGAGCCAACGTAGGACCCCATCCACCAGGGCGTTCTGAAAATTGGCCGCCGGTTTGTAGCCCGTGATCCATGGCTGACCGAGGCCAAGCATGACCGCGCTGATGTTCTGATGTTTGAATTCGATCGAACCGCGGCTGCGAGGAATCAGAGCCTGCAGCGCCCGATTGCGTTCTGCCTTGTTGAAGGGCTGCCCATCGAGCTCTGCGCCGAGCATCGCGAAGTAGTCCGCGACGATCAGATCAATTTCAGCATCGCTCCACGCATCGGACATCGCACAATGGTAATCCGCGCGCACGGACTTGACCAGGGCAGACCGGATCATTCCAAGAGATTGGATGTCCAGCTTACTTCTTAGAAAGGCCCTTCTTTTAAACGGGATGAACTGACGACTATGGTGCGGCAATCACTGCTGGAGAATGTCATTGCTGGTGGAACAATTCGATCTGGGGCCGGGCTTTCCGGAATGGACCGAAATCGGGCAGGATACAGGCCTTGACCCTCTGGCAATGCAGAGGCCGATCGAACTCGTCTTCCAGTCACTCCTGCCTGGCATCAGCACGATCACGCTTCGATTGAGGTATTACTCGTTCTTCGCGTGGCTTCTGGAAGCCTATGCGAAACGCAAGGGGGTGACGAGCGACTACGCCTCATTCCGCAGATTTCATCGGAAGGCAGAAGCTCTCTACGCCCTCACCTGTGCCAGAGGGGAAGTTGAACTGGGCGTAGCCGGCATCGATTGGGCGCGCCGGCAGCTGGAGAAGATCGGGGCTTCGCACCCTGATGCCGTGATCGATTTTCGCGAAGCGGCCGATCCCACCTCTGACGTGAACGTCCGGTATCTTCGCAATATCGGCGGCGCATTCGGTGCAATCTATGCCAGCCAGATGCAGGAAATGGGCCTGATCAAGCTGGATGATCGAGATATGCCAGTCCCGTTCTGCAAGGATCCGGGACTGGCCTTGGCCGAAAGCTTCCAGATTTCGGTTGGCGAGCTGACAGGGGTTTTTCTTGGCGCAGTCGAGGCAGGCGAGGTTTCAGTGGAGACCCTGGACCGACTTGCCCCGCTGAAACCATCGAAGATCGAACCTGGCAGCCAGGAGCAGCAGGCGCTCTCCGCGATCCTGATGGGCCGGCATGCCAACGCGCGGCCAAGCGACAAAACCCGAAATGAAACCCTGCGAATGCTCCTGCACGTCGGGCAGCACTTTGGTCGGCCGCCTCGGTCGGAGGAAACGAAATGGATCTGGTTCGGCGCCCGTGCCGGCGATGAAGAGGCGGACCACAAGTCTGACCTTCAAGCTGTTTGGGCTCTCTATCAGACCAGCGACCTGCTGCGCCTCGCCTATGAGACCTTCCTCATGGCGAGCCTGAACTTCCTCAGGCAAGCGCCCAGACAGCGAGCGTCCCTTGGCGCGATAGTTGAAAATCTGGTTGAACTGGCGAACCCGCCCGAGAACCTCAGCTTGAGAGATTGGTTTTCGGTTCTCGCTGATGGGACCGATGCGGAAAATCTCGCAAAGACTTCAGCCACCTCGATGCAGGAAAGTCTTGCAGAAGGCGATGACCAGAAGGCCGTGCAATCCGCATGGAGTTTGATCGCCGCCCTGATGATCAAGGGAGATGCTTTCGATGACGGCATCTTGACGTGGCTCGGCAGCGCCGGTCATTTCCAGTCCCTGGTCACTGAAAAGCAGTTCATCGAGAGGCGGAGCGAGCTGCCCGCTGTCACGGCGATCGCCCAGATCCTCGCCGATCGCATCCTGCGCCGGCATCTCTGGGTCGCCTCCCGCAAGTTCCGCAACCAGAAGGCCTACACCTATCTGTTCGAACCTGACGATGGCGCCTTGCGATACCGCGGCCAGTTCCGGGTCGCGCCAAGCAGCCCTCGCCTTGACCAGGCCGTCCAGTTCTTGCGGGACGTTGGATATCTGAATGCCGAAGGCGTGACCGAGATCGGCCGGCCGGAGCTTGAGCCGGCATGAAATATTACGACGTCTTTGCCGAGAGCGGTCACCATTCCGCCTTTCTGACCACCTTCGCATTCTCTGCGCAGGCATTCGAAGACATCGTTCTTCCGAAGCTGCGCGGTGCCGGATGCAGGAACATTGCCGTTTTGGCCGATCGCTCCATGCTCAATCTGAACTTGGCCGAGTTCGGCGCTCCGCGATATGCAGGAGCGTTGTATCACGTCGCGAAGGTCGGGGTTGGCGGCGCCTTCCATCCCAAAATGGCCTTGCTGATCGGGGCTGACAAAGGACGCCTGCTGATCGGCTCAGCCAATCTCACCGCAATGGGGCTCGCTGGCAACCGTGAACTCGTCGCCGACGTCCGCTATTCGGCAGAATTCCCGCACCACGGGCATATCTTTCGGGAAGCAGTCCAATATCTCAGGCGTCATATCCCGGGCGATGACCCGTGGTTCCATGATGCTTTGGCCCGTGCAGCGCGCTATGCCCCCTGGCTGCGCGATTTGCTGGAAGGCGAGAACACAGTCCCGTCCGCCGACCTGCGCCTGCTTGGCGATTTGCCGGGAAACCCCGTCCTCGACCAGATCGAGGATGCTATCGCGGGCGACCCGATCGATCGTCTTGTGGTTCTTTCGCCCTACTGGGACGCAAATCTGGAGGGGCTCTCCCGGCTGAGATCAGCACTCGGCAATCCGCCGGTTGATGTCCTGATCGACCCCGACCAAGCCCAGTTCCCTGCCGAGGCGCTTCCAGGCGACGGCTTGGAGCTGTTCGGCTTGAAGAAGGATAATTCAGGCCGCTTCGTTCATGCCAAGCTCTTCGTTGCCCTTGGCAGGACATGGGATCACGTCATTTCCGGGAGCATGAACTGCTCCCTGCCGGCACTGCTGGGGCAAGCCCTGAGCAGGGGAAATGCGGAACTTGGCCTGTACAAACGCGTCGATCCAGGAGTGGCGCTGCAGGCCCTGAAACTCGACGGCTATCGCGACTTGCCGATCGAACCATCGGAGATTCCTGCCCGACTGGCCGCGAGCGAAACGTCAGAAACACCGTCCGTTCCGGATGGCGGCACGTTCATGATAAATGGCGAGAAGCTCTACTGGACACCGCCCGGCCACATTCCATTCGAGCCAGAGGAACTCCAGCTTTTCGACCGCGATGGCAACGAGCTGGAACCGTCGCTTGCAATGCCCCCGGCTGGCGCCAGTTCGTGGGTTCTTCCTGACCTTGGGACACGCCCCAGAACTGCGCGTATCCGCTATGGCGATGTATGGTCGGCGCCCACGATCATTGTCGATCTCGATGAACTGGCCATCCGGACCATGCCGCCGCACCGCGGAAAGAAGCGGCGTTTCGTTGATTTCTTAGACGAGACACAGTTCGAAGATCCGCACCTTCTGCAGGTCATCAATGAACTTGAAGCACTGGATCTCGAGGAACGATCCAACGGCGCCGAGCGAGTGACCAGTCTTCCAGGTGGTAAAGACCGCAAGGATGACGCCGAGGAACATCGGCTGCTCAGCTACGAGGATTTCGTCAGGGCTCGCGAACGCGCAAGACTGGCAGATGATCACCAGGCGGCGCGCTGGTTCGGCAAGAGGCACGATAGTGCGGCCGATCTTGTCAGTCTGTGTCTGAACAGGTTGATCGGACTGGTCAGCCGGGACCTGTCGAGCGATGAGGAGGAGGACCTGCGCCGACAGGCCGAAATCGACCTGCGCGGTTCAGAACCGACCACGCCCGATGACCAGGAGGCGCCTGAACCAGAGCATCGGGCACAGCCAGCGGACCAGCCGACTGTCCGGCAACAAGCCCAGGCAACCGCCAAGAAGATTGAAGATGCAATCCGGGCTTTTGAACAGCGGACCAAGGCGATGGCGCAGCAGCGCATCAGCACCACGGAACTGGTTCGTCTCAGAACCCTGCTGCAGATCGTTCTCGCGTATGCCGAGCCAGTAGATCGACAGCGCGATGAACGAACTGTCCTTCCCATCGCAGCTGAAGGCGGCGACTGGCCCCGGTTTCTCGGTCGTCTGCTGATCCAGCACTTCCGTACAATCCGGGCACTGCAGATGCTGGAAGTCGAGCCCGATGAGAATGAGCATCAACGTGTACTCGAATATCTTTCGATGGCCTATTTTGCGGCCAGAATGGCTGTCGCGGGTGCTCGCCAGTCAGGTCCGAAGAATTCACTGATCGCCCCGCTGGAAAAGCTGGCGACCGACGTTGAGGCGCAGGTCCGAACAGTGATCAGTCTTCAGGAAGGTGAAGGCGAAAAGGTCAATGAGATCATGGGACGATTGAACGAGCGTTTTGCAGGCAAACTGAAACTGCCCGTGGTGCCCGACATCTCTGTTTCCGCGAAGGGCATGACGATCGTGCCCGAACTCGCGTAACCGCCCCGATGGCTGTGACACGTACCATGCAATCTCCACGCCGGCATGGATTGTCAAAATCCAAGATCTCGGCCTTCGAGCAGTGCCCCAAACGGCTGTGGCTCTCAGTTCATCGGCCTGAACTGGCCCAATTCGACGAAGGCGCTGAATCACGCTTCGCCGCAGGCCATGAAGTCGGCGCGGCAGCATGTTCGCTCGTTTCCGACGGAGTCATGGTCGAAGCCGACCCAGACCTCGCTGCAGCGGTCGTACGGACCCAGGAACTGCTGGATGCAGGTCATGATGCCGCGATTTTCGAAGCGACCTTCCAGCACGATGGTGTGCTGGCCCGGGTGGATATTCTCGAACCCGATGGCGCCGGCGGGTGGCGGATCGCAGAGGTGAAGAGTTCAACCAAGGCGAAGGACTATCACCTCGGCGATCTGGCTACGCAGGTATGGACGGTCAGAACCGCCGGGCTATCGATCAGCAGCGCTGCCATTCGCCATGTCGACAGCGGGTTTGTCCTGACTCGCGAAGGAGACTGGGAGGGGTTGTTCCATGACGTGGAACTGCTCGATACGATCGAACCGATCACAGCCGATCGCGATCTGGTTGTCGCAGCGGCCAGGGAAACGCTGGCGGGCCCCGAACCTGCAGTAGAGGTCGGCGCTCATTGCAGCGCCCCGTTCACGTGCGAATTTGCCGGTCATTGCCATGCGGCATTGCCGCCAGGACCCGAATGGCCTGTCACCTTTCTTCCCAATGGCGGCGGCAAACGCTGGCTCGAGTTGGGCATTGTGGACCTGCATGAGATCGACGCTCCGGCACTGACCAACAAGCTTCACCAACGGGTCCACCGTGCAACGATAGATGATGAGCACTATCATGATGTCGACGGTGCCAGAGCTGCAATGGCCGGCTGGACCTATCCGCGTGTCTGGCTGGATTTCGAGACCATCGCCTTTGCAGTCCCGCGATGGATTGGCACGCGGCCGTACCAGCAGGTGCCGTTTCAGTTTTCCGCACATGTCGAAATGGCCGACGGCTCTGTGGAACACCGGGAGTTTCTGAGCCTCGATGGGAATGACCCCCGCCGCTCTTGTGCAGAAGCGCTCACTGCGCTGATCCCGGGCGAAGGAACGGTGATCGCCTACAACGCTGGCTTTGAAAAAACCTGCATCCGCGATCTGGCGAAAGCATTCCCGGACCTATCCAAGGCACTGCATTCAATTTGCGATCGGGTGGTTGATCTGCTGCCGGTGGCCAAGGCCAACTGGTATCATCGCGACCAGCGAGGAAGTTGGTCGATCAAGGCTGTGCTCCCAACGGTCGCCCCCCACCTCGATTATTCCGGCCTCGCGGTGAAAGATGGAGCGCATGCCCAGGCAGCCTATCTCGAGGCAATCGGCGCTGACACGACACCAGCCCGTCGAGAGGAAATAGCCGATGAGCTTCGTGCCTATTGCTGCCGCGACACCGAAGCCATGATGGTCCTGGCAGCGCGACTGTGCGGAACGCCTAAATCTGGAGAACATCAACCGCCCCCTTAGACGGCTCATGCGCGGAGAACAGTCCGCGTCCAGCGGCCACCTCACGATCACGATGGCCGAGCACAGGATCAAAATCCATCACAGGGATTCCAATTATCTATCTGATAAATATATATATTACTCCTTTTGGCAAACTCTTTGTCAAAAATTCATTGACCACCCGCTTGTTTTGACAGACATTATGTCGAAAGGGGCGTGTCGTGAGAATCCATGAGCTGACAGAAAAGGCCAAAATCTCCGAACGTCAGGTTCGCTACCTGATTGCGGAAGGCTTCATTCCTGGCCCTCATGGCGGTCGGGCAAATGCCCAATATGGCGACGAGCATCTGCGAGGAATCCGTCGCTATACGCGATTACGTGAACTCGGTTTTCCTCCCGCCGCGATCCGTCTTCTGCTTTCAGCACGCGAAGGCACCCCATTTCCAGTTGCGCCGGGGATCACCCTGCTGGTCAGCCCAGACGTGATCGCGAGCGGCATGCCGGTCGAGCCTCTGCTCACCCAGCTTGATGAACTCTTGTCCAGAATCCTGAAGGAGGACGCTGCCAATGCGACCGATGCAACCGCAACCAATGATTGATCCGCTTGGCGCGTTCATGGCTCATTGGCGTGAACAACATGACGTCAGACCGGTGCCCCTGGCATCGACTGCCATCGACGTGAAAATCTCATCCGGTCTTGCCGTGGTTGAGACGCGTCGCGTGTTTCGTAATGACGAAGAAACGCCAATCGAGGCGGTCATGACCTTTCCGGTGCCTGTTCATGCAGTGCTGTTCGCCTTGGAGGCGCGGATAGATGGTCGGCTGGTAAAAGCCTGTGCCCGGCAACGTCAGCAGGCTCGTGAGGTCTACGAGGTGGCCGTAGAGGCGGGCAAGGCGGCAGTGCTGCACGAGGAGGTCTTGCGCGGTATTCATACGTTATCTGCGGCCAACATCCGTCCTGGCGGTGAAATCGAAGTGACGCTGCGTTGGACGGCAGCGCTCAGTCATGTTGCAGGGCAAGGCATGCTGCGCATCCCACTAACGGTGGGCGACGTTTACGGTTGCTCTGGGCTGCCGGATGCAGATGAACTCATCCATTCCGCACGTGCCCCGCAGAGTGCTCGACTGCAGATTACGTGTCCCGATGGTAAGGTAGTGATCGTCGGCCTGTCTCCAGCAAACGTCTCTCGGGACGGCGCCTACTCAGTTCCGCTTAACCGCCCAATCGATCTTATCGCACCGGTGCCTGCAGACAAAGAATTATGCGGGATTGCGGCCGATCACCGCCGAGTGACGCTGACGATCTCCCCTGCATTAATTGGAGAACATGCTTCTCGCCTCGCCGTACTGGCGGATCGCTCGGGATCAATGGCGGGAGCCTTCGGTGCCGACGCTGCAGGGGCACAGTTGTCGAAGCACGAGGCAACATTGAAGTTGGTGAAGAGCATCACAGCCAGCTTGCGAGCCGGTGACGAACTCGATCTCTGGCAATTCGACAATGCGGCGGAGCGCGTCGGTCTTTTGGAATCTTTCGACCTGGCTTCACTCGGTCTCCTATTGACGGAAATGAGTCCTCCTCGAGGCGGTACGGAGATCGGCCGATCGATCGCAAGAGTAGCGCGTGAATCAGCGGCTACCGATATTCTGCTGGTCACTGACGGCAAAAGCCATGCTCTTGACGTTCAGACACTTGCCGGTCTGGGCCGACGGATCAGTGTGTTGCTGATCGGCGAAGACAGCCTTGATGCCAACGTTGGGCATCTCGCGGCACTGACCGGTGGAGAACTGTTCATCGCCACTCCGAGCAATTTGGAGACCGTGGCGGATTCGCTGATTTCTGCAATGCGGTGGCCGCCAATATCGATTGCGACGGTTCGCGGTCCCCTCGAGGCAGCCGTTACCCGGCGCAGTGGCGTGGATATTTGCGCCCAATGGGGCGAGCCGGCCGAGAGCGCAATTGCGGAGACACCATGGACCCGCGCGATTGGAGCTTTTGCTGCTTCCCTGGTAATTCCCACGCTGGATGAGGCGCGCGCAGGAGCATTGGCCGAAACCGAGGGTTTGGTGACACACCTGACCAGCTTGGTCTTGGTGGATGAAGCAGGCGAAGCCGTGGAAGGCCTGCCCGGAATGCGCAAGGTGCCGCTCGAAACGCCAGCCAGCTTCAGTGCAAGCTACAGCCGCAGCATCGAGCCTGATCTTTCCCATTCCTTGCTTTGGTCTGCGCGCGCGGTAAGCCGCAGCGAAAGCAGTCTTTTCGAACGAGTGGCGTCGACGAGGCGCCCCCATCGAAAAACACCCGATATCAGCGGCAGGCGGATAGCGCGGATGCTGATGGACCTGTCGGCAGAGATCGACTGGGATTCCGAACCCTCACGGTTGCTCGCCTGTGACCTGGACTACCTTCCGTCGCAACTGAGTGGTCGGTTGGAGCTGCTTGTCGAGGAATTGCGTGATTCTGCGGAACTTCTGAAGATGACCTGGCTGGAATTTACGATGGCTCTTCTTGCCCATTGCGCTTCTGGACATTCGCGCAGCGCTGCCAGAATTGCCCATAGCCTGCTCGGCAGATGTGATCTGCAGGCTCTTTCCACCGTTCTCAACGACCTCGGCCTCCCTTTATACCGAAGGTAGGTTTGCGATCACGCTTCTAAAATATATCCCCGAACATAGTCTTGATCTCCCAATATTTATTTGGATGGAGCACATGAGTGTTCTGCCAGATGCTGGGGCCCAACCTAGAACGAGATTGGCATTAGCCCATGCAATTCAAGCCTGGTGAAAGAGTGCGCTTGAAGCGCGATCCGTCTTCGGTGGGGGTCGTAACAGACACGCCCCCCCAAGAGATGACAGGACGCCTCATGATTGAGGTGGAGTTCCCATCAGGTCGAGCCCGACGTCCTGCAAGCCAGCTCGAGCGTGTCCAGGCTGAAGCCAACGCCCTCGAAGATCTCAGGAACGGCAAGCTTTCTTCGCCGATCGATCTCCGGCGTACAATCAATCATCTAAGGATGACCGGCAAGCTGGCAGACATGATCTATGCGATGGGGGCCACAAACACCCAGTTTCATGCGTATCAGTTCAAGCCCCTTCTCAAGCTTTTAAACGCGCCTGCCAGAGGCTTGCTGATCGCCGATGAAGTCGGTCTTGGTAAGACAATCGAAGCCGGGTTAATCTGGACAGAATTGGTCGCCCGCTTCGATGCCCGGCGGCTGCTGGTGGTATGCCCCAAGCCCTTGGTTGAAAAGTGGCGAGCAGAGCTACGCTCCAAATTCAACGTTGAAGCCAAGGCATGCAATGCAGCAGATTTGATGGATCTGCTGCGTGATGATGCTGAGCGCAGGCAGGGTTTTGCCGCAGTTGTCTCGCTTTCTTCACTCCGCCCTCCTGCAAAGTGGAACGATGATCTAGAGCCTGATCAGTCAGCAAGGGGGCGGCTCGCACGTTATCTCGCGGACGAAAGGGAGGATGAGTTATTCGACCTGGTGATCTTCGATGAAGCCCACCATATGCGTAACGCCAATACGGCCAATCATAAACTTGGGCAGCTGGTTACGGAGGCAGCAGATTACAGCCTTCTGCTCTCAGCCACGCCGATCAACCTGCGATCCAATGACCTTCGCGTACTTTTAAAACTTCTCGACCCAGACACATTCGAGAACGAATGGCAGTTTTCTCTCCTGCAGGACGAGAACGCCCCATTGGTTGCAGCTTGCGAAGCAGCTAGGAACCCGAGTGTTCCCCTAACTACGGTGGCCAAATTGATTGAGGATCTTCCCCCTGGGAGGGTGCTCAAAACCGGGGGGCGCCTCAAAAGACTGCGTGCTGAGCTGAAGTCAGGCCTTGAGGACACACCTGAAACTCGGGTCAAGCTTGCGGCTCGCCTGGAGGAAATGTCGCTTCTCGGTTCAATCGTGAACCGAACACGACGCCGGGATGTTGCTGAGTTCAAGGTAGAGCGTCGCCCCAAGACCATCCCTTGGGACATGTCCGCGGACGAACGCAATTTCTATGATCGGATTACGCATGCGATCGAGCGTTACGCATATGACCGGGATCTCAACGAGCGGTTCCTGCTGGCTCAAACACAGCGTCTTTTGGCGTCCAGCTTGGCGTCTGCCTATCGCCATTGGGGCGAAAGGACCGGCAATCTTTCTCTGGATGAAGAGGATGACGATGCGCCGAAATCTGTCCCCGGGCCGCTTGTCAGCACTCTTGGTGAAATCTGCAATGACCCTAGGGTCCTTGCTGAGCTCGAACGGAACGATACCAAGTTTGAAAGGCTGAGCGCTACGATCAAGGACCTCAAGTCTGCGGATGGCGACCAGAAGTTAATTGTCTTTTCAAGCTTCAGGCGCGTCATCGGGTATCTTAAGGGGCGGCTGGAATCCCAGGGGATTAATGTCCTGGAGCTCCACGGCGGGATCAAAGAGGACCGCCAGCAGACCGTTGAACGGTTCGCGGATGCACCGGGTGGGACAGTGCTCCTGACCTCAGAAGTCGGCGGCGAAGGTCTTGACCTGCAATTCTGCCGCATCGTGCTCAACTGGGATCTGCCTTGGAATCCCATGAAGGTTGAGCAGCGGATCGGCCGCGTCGACCGTATTGGTCAGCAGTCCGAATCCGTGGACATCATCAATCTTATCGCCAGCAACACCATCGAAGAGATCGTCTATGATCGCCTTTACGAGCGGCTCGACATCATACGTTACGCTCTCGGAGATTTTGAACCAATCCTCGGTGAAATCGTCAAGGATCTCGACATCATTCTATCCGATCCCAAGCTGAGCTTGGAGGAGAGAGCGGCCGAGATCGATCGCGCGACTCAAGCCGCTGAAATGCGCAAGCAACAAGCAGATCAATTGGAGCGAGAAGCGCCGGGACTTATCGCACATGGCGAAAACATCCTGAACCGCATCAAGGAGGCCAATGCCCCTCACAAAATGCTCTCCAGCAGCGACTTGCGGGATTATATCGTAAGCACACTGATCGAGAATTTTCCCGATACCCGATTTGATCGGGTGCCCGGCACGCCGGTTGAAATTTACGAAGCCCGGCTGTCATCGCGTGCTCAGGCCGAGTTTTCCCGGTTCCTGGATAGCTCAGCCAAACGCTACCCTACCCGTTTCAGGCGTGACGGCGGATCTGGTGTCCGGGTCATGTTTGGAAGCAATCCGGATCCAGGCCGTTTCCGGGCGATCGACACAATTCCGATGACCCATCCATTAGCTAGGTTCGCATCAGAGGTTCGTGAGCGACGCCTCGCCGGTTTGGCGGTCCGTCCCGTCACGTCGCTCCAGATTTCCCGCAATGAAGCTGGCCGGATCAACGCAGGACGATACGCTGTTGCTGTAGAACGCTGGTCAATCGATGGGCTCGTTCCCGTCGACAAGCTGTTCTACCTCGCTTCGGAAATTCGAACTGGAGAACTAATCGGATCTGATGATGCCGAGAGGCTTCTCATTAACGCGCTCACCGCGAACCCAAGCCTTGCAGCACTTTCAAACGATGAGTTGAATAGCGCTCTCGATGCAGTTGAAAATACGATCCTGCCTCACATTGCGAAAGCGCGCGATGACTTCGAAAATGCGGAGGCAGCTCGGCATTACGACCAGATCGAAACGCAGATCGCACTGGTGCAGGAACACAGGGAGCGGAAACGTTTCGAGATGGAATCTCGTATTCGAGACCTGGAACTTTCCGGCGGAGATGTTCAGCAGAAGGACAAGAAGTTGCGCTCCGCGAAGATGCACCGAGGGAAACTGGACAAGTTTCTTGCCCGGATGGACGTCAAGCTGGACGATTTGAAGGTCAAGGAGGACGCCTTCGAGATTGCGCAGCCCCAGCTAGTCGGTGTCGCCATCATAGATGTGAAGGAGTGATCGGATGGGCCGCAATCGCCGCTTCCCGAACGCAAAGCTTGGTGAGCTTGGGTCGCTTCTGGGGGAACTGAAAAGCACTCTGATCAAAGCTGAAGCCGCTGCCGCCGAAGTCAAGCGTCAGGAAGAAGAAGAGGAGAGGCAGCGCGCGGCCTCTCAACCCGCAAGGCATGTTCAGAAGCAGCCCGGTCCCAAACCGAAATTGACGGCAGCTGCTCTTGCGCGGCTGAATACGCCTTTGCCGGCTGAAGACAAAAAAGAGACTGAACCCGACGCGAAACGGGCGCCGCCGCCCACCCCTCCAAAACCTGCGGTTGTGGCAAAGCCACTCGCCCCACTCGAGCCAGCGGCAAAGCCAAAGCCGGTCTTCAACGATCCAGCGAAATTACGAGCTGCTGCAGCTGACCAGGTGCGCACTTTAGTGAGTGCCTCGACCCCTTCGATTGAAGAGCGACCGGACGAAATCTCGCTAGCAAACAAAGGCCGAATAGACGGGACCGTTGCTGCCGGCGCAGCCATACTGCGGGATCGTCCGGAGCCGGACGAAGATGGCTACATCGTCGGCTTTGACTTCGGCACCAGTTCGCTCAAGGTGGCATACCGTCAGCCCTATGTTGCCGATGATCCGGTCGCCGTCATCCCAGTTCCGGACGAACTCAGGTCGGCTAACCATCCCGGTCTCTGGCAAAGCGTGGTCTGGTATCACCCGGGAACCAGGGACTTCTCGCTTTATCCCATAAATGGCGGGATTGCGCTCGATGGTTTCAAAACCGGATTGATCGCCGGCCACGGTTCGCAACCAATGCCTCAGGCTCCCGAGGTCACTAGAGCTGAAGCCGCCACGGCGTTTCTTGCCCTGCAATTTGCATATATGGTGGGCGCATACGCCCTCGAACAGCCGTTGCATCCGGTTGGCGCGGATCATTTTGTGCTGATCAACATTGGAATTCCGGTCGCTGTGCGCGATGACAAAAGGGCATTCACGGAGTTTTCGCGACTGGTAGCAGCAGCGTATGCGCTTGCGCCGAGTGCTGCCTCACTGAATCTTCAGGCGCTCAAAGCGGAACTGGCGTGCGCGCCGTCCACCTTGCCTCCCTTCCTGCAGCTCGTTCCTGAGCTGACTGCAGCAATTGCGGGCTATGCAGCAGACCCCATGGTCCAGCTCGGGGCCCACATCCTGATAGATGTGGGGGCATCGACCCTCGATATCGTCTCGTTCAATTTGCAGGCCCAGCTCAGAGCTTCGGTATTCACGGCTGGCGTGGACCTGTTTGGAGCAGCTGCGCTCGATATTGCTCGGTCTGCCGGCGTTGACGATCCCACCTTTACGCGCGCTTGCGATTTCCTTTTCGAAGCCGTCTATGGGAAGGCAAAAGCCGATACCCGAGCGCCAAGCCTGTTCAAGCCAGGCCACAGAAGAATGCCTGTCCAGCTGGTGATAACTGGCGGGGGCTGTGACACCGATGTCCACAGCCGTTATATTAACCTGCTTCCCAAGGATCAGGTGCTTGGCGCCATACCGTTGAAGCGGCCGGCTCCACCTTCAAAAATCCTGCGCGAAAAGGGCGATCAGTCGCGTCTCCTGCTTGCCTATGGCTTGACCCGGGACGTTACCGAGCTCCACGAACTGCGGCTCCCGTCGGAGATTGACGATATCCCGCCTCTACCAGTCCAGACTTTCAGCATGATCGACAAAGACATGGTGTAAAATAACCTTGGCGCTCTACAGTCCGCTACATAAGCGGCATCCGCAAGCTCGCCGCCCACATGATCAGCAGACAGTGCTCTTAAATCGAGAAGAACTACTTGGCCGGACGGATGACCGCCATCGTAGCGAGGAATGTCAATGAAAGCCTTTGAGTTCGACCATCACCTCATTGACTCTTACGCTCGGTTCTCCCGATCATTCAGCACGATACGCGCAGAGGATCTTCGTCAAGAGATCGAACGACAATACGATGTCGGGCGGTTCTGGCCAGATGCTCTGCTTTCGCTGAATCCGCGGTTTCTTTCGGGTCCGACGGTTGATGACCTGGTGGCATCTGGGGACCTCGATGACGCGACTGGAAAGATTTTCAGATTTGGTGAAACCCCTCTGATGTTTCACCGGCATCAAGCGCAGGCGATTGCCAAGGCACGCGCCGGTCAAAGCTATGTGGTGACGACAGGGACCGGCTCGGGGAAGTCGCTCTGCTTCTTCGTGCCCGTGGTTGACGCCATTGTGCGGGCCCGGAAGGCGGGCGGCCCTCGTAAAACACGGGCGATCATCGTTTATCCGATGAATGCCCTGGCAAACAGTCAGATCAAGGAAATAGAGAAGTTTATTTCCCAATCTGGGCTACCCGACGATGTGAAGCCGATCGTGCGGCGCTACACCGGCCAGGAGAGTCCGGCAGACCGCCAGGCGATTGCCGACAATCCGCCGGACATTCTGCTCACCAATTTCATGATGGCTGAGCTGCTGCTCACGCGTCAGGATAAGCTCGATTCCCAAGTCATCGATAACGCCAAGGGGCTCGAGTTCATCGTGCTCGATGAACTGCATACCTATCGCGGCCGTCAGGGCGCGGATGTTGCGATCCTCGTCCGGCGTCTGCGAAACCGCTGCGCACCGGACAAGGCTCCTATCTGTATCGGCACCTCCGCCACGATGGCGAGCGAAGGGTCCGAGGCCGGCCGTGCGAAGTCTGTAGCAGATGTCGCATCCCGGCTTTTCGGCGCATCGATTGGACCGGATGCGGTAATCGACGAGTCCCTTCAGAGGGCAACCGATGACCTTTTGAAGCTCGAAGATGTGCGGCCCAAGCTGGCTCAAGTTCTGGAAAGCCCCCTTCCAGAGACGCTGACCGATGAGGACCTGAAACACCATCCACTGGCAGTGTGGGCCGAACTGGCGATCGGCCTTGAGGATGGGCAGGAGCTGAAACGCAAGAAGCCGATTCCCTTCAACGAGGCGGTGGAGCGGCTTTCGTCCGATAGCGGCCTGGACATTGAAACCTGCAGGCGCAGTTTTGAGCAGTTCCTGACCCGGGTAAGTCTTCCGGAAAAGGATCGCGGCGGCACCGGGATGGGTGCATTCCTGGCGTTCAAACTGCACCGCTTCATTTCAGGTGCTGGAGAGATTTTCACCACGCTGGCCGAACGTCCGAGGCGGGTCTTGTTCGAAGGCCAGCTCGAGGACCCTGATGCTCCGGGTCACCGCCTGTATCCAACACGGTTCTGCCGGCAATGCGGCCAGGAGGTCCATGTCGTCACGAAGACTGAGGATACCCACGGGATCCGCTATCTGCCGCGCAATATCGACGATACGCCGATGGAGGATCCGGACGGCGATGTCGCGGGCTACCTGACGCCGACTGGCGATGATGATCCGGATTACGCGTTCACGGGCGAGGTCGAGACATACCCGGAAGACTGGCGGGAAGAACGCAACGGGATTGAACGGATCCGCTCGAACCGGAAAGCCAGGCTTCCGCAAATGGTCACGGTGAGCGAGGACGGGCGATATGATCCGGCCGGCGGTCATTTCTGGTTCATTCCCGGCAAGTTCGGTTTCTGTCCATGTTGTCTTGACCAGCCGCACCCGAGCATGCGTGAGCGAAGCAAGCTGGCAGGGCTTTCCGGTGAAGGCCGAAGCTCGGCGACCACTCAGCTGGTCGCCACCGCCCTTGAATGGATGAACGGGGACAATAGTGGCGTCCCAGCAGAGAAGCGGAAGCTGCTCGGATTTACGGACAACCGGCAGGATGCAGCGCTTCAGGCAGGTCACTTCAATGACTTCCTGTTCGTAAGCCTGCTGCGCGGCGCAATCCTGCGAGCGGTTCTCGATGCCGGCGATGACGGCATGACCGAAGATGAGTTCGGTCTGCGCGTTGTGAAAGCTCTTGGGTTCACCGCGGCCAACAAAGATGCCCGGATCCACTGGATGCTCGACCCCGAAGCAGGCGCGGTGGTGCGGGAAGACGCACAACGATCACTTGCCAAGGTTCTTGCCCATCGCGTCTGGACAGACCTCAGGCGCGGATGGCGTTATACCAATCCCAGCCTCTCGGTGCTCAAGCTGATCGACGTCGAGTTCATCGGGCTGGATGATATCGCGGAAGACACGGAGAGCCTCATGGCCGTGCTTCCCGAGCTTGGCGGCCTTGATGTGGAGGCGCGCAAGAAACTTCTCAAGGAACTCCTTGGCACCATGCTCGAAGGCCTGGCAGTCAGCACTGAGGCGCTCGAACTGACCGTGCTTGACGCCGTCGCTCAAAAGTCCCGGAATCTCCTCAGGGCTCCCTGGGCAATGGACCAGAAGGAAACGCCGCGAAGCCGCACGACGCTATTTCTTCAAGCTCCGGGGAAGGACCGCGTCGGGCTGCGTGAAGAGCAGACCATCATTCGCGCAGGCCACAACTCCCGCGTTGGCCGCCTGATCAATCGCAAGAGCATGCTCGGGACGAAGCTCAACAAGGCCGATTATCTCGCCGTGATGACAGGCCTGATGGAGCTCCTCGCTCGCGAAGGCCTGGTCTCCCTCGTCGAAATTGAAACTGACCTGCTCGGCTGGCGTCTGTCACCGTCCGCCGTCCGCCTGGTACCGGGCAGCGCGATCCGCAATGGCACGGCGGAGGGGAACCGCTATTTCCACGACCTCTACAGTTCCATCGCTGCGGACCTCAAGCGCGGCAAGAGCACGTATTGGGGTCTCGAAGGTCGTGAGCATACCGCTCAAGTCTCTCAGAAGCAGCGGGAATGGCGAGAATGGCGCTTCCGGGTCGAGGATGATGACCGCGTCAAGTTGAAGGACAACCTTGCCGAGATCAAAGCGGCCGGGGAATCCGACCAGTTCCTGCCCGCTCTCTTCTGCTCGCCGACGATGGAACTCGGTGTCGACATTTCGGCACTGAACGCAGTCTATCTGCGCAATGTGCCGCCCACACCGGCCAACTATGCGCAGCGTGCCGGCCGCGCTGGTCGATCGGGCCAGGCCGCGGTGATCGTGACCTACTGCGCAGCCCAGTCGCCTCACGACCAGTATTTCTTCGAACGACGTAACGACATGGTTGCGGGCGTCGTGCGGCCGCCTGCGCTCGATATCACCAACGAGGAACTGGTGCGCTCGCATCTCCATGCGGTCTGGGTAGCCGAGGCAAAGCTCGCCCTTTCGCCGGACATCCCGGAGATCCTCGATCTCAGTCAGGCGAAATACCCGCTGAAACAGGAGATCCTCGACGCCATCTATCAGCCCAAGCTGGTAACCACCGCTCGCGATCCCATGAAGATGGTGCTCGACCAGATCCTCTCGTCAGTGGATGGACGACAGCCAGTCTGGATGGGCGATGCGGATGACTTCGTGCTCGAAGTCGCCATGAGCGCACCGCAGGAATTTGATCGCGCCTTTGATCGCTGGCGGGAGCTTTACAATTCTGCCCGGACCCAATTGATGGAGGCGAATGCCCGATCCGAGATAACGGGTCTTTCCGGAGCCGATCGCCGCAAGATCAAGGCCGCGCAGATGCAGGCAAGCGATCAGATTGCGATCCTCGAACAGGGCAAGGCTTCGAACGGCTCCGATTTCTATTCGTATCGCTACCTCGCCACCGAGGGCTTTCTGCCGGGATACAACTTCCCAAGGCTCCCACTTTATGCCTTCGTGCCTGGCGAGGGAAAAACGGGCTCATTCCTGCAACGTGCCAGGTTCCTGGCCATCTCAGAGTTTGGTCCACGCAGCCTGATCTATCACGAGGGTCGCGCCTACCGGGTGATGAAGGCCAAGCTGCCGCCTGAAGTCCGGACTGGAGACGGGTCGGAGCTTGCCACCAAGGACATCATCATCTGCTCCAATTGCGGTGCATGCCATGAAGGTGAAGTGGAGCGTTGCCACGCCTGCGGCGCACCGATGGCGGGCGAAGTCCCGGTCCAGCGAACCCTGCGGATCGATAATGTCGAAGCAGCCCCTGCCGATCGGATCACCGCCAATGATGAGGAGCGTGTACGTCAGGGCTTCGACATCCAGACGGTATTCTCGTGGCCCAAGCGGGATGGACGGCTGCAGATCACCGAAGCGGATTTCCGTTGCGGTGAAACGTCGATCCTGGCGCTGCAATACGCGAACAGCGCGGAGATCAGCCGCATCAACAAGGGGCTGAAGCGCCGCAAGAACCAATCCGTTCTTGGGTTCAATATTGACCCCCGCAGCGGATATTGGGCCAAATCCGAAGATGAAGATCCGGATGTTGATGTCCCACCGGACGTCGCCAAGCCGGTTCGCATCGTGCCGATCGTGCGGGATCGAAAGAACGCACTGCTGATCCGCTTTCGCGAGCCAGAGGCCTATGCTCCCGAGACGACTGCGACCGTCCAGCACGCGCTTCTGCGCGGCATTGAGGTTGTCTTCCAGTTGGAAGAAGGCGAAATTCTTGGAGAGCCTCTGCCTGCTCGCGACAATCGCCGCTCCATTCTGGCTTATGAGGCCACCGAGGGCGGTGCCGGTGTATTGAGCCGTTTGGTTGATGATCCCAAGGCCTTGGGCAAGGTAGCGAGGGAAGCACTCGCTCTCATGCATTTCAAAAAGGTTGATGAGGCCATCACGGCCGGGGACGCGAAGCTTCTGACCGACCATGATGGCGAGGCCTGTGTCCGGGGCTGCTACCGCTGCCTGCTTTCCTATTTCAACCAGCCTGATCACGAACTGATCGACCGAACGAGTGTTGAAGCAAAGCAGATGCTGATCGATCTCGCGCGGGGTGAGGTCGTGCTTTCCGGCCCGCAGCCACGTTCGGAGAATGCCTCTAGATGGGAACAGGCATTCAAGGATGCTGGCTTGCCTGCTCCAGACGATTCATCCGTCAATTTTGCGGACCAGGCGATGGATTTCGCTTGGCGGAGCCATTTCATTGCGGCCTGCACGGCGCCCCTGACGGCGCCGGCCCGTGAAACTGCCGAAGCCAAGGGCTGGACAGTCTTCGAGTTGCCGGAAGCCAATTCCGTGCCCGAAGCAATGATCATGATGTTCAAGGGGTAAGCAGATGACCATCAATTTTGCCCCTGGAGATTTGGTGCGCGCCCGCGGGCGCGAGTGGGTCGCATTGCCCGCACCGCGCGAAGGCATTTTGGCTCTGCGCCCGCTTTCGGGAAGCGAGAATGACATGGTCATACTCGACCCCGAACTCGAGATGCTCCCGGTTGCGGCCGCACGCTTCGATTTGCCGGCCGACGCTTCTCCAACCGTCCAGTCGAAGGCAGCCCTTCTCGCTGACGCATTGCGCCTGACGCTTCGGCGAGGGGCTGGCCCATTCCGATCGGCCGCGCAGTTGGCCTTCGAGCCCAGAACATATCAGCTTGTGCCGCTGCTTATGGCGCTGCGCCTCCCGGTAGTCCGCCTGCTGATCGCTGACGATGTCGGTATCGGCAAGACGATCGAGGCGGGGCTGATCTTGCGCGAGCTAATGGACCGCGGGGAGGTCGATGCCTTTTCAGTGCTGTGCCCGCCTCATCTGGTCGAACAATGGGTGCTGGAACTCAAGAACCGGTTCGGCATCGAAGCCGTAGCCGTCACCTCTGGGACCGCAGTTCGGCTGGAGCGGGGGCTTCCGCTCGCCCAGACGCTCTTCGACGCATATCCCTATACGGTTGTCAGTCTCGACTACATCAAGGCTGACAAGCGCCGGGAGGGTTTTGCACGCGCCTGTCCCGACTTTGTCATCGTTGATGAAGCCCATGCGTGCGTGGGGACCCACAAGGGCAAACAGCAGCGCTTCGAATTGCTGTCCGGCCTGGCCCGCGATCCCGAACGACGCATGGTCATGCTGACGGCGACGCCACATTCAGGTGATGAAGAGGCTTTCGCACGCCTGCTCTCCCTCATCGACCCCTCGTTTGCCTCAATGGACTTTGAGGACGCAAGGTTTCGCGAACGCCTCGCCAGACATCTCGTGCAGCGTCGCAGGATCGACATCACATCTGGTGAATGGGGTGAAGACCGAGCTTTTCCGCGCAAGGACGAACTGGAAGGCGGCCTGCCTTATCGCCTTTCGAAGGATCACCTCGCCTTTCAGGAGGCCGTCCTCGACTACTGCTTCGGCGTCGTCTCCAAGGCCGGGACCGCCCAACGCGAACGTCGTCTGGCCTTCTGGGGCACGTTGGCCTTGATGCGGTGCGTTGGTTCGTCGCCAGCCGCTGCACTCAGCGCCCTCAGGAACCGCGCTTCAAATGAGAGCGAGCACCTCGAGCCTCAGATCTACGACGAAGATGGTGACGATGAAGATGCCGTGGACATCGAGCCGAGCTCGAACTTCGATGCTGACCCTGCGCTTCTCGCACTTGTCCAGCATGCCGAGGAGCTCGGCGCAAAACCCGACCCGAAACTGTCCGCATTGATCGATGTTCTGACACCGCTCATCAAGAAAGGGGCAAACCCGGTCGTATTCTGTCGCTATCTTGCCACTGCGGAACATGTGCGTGCTGGATTGCGCAAGGCCTTTCCCAAGTTGAAGGTCGAAGCGGTCACGGGCGTTCTCACCCCCGACGAACGTCGCGATCGCGTGGCGGACATGGCACCGGCCGAAGACGAGAAGGATGTTCAGCGCATCCTGGTCGCCACGGACTGCCTGTCAGAAGGCATCAACCTCCAGCAGCTCTTTGATACGGTCATCCACTACGATCTCTCCTGGAACCCGACGCGGCATCAGCAGCGCGAAGGCCGCGTGGATCGGTTTGGCCAGCCTGCGGAACTGGTGCGTTCCATCATGATGTTTTCGCCCGATAGCGCGATCGATGGGGCAGTTCTCGACGTCATTCTGCGCAAAGCCGAAGAAATCCGGAAAGCAACTGGCGTGACCGTGCCTCTCCCCGAAGAGCGCGGCCCGGTAACCGATGCTCTCATGGCATCGATGATGCTACGACGAGGCGAAACGCGCCAGCTGGCACTCGACCTCAGGCTGGACGACGGGACCAGGGCCATGGAGGCTCGCTGGCGCGATGCATCCGAAAACGAGAAGAAATCCCGCGCCCGTTTCGCCCAGAACGCCATGAAACCGCAGGAAGTTGCCCCCGAGTGGAAGAAGGCACAAACGCTCCTTGGCTCCCCTGCGGATGTCAGGACGTTCGTCGACCGGACGATGTCCCGCTTCGGTGCGCCACTGGAGCCCCGCAAATCCGTACTTCTGGCTCATGTGCATGCGCTGGAAGGTTCATTGAAGGAGAGGCTGTCCGAGCGAAATCTGACTGGATCCGTTCGCCTTGCGATAGCCGAGCCCGCGCCGACCGGGACTGCGCTTTTGACCCGGACCCATCCCCTGACTTCGACACTCGCCGAAGCCCTCGTCGAGGCATCGCTCGATCCGGAAACACTCGCAGGCTTGGGAATCGGCAGAGTTGGCGCATGGCCGACGACAGCCGTTGGGCAGATGACCCGGATTGCCCTGTTGCGGATTCGGTACAAGTTGACGATTCATGCCCGAAAGGAGCGTTTGCTGTTGGCGGAGGAAGCCGCTCTCGTTGCGATTGAGGGCAACAGGATTGTGGCCGCGGGGGAAGCAGCTCGGGAATTGCTAAGCACCCCTGCAACTGCAGATCTGGCAACGCCGGCTCGCGATCGCTTTGTTACCAGGGCCAGAGAGGACCTGCCGTCCTTGCTCGACGGCCCCTTGGCCGGTTTCGTGCAATCACGTGTCGAAGAGTTGAGCGAAGACCACGCCCGTCTCCGGGCCGCCGCTGGTTCCGCGTCGCGCGTCACTGTGGAGGCCGTTACCCCGCCAGATGTGATTGGCCTTTTCGTCCTGATGCCGAGCGAGATGTAAGCCATGGCCCGCAAAACCATCACCGACATGTCGGCCTGGCCGTCACTGTCCCTGGAAGGCAATCTGATCGCGCCAGCCATGGTCGCGCAAATTGCCGAGCCGAAAGACGATGCAGATACCCGGGCAGGTTACGGTATCCGCAAGGGTCTGACGATCCGTGAGGAGATGTCGACCGCCTTTCGCGTGGGCCAGTCTCACTTTGATGCATTCGCGAAGCTGGAAAACCCTTCGGTTGAGGCAACCCGCCGCTTTGTCCGGGAGTTTCTGAAGGAAACGTTCGGGTTCGATGACCTTGTACCAGCGGATGGCGCGGTATCGTTCCTTGCCGGCGAACGCGTACCGATCGTCGTCGTTCCGCCAGCCGACGAAAAGCTCGATCGCCGCAGCGCGACCCTTTCAACGGATCGCTCGCGATCACCAGCCTTCGCGCTCCAGGACTATCTCAACGACAACGACGACGCCCTGTGGGGTCTGGTCACCAACGGCGTTCTGATCCGCCTGATGCGGGATAACGCGTCCCTGACCCGTCCTGCCTATATCGAGGCTGATCTCGCCCAGATTTTTGCGAACGAGGATGCAGCCTCGTTCTCGATCCTGTGGCTGATGATCCACCGCAGCCGGTTCGGGCAGACCGGGGCACCTGCCACGGATTGCGCTCTTGAGCACTGGCGGGATGCCGGATCACGCGAGGGCGAAGCTGCCCGCGAGCGTCTGGCCGATCAGGTTGAACTTGCGCTGAAATGTCTCGGCTCGGGCTTTCTGGAAACCAATCCGGAACTCGCCGGCAAGCTCAAGTCGGGCGAGATCAACCTAACCGAATGGTTCAATGAGCTGCTGCGGCTCGTCTATCGCCTGATCTTCCTCATGGTCGCCGAAGACCGGAACCTGCTCCACCCGGAAAAGGCCAAGGCCGAGGCGCGCAAGCTCTACGCCGAAGGCTACAGTCTCGCGGTCCTGCGAACCCAGTGCTTCCGCGCCGCGACATGGGACAAGCACTTCGATCGCTTCGAAGGAGTCAAGATCCTGTTCAAGGCACTGGCTCATGGCGAGGAGCGGCTCGCGCTGCCAGCGCTTGGCGGGCTGTTTGCCGAGGACAGACTGCCCCACCTCGAATCCGCGCGTCTGCGCAACAAGGCGTTCATGGAGGCGCTCTATCGCCTGTCCTGGCTGTCGGACAAAGCCGGTATGGTGCCGGTCAACTGGCGCGCCATGGAAACCGAGGAACTGGGTTCCGTTTACGAATCCCTGCTCGAGCTCCAGCCGCAACTCGGTGATGACGGGAAGACGCTGAACTTTGCCTCGGAAGCGGCCGAGCAGAAGGGCAACCAGCGCAAGACCAGCGGCTCCTATTACACCCCCGACAGTCTTGTTCAGGCGCTGCTCGACACTGCGCTCGATCCCGTTCTCGATCAATGCGAGGCTGAGGCGGACGATCCGGAAAAGGCGCTTCTCAAGCTGTCTGTCATCGATCCAGCCTGCGGTTCGGGCCATTTCCTGCTGGCTGCCGCACGCCGCATCGCCACGCGCGTGGCGCGCATCCGGGCTGATGGCACGCCGTCACTGGCTGATTTTCGCCATGCCCTGCGTGATGTTGCCCGGTCGTGTTTGTACGGGGTCGATCGCAACCCCATGGCAGTGGAACTGACCAAGGTCGCGCTGTGGATCGAGACGGTTGATCCCGGCCTCCCGCTTGGCTTCTTCGATGCGCAGATCCGTTGTGGTGACGCCCTACTCGGTGTCTTTGACCTTAAGGTTCTCGAAGATGGTATCCCCGACGCCGCCTACAAAGCCTTGGCCGCAGACGACAAGGACGTGGCGCGATACTACGTTGGCAAGAACAGGCGGGAGCTGGGGGAAAAGGAGCGCGTTGCAGGGGGCTTCGGCTTCCATCGCGCGCAGGACCTCACCCGTGCCTTTGAAGCCCTTCGCAGCATGCCGGAAGACACGGTCAAACAGATCGAGGCCAAGGCTGCACGCCTCAGCGAATTGACGGCGCAAGGGGCGGCTGCCTGGCAGTTGGAGTCAGCTTGCGACCTTTATGTCTCCGCATTTTTGATGCCCAAGGCAAAGGGCGGAGCTCATTCCGGACCTGATGGACTGCCGCGCCGGGGTGCCGAGACAATTCCGACTTCCGGCACCCTGTGGGAGTGGCTGCGAGGAGTGGAGCCATTCGCCCCGCTGTTCAGTCAGGCAATTGATGCTGCACGGCGCGCCCGAGCGTTCCATTGGCCACTGGAATTCCCTGACGTGATGCAGCGCGGCGGCTTCGACGTCGTGCTGGGCAACCCGCCGTGGGATACGATGAGCCCAGATTACAAGGAGTTCTTCTCGGTTTACGATCCGGGCATACGCCACATGTCGCCCGATGAGCAGAAAGAGTCGTATGCACGGTTGCTGGGCGATCCCGTCATTGCGCGGCGGTGGGACCAGCATTGTGCCGATCTGTATTCGGCAGTCCACTTCATCAAGTCGAGCGGTCGCTACCGACTGTTTGCCGAAGGCAACCTCGGCAAGGGAGACTTCAATGTCTACCGGATGTTCGTGGAAACCGCATTAGCGGCCACAAAAGAAGGCCGCGTAGCCGCCCAGTTCGTGCCGGAAGGCCTTTACAACGGGGCTAATGCCACCGCGATCCGCAAGGAACTGTATTCCGCATTCCGGTTGGAGCGTTTGGCGGGATTCGAAAACACGCAGGGGATCTGGTTCTCCAAAATCGACACGCGCATGAAATTCTGCCTCTATGTCGCCTGGAAGGGCGGGAAGACGGAGGCGTTCCACGCATCCTTCCGGGTGAACACCCTGGACAAGCTGCAAGAACTCAAATCCGGTGGCGGGTTGACCATCCCGGTTCCGGTTGTCGCGGAATTCTCGCCCGAAGCCTTGGCTGTAATGGAATTCGCGGCGCAATCCGAGATCGATATCTGCGCCCGGATGTATGCGCTGTACCCCAAGTTCGGCGCTGAAGTCGAAGGCATGCCGTATCGGCATTATATGCGCGAGGTGGACATGGGCACAGACCGCGGCCTGTTCTCGGACGGCGGCGATGGGCTGCCAGTATTCGAGGGGCGCATGATCGACGCCTATGACTATCGGGCGAAGGGCTATGTCTCGGGCCGTGGTCGGTCTTCCGTCTGGGAAGATTTCCCGTTCGGCAGCGCGAACAAGCAGATTCAACCTCAATGGCGCATCCTGCCAGAACGAATTCCTGACAAGTTGGGTGACAGGATCTACCGTTACCGGATCGGGTTCGGCGACGTGGCCAGTCCGACCAATCAGCGAGGGCTGATTGCCGCGATGATCCCACCAGAAACAATCTGTGGCGACAAAGTGCCAACGATCATTCTCGGGCCAGACGATGAAGACCACTTTCTTTGGCTGGGTGTGGCGAACTCGATCGTTATGGACTTCCTGGTTCGAAAGAAGGTTTCTCTAAAGATGTCCTATACGATTATGGACAGCCTGCCATTCCCAAGGGTTTGCAAGGAAACGCCATCCTCACGAGAAATCGTCCAGCGCGTCTGCTCTTTGTGCGCCACCGGACCAGAGATGGAATCTCTTCGGCATAGTGCAGTTGCGGCAGGCATTTTGACTGATCCATACGACATCGTTGAGGACCCTGAACAGCGCGCCATAACGGCAGCCGAGATTGACGTGCTGGTCGCCCGCGACGTCTTCCAGCTTTCGAAGGATGAGATGCTCTACATTCTCGATCCGGACAATATCCTGGGCAAAGACTGCGGCGTCGAAACGTTCAAGGCGCTTCGCAATGCCGAACTGCGCGAGTTCAACGAATTCCGGACCCAGCGGCTGATCGAGGAAGCATGGGGCCGGGTGTGATGTGGCACTCCGTCCCCACCGACGCCACGACCTGCTCGCATGCGTTCGCGGACCTTGTGATGCCGAACCTCGGATCGATTGCGGGGATGCAATGATCAAGTCCCCCCAGTCTTTCGTCGTTCGCGAAGAGTGCGAAAAGGCCACCTGGCAGAACGGGTTCCGCCGCAAGCTGGGGGAGGCGGACGGATGGGCCGCGTTCGGTTCAACCACTGCACCCGGCACGATCTACCTCGCCGCGGCGGGCTCGCAGGGACCATGGTTCATGGCGCTTGACCACGCCGGCGTCATCGAGGAGCTGGATTTGCCAGCTGCGCAGCTGCCAGGCCCGGGCATCGCTCGCTATGCTTTCGACACGCTCGGCCAGCTTTATGGCGTGCTGCCGCGCGTCTATCAGCTGGCGGCCAGCCTGCCCGACGCACCGCTTCAGGAGTTCGAGGCCAAGATCAAGGATCTGCCAACGACCACCGATGCCGAGCGGCTCGTCGTCCAGCGCATCGGTCAAAATATCTTCCGCGATCGCCTACTCGACTATTGGCAGGCTCGCTGCCCTCTGACTGGCATCACGGACAGGGCACTGCTGCGGGCATCGCACATCGTTCCGTGGAAAGATTGCACAAGCAACGCCGAACGCCTCGACGTGCACAACGGCTTGCTGCTGTCGGCTCTGTGGGACGCCGCCTTCGATCGCGGCCTCGTTACCTTCGATGATGAGGGAAGTCCGCAATTCTCGCCTGCATTGAGCGACACAGGGCGCTCAGCCTTGCAATGGCAGGCGCCTTTGCAGCTAACGGAAAAGCACAGGAAAAAGCTCGCCTGGCACCGCGCCAACCTGTTCGTCGCTCACGCGGAATAGGAACCGGGTAGCTTCCCCCTCGGCCTGCCCCCTTGAATCAATCAAGCGTCCGCCATGATCTCGTAAAGGCCAACAAAGCCGGTGAGGTACGGCAACCCCTCCGGAATGCCATGCTCGCCCGCAGTAGCCCGGCTGATGCTCCAGCCCATCGTAAGCGGTGTTCTCAGCCCACGTGAGCGTGGGGCAGGAGGTCGTCGATCCGC
>VFQO010000545.1_pt1 | contig 39047 bp, 31 predicted proteins | sample 3512331 | NCBI WGS metagenome assembly VFQO01 (sample SAMN10412371, study PRJNA504923) | tailings metagenome | isolation source: Replicate 3 from Balatoc abandoned mine | place: Philippines: Itogon, Benguet | collected 2017-08-28 | reverse complement strand
ATACATCGTCCAATCAACCAGTGAGGAACTGTCCGGAAATTAAGGGGCAACGACATGTTCACGGTGGAAATTACCAATACCACCACCGGGGCCTACAAGGTCACCCTTCTGCAAAACTTCCTGCACAATGGCGGCAATGACGGCGAATTGGCTGGCGGGGTCGACAGCCTGCCGCTGCTTTACACTGTGCGCGACGGCGAAGGCGAAAGCACGACCGGCACGCTGACGATCCAGTTCGGTGACGATGCGCCGCTGGCATTTACGCCGCAAAGCAGGATCATCCAGGATGGACCGACCGATACAAGCGTGACGGGTACGCTTGGTCTCTCGATCGGCGCGGATACGCCCGCGAGGCTGAGCTTCAACATCGCCAACGGTACAGCCGTGATCGATGAGAACACCGGTTCGCCGGTGACTGTGGGCGGGGTTGCGCTCAAGTACTACTTGGACCCCAACACGGGGAATCTCGTCGCAACGACCGGCACAGCCTGGAACAACGGCACAGTTGGTTTCAATGTCACTCTCAATCCTTCGGGAACGGGCAGCTACCAGTTCAATATCTTTGAGGATCTCTCCAACGGGACGACGACGACGTTTTCGAACCTTTCTTCGACCAACGCGGGCAATAACAGGTTCGCTGCGATTGGTGCGAACGATCCCTCATCTGCCGTGGACGTTCTGATCTCGGGCTGGGATGGCGCAGCGGCAGCGACCGTAAATACCCGAGCCACGTCGATCGGTGTCGGGAACCAAAATATCAATCCAGGCGAAGTGCTGAGGTTGGACTTGGTTTCAAACTTAGTAAGTCCTGAAGCAAATCCTACAGGGTTTGGCTACGATGGCCGAGTGGATACTACCAACTTTGAGCAAACTCTTGCCCAACTCGTTGGCAATTCAACGTCGGCTAGTTTGAAGATTTGGGCTCTCAATAGCACTCTTGTTGATACACAAGAGCCTGACCGCAATCCAGTTGGTGGCTTTAGCGACGGGCCGACTGTTTTTATCACTTCAGTCAAGGTTACAACCCAAGCTGGATTGACGTTCACACAAGATATTAGCTCGTTAACAAACGGAAGCACGCAAGTGCTTAACTTTGGGATATCCGTTACGCGAAATAGCGATGGGTCTATAAGCTTCACGGGACTTGAGGCGGGCGATAAATATTCCATTAGTACTGGTTCTAATGAGTTTAATGCTGTTGTCATACAGGGCATCTCTGGCGTGTTTGACGTCGGGGTATTCTCCGTTGGCACGTTCAACGCTGGCGATGACATCGAACTTAGTTTCGGTGTGACCGCAACCGACGAAGATGGCGACACCGCGAGTGGCACGATCAACGTCGCTGTTGATCAAGATGGTAGCAGCGTGACGCCTCCGATCGCTCTCGACCTTGACGGGGACGGAGAGGTCTCATTCCTGAGCTTGGACGCTGGCGTTGCGTTCGATTACGACGGCGACGGGATTGCAACGAAGACCGCTTGGGTGGCACCGGAAGACGGTCTGCTGGCCCGTCAGACAGGTGATGGCCGTCACGATATCGTCTTCACCGACGATGCCCCCGGCGCTGTCACTGACCTCGATGGGTTGGCCAAGGCTTACGATAGCAACGGCGATGGTCAGTTCACTGCCGTCGACAATGCTTTCGACAGCTTCGGCGTCTGGCAGGATGCCAACAGCAATGGCGTGGTTGATGCGGGTGAATTCACCACTCTTGCCAACGCTGGCATTACGGCCATCAACCTCACCAGTGATGGGGTTGGCTATAGTGCGGCTAACGGCGATGTCACAGTCTACGGAACGGGCAGCTTCACCATCAATGGCTCCAGTGGTGTGCTGGCGGATGCCGCGTTCGCACTAGGTGGACAAGTGGCAGCCAACGGTACGTCGCTCAATGTCAGGGCTGAACAGCGGCTTTCGGACGGAGCTATCGCTTCGTCAGCGCTCGCCGGTTTCCTCGCCCTCATGCCCGTGCTGGCTGAGATGCCGTTTGATCCCGAGCTGTTTGATGTCACGGCCCCGCGAGTGAACCTTGGGTCAAATAGCTATTCCGAAGCCTTCATCATGACCGAGGTCGCTGATTTCCAAGGGGTCAAGAGCGCCGCATTCTTTGAAAATCAAGCCTCCGGACCCGGGGCTGAACTGAACGGAAATGCTGCAACCTTCGATGGCACGGCCTACGAGCTTAGCAATCCGTTTGAGCAAACAGACGACGTGCGCGAAACGTTCTCGGGTGAGCAGGCGATGGCCGACTATGCTTCTGAGCCAATGGCGCAGTCTTTTGCCATGATCGACCTCGCAGCACATTCGGCGATGGACGCCCTGCTGTCGTTGGGCGACGGAATCGCATCTGGTCCTGAAGCGATCGCCAATCCTGATTTTGCGCACCAGACATTGACTGATGCCCTTGCCGGCACAGTGATTGATGCGCTGCTTGATCAGGTTGCGATTGAAGGTGCTTATGCGAGGGCTGAGCCGGTCGCTATCGAGCCGAACCAATTGGCCGGGCTTCTGGCTGCGGATATCAGCAGTCAAGCAATGTCAATGGGGGCGCTCGTTAACCAATTTTCAGTGGACGATCAAGCTCAGATGCTAGTAAGCCACAGTTAATTGATCGATGTGAACGGGAGGATATTCACATGCGAGTCGCAGACACTCTTTTAGTTTCGCTCATGATTTCTGCGGCAATGGCTAGCGTTCCTGCTTATGCTCAGTCGTCTTCGTCATCGGAATTGTTGGCGATGGACGGCCAAGCTTTGGTCGGGGAGCTGACCAAGCGGTATGAGGCGGGTCTTTCCGCCTCGACGGATAAAGGCCTGATTGCCGCAAATGATCCTCGCTTCACCTGGGCTCTCGAGACCAAGGTGCAGTGCGCCATTGCTATGGGTTTCATGAAGTCCTCGACAAAGGACGAAACGAGCATCAGCAAGTGTGCGGCTGCATATGATCGGATGAGCCAGTCTCCACCGCCTCCGGCACCTCCGGCTGCCGCTGTGCTGCCCCCGCCGCTTCCGCCGCGGCCAAGTGTCTGTAATGACAAGACTACGGGGATGGTGTTCTTCGATTTCGATTCATCCGTCATCAGTCCCGATGCGCAAAGCACGCTCGCTTCATTGGGTGAGCAAGTCAAAGCTTGTGCTCGCATGTCGCTGTCGGTGATCGGGCATACGGACCAGGCCGGGAGTGACGACTACAATATCGCACTGTCACGCCAACGTGCGGACGTCGTTGCCGCTGCTATGCGAAGCATCGTGGGTTCGGGTGTGAAGCTGGACATCGACGCACGGGGCGAACGCAATCCCAGAGTTCCACTGGCCGATGGAACACGCAGTCCGGAGAACCGGCGCGTAGAAATTTCGGCAGAGTAGTTGGGGGGGATATAAAATGAACGCTCTTGGCAAAATCGTGATCGCTGCTGCTCTGACGAGTTGTGCGCCCATGGCACTGGCACAAAATAGTCAGGATGCGGTATCGATGCGTGAGGTGATCGAGACCGCAATCGTCTCGAACCCGGAAATCATTCAAGCTCAAATGAACACTGAGGCTATTCAGTTCGAAAGAGAGCAGGCTCAATCGCTGTATTTTCCGACGATTGATGTTGAAGCGTCGGCCGGTGTCCGCAGACTCGAGAATACGACCCGAAGAACTCTCGGCATTGCCGATGATACGCTCAACCCGCTCGAGGCTCAGGCCCGTGCTGACTGGACGATCCTTGATTTTGGGCGCCGCCGCGGAGAATTGTTGCGTCAGGCCGCGCGCGTTGATGGAGCGTCCTTGCGGGTCGTCGAGCGTTCTGAATTCATTGCGCTCCAAGTGTCACGCCAATACCTGAATGTCTTGCTTCAGGAACGGATTGTCGCTGCTGCGACGGATAACGTCGTATTCCACCAGCAGATGGCTTCGAGCCTCTCAGAGGGTGTCGATCAAGGCTCAATTAGCGTGGCTGACTTGCAGCAGGCTGAAGAGCGTCTTCAGGCTGCGACGGTTTTGAAGGCAGAAGCCGAAGAAGATTTGCAAAATGCGCGCACGTCGCTTCGCCGTTTGAGCGGGCTCGATATTTCGCGGGCAAACCTGCCTCCCAGCCTGTCAGAGCGCCTGCCAGCCAGTCAGGAAATTGCCATTGGTATGGCGAGGACAGCCAATCCATTGGTGCGTGAAGCCCAAGCAGATGTTGATGCCTCCAACGCAATGGTGACATCGGCGCGCGCCGAACTTGCCCCTCGGGTCGGGGTCGATGTGACGGGGCGCATCGGCGAGGATATCGACGGTTTCCGGGGCGAGACAAACGATGTTCAGGGGCGGGTTTATATTCGCTGGCAATTGTTTGATGGTGGTCGCCGGGCGGCAGCGGTCCAGGAAATGGTCCGACGCGCCAGCGAAACGCGCTATCGTCTTCATGATCGGGTCCGCGAGGCAGAGGAAGACGTCACCAACGCTTGGACTGCTATGACCACGCAGGCACTCGTTCTCGAGGCTCTGGATCGTCAATCCCAGATCAGCGATGATTTGCTGCTGTCCTATCGCAGTCAGTTCAACATCGGACGTCGTTCGCTGCTCGATGTGCTAGATGCGCAAAACACTCGCTTTAACACGCAGGTTCGCCGCGAAACTGCCCGTTTCTCCGAAATGTTTGCACAATATCAAGTATTGGCTGCAACGAATAATTTCCTTGCTGCGCTTAATGTCGCCCCCGGTGCGGGAGCTGGAACGGCTGAGCGTGAGCGGTTCGAGTACGGGCCTTCCATTCCTGCCGAGTTGCAGAGGCGTCGCGACCCTCGATAGAGCGTCGCGGCTCCTCAGGAGGGCCAGTTGTACCATTCGAGAGAAATGCCGGAATCGGCACAGCAGGATCCGCTGATCCTCGCGATTATGCGCGTCGCGAAGCATTATGGTCTGCCTGATCCCAGAGTACTGTTTGACGTCCTGCCACGCGATGAGGCAGGTCTTCTGCCGTTTCATCAGGCTCCGTCGGCACTTGATCTACTTGGGGTCAACCACGAACCCGCGCAGGGACGGAAATTGCCGCGCAGGACGGAGGCCTACCCCGCGATAGCCTTGATGCAGGATGGCCAAGCTGTTGCTCTATTGGAGTTTTCGGGCACAGATCTGTTGGCTTTCCCGGCCGATGCCAGTGAGCCCGTTTGGCAGCCAATAGCAGCGCTTGACGAGCAATATGGTGGTGAAATCATCACCGTCATCGCTAATCCTGACAGCTTACGGGAAAAGGATGCGCCTTGGCATGCCAAAGGCCGCCACCACTGGTTTTGGTCGGAACTGAGAAAAGAGCGCCGGGCGTTCAGGCCTGTTTTGCTGGCTTCAGTGCTGATCAATATTCTTGCGCTGTCTTTGCCGATCTTTTCGATGAATGTTTATGACCGCGTGATCCCCAATCGCGCCGAGTCTTCGCTTTGGGTCTTGGCATCTGGCGTCCTTCTAGCGTTTGCGATGGAATTCGCGCTCCGCACGTCACGCACCAATGTGGTTGATCAGATTGGGCGGTCTCTCGATCTGCGTTTGTCGCAGAAGCTCTTCTCGCGCGTCATCGCGACCCCCATGAGTGCGAAGCGAGGAAGCACCGGGGCGCTCGCGGCAAGGGTTGGTGAATATGCACTCGTGCGGGACTTCTTCGCATCCACGACGATTGTTCTCATTGTCGATCTTTTGTTTTTGGTCCTCTTTATCGCAATGATTGCCTACATCGCCAAATGGCTGGCGATTATTCCTCTGCTTGCCATGGCCTTGATGGCCGTTGCCGGGCTTTTTCTGCAACGCAAGGTGATCGATGCAGCTCGGGATGCGCAGTCTGATTCCGGCCTGCAACAGACCGTTCTGGTGGAAGCCATCGCGGGGATGGAAACACTCAAAAGCGTTTCGGGCGAGCGCCGCTTGCTCGGCAAGTGGCAGTCCCTCGCACAAATCGGCAGCAGCTCGCAGCTGCGGCTGCGCCGGATCTCGTCGACGGCCGTCGCTCTTGCGTCGTCCTTCCAGCAGATATGCAGCGTATCGCTGGTCGTTGGCGGCTATTACCTTTTTGCCGCTGGCGAAATTACAATGGGCGCGATCATTGCGATCATCATGCTCGCTTCGCGCTCGCTCGCTCCTGCGGGTCAGATCGCGTTTCTATTGACGCGCGGGCGGCAGGCGCGCGAGGCACTCGATTCCATTGAGGAATTGTTCGCCGGTGATGATGAGCGTCGACATGGCAGCATGTCCCTGCCGCTGTCTCAGCGTGACGGCTACAAAATTGCCCTTGATAACGTGACCTTTTCTTATCCCGGCAGCACTGTTGCCTCGCTTTCGAATGTCAGCCTGAAAATCGAACCTGGGGAGCGCATTGCGGTCATTGGGCGGGTGGCATCGGGTAAATCCACCCTCGGACGGGTGCTGTGTGGCCTCTATCCGCCGAGCGAGGGGGCATTGATGGTCGAAGGGATCGACAGCCGTCAGTTTTATCCTTTCGAGCTGCGCCGTGCCTTTCGTTTTCTGGGGCAAGATGCGAACCTTTTCACAGGGACCGTTCGCGAGAATATTGCTCTCGGTGCGCCGGGAGCGTCGGACGCTGAAGTTATCGCTGCGCTGAGTATGACCGGAGCCGATACTTTCCTGACCCGCGATGCCGCAGGATTTGAACGCGAAGTGGGCGAGCAGGGGCGAATGCTATCAGGGGGGCAGCGCGCTTTCCTGGCCTTGTCGCGCGCATTCATGACCCCGTTTGAAATGCTTTTTCTCGATGAGCCGACGGGCGCGATGGATTCGCAGACCGAAAGTCTCTTGGTTGAACGACTGAAGCTGGCCCTGCGTGAAAACCAGACACTGGTTGTCGCAACCCATCGTCCGGCTTTGTTTGATATCTGCGATCGCATTATCGTTCTCAACAACGGTCGAATTGTAGCTGATGGGCCAAAATCGGAAATCCTAGAGAGCCTTTCTGGAAGGGCCGGATAAGATTATGGCTAAATTTTCACTTCCTTCATTTTCTCCCGCGGCCATTAAGGGGCTTCGTTTGCTCGGCTGCGGCGCGTTCTTGGCTCTGCTAGCTGCGCCGAGCTTGCCACAATTTTCCGACTATCCGCAAAGAGATCCTTTGCTGACGGCCTCTTCGCCGCAAATTCTGGCGCGCGAAGTTTCGAAGTTCACGCTCCAAAAAGAGGCCCTCGTCAAATCGGATGGCCTGAGCGCGCAGGTGCGCAATTCTGCCATTCCGATCGCCACGGCCCTTGTGGGCAACATGCGACCGTTTGCCGCAATGAGCGTCGGTTCGGCGCCATATCAGACCGCCTTGAGTTGCCTGACCGAGGCCATCTATTACGAAGCAGCCACGGAGAGTGTGGCCGGCAAGCGCGCCGTGGCCCAAGTCATCCTCAACCGCGTTGCCCATCCAGCCTATCCCAACTCGGTCTGCGGTGTGATCTATCAGGGTTGGCGGGATCCGGTTTGCCAGTTTAGCTACACATGCGATGGCTCGCTCGCGCGGCCGCCGCTTGCCCATCTTTGGCGGCAATCGCGCGACGTCGCCAAAGCGGCACTTACGGGCTACGTGGAAAAATCGGTCGGAACAGCGACAAATTATCACGCCGACTATGTGCTTCCCTATTGGGCCTATCGGCTCGAGAAGGTCCATGTCGAAGGCCGCCATATATTTTATCGCCTTCCAGGCCGACCGGGCCGTGCGACTTACTTTACAGCTGCTTGGCGCAACGGTGAGTTTCACCCGACCTTTGATCCGGCGCGGTTTGCCGCGCAGGTCGAGGGAGCACTGGAAACCGACGCCAGCCTTGTGGCCCAGCCTGCCCTGTCGCGTGACCCTACTGAGCGCCGGGCCGATAATGATCTTGGCGGACGCATGGACCCATCATCCGGTTGGAAGCTCGCGATACCGGACCCAGTTGCAGCCAGCAAAGGCCTTGAGGCCGCGCTGGAGCAACAGAAGTCAAGGTCCGTGACGTCCGTAGCAAGCGCAGAGAGCCAACAGCCATGACACTCCTTGAGCGGTTCGAGAACCTTGATGCGAGCCGTAAGTTGATCCTCGTGTCGGCTGTCGCCCTGTTCCTGTTGATTGGCTGGGCAGCGATTGCCGAGGTGGACGAGATAACGCGCGGCCAGGGCAGGGTCATTCCTTCCAGTCAAGCTCAGCTGGTGCAGCCTGCTGAACCCTCTGTCGTCGCCGACATCCTCGTTCGCAGCGGGCAGAGAGTTCAGAAGGGCCAAGTTCTTGTACGCCTCGACGATAGCATGGCGGCCTCCGAACTCGGCCAGCTAGAAACGGAAAACGCCCGGCTGTCGGCGCGTGCTCAGCGACTTGAAGGAGAAGCTGGAGGGACACTGATGGGGTGTGAGCCAGGTTCGGTCTGCTCTGATGAACAGCGCCTGCAACGCACACGCCTTGCGGCGGCGAGCAGCCGCGAATCCGCCCTTGCGGCTGCCATCGATCAGCGTCGGCGCGATATGAGCGAAGCCGAGGCCACAGCAAGCTCGCTTGAGCAAAGCGTCCGACTGGCGCAGGAACAGGTGAGCATGCTCGAACCGCTGGCCGCTAAGGGCATCGTCCCGCAGACAGAACTCCTGACTGCGCGCCGCGAACTTGTCGACGTCCGTGGGCGCCTCGCGGCCGCCCGGCAAGCTGCTGCACGCGCCTCGGCATCGATCCGCGAAGCGCAAGCCGACCTGCAAGGTGCGCGCCTTGATTTTCGTCAGCAGGCGCTCAACGAGCGCAGCGAGGTGGAAACGCGGATTGCCGTCAACTCACAAAGCATTCGCGGTGCTGCTGCGCGCCGCGAGCGCAACGAATTGCGTTCGCCGACCACGGGGATTGTCAACGATCTGAAGGTCAGCACCAAAGGTGGTTTCGTCAATGCTGGCGAGACAATCATGCAGATTGTGCCGATTGGTGACCGCCTGCTGGTTGAAGCCCGCGTTAGCCCGCGCGACATTGGTTTCGTCGCGGTGGGCGATCCGGCCAACGTCAAGATTACGGCCTATGACTTTGCCACCTATGGTGGACTTTCAGGCGAGGTCGTCGAAGTCTCGGCCGACAGCATCTATGACGAGGTTGAGCGCGAAGCCTATTATCGGGTTCTGGTTCAAACCACGCGCAGCTTTGTCATGAAGGGTGGGAAGCAGTTTCCGATTGTCCCTGGCATGATTACCGACGTGGAAATCATCACCGGAAGCAAGAGCATTCTGGCCTACTTGTTAAAGCCCGTGACACGGGCACTCGATACCGCGCTCTCGGAGAAGTAGTTCTTCGATTGCATACCAAGCGCAGCCACGCGTGGTGCGTTGGTGAAGCCGTGGACCCACGATCCTTGGCTGCTTAACGTCATCACGGCGCGGTAATCATGCGATAGATTGGCTGGCAACACGGTGGATGTGGCGTTGTCCAGCATGAAGTAGCCCTCATCCAGCTTGACGATCAGGACAGTGTGATCCTCATTGCGCACGAGGTCGCGCGTGATTGTGAGAGACATTTGCTCGCGCGCAATGCCGAGCGCGGCCAGCATCTGATATTTGAGGATCACAAAATCTTCGCAATCGCCTTTGCCCGCCTTGAGCGTTTGCCCTGCGCTTGCCCAGAAGTCTGACGCGCCATAGAGGCGGGCATCCCGTGCATATTCGATATGACGGTTAACCCAGCCATTGACCAATGCGACCAGCTCCAGCCCCTCGCTGGCAGGATTGCCCAGCATGTCACTGACGCGGGCGCGAGCCAGTGATCGACGCGAGACACGCCGCCAAGCGTCATCGAAGGGCGTTTTGCCGATCATGATGCGCTTGCTGCCGAGAAAATCCTCGCGCGAGAGCGGCGGGTTGGCCATGGCTTGCGCAGGCAAAAGGGTGTCCGAGGCTGCGAGACGACAGGCGCGTTCATTGTCCTGCGCCAGCGCCGTGGGCATTGCCGCCGGCTGCGGATTGCTTGCCTGCACTGGCATTGCTTGCTGTTGTTGGGTGATCATGTCGAGGGCGCTGAGCTGCCCGCCCAGGATCGCGACCGATTTGGTCGCAGACTCTGGCGCGGCAATTGCGCTTGCGCTCAGGGGCAGCGCGGCTTGCGCTGCGCACCCCAGCGTTCCCGCCAGCGGTCCTGGTATGACCCAGGCTTGCGCGGGTGTTGCCATGAAGCTTGCCGTCAGCCAAACGCCAAATCCAAGCCGTGAGACACGAGCGCGCGAAAATTTTTGTCCAGTATCCGCCATGGGCCTTGGATGGCCCAAGACGCAATAAGAACCGGTAGGCAGAGACGGTTAACGGGCGGGCAAGTTTTCGCGAGCGCGCTGGCCTCACTTTCGGTTGTATGAGCTTCGCCGGTAACAGTGCGGCGCGCCGCTACGGCGTGGTCGCCGCGTGTGTTTGTTTTCGAGGCTGGACTGCTTGTGCGCGGAGCCCTTGTTCAGGGATTGAGGCGGATCACATCTTCGGTTGGTGAATAGCGCAGGTCAATCCCCAGCGCGCGCAAGTCAGCGAAGCTCACCAAGCCCTCTGCCGGGAGCCGCTCTAGCGCTGATGGCAATTCGCCTGGCTGCCCGGCCAGCACGCGGCGGGCCTGCTGAGCCTCCAGCATGAGAATGGCGCCTCCGGCGACGGTGATATCCATACTGCCGAGGGTTGTGCCGCCCGCTAGCAAAGGTTTGCTGATCGTGATGGCGCCATCGCGGGAGCTGCGCGCAGCGACTGGCCCGGATTGGGATGGTCCGAGGTCGAAATCGAGCTGCAATAGACCCAGATTGCTCGGTGAACGGCGCGGGGGAGGCGGGAAGGTGGCGGGGGTATTCGCTCCCGTCGAGCTGGGCGCGAACAACGCAGCCATCGCCTGTTTCTCGGCCCGCTCATCAATGTCGGGGTTGGATCGGGCAAGAGCCGTCTGCGTGGCGTTCACGTCCATGCCAGTGGGTTCAAGACGCACTGAGGCCACTGGACTTGCTTGGACGTCTCGGAAGAAGGTGCCGTGGCCGGCGACCAGAATGGCGGTGGTGCAGATTGTCAGCCACGCTGTGGGAATTATCTCCTCCAACTTCTCATACGCGTGCAACAAACTGGGGAGCCTTGTCTTGTGGCCGGTGACTGTGGGTCTTTTGCAAATTCTTACCTAATTAAGCAATTTTATCACGGCACTTGCTGCATTGTCCAGAGTCCGATTGGCGGGGCGGCGCTGGCTTGGGTTGCTATAAGCGGGGCACTGCGATCGGGCGAGCGGATCTCGTAACCTGACCTGAAGCACTTCACCGACTGGAATTGGAGCCGGGTGGCCGCCTCCGCGCTGCGCCGGGTGCATTAATCTCAAAAAAATCGTTGACCCCTTGCCGCCCTCGTTGCATCGCGTCCGAATTCCGTACGCGAATGTGAATGGTACAGTAAAATGTCGGTGTGGGCTGACATTACGTGCCTGAAACGCGGGTGTAGCTCAATGGTAGAGCAGAAGCTTCCCAAGCTTACGACGAGGGTTCGATTCCCTTCACCCGCTCCAGCGTTGCTGCTCCACATTCTCCGGATCGTTGCGCCGATGCCGGTCAGGTCACGTGGTGCCGCGTGAAGTCCACCTGCAATGCGGTGAAGGCGCTTGCCAGCGGGTTGGCGTCCATGTCGAATGCGTGGATCCCTCCTGCGACTTCCTCAAAGGACACCGCCACGCCCGCTTCGGCGAGGCGCCGCGCATAGTCGCGCACTTCGTCGAGGAAGAGATCGCAGCTGCCGATGCCCACCCATGCCGGGGGCAGGCCTGACAGATCCACCCGGCGTGCTGCGGCGGCGTAAGGCAGGGCCTGCGCGTCGCGCTCGCCGCCGAGATAGGCGGGCCAGGCGAAGCGGTTGTTGGCATTGCTCCAGATGCTGTGGCGCGGGGTATCGAGTTCGCGGCGCTGGGCGGTGCGATCATCCAGCATCGGGTAGATCAGCAATTGCGCAGCGGGCTGCTGGCCGCCTTCATCATGGATACGATGCACGAGGTTCGCCGCGAGGCCACCGCCCGCGCTGTAGCCGCCGATCACGATCTTCGCCAGGTCGATCCCCAAGGCCTCGGCGCGGGCGAGCACGCGGTGCCATGCGGCGTGGCCATCATCCAGCGCAGCGGGAAACGGGGCTTGGGGTGCGAGCCGATAGGCCGGGCAGATCACTGGCACGCCCAGCGTCTTGGCGAACATGGCAGCCTTGGGGAAAATGTCCTCGGGCCGCCCGAACACGAAGCCGCCGCCGTGAAACAGGATCAGCGCGCCATCGCCGCTGCGCGTCTCGGGCGTGATGATCGCGATGCGCTCTCCGCCGGAATGGTCATAGGCGAGGCTGACCCCGGCAGGATCGAACGGGGGGCGCACAAACCGTCCCAGCAGCCGGAGCAGCCGGTAGGTAAAGCGGTTGACCACCAGCTTGCCGAGCTTCTTGTCGAGCGCGGTAAGTTCGGGTGCGATTGGCGGCGGATTGGCAGAGCTGTGCTGGTGCTGGCGCGGGTCCGTCTGTGCGCTGATCGTCATCGGGAGCCCCTCTGCCACTGGTGGAGCATCGTAGCCCCGCCGCCGCCGGGCGCGCAAGCTATCGTCTGTGACAGGTGTGAGCGCGGTCGCCTGTGCAAAATACACAGGTCTCTTGGCTCCGCGCATCGGCTAGGCGGAGCAATATCGCGGCGCCCCAACCAACAGGACCGGCCATGACCCAGGACTACACTTCGGATCTTGCGCTTTTCATCAATGGCGCGTGGCGTAGCGGGGAGGGGCGGGAGACCTTGCGGGTGCTCAATCCCGCGCTCGGCTCAGGAATTGCCGATCTGCCGGTGGCGACTGCGGCTGATCTTGAAGAAGCGCTTGCCGCCGCCGAGCAGGGTTTCAAGGAGTGGCGCATGGTCGATGTCGACACGCGCGCGGCGATCTTGCGCAAGGTGGCGGCGCTCATCCGTGAGCGTGCCGATACCATCGCGGTGCTGCTGACCACAGAACAAGGCAAGCCAAAGGCCGAAGCGCTGGGCGAAATCATGGGCGCGGCGTCCTTCTTCGACTTCTACGCCGAGGAGGCCAAGCGCGCCTATGGCCGCGTGCTGGTGCGGCCCACCGGTCAGCGGGCGATGGTGCTGAAGCAGCCGGTCGGCCCGGTCGCGGTGTTCACGCCGTGGAATTTCCCGGTCTATATGCTGGCCAAGAAGCTCGCGCCCGCGCTGGCGGCGGGCTGCTCGGTGATTGCCAAGCCGGCCGAGGAATGCCCAGCCTCGTCTTCGGCGCTGATGCGGTGCCTCTTGGATGCCGGGGTTCCGGCCAATGCGGCGCAGCTGGTGTTCGGCGTGCCCGACACGATCAGCCGCACGCTGATTGCCTCACCCGTCATCCGCAAGGTCAGCTTCACCGGCTCGGCCGCGGTCGGCAAGCAGCTGATGCGGCTGGCGGCGGACGGGTTGAAGCGGATCACGATGGAGCTGGGCGGGCACGCGCCGGTGCTGGTGTTCGATGACGTCGATCTTCCCAAGGTGCTCGATGTGCTGGTGGCGCAGAAGTTCCGCAATGCCGGGCAAGTCTGCGTCGCGCCGACGCGCTTTTATGTGCAGGAGCGGATGTACGAGGCCTTCCTCACCGGCTTTGCCGAGCGGACGGCGGCGCTCAAAGTCGGAAATGGGCTGGAGGAGGGGGTGCAGATGGGCCCGCTCGCCAACCCGCGCCGCCCGGCTGCGCTCACCAGCCTGATCGGCAATGCGACCGCGCATGGCAGCCGGCTGCTGACCGGGGGCGCGGCCTATGGAGAAGGGTTCTTCTTCCAGCCGACCTTGCTCGCCGATGTGCCCAACGAAGCTGCGATCATGAACACCGAGCCGTTTGGCCCGGTCGCCGTCACCCGGCCCTTTGCCACGCTCGACGAAGCGATTGCCGAGGCCAACCGTGGGCCGTTCGGCCTGGCCGCCTTCGCCTTCACCAATGATCTGCGCACTGCCAATCTTGCGGGTGACGCGCTGGAGGCGGGAATGGTCGGGATCAACAGCTTTGCGATCTCGGTCGCGGATGCGCCGTTTGGCGGGGTCAAGGAATCCGGCTTCGGTAGTGAGGGCGGTTCGGAAGGGCTCGACAGCTACATGGTGGTCAAGGCGATCCACCAGGCCTGAGGGCAGGCGCGCAGGCCGGGGGCTAAGCCGCGCCGATGGTCTGAAGATAGGCGTAGGACAGGTCTTCGCGATCAGCCCGGCCAAACGCCATCGGGCCGGGATCGGCGCGGTCGAAATTGTCGGTGGAAGCGCCGGTGCGGTTCCAGTCATAGGCCGCGTGACGGCGCAGCACTTTCCACACGCCCTCGCGGCGTTCGAAGGTATCAAGGTAACGCCCGGCAGCGACCATGAACAGATCGCCTTCCGGGCCGGCCAGAGTGTGGTGAGCGATGAAATAGCTCTCGCCCACCGCGCGGTCGCCGTCGACCGCGATCAGGCTTTGGCCGACCACATGCTGGGTCTGCTTCATCGTTGCGAGCAAGGGCATGACCCAAGCGACAAATTCTGTCGCCGTGCCGCAGAACAGGCCGTGATCGTCGGTCGCATCAGGGTGGAACAGGCTGGCCAGCAATTCGGCATCGCGCCGGTCAATCGCCCGCGCCATCTTGGCCACCAGCTCGGCGCATTCGAGCTTGTCGGCCGCCTGCGCCAATCGGGATTGCGTGTCCATCTGCGCCTTCCGGTGCGCAAGGCGGGCCCGAACGCGAACGCCCGGGCCGCTTTGCTTTAGAACTCGATGCTCAGTTCCACGCCGCCTTCGCGGTTGGCGCTGACCACACCGAAGTAGAACACCCCGGCATCGAGCGTGTTGGTGATGCGGTTGCCCTTGTTGAGCAGATCGCGGCCATAGACCGCGATGCGCAGACGCTTGAAGCTGTCGCCCGAATGGATGAACGCAAGCGAGGCATCAAGCGTGGTGTGCGCCGCGATGGTATCCCGGTTGCGCCCGGTCGGGTCACGCCGGGGCGAGGTGAAGAAATCATCGAGATAGGCAAGGTTGGTGTTGAAGTTGATGCTGTTGCGATCATCCAGTGCCTTGTCGTAATCGAGACCGACATTGCCCGTCCATTTCGGCGCGCGGCGGAAGTTCGCGACATTGGTGATGTCGACGAATTGGCCGGGGTTGGCGAGATCGGGGATCAGGAAGTCGTCATACTTGGCCGAGAGGTAAGCCCCTGCTGCCCGGAAGGTCAGTTCAGGCGTGGCCCGGGCAATCAGTTCAAGCTCGATCCCCTTGGTTTCCGCGCTGGCGGCGTTATCGACGATGGTTTCGGTCCCGCCGCCTGTGGCCGGACGGATGATTTCTTCCTGCTTGTCGTTGTATTTCACAATGAAAGCGGCGGCGTTGAGCTGAACCTTGCCATCAGCAAATTCAGTCTTGGCACCCACTTCGAAGCTGTCGACGGTTTCAGGCTCGTACGGCCCGATCGCGGCGGCGGTGGTCGCGCGGCCGTTCCAGCCGCCGGATCGGAAGCCTCGCGACCAGCTGCCGTAGATCAGTGTATCGTCGGTCGGCTTCCAGTCGAGGATCACGCGCCAAGTCGGATCGCGCCAGGTCTTCTTGCCATCCGCGCTGAAGGGCACGGCGAGGGTCTGGTCGAGCTCGAATTCCTTGGTTTCGATCGTGTAGCGCCCGCCCGCGGTCAGGCGGATATTGTCACTCAGCTTGAAGATCGATTCCGCGAACACCGCGAAGGACCGGAGGTCCTGCGCTGCCGTCGCGCTCTGGATCGGCACATTGATCGCGGTCGGCGCGGGCACCGCCGGCGGGAACAGTGGCACCGCGAGATAGGCGAGGCCCGCGCGTGAGCCGTTGAACAGGTTGGGCTGGATCGAATAACTGGTGTTGAGGTAGTAAACCCCCGCCACGACATCCATCCAATCGGTAATGTCGCCCGCGACGCGGATTTCCTGGCTGAACTGCTTGTAGTCCTGATCGCGCGCGGCGACGAACAGCGGCACGCCCGCTCCCGGCACCCCGGTGTAGGAGACCGGCGGCGTACCGGTGTTTTCTTCGAGCAGCTGGTCGTTGGATTTGCGGAAGCCGGTGATCGCCGTCACATTGAAATTGCCGAGCTTGCCGTTCATTTCAAGGCTGGCGGCCCAGCCTTCGAAGAAGCTTTCAAACGGGATGCTGGTGTTGGCGAGCCGGAAGTTCTCGGTCGCCTGACGCACCGCGCCTTGCGTGTCGCAGCCCAAATCGCCCAATCCAATGGCGTTGGTATAGTCACAGATGTTGCCACCCGCACCGAACGCGAGGCCGGAGGCGCGCGTCAGGTTGATCGCGGTGGGAAACTTGGAGCGGTCCTTGTTATAGGCAATGCTCGCCAAGGCGGTGAATTCGCCGAGTTCGAGCAGCGCCGTGGCGCTGAGGTTGTAGATGTCGCGACCGTCTTCGCGTTCGTTGGTGTAGCGGTTGATGGTCGGCGAATCCGACGTGCGGCGCAGCCCTGCAAGCTTGATCGACAGGGCATCGCCGATCTGGGGCAGGTTGAGCACGCCTTCGAGATCGAGCGCGTTGAAGCTGCCATAGCGCGCCTTGAACTTGCCTCCGAGCTCGCCCGTGGGGCGGGTGTGGCGCACGCTGATCGTGCCGCCAATGGTGTTGCGCCCGAACAAAGTGCCCTGCGGCCCGCGCAGCACTTCGATCGATTCCAGATCGTCAAAGTCGATATTGGCGCCGGTGTTGGTGCCGAGGAACACACCGTCAATCACCACGCCGATGGCGGGATCGAAGGTCTTTTCCAAATCGGCAAAGCTGATCCCGCGGATCGACGCGCCGAGCGCCTGGCCGCTGAAGTTGATCCGGCTCAGCTGCACGTTGGGCAGCAGGCGTTGCAGGCTGTTGACGTCGGTGATGACGACCTGTTCGATCGACTGGGCCGAGACCGCGCTGATCGCAATCGGGGTGTCTTGCAGCGTTTCTGTCCGGAACCGCGCAGTAACGACGATTTCCTTGATCGAATCGTCATCCGGCGCTGCTTCCTGCGCCGCCGTATCGGCCGTCTGCGCGAAAGCCGTGGTCGCAGACAGGGCTGTGCTCAGAAGGGCCGCCCGAAGGAATGTCCGTCGCGCTCTGGTCGTCAATGTCATCCTACTCTCCCCAAGATGAAATTCTCTTGCGCCTTTGTCTTGCAGCGCAGAGCGCGCTGCCGCGGCTTTAATTGCAAGAATTGCATAGTATCGCGGCGCTACCGGCAACTGTCCAAATTGAGCGGTTGGCCTTGTCAGCTAAATTGCCGTTACGGTTCGGTGGTTTTGACGTGTCTATTGGGGGTATGCACCTGATATTTCTGGGGGCGGTGAGCGCTAATAATATTGCTATAACTGCAATGAAATCGACCTAGCGCGTCTTCGATAAAGAGGCTCCAGCCATGAATGCACCCGGCACAATCGTCCCGCCAAACGGGGCCGATCCTTATGGGCACCCCGGCTTTGATCCGGTGCATACGGAACTGCGCGGTGTGCCGCTGGCGATTGAGGGGAAATTGCCGCCTGAACTCGACGGGGTGTTCCTGCGCAATGGCACCAACGCCCGCTTCCCCCCGCGCCGCCGCCGCCACATGTTCGATGGTGAGGCGATGCTCCACATGATCGAATTGCGCGGCGGAGAGGCGCGCTATTCCAACACCTATGTCCGCACTCCGCGTTCGGCCTGGATCGAGCAGGCGGGGCGCAACCCCTTCATGGGGATCGCCGATCTCACCAGCGGCGGCAAAAGCGCGCTGGCCGGGCTGATGGTGGAGCGGCTCAAGGTCCGGTTCGGCCTGCTACCGCGCCTCAGCGCAATTGAAGCGGGGAGCAATGGCACGGCGGTGCTGCACCATGACGACCGGCTGTATTGCCTGCAGGAGACGGCGCTGCCGTTCCGGCTCGATGTGGCGCGCGATGCGCAAGGCTGGCTGACGCTGGATGGGCGCGGCGCGAATGAGACCTTCGGCGGCACGCTCACCTGCCCCTTCAGCGCCCACCCCAAGACCGACGAGGCGACCGGCACGGTCTATTCGATCGGGCAGGATTTTACTGCGGGGACGACGCACCTCACCCGGCTGGAGCGCGGCGGGGCGATCAGCACCAGCACCGTGATGCAGGCGAAGCCCGCCGCTTTCTTCGTGCATGATTACATCCTGACAGACACGCACATTATCTTCCCCGACAGCTCGCTACGCTTTAACCCCGGCGGGCTCGCGGGGCCGGAGGCGAGCGTGGCGCAGTTCGATGCCAAGCAGCCCCTGCGCTTCGGCGTGATCGCGCGTGACCACCGCGAAGGCGATCCGGTGCGCTGGTTCGAGACCGCCGTGCCCGGTCATATCTGGCACATCGCCAATGGCTGGGAAGCGGACGGCGCGCTGCATGTCTATGCCCCGGTGTTCCGCGACTATCCGCCCTTCATGCCGATCCACACCCCGGCCGAGCCGCACACGCAATTCGTCCACTGGCGGCTCGATTGGGCGAGCGGGGAAGTGACCGAGCGTGTCCTACTCGATCACCATTACGAACGCCCTGGCATCGACTGGCGCCGCCACGGCGAGCGGGCGCGCTACACCTGGCTGCTCGACGAAGCGGGCGGCGTGATGGGGCAGGGCGTGCTCAAATACGACCTCTTCGAGGAGCGCGAGGCCGGGTATCTCGACTATGGCGGGCTGCTCGGCGGGGAGCCGGTGTTCGTGCCGCGCGGAGAGGGCGCGGGCGAGGATGAGGGCTGGCTGGTCGACCTTCTCGCCGACGGCAGCCGCGCGGTGCTGATCGTTGCCGATGCCGCCACCATGACGGAGCAATGCCGCATCCCGCTGCCCCAGCCCGTGCCGTTCGGGGTCCACGCCCTGTGGCTGGATCGCGCCGCGACCGATGCCCTCATCGCGGGCTGAGATGCCCCTCATAATGCTAGCAGAAGGCTGCCTCCCGCTGTGGCAGCTTCTCCCCAAACCGGAGCAGATGCCATGACTCAGCCGTTCTTCAACCACCCCTACCTGTCGGGCCATCACGAGCCGGTGCGGTTTGAAGCGACCGCGCCCGATCTGATCGTCGATGGCGATATGCCCGCTGATCTCGCCGGAGTGTTCTACCGCAACGGGCCGGAGCCGCTCTATCCCACGCGTGAGGGCGACTATCACTGGTTTGACGGCGACGGCATGGTCTACGCCATGCACTTTCAGGAAGGGCGCGTGTCCTTGCGCAACCGCTGGGTTCGGACCGAGAAGTTCGAGCTGGAGAAGGCCGCCGGTCGCCGGTTGTTCGGGATGTTCGGCAACCCGATGACCTCCGACCCTTCCGTGCAGGGCAAGCATTACAACACCGGCAACACCAACATCATCCTGCACGGCGGCAAGCTGCTGGCGCTCATGGAGGGTTCGCAGCCGGTGGCGATGGACCCGTTCGAGCTGACCACGCTGGGGGTGCATGATTATGATGGCACCATCGCCTCGACCTTCTCGGCCCACCCCAAGATCGATTACGCCACCGGAGAGCTGGTCAACATCGGCGCCAACATCAATGGCTGGACGGGCGAAGCCGCGCTGCAATACACCATCACCACCGCAGAGGGTGTGGTGCGCCATGCGGTGACGATCCCGATCCCGCACTTCGCGCTGATCCACACCTTCTTCCTCACCGAAAACTGGGTGGTGATCCCGGTCGTGCCGCTCGATACCGACATCCAGCGCGGGATGCGCGGCGGGCCAATGACTGCGTGGAACACCGGCCGGCCGACCAAGCTCGCGATCCTACCGCGTGAAGGCACGGCGGATGATGTGCGCTGGTTCGAATTCGATCCGCGCCACATGTTCCACGAATGCAATGCGTGGGAGGAAAACGGCCAGATCATCGCCGATGTCGCGGCCGCCAATGGCACGGCGCTGTTCCCCGATCAGGATGGCAACTGGCTGACCCATGCCGAAACCACGATGTCGCTGCGCCGCTGGACGATCGACATTGCCGGGGCGAGCATGAAGGAGGAAACCCTGAATGATCGCGACATCCAGTTCCCGCGTCCCGATGACCGGATGATGGCGCGCAAAACCCGCCACGCCTATGGCAACATGAACCTCTATTCGGTCGATGGCCGGGTCGACGGGATGGACGCGGTCCTGCATTTCGACACGGCGAGCGGCAAGGAAGACTTCTACCACTTCGGCCCCGGTTCGGCCGCGGGCGAGCTGGTGTTCGCCCCGCGCGTCGGCGCGACCCATGAGGCTGATGGCTATGCGATGACGCTGGTGCACCGCGCCAATTCGCCCACCAGTGAGCTCGCGATCTTCGCTGCTACGGATATTGCCGCAGGGCCGATTGCAACCGTGCGCATCCCCTTCCGGGTGCCGTCAGGCTTCCACTGCAATTACTATTCGGCGGACAACCCGTTTTACGAAGCGGTGGCGAAGGCCGGGTAGGGGCTAGGCCCCGGTGATCCCGGCTGCATCGGCCGGGGTTTCGACTGGCGTGCCTTGGTCCTTGCGCTCCGAGTAGCGATCCACCAGCTGCTCGGCATGGGGCCGCAGCAGGACGGTGAAGCGCACCAGTTCCTCCACCACGTCGACGATCCGGTCGTAATAGCTCGACGGGTTCATCCGCCCGGCCTCGTCGAATTCCAGATAGGCTTTGGCGACCGAGGACTGATTGGGGATGGTGAACATCCGCATCCAGCGCCCGAGAATGCGCAGCGTGTTGACGCTGTTGAAGCTCTGCGATCCTGCGCAGACCTGCATCACCGCCAGCGTGCGCCCCTGTGTCGGGCGCAGGCCCTGATAGGCGAGCGGCAGGTGGTCGATCTGGGTTTTCATGATCCCGGTGATCTGGCCGTGGCGTTCGGGGCTGCACCACACCTGCCCCTCTGACCACAGCGAGTGTTCGCGCAGTTCGTGCACCGCCGGATGATCATCGCCCGCGATGGCGTCCGGCATCGGCAGATCGCGCGGATCGAAAATGCGGGTTTCGCACCCGTAGAATTGGAGCAGCCGCGCGGCCTCCTCCACCACGAGCCGCGAAAAGGATCGTTCACGCAGAGAGCCGTAGAGCAGCAGGATGCGCGGCGGCGGATCGAGCGGGCCAAGGCCGAGCGCCGGGCGGCGATGCGCGTATTCCGGCTTCAGCGCGGGCAGATGCGCCGGATCGGGCAGGCTTCTGAGCCACTGATATTCGGTCATGCAGGGGTTCCCGGAAAGCGCGCGCGGGTGCGGTTGGCGAAAGCGACCAGCGAGAGCATCACCGGCACTTCGACCAGCACGCCCACCACCGTCGCCAAGGCCGCGCCGCTCGACAGGCCGAACAGGCCAATCGCAACTGCCACGGCAAGCTCGAAGAAATTGGACGTGCCGATCAACGCGCAGGGTGCTGCGATATTGTGCGGCACCTTCCACGCAAAGGCCCAGGCATAGGCGATTGCGAAGATGCCATAGGATTGGATGATAATCGGGATCGCGATCAGCACGATCAGTAGCGGATTGGCGACAATCGTGCTCGCCTGAAATGCGAACAACAACACCACGGTCGCCAGCAGCCCGATCACCGACCACGGCTTGAGCTTGGTGGTAAAGGCGTCAACCGCCGCGTCGTCGCCGCCATGCGCCGCAATCACGCGGCTGCGGGTAAAGGCTCCGGCGACCAGCGGGATCACGACATAGAGCACCACCGAAAGCAGCAGTGTCTCCCACGGCACGACAATGTCGGTCACCCCCAGCAGCAGCGCCACGATGGGCGCAAAGGCGATGATCATGACGAGATCGTTCACCGAGACCTGCACCAGCGTGTAGGCGGGATCGCCCCGCGTCATCTGCGACCAGACGAACACCATCGCGGTGCAGGGTGCAGCGCCCAGCAGGATCAGCCCGGCGATATATTGCTGAGCATCGCCGCGCGGCAGGATCCCGGCATAGAGATAATCGAAGAACAGCACGGCGAGCACCGCCATGGTGAAGGGCTTGATCAGCCAGTTGATCACCAGCGTGATGACGAGGCCCTTGGGCTTGCGGCCGATGTCGCGGATGCTGCCGAAATCGACCCCGACCATCATTGGGAAGATCATCGCCCAGATCAGCACCGCGACCACCAGATTGACCGAGGCGTATTCGAGCCCGGCAAGGACGCTGACCGTGTCCGGCGCCGCCATGCCCAACCCCAGCCCAGCGAGAATACCGAGTAGCACCCAGACCGAAAGATAACGCTCGAACAGGCCCAGCGGTGATGCGTCCGCGGTCATGCCGCAGCCCCTTCCAGCGCGCCAATGTTGGCAAGAGCAGCCTGTAGCGCGGGTGTGCTGAGCGAAGCTCTGTCGAGCACAAGGAATGCCCGCACCCGTAGCTCCAGCAAGCGCCATGTTTCCTCGAAGGCGGCATCCACTTCGGCTTCGGTGCCGGTGACGTCAGCCGGATCAGGTAGGCCCCAATGTGCTTTAAGCGGGCTGCCGAGGAACACCGGACAGGTTTCGCCTGCCGCATTGCCGCACACGGTGATCGCCAGATCGATCCGCGGCGCGCCGGGGACTGTGAACTCGTCCCAGCTCTTCGACCGGAAGGCGGCGGTGTCGATCCCGCGCCGCGCCAACAGCCTGAGCGCGCCCGGATGCGGCACGCCCTTGGGCTTGCTCCCGGCGCTGAAGGCCCGCACCCGGCCTTGCCCGAGGTGGTTGAACAGCGCCTCGCCGAGGATCGAGCGGGCCGAATTGCCGGTGCACAGCACCAGCACAGTGAAGGGAGTGTCGGTCATCCTGTCCTCAGCCGTGGGGTTCGCAGGCGAGCCCGGCCATCAGGTCGGAGCACATTTCGGGCGCGCCCTGGCAGCAGTCTTGCATCAGGAAAGTGAGCAGACGGCGCATTCCGGGATAATCGGCGCGGTAATGGATCAGGCGGCTTTCCCGCTCGGACTGCACCAGCCCGGCGCGCTCGAGCGTCGCCAAATGATGCGACATGGTCGAGGGCGGCACGCCCTGATGTTCAGCAATTGCGCCGGCGATCATGCCATCAGGGCCAGCCTTGACCAGCATCCGAAACACCGCAAGCCGCGTTTCGTGGGCGAGCGCACCCAGCGCATCCACCGCCCAAACCTGCGTGCCAAGATCATCCATTGCGCTACCTTTCGAGAATGATCGAAATAACTCAGGCTTCGCGCGGGTCAATCCCTATTTCGAAAGTTGTCGAATTAGGCGGTGCCGGTGGCTCAGCAGCCCAGTTGATCGGCAAGGTCGGTCAGGCTGGTGGCAGACCATTCCCAAGCCTGCGCGTAATCGGCATCGGGTGCTGGTGCGCCGCCATATTCGTCGGGGCGGTCAACAAAGGCGGTCAGCAAGCCGCAGGCGCGGGCGGCGGCAAGATCCCCGTGGTGCGCGGCGGCGAGGCTCAGCTCGCCCGGCGCAATACCCAGCAGTTCGGCGGTGCGCAGGTAGGCTTTTGGGTCAGGCTTGTAAGCCCCGCTCACCTCCGCGCCGAGGATCGCATCCCACGGCAACCCGCCATGCCGCGCCATCGCCACCAGCAGCGCGACATTGCCGTTCGATAGCGTGACAATCGGAAACCGCGTCTTGAGGCGGGTCAGCCCCGCAACCGCATCGGGCCACGGGTCGAGCCGGTGCCACGCCCGGTTCCAGTCGGCGAGCAGCGCTTCGTCGATCCGGCCGGGATCCACGCTCCATTCGCGCAAAGTCGCTTCGAGCATTTCGCGGTGCAGCACATCGAGCGGGACAAAGGCTCGGCCCGATTTCTTCATCCCGATCATCGCCGCGATGTACTGCCGACGCCAAGCATCGGCGAAGGCTGCGGCGGTGCCCGGTTCCTGCCCGATCCGCTCCAGAAACACAGCGGATTCGCGCGTGATGCTGGTGCGCCAGTCGACAACCGTGCCGAACACATCGAAGGCGAGGGCTTTGGGCAGCGTGGGTTCTGGCATGGTGGTTCGGCTTACTCGGCGATGCGCTTGGGCTTGCTGATTGCTGCGGCGGCGATCTCGGCCTTGGCAAACGGGAGGCGGTGCCACTGCTTGGCGGCATAGGCGCGGGTCTGATCAGCGGCGTGAGGCGAGGCGGGGTTGGTGGACTGCGAATAGCTCAGGATGGCGTCCGCCACCGGGCCTTGGTCATCGAAGCCGACGGTCTGGATATAGCTCGTCCCATGCACCGGCATCAGACCGCCATAGGGGGCGGGGCGCGATTCCTGCATGTTGAGAATGCCGAGCGTGCCGGGACCGCCGTGGATCGCGATGGCATCGTTTCCGGCCATGACCCGCTGCACTTCGCCCCACGGCGCATCGAGCACAATGTTGGCCTTGTCGAGGTCAGCCACGGCTTCCGCCAGCGCTGCCAGCAGCTTTTCGCCCTTGGACCCATCGACCGACAGTGCGCGCGGGGTGTTCACCGGATCGGCCGGATCGAACGGCACTTGCCACAGACCGGGCAGGCGGCCCGCCTTGGCCCAGAAGGCGCGGAACAGCGCCGCGCCGCGGCTGGTCGCTTCAAAGCGGCGATCCCATCCGGCCAAGGCATTGCAGCCGCGCACTGCCGCATCGGGCAACCCTTCGGTCACGCTGCACAGCACCTTGATCTCGTCCATCGTCATGTCAGCGGCGAGGCTCTTGTTGGCGAAGGCGTGGGCCTGCGCGCTGGCATGATCCACCTTGCCGCCCGCCAGCAGCGCCGCCGTTTCGGTGAAGTTCGAACGGGTGCGAAGGCTGCGCGCGGTGCCATATTCGCCAAGGATCGGCGACAGCTGGCGATGCGGCATCGCCGGGTTGCTGATCCAGTAGGAATCGTTCGAATTGGTGAGGTAGCTGCGCACCATCGTGGCCGCCTGATCGCTCGCGGGCATCAGGCCGGGGGTGGGCGTGCCTGCGGCTACGTCCCAGTCGCAGGCTTCACGCGTGCCGTCGAGCAGTACGGCGAGTTCGGCGAACAGTCCTGAAATCGGTGTTGAGCAGGTCTTGATCTTGTCAGCCGAGACATTCGGCACCGCGGTCACATCGGCGTGGAGCGCGTCGCCGTAACGGTCAGACGCGATGGTGTTAACCCACGGAATGCCGAGCGTTTCAGTCACCGCAGCTTTCACTTCGCCGACATTCTTCGCCTCGCCAATGCGCAGCCAAGTCTCAATCCCGCGCTGGTTGCCGCGATTGGCATCGCGCACCGCAAAGGCCGTCGCCGCGCTCCAGGTGACGCCGCGCGCGGGGATCACGAAAATCGGGCCGAAGCGGGTGCTATACAGCGTGCGGGTGATCGCGGGCGTGCCTTCGGGCATCGGCACGGTCACGGTCTGGCGCGTCATCGGCGTGCTTGTTCCATCGACCATGTAGCGGGTCGGGTCCGCCGGATCGAGCGTCAGCTGGAATAGCGTGAAATGCTTGGCCTGCGTGACGGTGTGGGTCCAGGCGATGTCCTTGTTAAAGCCCAGCGTCGGCAGCGGCGTGCCCGCTAGGCCCACGCCCATCACGTCATAGCCATCCGGCCCGGTCACATGCATCTGCCAGAAGCGGCTGGGGCCCTTCCATGGGAAGTGCGGATTGCCGATCAGCATCCCGCGGCTATTCGCGGTCACATCCCCGCCGAAGGCCCAGCCGTTACTGCCTAGGCCAAGCTCGTCAGGCTTGGGCATATTGATCGCAACCTTGGGCGCCGGGCTGCCGGGAGGGGCGGCATTGGCAATCGCAGGCGCGAGGTTGAGCGAGCTGGCGAGCAGCATCTGCTTTTCATTCAGCCGCAGCATGTCGTCGCGGGTGATCGGTCGGACCCATGCCTTGCCGCGGCATTCGGCCGGAATGCCGTCTGCCCCGGCATCCTTGAGGAAGCGGTTATAGCCCGCGACATAGCCGTCCAGCAGCCCGATGACGCGCGGGGTCAGCGACTTGGCCCCTTCACGCAGCGTCGGCAGATCGATGATCGTGCGGAAGAACACGTCGGAGGAGAGGTTGTCGACCTGCTCGAACCCGAGCGTGGCGGTGGCTTGCGGCCCGAAATGGAGCGAGCGTTCGCCCGCCACCGTGGCGAATTCCTCGGCCAGCAGGCACAAATTATCCTCGGCATAGGCATAGGCAACGCCGTAACCGACGCCGCGCCAGTCGCGCGCTTCAATATGCGGGATGCCGAAAGTGGTGCGGGTGATGGTCGCTTCGTAGCGCTTGCCTGCCAAAGCCTCGCTCGCCGGAACTGTCAGCAGTGCAGCTGTCGTGGCCGCCAAAATCGCCTTGCGCATCGTCAATCCTCTCGCTCGCCCGTTATCGGGTCTCGACGAGCAACCTATCGGCAAGGGGCTGCGCAAAGTAAAGGGCGCCCTGCCGCTATGGCAGAGCGCCCTTATTGTCATTCCGATGCGATCAGAACGAAGCGGTGACCGAGAACACCACTGTGGCGTCCGAGATCGAATCGCCCGCCAGTGTCGCGAAGTTCGGACGGATGAGGTTGGCTTCGGCTTCCGTGATGTCGGTATCGACATAGGCAACCGACAGCGTCAGGCCCGAGATCGGCACGATGTCCGCACCGATCAGCCAGTCGAGATAGGTGCCGGTCGGGGCGACGCTGGTCCCGTTGGGGCCAAGGCCGGGGTTCCCGTCCGAATAGCCGATGTGAGCCTTCAGCGTGATCGGCGCACCGCTGATGCCATAGGTCGCATCGCCTGAAAGGTAGAGATTGTCTTCCTTGTCGCCCGGGTTCGGCGGGCTGCCGACCGGGAAGGCATTGCCGAGCGCTTCCTGCGACGGCGCATAGGCGACGCCAGCGGTCAGCCCGATCGGACCGACGCTGCCCGAAAGCTTGGCGTAAAGCTCGGCGAAGTCGGTGGTGTCAGCGCCCGAGGGGTACATGTACCAGGTGCCGCCAAGGTCCAGCGTGCCTTCGCCGACGGGCAGCTTGTAGCCCGCGTAGATGTCGAGCTCCATGTTGGCGCCGCCGAAGGTACCCCAGCCCGACAGGTTCGAGCCCCAGGTGCCGACATAGAAGCCGCTGGAATGCGAGATGGTGAAGCCGCCCTGCACGGCCATGCCTTCATCCGACTGCGAAACGCCGCGGAAGCGGTAGTCGCTGGTAAGGGTGGCCGAGCCCGAGAGGGTAATGGCGGACTCTTCGTCCTGGCCCGTGGCAGTTGCAAGGTCGATCGGCTCGATAGCGCGTAGAGCGACAGCGGCCTGATCGGCCTCGGTCACGGCGATTTCGGTTTCATCGGCCGGGCCAGCGAGGGCGGCTTGCGTCTCACCTGCAAAGGCAGGCGTGGCAAAGCAGGCGATGAGAGCGACGGCCGAAGCGGCCGAGGCAAAACGAATGGACATAAGGAACGCTCCATAGAGAGGTTTGGATCGTTCCACCTGCGTCTGCGGTGTGCGAAAGGTTTTTATCCGAAGATTCGGGTTCCCGTCACGCCGAAATTCGGACTGACACATTCCGCTGCGCCGCACAAATCTTTTGCGCCGTTAAGTCTGCGCATTCCAAATGTTGCGTTGCATTAATGTACCACTCGCAGTTCCGTACGGGGCTCAAGCGGCGCGCAGGCTCTCCATGTCGATGACGAAGCGGTACTTGATGTCGCTGGCTTCCATCCTGTCGTAAGCGGTCTGGATATCCTGCATCGCGATCACTTCGATATCGGGCAGGATGTTATGCTCGGCGCAGAAATCGAGCATCTCCTGCGTCTCGGCCAGCCCGCCGATCCCGCTGCCGGTGAGCACCTTGCGCCCTAGCAACACGCCGGTGTGAAGCTCGGGCATCATCCCGATCAGCCCGACCAGCACCTGCACCCCGTCAATCCGCAGCAGGTGGAGATAAGGCACGACATCATGGCGCACCGGAATGGTGTTGAGCACCATGTCGAAATAGCCGCGCTTGGCTTTCATCGCGGCGTCATCGTCGGTGTTGAGAAAGGCGTGGGCTCCCAACTTCTCCGCATCCGCGCGCTTGCTTTCGGACCGGGAGAGCACGGTCACTTCCGCCCCCATCGCCGCTGCCAGCTTCACGCCCATGTGACCCAATCCGCCAAGCCCTGCGACCGCGACCTTGCTGCCCGGTCCGACTTTCCAGGTCCGCAGCGGCGAGTAGGAGGTGATCCCGGCGCAAAGCAGCGGTGCGGCTTCAGCCATCGGCATCCCTTCGGGCACCTTGAGCACAAACTCCTCGCGGCAGACGATGCGTTCCGAATAGCCGCCGAAAGTCAGGCTGCCGTCGCGCCGGTCCTTGCCATTATAGGTTCCCGTCATCCCGCCATGGAGGCAGTATTGTTCGAGATCGGCATCGCAATGCGAACACTCCATGCACGAATCAACCATGCAGCCGATCGCCACCCGGTCGCCGACCTTGTGGCGGGTGACGCCGGTCCCGACCGCGCTGACAGTGCCGACGATTTCGTGACCAGGCACGATCGGATAGGTGGTGAAGCCCCAGTCGTTGCGCGCCGAGTGCAGATCGGAATGGCAGATGCCGCAATGGGTGATCTCGATCAGCACGTCATCGTCGCGCAGGCCACGCCGGGTGATCTGCATCGGACCGACACCGCTGTCGGGCGCCGTCGCACCGTAGGCCTTGGTGGGGTATTCGTTGGTGGCAGTGGTCATTTGTTTTCCCTCGCGGCTAGTTCGCTTCGCGAACGCCTCCGGGCGGGCGGCCTACCGGCCAGCGCGCGGTCGCGCTTGCGAAGCCTGACGGCTTCGGTTGCGTTGTTCTGTTACTTCGGCGGCATCCGGATGGCCCCATCCAGCCGGAACTGGTGGCCATTGATGTAGCTGTTGCGGGCGATCTCCAGCACCAGCGACGCAAATTCCTCCGGCTCGCCGAGGCGCTTGGGGAAGGGGACGCTGGCGTTCAATTGCGCCCACATCGGCGGGTTGCGGTCTTTCATCCCCAGCATCAGTGGGGTGGCGAAGATGCCCGGCATGACCGAATTCACGCGGATGCCCATGTCCATCAAGTCGCGCGCCATCGGCAGAACGAGGCCGTTCACCCCGGCCTTGCAGCTGCCATAGATCACCTGCCCGATTTGCCCGTCCTGCGCCGCGACGCTGGCGGTAAGGATCACGCAGCCGCGCTCGCCGTCGTCATTCACCGGATCGGCATTGGCCATCCCTAGCGCCGAGATGCTGGCGACGCGGTACGAGGCGATGAGGATGCCCTCGGCCCCGAAGGCATAATCGTCAGTCGAGAGGCGCTTGTACTGGCCGCTCTCCTTGTCCCAGCCCAGCGTCTTGCCGCGGCGGCTCGCCATCGCGCAGTGCAGCGTCACGCGCTCCTGCCCGTGGGCGGCGCGGGCGGCGGCGAAGCCCGCCTCAACGCTGGCTTCGTCCATGATGTCGACGTGGTGGAAGGTGCCGCCAATGTCGCGCGCGTGGGCCTCGCCAGCCTCATCGTTGATATCGAAAATGGCGACCTTCATGCCCGCATCTGCAAAGGCCTTGGCGCTCGCCTTGCCCAGCCCGCTCGCGCCGCCGGTGACCACCGCGGCCATACCCGGTTCGATTTTCATGGGTTTCCTCTCCTCTGGTTCTTTTGCCTGTGGCTAAGCGCTTAGCAGGTGCGGCGCTAGCTCTCCAATTGAGGCATTTGCGCCACAGCATCGCTGAATTTGGCTTGGCACGCGGTTGTAACAGCTCCGTCACCGTCCGGTCGCCCGTGTGTCACCCTCGCGGATTATCGGCGCCCTCAACACGGCCCCGATTCCCGGGAGACCGCCAGGGGGAATACCGATGCTCCGCACACAGCTGCATATTGGCAGCGCCGTCACCGCGCTTGCCACAGTTCTTGCCGCACCTGCGCAGGCCACCGAGGCCGACCCGCAGACGCTCGCCGCCGCAGTCCAGTCGGGCGGCGCGATTGCCGAGACCGAGGAGACCGAGGACGACCAGATCCAGTCGGCCAAGGAAATCGTGGTCCAAGGTTCAATCGGCTTCCGCAACCGCTCCGACTCCGCAGAGCCGGTGCTTGTCTATGACGAGGAATACTTCCAGCGCTTTGAACCGCTGACCGCAGGCGATGCGCTGAAGCGCGTGCCGGGCGTCACCTTCCTGTCCGACGTGCTCGAAAGCGACGGGGCACGCCTGCGCGGGCTTGATCCGGGCTACACTCAGATCCTCATCAACGGCGAGCGCGTCCCCGGCGGCCAGTCGGACCGTTCGTTCTTCCTCGACCGTATCCCGGCCGAACTGATCGAGCAGGTCGAGATTGTGCGTTCCTCTTCCGCCCGCCGCACCGGTGATGCGGTCGCAGGCTCGCTCAACATCAAGCTGCGCGATGGCTTTGCGCTCGATGGCGGCTACCTGCGGGCGGGCGGGCTGTTCTTCGATGATGGCGAGTTCAAGCCCTCGGGCGGCTTCTACTACGGCGGCGCGCTGGCCGGGGGCCGCGTGCTGGTGGGCGCCAACGTGCAGGGCCGCTACAACCCCAAGGAAAAGTCCAGCCTGCGCTACGGCGATTCCCCTGAAAACAACCCCAACTTCGCGAGCGACGATTTCGACAATCGCGAAGACCAGACAGACGTGCGCAACGGCACTGATTACGCCTTCAACGCCAGCTGGGGGATCGAGAGCGAGACCACCGAATTCGAACTGCTCGGCAACTTCGTCCGAACGGAACGCACCGAAACCGAGCGGTCGTTCGAGTATAATGATCCCACCGCGATCAACGGCCCGGTGCGCGCTACCCCGGCGGGCAACCTGCTGACCGATAACGCCAACGTATCGGACATCACGCAGGAAAGCTTCGCCATCATCGGTAAGCTCGATCACGAATGGAGCATTGGCGAAACCCAGCTACGGGTCGGCTATTCGCGCTTTGACGAACAGCGTGACGAGTTCGAATATGAAGTCGATTTCGACCGCAGTGCCCCGCGCTTCACCGGCGACCTGACCGATCAGGCGATCAAGGATACAGAGCTGTTCGTGAACCTCGAGCACGAGTTCGAGCTGAACGACAATCTTGAATTCGCGATCGGCGGCTTTGTGCAGAACAAGGACCGCGACACCGATCTCCAGACGGTGCGTAGCCGCTTCAATCTGACCGCCGCCAACCGTCAGGGCTATGACCAGTTCACCCGCAATCCGGGCGAGTTTGCGCCGGCGACGTTCCCGCCGCTGGAGCCGACCACCACCCGCATCGAGGAAGACCGCCGCGATCTCTATGCGCTGGTCGAAGGCGAATATGACAACCTCACCTTCGAAGTCGGCATTCGCTGGGAAAACACCGATGTGACAATCACCGATCTGGTGGCCGCCGGCGCTCCGGCGATTAGCAGCGACTATGACGAATTCCTGCCCTCGGCCTCTATGAAGATCGAAGTGGGTGATGGCCGGATCACGCTGTCGGGTGCGCGCACGCTGCGTCGTCCCAACTTCAACTTCCTTACCCCCGGCACGCTGGAAGCCGAGTTTGGCGATAACGACTTCCTCGGCAACCCGCTGCTGCTGCCGGAAACCGCATGGGGCGGCGATATTGGCTATGAACACAAGATCGGCCGCACCGGCGTGGTCGGCATCAACGTGTTCTACCGCGACGTCAGCAACCTCACCGAACTGTCGACCCTGCTCGATGCGAGCGGCGCACCGGTCGAAGGTTCGGAAGGGCCGGGCACCTTCGTCTACACCCCGCGCAACACCGGCAGCGGAGAGGTTTACGGGATCGAATTCGACGCCTCGTTCAGCCTCGCCTTCTTAGGCCTGCCCGATACCGGCGTGTTCGGGAACCTGGCGGTGCTCGACAGCAAGATCACCGACGAATTTGGTGAGCGGCGGTTCAACGACCAATCGAAGTTCGTTTACAACTTCGGTGCGATCCAGAACATCCCGCAATTCGGCGCGGCCTTCGGCGCGACCTATCGCAAACAGGGCTCGGCCTTCGGGCGTCTGGTGGGCGAGGAAGTGACCACGCGTTACGGCGCGGACCTTGAAGTCTTCATCGAAAAGCGGTTCGGCGACAGCTTCACCATCCGCGCGGTGGGTTCGAACCTGCTCGACAGCACCAAGGACGAAGTGTTCAACAAGTTCGCCACCACCGGTGATCAGGTGAGCCGCGATTTCGACGAATACGAGATTGAAAGCGAGCGCGCTGGCCCGGTGTTCCAGATCGTTGCCCGCTATGCTTTCTGATCAAAAGGTATGCGCTCTGATGCTGCGTCCCTTCCACGGCTTCGCCCTGCTGTCCCTCGGGATCGCAGGGGCGTGCGCCACAGTGCCGCCGATCACCGGCGATCCGGCTGTGACCGTGACCGCGCGGGCGGAAACCCCGCCGGTCGGCACCGCGCGCGAGGATGCGGCGGATGATCCGGCAATCTGGCGTAACCCGGCCAATCCGGCCGCCAGTCTGGTGGTTGGCACCGACAAGAAGGCCGGGCTGTACGTCTACGACCTGAAAGGCGCGCAGAAGAGCTTCCACGCCGCGCCGGGATTGAACAACGTCGAAATCGTTGCCCTGCCTGATGGCACGGTGCTGGCGATTGCGAGCGACCGCAGCAACTTGGCCACGGCGCAGCTTTATGTCGCGCGGCTGGATACCGAGACAGCAACACTGTCCTTTGTCACCCGCATCATCGTCGGGCCGGGTGAAGGCTATGGCATTTGCAAGGGCGATGTCGAAGCGGACGGATCATTCGTCGTCTACAGCGCGCCCAAGAACGGGGTGATCTATCGCACTGCGCTCCAATTTCAGGGCAGCGAACTGATCGACCAATCCGAACCGCTCAATGCGGTGCCAACCCAGCCCGAAGGCTGCATCTACGACCCGCGCACCGGGATGCTGTATATTGGCGAAGAGGACGCGGGCATCTGGGCGATGTTCGGACGGTTTCAGGGCGGGCCGGAAAACCGCAAGCTGGTCGCTCCGATCGACAACAAGATGCTGGTCGCCGATGTTGAAGGCCTCGCCATCGCGTCCGAAGGCACAGACGGCGGTTATCTGGTCGCGTCATCGCAAGGCGACAATGCCTACGCCGTGTTCCGCCTGCCCGACCTCACCCCCGTGGGGCGGTTCCGCATCGCGGCGGGCGCGTTCGGCAGCACCGAGGAAACCGACGGGATTGAATTGGACAACCGCGATTTCGGCCCGGATTTCCCCGGCGGCATCTTCATCGCGCAGGACGGGGTGAACCCGCCCTCGGCCCAGAACTTCAAATATGTCCGCTGGGACGAAGTGCTTGCCGCGTTGGAGGCGGGCCGGTAATCCCGCGGGCATGACCCAGACCCCCGCTTTCGAAGCCAATCGCCGCCGGTTCCTTGGCGCGACTGCCGCCGCTTTTGCCGCCCTCACCGCGAGCGGCTGCATGACGCGGGGCGCGACCGCTGCCTCGGCCGCCGCGCTTGCGCCCGCCAAGGCTAACGGTTTTGCCGGATATGGCGCGCTCGTGCCGGACCCGGCGGGCTTGCTCGATCTGCCGGAAGGGTTCTCCTACCGCGTGATCTCGCGGCTCGGCGATACAATGGACGATGGCGGCACCGTGCCAGACCGCGCGGACGGCATGGGCTGTTTCGACATTGGCAACGGTGAGATCGCCTTGGTGCGCAACCACGAACTGCAACCGCGCCACGATGCGGGCGGGCCGATCGCCAAGGGGTTTGGAAAGCGTAACGGCGCCTTCGTCCCCGGCGGGACCACCACCATTGTGCTCGACGCCGCCACGCTCACTGTGAAGCGCCAATTCCGCAGCCTTGGCGGGACGATCCGCAATTGTTCGGGCGGGGTGACGCCGTGGGGCAGTTGGCTGACCTGCGAGGAGGCGCCGACCGGCCCCGGCCAGCCCTATGGTGACGGGCTGGAGCGCGATCACGGCTGGGTGTTCGAAGTGCCCGCCTCAGCGCGCGGGCTGGTCGATCCGGTGCCGCTGACCGCAATGGGCCGCTTCAATCACGAAGCCGCTGCGGTCGATCCGGCGACGGGCTATGTCTATATGACCGAGGATCGCGACGACGGGGTGCTCTATCGCTTCATTCCCAAGACCCCCGGCAAGCTTGCCGAGGGCGGCCGCTTGCAGGCGATGGTGGTCGAAGGGCTGACCGATACCCGCAACTGGAACAGCGCCACGATGCCGGTGGGCCAGCCCTACCGAGTCACTTGGGTCGATCTCGATGCGGTCGACGCCCCCAAGGACGACCTGCGCCAACGCGCCGCCGCCAAGGGCGCGGCGCTCGTCGCGCGCGGGGAAGGCCTGCACATGGGCGTCAACCGGGGCACCAGCGAAGTCTTCGCCTGCTGCACTAGCGGCGGGGCCAAGCAGCTTGGTCAGATCCTCAAGCTGACGCCGGGGCTGGCCGGGGCGCTCGACACGGTCGAACTGTTCTTCGAAAGCGAAAGTACCGAGCAGTTCAACTTCGGCGACAACCTCACCGTCGCGCCTAGCGGGCATCTGATCGTCTGCGAGGATCAATATACCGACATCGTGGACAACCACATTCGCGGAATCACGCCCGATGGCCGCGCCTATATCGTTGCCCGGCTGAAAGCGCAGACCGAGCTGGCAGGCGGATGCTTCTCGCCCGATGGCAAGGTGCTGTTCGTTAACGCCTATGGGCCGACGGCAACGTTGGCGATAACCGGGCCCTGGGCGGCCTGATCCAAAGCCAGACCCCGAATGGACGGCTTCCTGATCGCCTTGCTGCTGGTCTTCGCGCTGGCGATGGGCGGGCGCGATCAATGGCTGGTGGCGCATTGGGCCGATGCGCTGGAACGCAGCACCGCGCTGCTCGCTGCCGCCGTGCTGTGCGCCTGCCTCAGCGCAGGTGTGATGGCGTGGATTGGGGCCGAGTTTGCCGAACTCCTGCCGCGCCGAGCTGCGCAGATGCTGGTCGCCTTCGCGCTGGCGGTTGCCGCAGCCGAGCTGGCGTTTCCGATACGCATCAAGCGGCCGCAGGAGCCGACCCGCTCGCTTGGTGCCATTGCGATTGTGCTACTGGCGCGCCAGATCGGGGACGGCGCGCGCTTTGCCGTGTTTGCGGTCGCTGCATGGACCGTCGTGCCGCTGACAGCGGGGCTGGGCGGCGCGCTGGGCGGGGCTGTGGCCGTGGCGATCGGCTGGTCGGTTGGCAGTGACACGCTCGCCCGCTGGCCGCTGCGCATCCTTCGGTTGGTGCTGGCGGGCTGCCTTGCGCTTGCAGCGCTATTCATCGGATTGAACGCCCGTTTCGCCGCCTTCTGATCGCCTTGCGCGATCACGACGAATAGAATTTTCCCGAATTCCAATCTATGTACGTGCAGTGAGATAGTCACCATATAGGCGGCATCACTTGCTCGCATTGAACAGAATTATGGAGAATATCATGGCCGACAAGAAAGCCAATTCGAAAGCCGCTCTGGTTGATGAACTCAACGGATTGCTCGCTGATCACTTTGCACTGTTCATCAAGACCAAGAATTTTCACTGGCATGTCAAGGGCCCGCGCTTCCATGATCTGCACCTGTTGTTCGATACGCAGGCGCTGGAAGTGCGCGACCAAATCGATCTGATTGCCGAGCGGGTGCGCAAGCTGGACGCCGATACGCTCACCTCGATCGGGACGATGGGCAAGCACACGCAGATCAAGGATCAGGACAGCACCAAGCTTTCCGCCGAGGACATGATCGCCGAGCTGCTCGCCGATAACGAAACCGTGATCGCGCGGCTGAAGGGCATGAAGGATCTGGCCGAAGAAGCGGGCGACAACGCCACCGACGGGCTGCTCGACGATTGGACCGACATGGCCGAGCAGCGCGCATGGTTTTTGCGTTCGATCCTCGCCTGATCGCTGCCGCAATAGCTATTCACAAGCGGGCCGCACCCATTGCCGGGGGCGGCCCGTTTGCTATGGTTCGGCCATGCGAGACGTGACGATTATCGAAGGCGCGGATCAGGCCGCGATCGCTGGCTGGCTGGCGTCACGGCTTGGCGGGAGCGGCGCGATCACGCTGCCCGGCGGTTCGACCCCCTTTCCGATACTCGCGACTCTGATCGAACAGGGCGGCATTGCCTGGAGCGGGTGGGACATCTGGCCCAATGACGACCGGATCGTGCCCGAAGATCACGATGCGTCCAACACCGGCAAGATGCGCGCGCTGCTGGAGCCTGCGGGCGCGCAGATTGTCCCGTTGACCGAAGATGCTATCCCGCCGCATTTCGCGCTGACATGGCTGGGCATGGGTCCGGATGGGCATATCGCCTCGCTGTTCCCCAACACCGATCCCCACGTGGACGACCCCAAGGCAGTCCGCCGCCTCACCCCCGATCCGCTCCCGGCTCACGCGCCGTTTGACCGGATCACGCTGACGATCCCGGCGCTGCTGAACACAAACGCGCTGGTTTTCACGCTCGGCGGCGCAGCGGACAAGCGCGCGGTGTTCGACGCTGCCTCGCGCGGCGAGAACGACCTGCCCGTCGCCCGCCTGCTCCGCACCGCGCACGCGCATGGCATTCCCGTGACCGTCTTCGCCTGATGCCCAACCTGCTCCCCGCCACGCTCCACCGCGCGCTTATGCCGCTGGCGCATTGGGTGCGGCATTACTGGCGTCGCTGGCGCAAGACCCCGATTGCGGGGGTGAGCGTCGTCATCACCAATCTCACCGGCGACGTGCTGCTGCTCAAGCATTCCTATGGCCCCGAAGTCTGGAGCCTGCCGGGCGGTGGGCTCGCGCCCGGCGAAGACCCCGAGGCAGCGGCGCGGCGCGAGGTGCGAGAGGAACTGGGCGTCGAACTCGCGCGGATCGAACCGGTCGGCACGCTGGAAGAGGTGCTGTCCGGTTCGCCCCATACCGCCCATGTCTTTGCCGCCGTATGCGACCAGCGGCCCAAGCCTGATGGGCGTGAAGTGAAAGAGGCGCGGTTCTTCCCGTCACACTCACTGCCCGAACCGCTCGGCCGCACCACCCGCACGCGGATTGCGGCGTGGCGGGCGCGGGGGACGGGGTAGAGGGCGGTTTTGATCGGACTTACGGGGCGAGGGTCAGACGCACCCGTTGGTCGGAGTCGCGCCAGATTGGGTTCGCGCCAAGGAGCCAAAGGGCCAAGATGTTACAATTACGGCGAAGCCGCTCGAACCCCTCTGCGACAGCGCAAGGCCGTTGAATTGCCTGCGGCGCAGAACAGCCCTCTTGGCCCCTTGGCTCCTTGGCGCGAACCCAGATACCGTCCCGTCTCTGCGTGAATCCAAAGCACCCCCGCGCCCTTCACAACAATCGCAGCTGCGCCTCGTCCCTCGCGGGCTTTTCATCCTCGGCTCCTTCCAGCCCCGACAGTGTCAACCCCATCAGCCGGATCGGTCCCCTCAGCGGCAACTCCGCCTCCAGCAGCGCGCGGGCGAGCGTCGCGAATTGCTCCTTGCCGCTGACGAAATCGGGGAGCGAGGTCGCGCGGGTCATGATCTGGAAGTCGGTGAACTTCATCTTGAGCGTCACAGTGCGCCCCTTCGCGCCCGCAGCCTCGATCCGCTCCCACACGATGTCGATGATGGTCTCCAGCGTGTCGCGCAAGGCACCGCCGCTGCCGATATCTTCCGAGAAGGTGCGCTCCCCGCCGACCGATTTGCGCACGCGGTGCGCCGCGACGGGGCGCAGGTCGATGCCGCGGGCGGCACGGAACAAGTAATCGGCCATGCTGCCGAAATGCTGGCGCAGAAAGGCAATGTCCTTGGCCGCAAGGTCCGCCCCTGTGGCGATACCGAGCTTCTGCATCCGCTCCTCCGCCTTGGGCCCGACCCCGTGGAAACGCCGGATCGGCAGGCCCGCGACAAACTGTGCGCCCTCGCCCGGACGGATCACGCAGAGGCCGTCGGGCTTATTCTGATCACTGGCGAGCTTGGCGAGGAACTTGTTGTAACTAACCCCCGCACTCGCGGTGAGCCGGGTCTTGGCGCGAATTTCCTGCCGGATCAGCGTGGCAATGCGGGTGGCGCTGCCGATGCCAAGGCGGTCTTCGGTGACGTCGAGATAGGCCTCGTCCAAGCTGAGCGGCTCGATGATCGGGGTGTAGTGCTCAAATACCCGGCGGATCTGGCGGCTAGCTTCCTTGTAGGCGTCAAACCGCGGGCGCACGAAGATGAGGGCAGGGCAAAGCCGCTGCGCAGTGACAGACGGCATGGCGCTCCGCACCCCGAACGTCCGCGCTTCATAGCTGGCAGCCGCCACCACCCCGCGCCCGCCTGCGCCGCCGACCGCGACCGGCTTGCCCTTCAGCGACGGATCATCGCGCTGTTCAACGCTCGCAAAGAAGGCATCCATATCGACATGGATGATCTTCCTGAGACCGGGCGCGGTCTCGGCATCGGGGGGCAAGGGCGGCGGCTCGGCCATCTTGTCGCAAATAGAACCTTGATGGCGACGAAGGAACTGTTGCTGGAACAATTCACCACACAGGTCATTTTGTGCATATGCGAAAAGAACAGTGGTCTTCGGGCGAACCCCTCGGCAAAGGCGCGCCCATGGCCACCGCGATTGCTCCTTCAACGCCTCTGCGCAAGGCGCTCGGTGAGACCGAGCTGCTGTGGATGATGGCGATGCTGATGGCGCTCAACGCCTTCGGGATCGACGCGATTCTGCCTGCGCTCGATGCGCTGGCGGCCGATCTTTCGGTCTCAGGCAATGACCGGCAATTCGTGATTGGCGTGTTCCTGTTAGCTGGCGGCATCGGTTCGCTGGTGCCGGGCGCGCTGGCTGACCGCTTTGGTCGCCGGCCGATTCTGCTGGGCGCGGTTGCGGTCTATATCGTGCTCTCGATCCTCTCCGCGCTGGCGCCGAGCTATGACGCGCTGATCGCGGTGCGCGGGGCGCAGGGCTTCTTTGCCGCCGGGATCGTTGCCCTGCCACCCGCCATCATCCGTGACCGCGTGGGAGGGGACAAGATGGCGCGGATGATGAGCCTCATCTTCGTGATCTTCCTGATGGTCCCCGCCATCGCGCCGACCATCGGAGAAGGCATCCTGCAAGTCGGCAGCTGGCGCGCGATCTTTGGCGCGATGGCGGTGCTGGGCGTGGTGATGGGCGCGTGGGTCTATATCCGTTTGCCGGAAAGCCTGACCGACGAAAACCGCCAGCAAATCCACCTGCGCACCATTGGCGCGAACATGGGCCGCGCGCTCGCCCTGCCGAGCACCTTTGGCTACGTCATCGGTTCGGCGCTGGTGTTCGGTGCGCTGTTCGGCTTCATCAATTCTTCGCAGCAGCTGATCACCGAGACCTTCGGCGCGGGCGATATCTTCCCGCTGGTCT
>VFQO010000544.1_pt1 | contig 39189 bp, 39 predicted proteins | sample 3512331 | NCBI WGS metagenome assembly VFQO01 (sample SAMN10412371, study PRJNA504923) | tailings metagenome | isolation source: Replicate 3 from Balatoc abandoned mine | place: Philippines: Itogon, Benguet | collected 2017-08-28 | reverse complement strand
GGCAACGAGTTCCAGAACATGTTCAACCTGATCCAGGGCTGGGCGCAGGGCTACCTCGGCAAGGCCATGGCCATCGCCGCGTTCCTGTTCGGCGCCGGCTTCGGCGTGGCCAAGCAGACCATCCTGCCGGCGGTGCTCGGCATCGTCTTCGCGCTGGTCTTCGCGGTCGGCCCCGGCATCATCAGCGGCATGCTCGCCGCCCCGATCTGATCGGGTAGCAACGAGATCCAGGCTGTGGACGCCAAGAAATATCTGATTCCGCGTCGACTCGACGACGCGCCCAAGTTCTTCTTCTGGGACTTGGACGTCGCCGTCGTGTTCTCAACGATCATGATGTTTGGCGTCATAGCCGGGATGTTCGTCATTCCGGCGGCACTCGCAACTGCCGCCGCAATGGGTTTCTCGAAGCTGAAGCAAGGCCAGCAAAAAGGCTTTGGCATTCACGTCATGTACTGGCACTTGCCCGTAACGCTCGGGTTCAAGAGGACTCCCGCTTCATGCATTCGTGAATTCGTCGGCTGATAGCCGATCACTGTCGGAACCTTTAGTGGAGCGGGAAGAATGAACGTCAAGGAATTGTCCAAAGAGATTGCTGCCCGTACAGGGATCAAGCAGCTCTTCCTAGCGCTGCTCGCAGCGTCGATCCTGGGTAACGTGCTGATGGCCTTTGCAGTCATCACAGCAGACAGGACACACCGCGAGACTCTGATCCCGCCGACGATCTCAAGGTCGTTCTGGGTCGAGGACACGAAGGTCTCGAACAGCTACCTCGAAGAGATGGGTCTCTTCGTGATCCGCAACGCGCTGGACGTCACGCCAGTCAGCGCGGACTTCCAGCACGCGCAGATCCTCAAGTACGCGAATCCGCAATCGTTCGGCGTGCTGCAGAAGGAACTGGCGGCGAATGCAATGCGCATGAAGGAACTGAACGTTTCGACGTTCTTCTCGGTGACTGCTGTCACGCCGAACGAGGCGAAGCAGCAGGTGGCGTTCCACGGAATCCTCAGCACGATGCTGGGCGACAAGATCATCAATACCGAGAACAAGGTGTACTCGATCACGTTCGGAATGTCGAACGGGAAGATCCATGTGAGCGAGTTGCGCGAGACAAGCACCGCTCAACCGTTCGAGCCTGCGGCCAGTGCGCCGAAGTGACAGAGAAAGCGATAAGGGGCAAGGGGCCGTGATGATTCGAAAACTCAAGTTCTTTGCGTTCGCGCTGAGTCTGCTGGTATCGACACAGGCAGCAATCGGTGCGATCGCAGTCGATGGTGTCGAAGGCAAGAGGCACGAGGTCAAGATTCCGGCAACGGAGTTGACGCGCATCGCCATCGAAGGCGTGCGCATGCGCAGCGTCAAGTTCAACCTGGAAGAACTCGAAGTCGACCAGGACAAGGACGCGGGCACGATCTACATCAAGCCGCTGGTCAAGAACAAGAAGATCAGCATCTTCGTGCTGTCGACGACGGGTGCGACGCACGAGTTGGTGATGTCTCCGACGGAAGGGTTGCCGTTGGAGTCGATCGTCATTCGGGAGCCGGCATCGCGCATGACAGCGAAGGCCGGTACGAAGTCGATCGAGAAGGCAGGTGCGCTGGAGGTGTCGGTCAAGCGGCTGGTGACCTCGATGGCCAAAGAGGAGCAGTCCTCGCCCGAAGTCAGTTTCGAGAAGCTGAACGTTCCGGTGGTGCTGTGGCGGGAGTCGCAGTTCGTCATGGTGGGCAGGTTCACGACCAGGTCGCTGGTTGGCGAGTCCTACAAGCTCATGAACACGAGCGGCCGGCTGATGAGAGTGGCAGAGCAGGAGCTCTACAAGCCAGGGGTCGTCGCTGTCGTGGTCGAGTCGCAGATCCTGCGGCCGAACGAGGAATCGAACGTCTTCATCGTGCGGGTGAACACCAATGATTAAAGAAGGCGCAAGGGCCAAAGAGGTCAAGAAGAAACAGCTGCTCATCGCGGGTGCTGCCGCGCTGATCGTGCTGGTGTTGGCGGGTGGCGCTGCGCTGTTCGTGAGCAACTCGGCGCCGGCTCCCGGTACGGTTGCGGGGGGGCCTCCGCAACCGGAAACGAAGCCGATCGTGACGGGCGCAGCAGCGTTCAACGACAAGGAAGCTTGGCGGCAGCAGCTGTCGGCCGAGATCGCCGCCCTCCGGAAGGAGCGGCAGGACGAGAAGTCGCAGGAAGCTGCCAACGCCAGGGCGAAGGCTGCAAACGACGCTCAGCGAGCTGCTTCGCCTGTTGCGCCGCCGCCGCCGCCTGGCGCAGTGCCGGCACCGACGGGAGAGGGCAACACGGGCAGCGTGTTCTCTCCGCCGCTGCCGCCGCCGCCGCCGCAAGCGGAAGCGCCTAGGCAAGGGCGCAATGGTGCGACGCCTCCTCCGCAGTCGACGCTGGGAAGCCCGCTGTTCACTTCGCCGAATGCAGCGCCAGTGCCTCCGCCCGGCGGCGGCGAGGGTGGCCGCGGGACGATCGGTTCGGTTCGGTTCGACGACACAGCGCCTGCACAGCCGGGTGGCGCAGCGCCGGCGGCAGGTGGCGCGGCAGGGGCTGCACAGCCGGGTGCAAACCTGGGCGGCGAGGACGGAAGCGGCGGATCGGCAGACCGCCGTCGTGCGGGCAGCTACATCCCGGCGGGCACCTTCGCACGCATCGTGGTGCTGAACGGACTGGACGCACCGACCGGGGGTCAGGCGCAGAACAACCCGTCGCCGGTGCTGCTGAAGATCCTGGACTCGGCAACGATGCCCAACGGCTACAAGGCGAACCTGTCCGGGTGCGTGATCACGGCAAATGGCTACGGCGATGTGAGCTCGGAACGCAGCTACATCAGGCTGGACCGGCTGACGTGCGTGTCGGAGGACGGCGGCGCCATCGACATCGCGATCAAGGGCTACGTGGCCGGAGAGGACGGCAAGAGCGGGATGCGCGGCAAGCTGGTGTCGAAGACAGGCCAGATCCTGGCGAACGGGCTGCTGGCGGCCGTCGGCTCGGGTATCGGCCAAGCGTTCTCCAGCTCCGCGACGACGACGACCACGAACCCGTTCGGGGGGCAGACGGCGACGACGAACCCCGGCAAGGAGTTCCAGGCTGGCGTGGGCAAGGGCGTGGGCAGCGCCTTCGAGGGGCTGTCGAAGTATTACATCCAGCTGGCCGAGAAGACGTTCCCGATCATCGAGATCGACGGCGGGCGGGTTTCCGACGTGGTGTTCAGCAGAGGATTCATTCTGGAAGGTCGCTGAGCTATACCGGCTGATTATCTTGTTTACGCTTTAGGATTCGACAATCACTGTCGGAAGGATCAAACATGCAACTGAAGAAGCTCTACCTCGCCGCCGCCGCGGTGCTGGCCTGTGCAACGGCCAGCGCCCAGGTCTCAGTCAGCCCGGAAGCGGTGCTGCAGAAGCTGAAGACGACGTTCGTGAACACGCCGTTCACGGAGGTGCGCGCGACGCCGATCACCGGCATCTACGAAGTCCTGATGGGCAAGGACATCGCCTACACGGACGCCACGGGCCGGTACTTCATGTTCGGCAACGTGATGGACATGCAGACCCAGCGCAACCTCACGCAGGAGCGCCGTGCCGACATCAACAAGGTCGACCTGTCGACGCTGAAGCTGAGCGACGCGATCAAGACGGTCAAGGGCGACGGGAAGCGGGTGCTGTACGTGTTCTCGGACCCGGAGTGCGGCTACTGCCGTCGCCTGGAGCCGACGCTGCAGCAGCTGAACAACGTGACGATCTACACCTTCCTGTTCCCGATCCTCGGCGAGAAGTCGAACCAGTCGGCCAAGTCGGTGTGGTGCGCGGCGGACAAGAACAAGGCCTGGGGCGACTACATGCTGCGCAACGGGACGCTGCTGCCGGCTGAATGCGACACGCCGATCCAGCGCAACGTGGCGCTGGGCACTTCTCTGGGCATCACCGGCACGCCGACGCTGATTTCGGCGAGCGGCCGTATGCAACCTGGCGCCGTACCGCTGGACAAGATCGAAGAACTGCTGGCCGACACCGGTGCGGCGGCCAAGACGGCGAAGGCGAACTGATGAACGCGCGGCTTGCTCTCATCCTCCCGGTGCTCGTTCTGGCAGGCTGCGCCTCCAGCGGCCTCTCGGGCATCGGCGGCTCGTCGGAGTACAGCTGCGCAGCACCGCCCGGCGTCTCGTGCATGAGCATCACAGGGCTCAACGCCAACGCGGACAAGAAGACCCTGCCTGCGATGCGGCACCGTGCTGAAGACGAGCGCGTCGAGGAGAAGGACAAGGACGGCAAGGCGACCACGAAGGCGCCGGTGGCGTACTTGCCCCAAGCGGCGGCTGGTGGTGACCAGATGGCCCGTGTGTCGCCGAAGACGATGGACGCGCCCTACAGCGGCACGCCGCTGCGCACGCCGCCGCGCATCCTCAGGATCTGGCTGGCGCCTTTCGAAGACGCGGACCTGGATCTGCACGACCAGAAGTACGTCTACGTGACGATCCACACCGGACGCTGGGTGCTGGAAGCCAACCAAGTGAACATCCAGCCGCAGTTCAAGCAGGTGTTCCCGCTGGGCCGCAAGGACGGCGACGAGAAGGACGACAAGTCCAAGGGTGCCGCGCCTGCGGTTGACGCGAATGGAGAGCCGCTGGCTGTCACCGGAAAGGGGCAGTGACCATGATCGTCGAGATGATCAAGGGCCTCTTCGGCAAGGGCAAGTCGAAGGGCGGCGAGAGCGAGAGTGAGCGTGAAGCCAGTGCGAAGGCCATCAAGGAAGAGAGCTTCCTGAAGCCCCGCGGCGAGAAGAGCGAGCTCACGTTCAACAGGTTCTCCGATGTCCTGCCCTACGTGGGTTGGGACGAAGCGTCGCGGCTCTTCTTCATCGAAGGCGACAAGGAAGAAACGATCGAGTCGGTGGGTTTCATCCTGGAGATGAGGCCGCAGACGGGATCGTCTCCGGAAATGGCCGACTACCTGTCGACGCTGTACATGTCGGGTGCGCCCGCAGGTACCGGAATCCAAGTGCAGATGTTCGGGTCGCCGGACCTGGAGGAATACTTCAAGGCCTACGACGATGCGACGGTTCGGGAGGACATGTTCCCGGACGGTTCGCTGAAGCAGCAGCAGGCGAGGCTGCTGCGCAAGCTGATGACGAGGCGCACGGCGTACTACCGCAAGGGTGCGACGAAAGGCCTGTTCACGGACATGAACTACCGGATGCGCGACTTCCGGGGGATCATCAGCGTGGTCGTGCCTGTGCCGAAGAAGGTCGGCGGCAAGTTCCAGGGCATGAGCGAATTCATGGAAGCGCCTGGCACGCGTTCATGGCTCAACGACGTGACGATCCTGCGGGAGACGTTCGTCACGACCATGAAGTCGTACTACCTGTTCGGGCACGAGCACAAGCCAGAAGACCTGATGAACTGGTGCTCGACGATCCTGAACATGCAGCGTTCGATGGCGGGTGACCGGTTCCCGCTGGAGTACGACGACAAGAAGGAGATCCGGTACCAGATCGTCGCCAGCGACACGAGGATCACGGAGTCGGAAGCTGACATCGAGTTCACGGACGACCACCACGACCCGGTGGTGATGCGTGCGATGTCGATCCGCAACTATCCGAAGGCGTTCACGCTGGCCCAGATGGGCAACCTGATCGGGTCGACGACGAACACGACGCTGTCGTACCCGTGCCCGTTCCTGCTGACGATGGGCGTCAAGATCCTGGAGTACGACGTCGAGCGAAACAGGACCATCCTGAAGGCTGCTCGTGCGACGCAGGGCGCCGAATCGCCGATGGCGAAGTTCCAGCCGGACATGCTGGACAAGAAGATGGACTGGGACATCGCCCAGGAGTCGTTCGACGATGGCAAGGGCACGGTGAAGCTCTACCACCAGCTCCTGCTCTTCACGAACCGCGCCGAACTGGCCAAGTGCGAGCAGGCTGCCAAGGCGATCTGGCGGGCGGAGAACTTCGACATCGCGACGGACAAGCTGATGCAGAAGCAGGCGCTTTTGGCCAGCCTGCCGCTGATGTTCGGTCCGCTGATGCAGCGCGACCTGCAGATCGCGATGAGGTCGTCGACCAAGACGGTCTACAACGCCGCGAACATGATGCCGGTGATCGGCGAGCACACGGGTGTGGGTGCGCCGGTGCTGACGCTGTTCGGTCGTCGAGGCCAGGCAATGGGCGTGGACATCTTCGCCAACCCGTCAGGCAACTTCAACGGCTGCGTGATCGGGACCTCGGGCTCGGGCAAGTCGTTCTTGCTGAACGAGCTGACGCAGAGGACGCTGGCAGCGGGTGGACGCGTGTGGATCATCGACGTGGGCCGCAGCTACGAGAAGCTGGCCAAGCTGATCCCGGGCGCCCAGTACATCGAGTTCACGCACACTGCGAACATCTGCCTGAACCCCTTCTCGATGATCACGGATCTCGACGAGGACATGCAGATGCTCAAGCCGCTGATCGCGCAGATGATCAGCCCGTCGGGCCCGATGGAGGACTACGAACTCGCTCAGCTGGAGATCAACATCCGCCAGCTGTGGGAGGAGTACGGCGACAAGACGTCGATCACGCTCCTGGCCGAACGACTGAAGAAGGCCTGCTACCAGGGCGGATCGAAGGAGGCGTTCAACGACGAAGAAGTGGACCCGTCGATGTGCGATCCGCGCATCCGTGATCTGGGTGTGCAGCTGTTCCCCTTTACGGAACTGGGCGCGTACGGCCGCTACTTCACGGGTCCTGCGAACGTGGAGTTCACGTCGGACATGGTGGTTCTGGAGCTGGAAGAGCTCAATGCCATGAAGGAGCTGCAGTCGGTCGTGATGTTCCTGCTGATGTACAAGATCACGCAGGAAATGTACCTGGGCGAGCGCTCGCAGAAGAAGCTGGTGATCATCGACGAGGCGTGGGCCGTGATGGGTTCTGGCGCATCGGGAGCGTTCATCGAGGCCGGGTACAGACGGGCTCGCAAGTACGGCGCCGCATTCTTCACGGGGACGCAGGGGGTGGGCGACTACTACGCCTCTGCCTCCGCCAAGGCAGCGTTCGACAACGCGGACTGGATGTTCATGCTGCGCCAGAAGGCTGAGTCGGTGGAGAGCCTGGCGAAGTCGGACAAGCTGGTGCTGGACGACTACACGAAGGCGCTGATCAAGTCTGTGACGACGAGACAGGGTGCCTACTCGGAAGTGTTCGTGCGCTGCGGCGACCTGCCTGCGAGCGTGGGGCGCCTCTTCGTCGACCCGTTCACGCTGCTGCTGGGATCGTCGAAGGCAGAGGACTTCCAGGCCGTGCGCAAGTACATCGCTGATGGCCTTCCGACCGAAGAAGCAATCGAACAGGTTCTGAGGGACCGGAAGGTGGATCAATGAGCGCAGCCATGGCAGTAGAAGGTGCGGCTCCTCCGCCGGTAGTCGAGGGAAGCGCAGCGCCTGAGCAAGAAGCGCAGGGATCGGTCCGAGCGGCGTTCGGTCTGACGGAGTACGCGCTCGTCGCGCTGGTGGCGCTGACGGTATCGGTGTGCGTGTTCGCGGCAGGCTGGTTCCTGGTCGGCAAGTCGGGCCAGCAGAAGGTCGGTGTGATCGACCTTCCTTCGATCGTCGAGATCGAGGAGATGAGCCTGACGCTGAGCATGATGAGCCCGACCGTGACCGACGACGACAGGGCGAAGGCGTTCGCGCGAGTCAAGGGTTTCGGGCCGCGTCTGGAGGCTGCGATCGAGCAGGCTCGGCAAGAGTGCGGTTGCGTTCTGTTGACGCGAAACGCGATGGTCGGGCAGAGCGCCATGGACCAGACGAACAGGGTGAAGGAACTGCTCGGTGTGGCCAGCGTGAACGCGGCCGAACTGCGCGAGAAGATCAGCAAGGGCGTCCAGGCACTGCCGGATAGCCCAGGGCCGCGGAAGTAAGGAGAAGAAGATGAGCGCTGCAATCACGATGGACAAGGTCCATTCGTTCGTTCCTATCGTGGCCAAGTGGTGGTCGAAGTGGTGGGCTGCCGCTGTGGGTTTCGTGGTGGTGCTGTTCGTGACGGCGCACTACATCACCTTCGTGATGAACGTGACGGACAGCCTCCCGCAGAAGCTGTTCATCGTGATGAAGCAGGAGAAGGCGGTGGGTCGTGGCGACTTCGTCGCTTTCCCATGGCCGCACGAGTTGGTTTACCCGAAGGGGATCGGCTTCATCAAGCAGGTGGCGGGTGTGCCTGGCGACACCGTCGTGGTGAACGAGAACCGCGAGTTCACGGTGATCCGGAAGCAGTCGCTGGCGGAAAGCATCCCGGGTACGACGCCCGAGCCGCTGACCATGTCGGTGGGCAAGGCGAAGACGCACGGGGAGCGCGGGAACATGCGAGGAGTGCCGCTGGAGCTGGGCTTCACAGGCGTCATCCCCGAGGGCTACATCTACGTCTACGCCTGGAGTAAGGACAGCCTGGACTCGCGGTATGCGATCCTGGGCCTGGTCAGGAAGGACACGGTGATCGGCCGTGCGGTTCCGGTGTTCTGAGATGGGGGCAGGTCTCCCCTTCGCGGCGGCGGCCCTGGCGGTCGCCATTGCCTTTTCAGGAGCGGCTCACGCGCAGGCAGACGCGTCGAAGGCTGAGCGTGCAGGTCCGGTCTATCACATCGGGGAGCCTGACATGCTGGAGGAGATCGCGCGGAAGCTGAAGGATATGCAGGACAGCGGCCGCATGCAGCAGAAGATCGATGAAGCCATCGAGCGGTCGAAGAAGTCGGCACAGTATCCGCGCAAGGTGGAGGGCCTGGGGACCGTCAAGAAGGCGAGAACCTACTACTTCGACCCGTCGGTGGTGGCGTCGCGTGATGTGAAGGACCACCAGGGCAAGGTGATCGTCAAGGCGGGCACGAAGGTGAACCCGCTGGACTACATGGGGATGGGTGAGTGGCTGGTGTTCTTCGACGGAACGAACGAGGCCCAGGTCAAGCTCGCTGAAGAGCTCGGCAAGAAGTACGAGTGGATGATCAAGCCGATCCTGGTCAATGGCGGCCCGATGGACCTGATGCGCCGCTGGAAGAAGCGGGTGTACTTCGACCAGGGCGGAAGCATGGTGAAGAGGCTGGGCATCGAGAACGTGCCGGCGCTGGTCACTCAAGACGGAAAGCGGCTCCGCATCGACGAGCTGGAGCAGTGAGGAAGCCATGGGACGACTCGTACGATTCTTGATGGGCTTGGCAGTGGCGATGGTGAGCTTCACCAGTCAAGCTGCTGGCCCCGCGGCAGTGGCCGCCGCGACCTGCAAAGGCAAGTTCCTGAACCCGATCACAGACATCTGCTGGTCGTGCATGTTTCCGATGAAGGTTGGTGGCGGGACCCTTCTGTCGATGGGACAAGAAGATTCGAACAGCACGGGGGGAAATCCGTTCTGCTTCTGCGGAAACGGGACGCTGAACCCGAAGATCGGCGTGAAGATCGATTTCTGGGAGCCGTCGCGGTTGTTCGAGGCGGTACGTAAACCGCACTGTTACCCATCGTTGGGAGGGATTGTGCTGGACCCTGGCATCACCGCTCCGTCGCACATGCAGTCGAAGAAGAAGGGGGACGGTACGCAGAACACGACTTCGTTCTACAACGCGCACTGGTACACGAACCCGATCATGTACTGGCTGGAAGTCGTCCTGGACAACAACTGCATGGAGCGCGGGAGTTTCGACATCGCGTACGCAACGGAGTACGACCCGATGTGGAGCGACACGAGCCTGGCGTTCCTGCTGGCACCGGACTCGGCGCTGTTCGCCAATCCGATCGCATCGGCGGTGTGCGCAGCGGACTGTGTCGCCTCGACTCTGGGATTCCCGCTCAACTCGCTTTTCTGGTGCGCCGGTTGCCAGGGAAACATGTACCCGCTGACGGGGTGGGTGTCGACGCACGTGGGGGCGGTCCAGGCGAGCACGCTTCTGATGCAACGGATGACGAACAAGCTGCATCGGCAGGGGCTGATGTGGGCTGCCAGCGGCGACGGAGGGTTGTGCGGCATGTACCCGCAGGTAATCATGGACAAGACGAACTACAAGAGCCAGCTGACGTATCCGATCCCGAACACAACCAAGATCGCGGGGCGGTGCTGCCAGCCCTACGGACGGTCCACCGTTCTCACGGGTGCAGGCAAGGAGATCCCGTACATCGGAGAAGATTTCTCGTACCAGGTCTTCCGCAAGCGGTCGTGCTGCGGTGGGTCGGCGATTGCGGTGGGGGCTTTCCAATGAAGACGAAAGTGGCACTGTGCGCGGGCCTCTGCGTAGCGGTTCTTGCTGCAGCGTCGATGCACGCGTCGGCTCAGCAGCAGCAGCAAGGCCAGGCAGCGCCGCAGCAGCAGATGCCGACGGCAGCTGACATCAAGCGTATCCCGCTGCCGACAGAAGAGGCAATGAAGCGGGCGATGGAAGAGGCGCGGAAGAACGCGGCGACCACGGGCAAGCAGAACATGGACGCCGCGGCACGCCGGGCGGAGGTTCAGCTCGACCCAGCGGCGGTGGCCCGAGGGATGCCGAAGGGGGATCTTCAGGCGGTGCCGATGTTGAACACGGGGAAGATCGATCCGCTCGACTTGGCGAAGCAGTACAAGCAGATCTCAGGCGCGGTGTCGGAAGACGACCGATTCAACGTCCTGGTGTTCGTGAGCCTGACGATGCCTGAAGAAGCGCTGAAGCGGATCGGACAAGACGCCAAGAAGATCGGCGCAGTGGTGGTGATGCGAGGGATGAAGTACGGCCTGAAGCCAGGCACGTGGGCGGACTCGCTGGAAGCCATCAAGCCGCTGGCAGCAACTGGCGCGAACGTGCAGATCAATCCGGAGCTTTTCAAGCAGTTCGGGATTCGTGCGGTGCCCACCTTTGCTGTGAGCGCGAATCCGGTCGGGGACAAAGGTTGCGGCGACGGAGCGTGCGCAGCGGGAATCGCCACAGTCGTCGGAGACGTGACGATGGAGTATGCGCTCGGGATAATCGGAGATCGAAGAGACGCAGTTGGAAAGATCGCAAGGCAGATGTCCGAAAAGCTTGACTGAGAGTAGACTTCGCGGACATTTTGTGGAGATACCGATGAGCCATACTCTCCGGAACAGCAGCCTCGCGATTCTCGTGGCGTTGACCGCGTTGACGGTAAATGCCCAGCAAACGGACGAATCGGCCAAGCAGCAGCAGTCGGACGCGGCACCGGGAGAGGTGAGCGGCACGCTGAAGGAACACGAGTTCACGGTCACTGCCAACGGGGCGATCGTGCTCAACAAGAGCGCGCATTCCCCGATCTACGCGGAATTCGAGGGGAGCACGACGCTGACTTCGCGGCTGCGTGAATCGCTGAAGGAAAGGGGCCTGGCAGTCACGGACGACAAGGCAGCCAGCAAGGCGAGCCTCGTGTTCAAGGGTGATCTGGTCCTGGTTGGCGGAAAGAAGTTCTTCAAGGGCGCGAAGAGCTCGATCGGCAAGGCGACAGAACAGACGTTGGCCAACTCGCAGAAGCAGGTGACGACGGCTGATGTGACGCAGACGGTGGCAGCCATGGCGCTGAATGGCGCAGCGTTGGGCGGTGCCATGAACAACTTCACCAGGGGGCTGGCGATCGGCGGCATGGCGAACGCCCTGGGCGATGCGTCGGGACTGAAGGGCTGGTTCAACAACGCAGTCGCGGGGGACCCGCGAGGGGTCTGCCTAAGCCGATGCGAAGAGTGGAACAAGGTCAACCAGACGGTGTATGTGTCGGTGCGTCTGGAGGCAGCGGGTGCGAAGGAAGAAGTGCGCGTGATGGCCAAGGCGTTTTCGGAGACGGTTGCGCCCGACCAGGTGATCCAGTTCGGCGTCGGCAAGGCCATCGACCAGATCAAGGTGGCCGATGGCCTGGAGCGACTGAGCGCCCTGGAGCAAAAGAAGGACTGAAATGACTGGAATGCGGCTCAAGTTCTTGGCGGCAGCTGCCGCGGTGGTGACCTATTCGACGGGAGCCGTCGCTGCGGGGCAGCCAGCATTCAGGCCGCTGATCGTCAAGGCCATCGAGTCACAGGACGGCGCGGCAAGCGCGACCTTCTCCAAGGACGAGCCGTGGGTGAAGCTGATGCGTCAGCGGATCGGAACAGAGGGTCCGGTCACTGTGACGACGAAGGTCGTCAAGAGGTGGAAGGAGCCGGGGTGTGCCCGCGTGTCCACGAATTTGAACTTCCACGAGGCGCGGTTTGACCAGGCTACCAAGGCGATGGTTGACCAAGCGTTCTCTGTGGAAGTGAACACCTGCACGAACGGTCAGCCGCCGATCGAAAGCGTCGACCTTCGCATGGTTGCTGACGGGATGGCGCCGGAGCCGCAGGCTCCGCAAAGCCGGGTCCTGAAGCCGAACTTCGTCGTCGAAAAGGACGGGAAGGTTCGTGCAGCAACCGAGCAAGAGCAACCGGCAAAGAAGCCCACGGCGACCGAGCAAGGCCAGCAGGCAAAGAAGCCCGCGGCGACCGAGAAAGGGCAGCCGGCACAGAAGGCTGCAGGAAGCACTGGAACCACTGGGAAGTGAGTTCGAGGCGGTGAACAGAGTTGGCTGCCAGAGGGCGGGCGAGAGCGTTCACCTTGGTTTTGATCGTGATGGGAAGGCGGACGACCCGACTGTGGCCTGTTCATGACATCGCATTTCTGACGCCGACGGACGGCGATCTGAATAACGGTTTTTATACTGGCTGAGTGCTAGACTATCCTGTGAATATCGCAGGAAAGTTTCTATGCAAGCTGGCCGACTTCTGAAAATCCTGGCCTTGGTCGCCTATCTGGCGGCAGGGATGTCGAGCACCGCCAGCGCGCAGGACGCAGGCAAGGCAGCAGCCAGCGGCGAACAGCAAGGCCAGGAAGCTACGCAAGAAGCGGCGAAGCCGAGCTGGTGGGACTCGGACGTTTGGTCGAATGGCGATCGAGGCTTCAACTGGTATCCGCCAGACAGGAAGCCGCCGGCGAAAAAGAAGGACCCGAAGAAGCCGGAAGAGCCGGTGGTCGCAGCAAAGCCGAAGAACCTGAGAGAAATCAAGGATCTGCAGGAGCTTCAGCGGGAGATCAAGCGGATCAAGGAGACGGCCATCTTCGATCCGACGCCTCAGAACGTGCACCGATACCTGCAAGCGCAGGAGTACGTGATGTCGCAGAGCCAGCTGTTCGCAGACACGGCGCGTCGCGTGGTCTGGCAGAACCCGGACGTAGATCCGCAGACGAGAACACCGCAGGCGAACTACTCGCTGACGAACCAGCGCATCAGGGCGGTGAACAAGCGGTATGAGGTGCTGTCGCAACTCGGCAAAACGCACGGTCTGGTGTTCTTCTTCAAGAGCGACTGCCCGTATTGCCACGACATGGCGCCGGTCATGCGAGCAATGGAATCGCAGTACGGGATCGAAGTGCTGCCGATCTCGATGGACGGCCGCGGCATCCAGGAGTTCCCGGCTCCGAGGCCAGACAACGGGATCTCGCGCTTCGTGACGCGGGGCGAAGGTGTGCAGACGGTACCAGCGGTGTACCTGGTCTCGAACGACAAGAAGACGGTGATGCTCGTCGGCAGTGGAGCACTGGCCATGGACGAGGTTGCAGAGCGAGTACGTGTGCTCATGACGGTCAAGCCAGGCCAGGACTACTAAAGGACTCAGATGAACAAGTTCCTCAGGACCGCGACGATCGTCGCCGTCAGCAACGCGCTGATCATTGCGCCCGCGCATGCGGGCTTCATGGACGACTTCTACACGAGCGCAGGTGCAGCGGTGAACGTGACGCCAGCTCAGTACCGTCAGACGGGCTCGGGCGGCTTCGTGACGGGCGGCAGTGTCGTGTGGCGGGTGCCGCAGCGAACGTTCACGCCGTTCCTGTGGCAGCCGCCGTCCATCAAGGCTGGCTGCGGCGGCATCGACATGTACATGGGTTCGTTCGGCTTTGCGAACACGAGCCAGTTCGTCGACTACCTGCGGCAGGTCGGCCAGAGCGCTCTGGGCCTGTTCTTCAAGATGGCGCTCAAGGCGATGAGCCCGGATCTGGAGGGCGCGATCAACGATCTGACGGCCGAGATCAACAAGTACAACAACATGGCGAAGTCCAGCTGCGACGCGGCAAGCGCGTTGCTGACGGGCGCTGGGTTAAACCAGAGCACGATGGACGCGGCATGGAAGACCGCAAAGCAGTACGCGATGGCGGACGGCACGAGCAGCGACCAGGCAACGCTGTCGCAGATGTACGACTCGAACCTCGCCGCCATCAAGACGAAGGTGGACGCGAAGGCTGACAACAGCGGCGGCAAGAAGGAAAAGGCGGTCGCGCGGAACTACCTCTGGTCAGCGATGAACACGGGGGACATGACGGACTTCCCGGTGTCGCTGAAGCAGGTGGCAATGTCTCTGATCGGCGTGAAGGGCAACGCGATCAGCGCGACGAGCCCAGACGAGGTGGACCCGATCGTGTTGCCAGAGACTGTGGGCATGGCAGACCTGGTGGGGCGATGGGATCTCACGACGGTTCCGCTGCGAATCATCACTTGCAACGAAACGGACGAGTGCCTGCGCCCTGCACCGACAGCAGAGACACACAAGCCGTTCGCTCGGATCGCCTACGAGCGTCTGACGAGCCTCCGAAACAAGATCTCGACCAGAACCGCACTCGATGCGAGCGACAACGACGGGATCAAGATGCTCGGCATGACGACGTTGCCGGTGTGGAAGGTGCTGGAACTGACTTCGTCGCCGGGGCGTCTGTGGCTGTCGGAGGAGTACATCCGGAAGTTCTCGAACGTGATCGGGTACGAGCTGGCGATCAACTTCGTGCAGACATTCGCGGCGGATGTGGAGAAGACGCTGTCAAAGCTGAAGCCGACCGAGGACAACGAAAAGGTCGTGCAGGCGCTGGGTGAGCTGAAGGTGCGCCTTGAACGGCTTCGCGATGAAGCAAAGGACGTCAAGGCCAAGCTGGACGCGAACTCCGGCGGCATCGCAGGAACGATTCAGGAGTTGCAACACCTGGAGCGGACGCTGTACCAGAACATGTCGACGCGCATGCTGGACAACCTGAAGTACGCACAGCGCTGATCGCGCTGGGTATAGGGGAGAGGCATGTACACCGTCTACACGTACTGGAACTCGGATGGCGTCATCGCCGTTCTCAACGCGATTGTCCTGATCATGGGCGGAGGGGACTACCTCGGCCTGATGCGGACCTTCGCGATCGCAGGGATGCTGGTAGCGGTGGGCGCGGGGCTGGTGAAGATCAGCGCGAAGGAGCCGCTGCAATACTTCATCTTCCTCGGCCTTTTCTACTTCGGGTTGTTCGTGCCCAAGGTGACGGTGGATGTGGTCGACGTGCGCACAGGCGGCGTGGGGACGGTGGCCAACGTCCCGTTCGGGGTGGCATTCTTCTACTCGTCCTCGACCAAGATCGGCAAGTTCCTGACGGAGACGTTCGAGACCAACTTCCAGCCGGTCGACAACCTCAGGTTCGGGAAGACGGGTTTGGCCTTCGGCGCCAAGGCGTTCCAGGAAGTGACAGCGGTTCGAGTTGGCGATGTGAGGCTGGCTGAAGGACTTCGTGAGTTCACCAGGGGGTGCATCAACCCGGAGATCATCGAAGACCCGCAAAAGTACCAGGAGCTGGTGAACCACCCCGATGTCTGGGCGCTTCTGGGGACGGCTGGCTGGTTGAACCCTGCGAGGTCCATCACGATCCCGGTGAACTCACCGACAGGGACATACGAGTATGCGGTGTGCTTCGATGGCACTGGTGCAGGGGCGTACCAGAAGCTGACCACCTGGCTGACAACAGAAACCACGAATCAGCAGTCGAACCTTGCGAAAAGGTTGTTTCCGGACTCGAAGCCGACGCCGACAGCGACATGGGCGTTGGCCAATGCGACTGTGTCTGCGGCGTTGGCCGACGTGGAAGGCTACATGCTCGGGACGACCAGAACGGCGCTGGCACAGATCAGACAGGGCATGGTCGTGAATGCGGTCGCAGACTCGGGAGGATCGCTTGCAGCAGCACGAAACGATCCGAGCGCGATGCAGGCAGCCCTTGCCGGCAAGATGGCAGAGATGCAGGCCAACGGCGCTTACCGAACGATGGCACTGATCGGCGAGGCAGCTCTGCCGAAGTTCAGGAACATCGTCGAGGTGGTGATCATCAGCGTGTTCCCCATCGTCATGCTGCTGATCATTCTGGCGGGTGAGAAGGGAGGTGCCATCCTCAAGACTTACACGGTGACCACGATCTGGGTGCAGTTGTGGGCGCCGCTCTATGCGGTGGTGAACTTCCTGATGATGGGTGGGATGTCATCGCGCTTGCAGGCGGGTTTGGATGGCGCAGCGAACCAGACGATGCTGAACAGTGCAGCGCTGACCATGACAGCGTTCAAAGAGGCAAGTCTTGCGGGATCGCTAGTGTTCGCCGTGCCAGTGATCGCCTATGCACTGGTCAAGGGCGGCGAAGTGGCGATGTCAGGGGCGATGAATGGCCTGACGTCGCAGGCCTCCGGCGCGGCTGCAAGCGCCGGCGGATCGACGGGCGTGGGCAACATCAACGCTGGCAACGGCTCGTGGGGCAACCAGTCGTCGAACAACATGTCGGCGAACAAGTGGGATACGAGCGGGTCGATGTCGACGGGCGGCATGAGCTACAACAACGCAGGCGTCATCAGGTCGGGCGATCTGGGAAGCGCAGTGGGCGGTTCCGGTTTGGGCGGCGGGCGCGTCAGCATGGCCGGGGTCACGTCAGACATGGGCGGAATGACCGCGATGGCTACGGCGTCGTTCGGCTCGACGGCACAGAGTGCGATGACCAGCAGCCTGCGGCAAGGAAGCGACTCGATCTCGCAGCTGAGCAACACGATTGGATCAAGCCTCGGGACGAGTCGAGGATTCAGCGCACGCAGTGGATCGTCTTCGGACGTGGCAGCTACCTGGGGTGCAGGAAGCAACACGTCAAATGGCGCGACCTTCGACAAGGCACTGACGGACTCGGTGAAGTTCGGGAGTGCGGCAGGCTTCAGCTCGGGCGAATCGGTGCAGTTGGCGGCAGCGGCGAGTGCGGGAACGGGAGCGTTCGCAAAGATGGCGGAGAAGCTGGCCGGCGCTCCGAATGCGTCGTCTGGGATGAAGGGCCTGGCAGGGAAACTGGCGAAGGTCGCGAGCGTGGTGGGAGCGGACCTGGACGCCGGCATGAAGGCCGATGCAGGGCTGAAGCAGACATTCGACGCGGCTCGCTCTGCGGGCGACAGCGAAGCGTTCAAGGGTTCGCTTGCCAAGGCGATGACGGCGCAATCTGGCACGAGCTCTTCGAGCACGTCGAGCGCTGGATCGGAACGCAACTCCGGCACCACGTCGTCGTACAACGAGGCGGTGCAGGCGCAGAACACGGCTCGTGACAGCTTCCAGCGTGCAAGCGACCTGAGCAACACGATCTCGAACATGAAGCAGGGCGGCGGCCAGGTCGGAATGAGCATGGCCAGCGCAGCGCTGAAGGAACTCGGCACAAGCGGGTTCATCCAGATGTTCTCTCCGGGGAATGAGCAAGCTGCTGGCGCGTATCTCACAGGCCTGTCGCAAAAGATGGTGCAGAGCGCGGGAGGTGGGTTCACGCCTCAACAGGGCAGCGCGCCTCAGGCTGGCGGTGCAGAAGGCGCTGCGCTGAAGGCAAACGTGGAAGGCGCAACGAGCGGAGGCAATCCTCCAGGCTGGAAAGCAGGGCAGGTCGACGCCGTACAGGGTGCGAACTCAGACAACAACGCAGTGGTGGGGCCTGGTCCGTCGTCGGCGCCAGGGGCTGTGACGGGCCAGGGCGGCGCGAAGGTCACGGCTGGCGGAGTCAGGTCCGGGGCCGAAGGTACCCTCAAGCAGGCAGGAACCGATCTGGGCACCGCTGGCGATCGAGTGACTGCCAATGTGGACGGCGTGAGGCAGGATTCGCAAGGCGCGATCAAGGACGCGAACAAGGCTGGCGGCCTGGTGGGAACGGCGGGTCAGACCATCTACAACGCGGTGACGCCGGGAACGAACACGGGTGACATCAAGAACTCGCCGCCGATGCGAACGGGTGGCGGTGGCAGCGACTGGCGCAGCTCTGGTGGTGGCAGAAGGAAGAAGGGCTGACGGCGATCTGAGGGGCTGAAAATCGGTTTCGACGATCGCCAGATGCAGGAGATGCGAGGCACGGAAGTGGGTTAGGAGTTATTGCCACGAGCAGGTAATCTCGCCTCACAACGCAGAAAAAAGCGCAATCCCGCGCCTTGCCGTTGTGAACGGAGTTTCCAATGATTCGTGCACTCACCATTGTCTTGGTGGCATCGATCTTGACGGTTCATGTCACCGTACTGAACGTCCAAGCTGGAAGCGTGTGGCAATACGCCCTCGCGAAGAACTTCCTGTTGTTCTTCCTCGGAGCTCGCTGGCTGTCGTCCTTCATCGGTGTCATGGCCAACATCCTTCTCTCGAAGGACGAGCCCGACGAGAACGCCGAGAAGAAGGAGATCAAGAAGATCAAGCGGGAAATTCCTGCTGAAGCCTTCTCCGAGGCTTCGTTCCCGACCGCAGCGCAACCTCTGGATAGCGCGAAGCCCCAAGCGGCCAATGACGAACTCGTGGACCACGCTCCTGCGCCCTCGATCAAGCCCGAAGCGCAGCGCGACAGCATGCCTGCTGTCTGGAGGTTCCGCGGCCAGAAGCAGCTAGGCACTCGCGTGCTGCAGATCAGGGGCTGACGCAATCGCGTCCCTCTGAATTTCCGACCCCCCTAAGCTCCGCTGCGCCCTGCGCTCGGAGCTTTTTCTTTGGGCAAACGAAAAGGGCGCCGAAGCGCCCTTTCTGCCGATCCGCGGAGCGGGTCAGTCCGACATGCGGACCGACAGCCGCTGACGCGAACGGATCACGCTGGTGTAGCCGCGACGGCGCGTGTCGGTGTCATCGGAGTCGACCGACGGAGCGGCGCCGGAGGCACCGACCGCAGGACGATCGCGGTACACGACAGACACCCAGACGAACAGGACGGCCAGGGCGCCGTAGAAGGCATACATCAGAAAGGTTCCCAGGGTCATCATGGCTCGCTCCTTGTCTCGACCTGCTCTCGCTTTCGCTTTCCCATCACTACGGCCAACCAGACTGGAACCGTTTGAAGAGAACGTGAGGGAGATAGTACACGAACCTGTGGATAAGTAAAGCGGTGGACAGCCTGTGTATAACACGCACTCTATAAAGTGTGTGATAGATGCAACGGGTATAGTTCATAAGTCCCGACCAGGCGAGTTGTCTGTGCACGGAGAAACCCAAGGAGAAATCAGTGAGCGACGAAGAAAAGACCGGCTCGGCGCAGACCGGAGGTGACGGAAGCGCAGCTGGCGCGGGCGGCAGCCCGGCAGCGGGTGGCGACACGAAACCCCAGACGGGCAAGCGCAAGGTGCGGACGCCGGAAGAGATCCTGAAGGACATCGAGGCGGACGAGCAGGAGCAGATCAAGAAGATCCAGGCGCGTGCCGCCGAAAGGAAGGCGGAAGTGGAGAAGAAGATCCGGGCAGCGTCGAAGAAGACGGTCGCGATCGAGCTGCTGGACAAGATCCGCGCCGACATCAAGGCGGCCGCGAAGAACGAGTCGATGACCGACGAGGCTGCGGACGCGTTGCTGAAGAAGATCGTCGACGAAGGCGTGGCCCGCCTGGCGGCGACGCAGGCGCATGCACCGTCGGCGGCAGCTGCGAACGCAGCGCCGGTGGCACAGGCAGCCTGAGGCAGAAGGCAAGAGCTGGCCCCCGATACCTAAGGTGTCGGGGGCCGCTTTGCTTTAGAGGGACGAAGAAGCGAGAAGGGAAACCTAGTGTTCAAGAACCTGACGATTTTCCGGGTCGTGCCGGAGTGGCAGGCGAATTTGGCCAAGGCGATCGAGCAGGCCGAACGCAAGCAGTTCGTGGAATGTGGTGCAAGCCAGCAGAAGTCGATGGGATGGGTGGCGCCTCGTGCGGAACACGGTGCGCTCGTCGAGTCGGTCGGCGGCCAGTGGATCATGAAGGTCATGATCGAGAAGAAGTCAGTTCCGGCATCGGTGCTGAACAAGAAGACCGATGCACGGATGAAGAAGATCGAAGAGCAGACGGGCCGCAAGCCCAAGCGCAAGGAAATCAAGGACGAGGTCCTCAGGGAACTGCTGCCCCAGGCCTTCCCCAAGTCCGAAACCGTGGTTGTGTGGCTGGACCCGAAGAACCGCCTGGTGAGCATCGACGTCGGGAGCACCTCGAAGGCTGACGACATCACGACCCTGATGGTGGACACGCTCGACGGCTTCGGCCTCACGATGATCCAGACGAATCTGTCGGCTGCCACGTCGATGTCGGGATGGCTTCGGGAGCGTGAAGCGCCGGCTGGGTTCACGATCGACCGCGACTGCCAGCTCAAGGCCACGGACGAGGGCAAGTCCGCGGTGACCTACGCGAAGCACGGACTGGGCATCGAGGAAGTGCGGCTCCACCTGGAGCAAGGGAAGCTTCCGACGAAGCTGGCGATGACCTGGGATGAACGGATCTCGTTCGTCCTGACGGATGCGATGCTGGTCAAGAAGCTGCACTTCGGCGACGTGGTGTTCGAGAAGCCGAAGGCGGGTGGCGATGACGGCTTCGACGCGAACGCAGCGATCGCCACCGGGGAGCTGTCGAAGCTGATCCCTGACCTGATCGAAGCACTGGGTGGTGAGGCGACGGTAGAGGCCTGACGGCGGATCGAGCCATGGATTGAGCACGACCGGCTAGCGGGCGTGCTCGGAACAAGCAGCAAGCGGGAAGAAGCATGACGGGACAAGAATTGGGGCAGAAGTTCTTCACCTACCTGGCGGAGAAGAAGGCCAGCCCGGCACAACCAGGCGAGGCGTACGCGTACATCTACGGATCGGACGAGTTCATCGTGAACCACGAACGATGTGTGCTGGTGTTCCCGGAGATCGGTGAGGTCGGGTTCGAGAAAGACGAAGAGAGCGATGTATTCCCCGAGTGGATGGCAGCGGTGGTGCAGCCCAACGGGGAGCAGGAGATCGTGGCGGGCTACTGTGAGCCGTTCGGCGAGGAGGCGCTCGCGCTGCTGCCGAACGTGAGCGGATCGATCCGCGCGATGCCGTACTGGATCAAGAAGCGGATGGGTGAACCGAGGATCCAAAAGATGCTGACCAAAAGAGGGCGCAGATGAGGGCGGCAAAAATCGTGTCCAAAACTCAAGAACTAGAGCTGTTCCGTCAGGAGGCGGTAAAGGCCTGTTCAACTGGCCGCGCGATGGGTTCGGTTCGGTTGAACCGCATGCCGAGCTATACGGTCATGACGGCTTGCTCGACAGTCGTTCTCTTGTCGATCTTTGCCTACGCGTGCGTTGGAGGAGTCACGCGGAAGGAGAGGGTTACAGGGGCCCTGGCGCCGGCAGGTGGAATGACGACCGTAGCGGCTTCGACGACGGGTGTATTGGTCGAAAGGTCGCGACGCGAAGGGGATCGGGTCAGTGAGGGAGAAACGCTCGCGGTGCTAGCTGTCGACTTGAGCAGCACCGGCGGATCAGCAGCGGTTCAGGTCAGCAGGCTTCTGCAGTCCAAGCAGGAGGCGCTGGGGTCTGAGCTTGCGCTAAGGAAGAGACTTCTTGACGAGCGGGAGGCCGATCTCAAATCTCGCCTGCAGAGGATGGCGCAAGAGCTTGAGCAGGGTCAGGCTGACTTGAAGGTGCTCGAAGAGCGAGTGCGCCTAAGCACAGAGCGGGTTGCCAGATCAGAAGGGTTGTCAGCGGTCGGATTCCTGTCCAAGGCCGGCGCGGAGGAGGTTCAGTTTCAGCACATGGACGCGCAGTCCAGGCTTGCTTCTTCGCGTCGGCTGGTGACCGTACTTGAGAGGGACATCCAGGTTGTGCAGTCTCAGCTGCAGGCAGACCGTCTGCAAGCCGATGCGGATCTGTCAGCTCTGTCGCGTGCGCAGTTGTCAGTGCAGCAGGAGATCACTGAGAACCAGCTGCGGCAACGAGTAGTGATCAAGGCTCCGAAATCTGGTGTGTTGAGCGTTTTCAGCGCAGAACTAGGTTCATCTGTCCAATCGGGGCAGCAGTTGGGAGTGATCATCCCCAACCCAACGGACAGGGGCTCAGCTACTGCTGTTGAGGATCCGTCTGCCCTTCAGGCAAGGCTATACGTCCGAAGCCGTGCGATTGGATTCATGAAGGAAGGGCAGGAAGTATGGATGCGGTACGACGCGTTTCCATATGCGAAGTTCGGAGCAGCTCGTGGTGTGGTGGAGCGTGTTACGAGCACGCCGCTGGGCTCAATGGAGTTGCCACCGTCACAGGCACGATCGATTATCCAGTCAGCTCAAACGGAAGAGCCTCTGTACCGGGTAGATGTGAAGCTAGATAGACAGTACATGCAAGCCTTTGGAAGGTCGATGCAACTGAAGCCGGGCATGCAACTGGAAGCAGACGTGATCCTAGAAGAGCGCAAGATCTATGAGTGGCTGCTAGAGCCGATCTTGGCAATGCGGCAAAACAGGGTGATGCATTGACGGTCGTGCCAATGCAAGACTACAGAATCTGTTGTCGAGGGCGAGAAGCGCTCGATTTCATGATGGCTTGCCGTCCAGCCTTCGGCGGTTTTTTTCATAGGAGGTGCGATGCGCACACTCAATGCAAATGAGCTGGCATTCGTCAGCGGCGGTCAGATGATGGACCTGGGGGGTGGCTTCACGGCAGCACTCGAACTCGTGTCGCCGCCTCGGCCTGGGGTAGGCCAGGCCGGGGGCGTGACGCTGACCATCGGTGGTGGCATCACGAATTCGAGCAACGTGAGCAATCCGGGCGCTGTGAATAGCTCGCCGTATGCTTCGATTCAGCTGACTGGAAACGACGTCGGTCACATGGCGCAGCAGGCAATCAATGCGCTGGTCGACCTGCACAATCGCGGTGTCGCCTTTCTCGCGGACGTACTCAACGCGATCGGCAGCTTCCTGGAGTGGGTCTTTGGAGCCATCACGTCGTTTCTGGACCCGGTCGGCGACCCGTCTCACGTTGTTCCTCCTTGATTTCCGCAGATCTGGCCTCGTCTGAGGCTGGTCAAGCCGCCGTCCCATCGTGGGCCGGCGGCTCTTTGTTTGTGGGCCCTCCACTTGATTCGAGTGTCAGAATGATCAGCATAACCGCGCGACAGTGTGCTGAAGCGGCTATCGCCGCAGTACTGCTGTCGGTTGGATCGCAGACCGTGGCCGCGGAAATCTCTCATAAGGGAGAAACCGTCGAGATCCGCGGTGCCATCGCAAGCGGAGACCTATTGCGCTACAGCACAGTGCGCGACGAGATCGTGGCCGCTGGGTCGAATGTCAGGGCCGTACGCATTTCCTCGATGGGCGGGGCTGTGATGGAGGCATCCGGCATTGCGGAGCTGATCGCACTAGACAAACCAGCCATCATCATTGATGGCCCCTGCGTTTCCGCTTGTGCGAGTCTGATATTTCTGTCCTCGTCGCCGCGTCGCTTCGAGCGCGGAGGTTTTGTGGCGTTTCACGGGTCCCAAAAGGGCATGTACCGCCAGATGGCAAGAGCGATCGCTCCCGTTAGCGGCCTTCCTCCGTCTTTCTGGCGAGATGAGTTCCTTAAAGACATGCGCATCCAAGCGATTCTGCAAATCGCGGACAAGGTGGACGATGTTCTTGGGAAGATCCATGAGAGTGCTGGGGTCGCGCCGGATCTGGACATTCGAGTGACGGAGCTGACCTCAGCACGCTGGTGTATCAAGACTAATGCGCTGAAGAAGTCCATTGCATTCGACCCAGACGGCCAAGCACCTTTCGATTTCTGGGTACCAGACGCAAAATCCCTCAGTCAGGTAGGCATCTCAAGTACAGGGCTGTCCATCTCGTCACGGTGGCTGACGGCACTGCGTCTTGGAATCAGCGCAGACAGGATTCACTGGGGAGAGCTACCAGCAAGAGAAGCTTCGTCAGTAGAGGCGTGTGTTCGTGAACAAACTGAACAAGTTCCTGATGGTGCTGCACCTGCCGCTTCCGCTCCGGTTTCAAATGTCGACATCGGGCCGTCATTGACAAAGGAAGATCGTTGAAAGTCATTCTCCAGGCACAGAGCGCCGAGTGCGGACTTGCGTGCCTTGCGATGGTCTCATCGCACTTCCAAGCGCATCACACACTGGCTGAGATGAGGTCGCGTTTTGCGATCTCGGTCAAGGGTGCAACCTTGGAGGTGCTGATGCGATGCGCAAGGGCCATGAACTTCATGCCTCGCGCAGTCAGGTTGGAGCTGAACGAGCTGCAGAACCTGGCGATGCCAGCAATCCTTCATTGGAAGTTCAATCACTTCGTCGTCGTCGAAAAGGTGCTCAGCGGAGGACGATGCACGATCGTTGACCCAGCGCGCGGCCGTCTAACGGTGAGTGGCCAGGAGGTATCAGACGGCTTTACAGGAGTGGCGCTAGAACTCACGCCCACAGAGACTTTCGAGCGAAAGAGCGAGAAGCCGCCGATGGGCGTGCGCGATCTGATGGGGCGTGTTTACGGGTTGCGCCTAGCGCTCACAAGGATCTTTCTGGTGGCGCTGTGTCTGCAGGTGTTGGCGGTAATGTCGCCGATGTTCAACCAGTTCATGATCGATGAGGCGATGGCGCGTCACGACATGAACTTGGCCAACGTCATGGTGATCGGCTTCATCCTGCTGTTGGTCATACAGTCAGGCCTGGGACTGCTCAAGGGCTGGATGGTTGTGACCTTGGGGCAGGACCTCTCCCTACAGTGGCGTTCCAAGGTTTTCAGGCACTTGCTCAGTCTGCCAGTTACATTCTTCGAGAGCCGCCAGATAGGGGATGTCCTCTCGCGCATGGGGGGTCTGTCGGCGATCCAGAACGCAGTGTCGCACATGGTCATCTCCGTGATCCTGAACGCCATCATGGCGGTGGTTGCAGCTGCCCTGATGGTGGTCTATGCATGGAAGTTGGCGCTGATCGTTTTTGCATCAGCGTTGCTATACGGGCTGCTGCGCTGGGTCTCCTACGGCCCCTTCAGGCAGGCGAGCCTGGAGCGGATCGAGCTTGGGGCAACTGAAAGCTCGCACTTCATCGAGACGCTGCGCAGCGTTCAGGTCCTGAAGCTATTCGGAAAGGAGGGTGCGAGGCAGTCGGCCTGGTCAAACATCGTTGTCGATGTGCAGAACCGGGACGTTCAGACGATGAAGATGGGCCAATGGTTCAGCATAGCCAAGACCTTCATCTTCGGGGTCGAAGGCCTGCTCGTATTCTGGCTGGCAGCGCGCAGCATCATCGAAGGCTCGCCGGGAAGCGGAATGCTCGTCACACTGGGCATGTTCTTCGCCTTCGCGGCGTACCAAGGTCAGTTCACTGGTGCCGTGGGCTCGCTGATTGATGCCTTCATTGATCTGAAGATGCTCTCATTGCAAACAGAGCGCTTGTCCGAGATCGTTCTTGCAGAGCCGGAAGAAGACGGGTCGAAGAGCGTGGTTCTTTCAAGCGAAGACCTGGCGGAGCTGGTACCGGAAATCGAGTTCAAGGACGTTGGATTTCGCTACGGCGAGTCCGACCCATGGCTCTTTCGCAACGTGAGTTTACGATTCCGAAAAGGCGAGTCGATAGCGATCATTGGACCTTCTGGCGTGGGGAAGACGACGCTCCTGAAGGTCATGCTCGGTCTTGTCCAGCCAACGGAAGGCGAGGTGTTGTACGGCGGGAAACCGATCCAGCAACTGGGTCTCTCTCGTTATAGATCCCTTGTCGGCGCGGTGATGCAAAGCGATGCTTTGATTGCTGGCAGCATCTTGGAGAACATCGCTCTGTACGACGATGTGCCTGATGATGTCCAAGCGCGTGAGTGTGCAAAGGCAGCAGGAGTAGACGCGGAGATAGAGCGGATGCCTATGGGGTACCGGACGCTAGTTGGAGATATGGGGTCTGGGCTCAGCGGTGGTCAACAACAGCGGCTGTTTCTTGCTAGGGCGCTGTACAGAGGACCGCGGGTGCTTGCCCTGGATGAAGCGACGAGCCACCTGGATGTGGCGCTGGAGCGATCGGTGATCAAAAACCTGAAATCGTCGGATGCCATCAAGATCATGATCGCTCACCGTCCCCAGACAATTGCGTCGGCGAACAGAATCGTCGAGATGACGGGTGAGAGTGTTCGAGAGTTGGCGCAAGAGGTGGTGTTGGCGGCAGCCAACGGGATGGCTTCCTGGTCAAACTAGGTTTGGAAATTGCACAACATGCGACGCAGCGTTAGCGCTAGAGTAACAGGCATCTCATGAGCAATCAGACAGCAGAAGAGCCATGCATACCAAGACCAAGACAGAGACCGTCCACCATCGTGAATCCTTTGGCAAGTCGCGCATCCCTGGAGATTCAGCAATGTTTAGAGGGGTGATCGTGATGGTCCTTGCGGTCGTTTCAGGGTGCGCAAACGACCCGATGGATGTCTACAACATTGAACGCGCGCCGAAGAGGTCATGGGACGCTTCGGCGAAAGGATCGGCAAGAAGCGAATCAGAGGCGGTCAACAGGTCCGTATACCGTGAGCTCGACGCGAAGCCGTCTTCATCGCCGATGCGGGCAGGAATGGCGTTTGTAGGGGCATCGCTGCCAGGGCAGCCCGTTAACGGTAAGTGATGGATTAGCGAAGATTCTGCGGCGGGGAGGTTTCATGAGTTCTACGCGCGGTGCAGCAGGTGCACAGCAATTGAATTCTTCAACTCATGCGGCCGTCTGGCCGGCACTCGACTCAGCGAACGGTTCAGTTGATTCTCGGCAGGCGCATTCGCACGACGTGCAGAGAGCAATGCAGAGGGCGATGCAGAAGGTGATCAGCGGCATGTCGCTGGGGTTCTCGCAAGAATGCGTCGAAGAGATCTTGTCGACGCTTCGGGAGAGGGTCGAGACATCATTTACTGCTGAGGTGCAATCAGATGCTGCGTTTAAATCGGTGATTGAGCGTGCGTACAGAGTGGCGTCGAAGTTCGATGCCTACTGTAGAGCGAACAACGAAGATGAGGATGCGAAGTCGTTTGGCGCAGCGCTGTTCTCGACTCTGACCATTGTGTGCGCATTGGTGGAGATTCCATTGCCGCAGGATGCTGGAAATCCCATATTGGCGGGGCTGGGACGCAAGCTGGAGCCGATACTGGACGGCGTTGACTCAATGCTGCAGCGGCGTTCATAAGAAAAGAAAAGGGTATCCGGAATAGCGTGTTGGGCCAGCCATCAGATCGAGGGGCGACTTCTTTTCCGTAGGTCGGAATTTTGTGTGTGCAAGAGTGCTATGCTCTTTGCTCCTAAGATGGAATTGCGTGTGGGCAGCACGCTCTGCCCGGGTACCAAGGCGACGATCTGACACCACCATGAGCAAGCAACGATTCCTGAAGCTGGTTTTGCCGCAAGGCGAGCAGGAGGTTGCTCCCGGGCAACCGATCAAGATCCCCGAGCGAGGCCAGCGCCTGCTCGATCGATTGACCACGGAAGGGGTCATCGAGGGTGATTCGCTGTCGGTTCTGCCGGCGCTGCCGCGTGAGAGCGTCGATCTGTTCTTCACCTCGCCGCCCTACGCCGACGCTCGGGCCTACAGCAGAATCCACCCTGACCGCTATGTCGAGTGGTTCTTGCCCTTCGCGCGGGCCATGTTCGATGCGGCCAAGCCGAGCGGTAGCCTCATCATCAACATCAAGAACCGGGTAGCAAATCGGGGCCCGCTCAAGGGCCAGCGTCACCCCTACGTCTACCAGCTCGTGCTTGCCCTCCAAAACATGGGCTGGCGGTGGGTCGAAACCTACATTTGGGCCAAGCCAAACGCGGTGCCGGGCAAGTTCGGCCCGAGGACGAAAGACAGTTTCGAGTACGTCTACCACTTCGCACGCGGGAACAAGCCCTTCTTCGACTTGAACGCGATCCGCGTTCCCTACAAGGCCGACGCCTCAGAGATCGAGCGCCGCAAGAAGGACACGCTCGGCCGGCGCAGCACCGAGGCCGGCTTTGGCCGCGATCGCACGAAGACCTACCTCCTGGGCGGCGCCGATCCTGGCAACGTCGTGGCAGTGGCTCAGACCTACAACCAGCACAAGGGCGTAGCGCACACGGCCGCCATGCCCGAGGGTCTGGCCGAGTTCTTCATCAAGGCCGCATGCCCAGCCGATGGCATCGTGATCGATCCATTCGCAGGCGCTGCGACGACAGTGGTTGTCGGCCGCAAGCTCGGCCGTAAGGCCGGCGGCGTCGAGCTGCACGAGGAATTCGTGAAGGAGGGTCTGCGCCGCATCGAGGCTGGCCTGGCCGAGGACACCCCCGGTCGCTTGGTCAACGCGATGGGGGTATGAGCCGGTGACAGTCGAAGCAACCATTGAAGCCATCCTCTCGGCAGGCACGTTCACCCAGCGCATCCAGCAAATCCGCCTGGTGCCCCAGCGGCACGGCACCGAGGATCACGGCACGATCTACGCAGCCGTGGCCCGCGAGCTGTACATGCCGCACCTCGCCCCAGATTTCGCCTACATCCACGAATCTTCCTTCTACGAGACTGAACACTTCTTCCCGGCCTACGAGGAGGCAGCCAGGCTGACGGAAGGATTCACCCGAGTCGGCGAGACCGAGCTTCAAGCCGTCCTCTTGCAGTGCCCGCGCACTCTGCTCGTCTTCCGCACACTGCTGGGCCTGACGAAAGACGAGTTCGCCCATTCGACGCTGCTGGCCGGCGGTCCTGACGAACTGGTCGCGCTGACGGCGGCACAGATCGACACGCTCGAACGCAGCGCGATCGACTACCAGCGGCCGAACACGGTGGCAGCGCTCGCCAAGGCCACGGCACAGGCACAGGTCGCGGCCAAGACGATCACGATGGCGATGGACGGCGAGCTTTTCGGCGACGCCCCTCCGGGCCTCAAGAGCAAGCAGCTCAAGCCCGACACGGCAACCGGATGGGGCAGCGTGCGCGCCTTCGCAGCCAACGGCGTGCCGCTGCGCGTCTTCCTGCATCAGCGCCACTACGGCGGCGCTTTCCGCCAGGTCCTCGATGCCACATCGACCCTGCGCGGGGACTTGATCGAGGACGCGGTGGAAGCGCTGTTCATGGCTCGCGGTATCTCGTTCATTCGCACGGGAAGCCACAACCAGGCTGACATTGCCAGACGCTTTGAGGTTCACGTGACGCCGGCACCCGACTTCGTGGTCTTTGACCCCGCAGACGACAGCCTGAAAGCGATGCTCGAATGTAAGGGCACGAACAACGGCGGCACGGCCCGAGACAAGGCCCTGAGGTTCGCTCGTCTCAAGGGAGAGTCGGTGCGCCTGGGAGGCGTGCCGCTCATCGCCGTGCTCGGTGGCATCGGCTGGGCTCGCATCAATGACGCGCTCGGCCCGGTCGTGCGGGACACCGATGGTCGAGTATTCACGCTCTCGACCTTGAACTCGATGCTTGAGGTAGCCCCGTTCCCAAGCCTGATCACCCACCCATAGATCGCGTTGGTATTGAGCGGCTGCTCGGGCGCGGTGGACTGTTGACGTGAACGACTCAACGGACATCCTCAACCTCCCGCACGTTCGCGCGACGGGGTTGGAGCAGCACGAGACCCACTACGTCATCTCGGCGATCGGCGGGGTGGAGCCAACTGCCTGCCCGCACTGCGGAAGCGGCTCCTTGCACAGGCACGGCAGCAAGCTCCAGTCGTTCATGGACACGCCGATGCACGGCAAGCGCGTCGAACTCAGTTTCGAGCGGAAGCGCTTCCGCTGCACGGCCTGCGGCAAGACGCTCCTCGACTCACTCCCGTCGATGGATGGCAAGCGGCAGATGACCAGCCGCCTGGTGGCGTACATCGAGCAACGGTGCATCCAGAGCACGTTCGCAGAGGTCTCCCGAGAGGTTGGCGTCGACGACAAGACCATCCGGCACGTGTTCGATGACTGCACGGTCCGCACGCAGCAGACCGTCGTGTACGAGGTGCCGCGGGTGCTGGGCATCGACGAGCTGAAGATCGTCGGTGGGTACCGGTGCATGCTCACCAACATCGAGAAGAACTCGGTGTTCGATATCTTGAAGACGCGGCGCAAGGTCGACCTTCTGGCCTACTTCAAGGAGCTTCGCGACAAGAAGAACGTCGAGGTCGTGACGATGGACATGTGGAGCGTCTACCGTCAGGTCGTCGCGGCGCAGTTGCCAGGCCGTCCGGTCGTGGTGGACAAGTTCCATGTGGTCCGCATGGCCAACGATGCGATCGAGCGCATCCGCAAGCGCATCCGGCGGGAGTTGGAGCCGAAGACGCGCATCAAGATGAAGAACGAGCGCTTCGTGCTGCTCAAGCGCCTGAACGAGCTGTCTGACGAGGAGAAGGAGAAGCTACAGGCGTGGTCGAAGCTGTACCCCGCGCTGGCTCTCGCTCACGAGGCCAAGGAAGGCTTCTACGCCATCTATGACCAGCCGAACCGGAAGGCGGCGGAAGCCGAAGCGCGAGCGTGGCTGACACGGCTCAGACCGTTGATCGCCACAGAGTTCCGTGAGACAGCAGGCGCACTGAACAGCTGGTGGCAGGAGATCTTCAACATCTACGACTACCCGGTCACCAATGCCTATACTGAAAGCGTCAATCGGCTCGCCAAGGACGTGAACCGCATGGGACGTGGGTACAGCTTCGATGTGATCAGGGCTCGGCTCCTGTTCGACCAGGAGGCGCGCAAGCCGACGTCTGGGGTCGTACGCACCAAGACCCGGAAGGTCTCGGGCGGTGACGCGACTGCTGGTTTCTTTGCGGGCTTCTCCACAGGCTCATCTTCGCGCCAGAGGGCGCCCGCTTCAGTGGTCACGACGGAGCGTACCGTGGAGTACGGGCCGCACATTCCCACACTGTGCAGGCTTCTCGAAGAAGGCCACTTCGACTGAAAACCCACACGGACTGGCGTTCGGATGCCGTCTCCTGGTTGTAGCTGGACCCACACGGCATTCCAGAAACCCAAAGAAAAAGCCTCCGAACAAGATGTTCAGGAGGCTTGGGGTGGGTCAGTGCGTCAGGCGGCGATGGCTTTGCGGGCCGGCGCTTTCTTCAGGATCTCGACAGGCGCGATCTTCCAGGAACCATCATCGACCGCGTCGATGATGATGCGACCGATCTCGCTGGGCGAGTCGATGGCGATGTAGACCTGATCGTTGCGGGACTTGATCGACATGTCGGCGTTCAGGACCAGTACGGTGAAGCAGTCGCCAGCGCGGTCGTAGCGTACCTCGACGTAACCGACGTGCTTCGAGGTGGACACCTTGAAGCGGAGCGTCGGAGGCTTGTCGATGATGTCCTCGGGATCGATCACGTCCTGGAAGAAGACGGGCTCGGCAAGGGCGCCGGCGTCGATCAACATCTGGGCCACGGTACGGATCTCGTCGGCAGGTTCGCGCTCGATCACGTCGATCATGTCGCGGAACTGGTCACAGACGATGGTCTGCTTGTCGATGGGCAAGTAGGAGCGGTTGTCGCCGAGACGGTAGGTCTTGAAGGGGATTCCGTTCTCAATGCTCTCGGTAGGCGTGTCGAGCCGAAGACCATCCCAGCGACGGCGGGCGTAGGGTGTGATGCGGCAGACGGCACCGACGTCAGGGGCCGAGGCAAGGAAGTGCTTTGCAGCGACGAAGAACTCGTTGCGCGAAGTCTTCAGGAGGACGTAGTCGTCGTTGACCTCGACGATCTTGCCTTCGACGGGGTTCAGGTCGGTCTGGAAGCCGAGAGCGGAGGAAGTGCTTCGCTGACCGACGTAAGTGCCCCACTTGTACTGGCGGCAGTTGGAAGCGACGTGTCGCGGTGCAACCGAGCGGACCCAGGCGGCTGCGTCTTCTTTGGAAACTGACATTGCGGATCTCCTGCAAGAGCTGTCCTCGGATGAGGACGAACGGCTTTGCCAAGGGAAATGCCACACGCGGTGTAGGAAGCAGAAGAGCGAAGCAGAAAAGTGAAAAGGCCCACGGGACGAATCGGGTGGGCCTTCAGCTGGCGAGGGGAGCGTGTGGGGCTACCAGAGATTCCAGCCGACAGACTTGCAGCCGATGGCCTTGAACAGAGCGCGCTTACCGCCCTGAACGATGATCACGCCGTTGCGGAGCTTGACGGTCTTGGCCTTTGCCTTGGGCAGCCACAGGACGGGCTTGGCGTCGACGGCCTGTGCATTACGAATGGTCTGAGGCAGAGGGTCGTCCTTGAGCTTCTTGCCCGAGGGAGTGAGCAGCTGCGCCTGGCCGAGGCCGAGGCCGAGGAATGGGATCTTGACGACAAGGTCCTGGATTGTCTTGATCTCGATGGCGAAACCCTGGGCGTCAGGCGACACGACGTAGAGGTCGATGTCGCCGCCCTTGTCGAGCATGTAGTTCGGGTGCACGGTCCAGTCGTCAGGGAACTTCAGCGCCTTGATGCTCGTCTGCTCCACCTGCTTGCCAGTCCAGCGGGTGAGACCGTTGTTGATGAGTAGCCCACCGATGCCGAGCATGGCCAGTGCACCAGCGAGCAGTGGAAGTGGGATAGGCGTCTGCTTGCAGGCGTAGAAGAGTAGGGCCGCACCTGGCAGAGCAAAGAGGAAGCCGAACTGGAAGCTGCGGACCCAGGGGGAGAAGTGCTTCTTGGAGTGTCGGTGGTCGCTCATGTCAAACCCGTCGTTCAGGAATGAAAAAAGCTCCAGGGCAACGAAGTTGCGCGAGGAGCTTTAGGGGAATCTGGTGAGAGCCGGCCGAGATGGAGGACATCAGGGCCGGATCAGGTTGTGAAGCTTAGGGCTTCAGTCGTTGGAGGCAGGCGTCAGATCGGGAGATCGCTGGCCTGGTGCTCGAAGGGATCGCGCTGCTGTTGGGCAGCCTGACCTTCCTTGGGCTTCGGCGGCTCGATGACGATGCTGATGAAGGGCACGCCGGTTTCCTTGCCGACGCGTTTCCAGCCAGCGATGCGGAGCTCGGGGCCGTTCTTCTCGCGGGTCAGGTTCAGCGTGCCGTAGTAGTCCGGCGAGTTGTCGGACTTCTTCTCCTTGGTGGCGAAGATGGCGCCGTAATACTTCAGATCACGGCTGATCTCGATCTGGAGGCTCAGGAAGCGGGTCGGAGGACCCTTGTCGCCCGGCTTCGGGTTGGCTTCCTTGGTCCACGCAGCGCCGTTGATCTTGCCGTTCTCGCCGGTGATCTGGAACTGGCCTTCCATGACGGGGCCGTTGGTCTTGCGCTTCTCGGTGGCGATGTTGAACAGGGTGCCTTCGATCTTGCTCGAAACGTTCAGTGACATGCAGTTCTCCCAAAGGGGTTCAGTGGTTGAAGAAACACAACGTCTAGGGCCCGCACTTGCATCGGGGTTGTCGTTGTGAACCGTCATTGCCTGCACGACCACATAACTTCCCGTGCCTCGGGACCCGGAACGCGGCACCAGCGGCGTGGTGGCCGAGCACTGCATCGCATAAGACGGGTCTTCCCATAGGATCGATTCTATGCCTCGCAGGTTCGATAATATGGGTCGACGCCTAGAATGCAGACCACACTTTCCAGGATCGAAATGCTGCATGGGTACGGCCATGGACGGGTTTTGCTGTCGCTGGCAATGGCTCTCGCCGTTGCCGGCTGCGACGGTGCGCTGTACGACTTCTGGGGTACCAAGCGAGAAGAGGCGACGAATCTGCTCCTGAGAGTAGAGAACGGCGACTCGATGGCATATACCAAGCTGAGCGCGCTCGCGGGTGCGTCGGCGTTGAAAGGCGACCCATTGGCAGCGGCGCAACTTGGGTATGTGCACCACAGGGGCCTGGGCGGACATCAGATCGACCTGGTGGCGGCGAAGGCCGCGTACGACAAGGCCCGCGGCGTGGTCAGGGAGGCGGACTACCACGCCGGGCTGATCGCGCTGAAGGCTGGGACCTTCGAGGCAGCCGTCGAGAGGTTCGCGATCGCGGCAGGCCGGGAAAAGCGGGACGGGATGACCAAGGCCATGGTCCAGATGGCCATGATCTACGAAGCCGGGAAGGCGGGTGCTCCGATGAGCGCGAGCCTGGCTGCGGAGTGGTACGAGTACGCGTCAGACCGCGGCGACCTGTTCGCGAAGACCAAGTTCGCGATGATCCTGCTGCTGGGCAAGGGGCGGGCCAAGGACATACCGCGGGGCTTGAACCTGATGGAGCAGGCGGCGCTATTCGGCAACCGAGAGGCGCGGGTCGCAATGTCGGCGATCTATGCGAACCCGCAGATCGCAGGCGTCGACGCCAACAGGGAACTGGCAGGCAGGTGGTTGGTAGTGGCCGCGGAAGGCTCGGAGCCGCTGACCAGGATGGCCAACGACTACGTGGCCGCCCTCTCGCCCGCCGAGCAGCACGCGGTGAACAGCGCAGTGAAGCTGTTTCAGGCGGGGCACAGAACCATCGTGGAGCCTGACGACTACCAGTCGCCCCTCCGAGTAGAGAAAGTGGGCGGCTGAATGACGATGGTCATCATCGCGGAGAAGCCGTCGCTGGCAGGTGAGATCGCAAGCGCGATCGACCCGAGCGCACGCCGCGGGGACGGGTTCTTCACCGCGGGCCCAGGTTGCAAGGTCAGCTACTGCTTCGGGCACCTCATCGAGCAGCTCAAGCCGGAGGAGTACGACCCGGCGCTTCAGAAGTGGGACCTGGATGCGCTGCCGTTCGTGCCGAACGAGTGGCGGATGAGGCCGAGGAGCCTCAAGAACGACTTCGGGCAGGACGTCAAGAAGGACGGGAAGCTGCAGCTGGACCAGAAGATCGTGGCCCAGATCGAGACGATCCGCAGGTTGGTGGCAGGAGCCTCGGTGGTTGTGAACGCGGGCGACGCGGACCGCGAAGGGCAGCTGATCGTCGACGAGATCCTCGACTACGTCGGCTGCAAGGCGCCGGTCAAGAGGCTCTGGCTGCAGGAGCTGAACGCTCCTGGGATCAAGCGGGCTCTGGACCGCATGAAGAGCAACGACGAGTACAGAACGCTCTCACTGGCAGCAAGGGCGAGGTCGCAGGTCGACTTCTTGATCGGCATGAACGCAACGCGCGGCTACACGAAGCTGTGGCAGGCGGCCGGGAACGACGGGATGGTGCACGTCGGTCGAGTGCAGACGCCGACGCTGTGGCTCGTCTATCACCGTGAGCAGGAAAGAGCGAACTTCAAATCCGTCGAGCACTACGGTGTCAAGGTCACACTGGAGCACGCGAACGGCAGCTTTGACTCGAACTGGGTCGCGCCAGAAAACGCGCCGTTCCTGGACGCGGAAGGGCGAGTGCTCAAGCGTGCAGAGGCTCAGAGGGTAGCGAAGGCTGTCGAAGGCGCGACAGGCGAGATCGAGTCGACGAAGACCGAGGACAAGAGGCAGGGGGCGCCCCTTCCGTACACGCTGCTGGATCTCCAGAAGGCGGCGAACAAGCTTGGCTTCACGCCGGCAAAGACATTGGAGATCGTCCAGGCGCTGTACGAGACGCACAAGGTAGTCAGCTACCCGCGGACGGACTGCCCGTATCTGCCGGAAGAGGATTTCTCGAAGGCGGGCGATGTGATCGCCGCGGTGAAGAGCAACTACGGCCAGGCATGGCAGTTCGACGGAAAGCACGACCTGTCGCTCCGGAGCGCGGCGTGGAACGACAAGAAGCTGGGCGCGCACTTCGGCATCGTGCCGACCATCGGAAGGGTGTCGCTGAGCGCGCTGAGCGATGCCGAGAGGCTGGTGTACGACATGGTGGTGCGGCGTTACTTGGCGCAGTTCTACCCCGTGCACGAGTTCAAGGCGACGGTGGCCCTGATCCGAATAGCGGGTGAACAGTTCAAGTCGACCGGCCGGATGGTGACGGTGAAAGGCTGGAAGGTCCTCTACGAAGCGTCAGGCGACGACGACGACGCGAAAGCCCCGGCGCTACCGGTGATGAAGGAGGGTGATCCGGTCAAGGTGGATGCAGTGTCGCTCCAGACGAAGAGAACCGAGCCGCCTCAGTTGCTCGATGGCGCGTCCCTGCTGGATGCGATGAAGAACGCACACCGGTACGTGACAGACCCGGCGGTGAAGAGCCGACTCAAGGACGTCGAGGGGCTTGGGACGGAGGCGACGCGTGCTCCGACAATCGAGAACCTGGTCAAACACAAGTACATGGTCGAAGTGCCCAAGAAGGGCGGCAAGAACAAGGGCAAGGACTACACGACGACAGCTCATGGCCGTGCCTTGCTCCAGCTGGTGTCGGCGGAGTTGTCCAAACCCGACCTGACGGCTTGGTGCGAGGGCAAGCTGGAGGAGATCGTCGAAGGAGCCATGCCGTTCGAGCGGTTCTCAGCGATCGCGGAGAAGCTGACCAAGAAGATCGTCGACGAGCTCAAGGCCCCAGAGGCGCTGAGCCGTGTCCCGAAGGTCGAGAGCGACAACACGCAGAAGTGCTCGGACTGCGGGGGGACCATGACCGTGAGGTCGACCAAGGACAAGAAAGAGAAGTTCTGGGGATGCCGTGCGTTCCCGGTGTGCAAGCACACCGAGCCGTATGTCGAGCCCACGAAGTCGCGGAAGGCGTCGGGACCGGCGTCTTTCAAGGGAAAGCCGAGGGCATCCACACGTTCGGCGGCAACGTCGCCGGGCCAGGACTTCCCCATCTAAGTCAGCAAGCTAAACAGGAACTGAAAGGAAGACTCCATGAGCATCTGGATCAAGACCAAGAGCGCCGTGCGCGGAATGTTCGGGCCCAAGAAGAAGACCATCGACGAGAACCTCGTGCAGATGACCGAGGAGATCATCGCAGGCGGTGGTCTGAAGAACGCAGAAGGCATGGGTGCTCTGCAGGCAGTCCTGCTCGCGGATGCACAGCGCCAACGGGCTCATGAGCGACAACTGCAGATTGAAGAGTCGCGTTGGAAAAAGATCCGGCGCTACACGCTGCTGTTCATGGCGCTGTCGAGCGTCATCTCCGGCAGCATCCTGTACCTGTACAGGAACGGCCTGAAGTTGCCCAACAACAATCCTGTGTCGGTGGTGTCCATCACGGGGGAGATTGGGACTGACCCGGGCGGCCAAGCCGAGAGGATCATCCCGTCGCTGCGACGTGCTTTCGAGAACAGCAGCTCGAAAGGGGTGATCCTGAGGATCAACAGCCAGGGCGGGCTGCCGGTGGACGCCGAGCGAGTGAACAGGGAACTCGACGCGCTGAAGAAGCAGTACCCGGACAAGGAAGTCACCGCAGTGATCGAGACGATGGGTGCGTCGGCGGCATACATGATGGCAGTGCACGCCGACAAGATCTGCGCGGGCAAGTACAGCCTGATCGGGTCGGTCGGAGCGATCGTCAGCAGTTACAACGTGAACGGGCTGGCAAACAGGCTCCAGATCACGAAGGAGTCTTTCGGCTCGGGCAAGTTCAAGGCGCTGCTGGACCCGTTCAAGCAGATGAGCCAGGAGGAGCGGGACAAGATCTACTCGCTGGTGAACGAGCTGGGAAGCACCTTCGCAACGGAGGTAATGGATCGGCGAAAGGAGAAGCTGAAGCTGAGCATGGAAGAACTTGCCACGGGGGAGATGTGGACTGGAACGATCGCCGTGAAGAACGGGCTGGTGGACGAGATCTGCACGATCGAGTCGGTGGCAGCGAAGTACGACGCCACGCCGCGTGACTACGGGCCGTACACGTCGAGCATCTGGTCTCCTACGGAAGTGGCACGGGCGATGGGCAAGGGTCTCTATTCAGGGTTCATGTCAGCTGCCAGCGAGCAGCAGATCCAGCCGAAGTAAGAACAAAGAAGGTGCGGGAGAGGCGCGCGGATGAACGAGACACGAGAGCCCGTGGAGGACTTGAGACGGATTGAAAGTTGGCGTCGGTGGGTTGAACGCCAAGATCGAGACGTTCGAGACAACCTGGCGCTGGCGAGTCATCAGTTCGTCGAGAAGAGCGACACCATCCACATCGTTTTCGAGTACAGGGCGATGTCGGGCCTGTCCGCGGAGATCTGCGAGAAGCTGGTTTCGCTGATCTGGACCCACTACAAGGTAAACCTCGTGGAGTGGGCTGATAGGGTGCTTGAGTCACACGAGGCGAGGCCGATGGAGAGGGAGATGCTGATGCCCAACATCGCGGTCGAGATCGCTCCTCCCACGGAGCGGGCGCACTGAGGAGAGCATGAAGATGGCCTGGAACATCGTGTTGGTGTCGCTTGTGCTTCTGGCAACGGAGGCTGTGGGTGCGACGGCTGCGAGCCAAGCAGCTGCATGCCTGCCGGGGGAAAGCAGCAGTGCGGCGTGCCAGTTGTCGAAGTCGGTGGTGCGCAACGGCCAAGTGATGCTCAGCTTCGACAAGAATGACGAGGAAGACCTGCCCCTGACGTTGGCGAACGCGAGTCGGAAGACTCTGGACACGACAACCCCTGTGAGGCAGGTTGGGAAGAAGCCGGCGCCGGAAGTGCAGGCTGAGGATTGGTGCAAGGCTTTCAACAAGTAGCCCATGGGACGAATGGACGAACCGTTCGACGAGGAGGCCTATGCCCCTCCGAACAGCATCGAAGCGGAGCGAGGTGTTCTGGGAGGAATCCTGAAGGACCCCGGGACGCAGTTCGACCGTGTATCGGGCATTCTGGACAGCGGTGACTTCTTCAGGGTGGAGCACCAGATCATCTTCGAAGCGATCGAATCGCTGTCGGTCGCGGGAAAGATCGTCGACCCGGTGACGGTGGTGGACGTGGTGGAGCGCTCGGGCAAGCAGTTGCCTGGCGGTGCGGTGCAGTACCTCAGAAAGCTGATGTCGCGCACGGAGGATGTCTCCAGCGTGCCTGGCTGGGCACAGATCGTGAAGGAGAACGCACAGCGCCGAGACGTGATGCAGGCGTGCTCCGAAACGATCTCGAAGATCAGGAGTGGACAAGGCCGTACGGTCTCGGAACTCACTTCGGAGCTCGAAGCGCGGTTGCAACTCATCGGAGACCAGGTAAGGAGGCCAGAGTCGACCATGGGATCGGTTGCGGCCTACTCCGTGAAGGCGCTGGACCTGATCCAGGAAGCGAACGAGCGAAAGACAGCAGACGGCGTGACAGGGGTACGAACGGGACTGCAGTCGCTGGACGAAGAGACTTCAGGGCTGCAGCGGGGAGACCTGATCATCCTGGCTGCAAGACCGTCGATGGGGAAGACATCGCTGGCCTTGCAGATCGCAGAGAACGTGGCGATGTACGAGAAGTTGCCTGTGGTCGTGTTCAGCATGGAGATGGGTGGCACGCAGCTCTGCATGCGCCAGGTCAGCGGTCTGGCCAGAAT
>VFQO010000543.1_pt1 | contig 39301 bp, 38 predicted proteins | sample 3512331 | NCBI WGS metagenome assembly VFQO01 (sample SAMN10412371, study PRJNA504923) | tailings metagenome | isolation source: Replicate 3 from Balatoc abandoned mine | place: Philippines: Itogon, Benguet | collected 2017-08-28 | reverse complement strand
AAATATTTGTCGGCAATCGCGTTCATCCGGTCCGACACATGCGCCTGCAGCGCTTCGCCGGTTTCGATCTGGTGGCCAGAGACGCGGATTTCCATTTTTCTTCTCCTTTATGGCCGGCGCGATGGTCAGGGAGACGCCATCACACCGTATCGAGCCACAGCGGCTGGTTCAGCCCTGCGACAAATTCGGCATGGCGCGCCAGATCGGCGGCCGATGCCATATGCGGTCGGGGTTCGCGAAACGGATTGTCGCCGCCGCGCGGAGACGGTGAGGAAGAAGCGACCGACGCGGTAGAACCGGTGGCTGCCAACGCAGCCAGGCCAAGCCCTATCTGTCGCCCGCCGGTCATTTCGATATAGAGATGTGCGAGCAGTTCGGCGTCGAGCAGCGCGCCATGCTTGACGCGGTGGCTGCGGTCGATCCCATAGCGGGTGCACAGCGCATCGAGGCTGTGCTTGGCGCCGGGATGCAGCTTACGCGCCATCTGCACCGTGCAACACATCCGGCCCATGTCGAGCGCGGGCCGCCCCGCGCGGGCTAGCTCAGCGTTGACGAAACCGAAATCGAAAGCGGCGTTGTGCGCGACCAGCGGCGCATCGCCCAGAAATTCCAGCAGCTCATCGACGCGCGACGCGAACAGCGGCTTGTCCGACAGAAACTGGATCGACAGTCCGTGGACCGCTTCGGCGGCGGCAGGCATATCGCGTTCTGGGTTGAAATAGGCGTGGAAACTGTTGCCGGTCTCGCGACGGTCGACCAGTTCGATGCACCCGATTTCCACCAGCCTGTCCCCGGTCTTGGGATCGAACCCCGTGGTTTCCGTATCGAAGATAATCTCGCGCATTGAGCGATCAATCTGGACCCTATCGGGCGCGGAAACAAGAGGCGATGGCGCGAATCTGGCGATGCGTCTCGCTTTTGGGTCCGCCCGTGTCGATGACAAAATCGGCGCGCGCGCGCTTGACCCGGTCGGGAACCTGCAGGTGGCGGATCGCTTTCAGTCGGCCATAGGTCATCCCCGGGCGGCGCATCACCCGTTTGGTCTGCACCCAGGTCGGCGCCGAGACCACCGCGATCGCGCCGACGCGGCGCCAGCCGCCCTTTTCAAAGAGAAGTGGGATATCAAGCACCACGACATCGCGGGCACGGTGGCGGGCGAGAAATTTCTTCTGGGCCTGAAAAACGGCAGGATGAACAATCGCTTCGAGCGCCGCAAGTTCGTGGCGATTGCCGAGCACCAGTCCGCCAAGTTTCTGGCGATCCACCCCGCCGGGACCGGTGGTGCCGGGAAAGCGCGCCTCGATCGCCGCGACCAAGGCACCGCCCGGACCTTGCAGCCGATGCACCTCGGCATCGGCGTCGAACACCGGCACGCCTTCGCTTTCGAACATCGCCGCCGCAGTCGATTTCCCCATGCCGATCGAGCCGGTGAGGCCGAGGATGAACGGCCGCCGCAGCCGCGATCCGGGGCGCGGATGGTGCCTCATGCGGTGAGCAGCGCGCGCAGTTCGTCGTCGCGGCCTTCGGGCGGCGCGGCGCCGAAGAACAGCTCGAAGGCGAGCGCCGCCTGACCGATCAGCATGTCGAGCCCATCGACGGTGTCGAGCCCGCGCGCAGCGGCGGCCTTGAGCAGGCCGGTCTGAAGCGGCGCATAGACGAGGTCATAGACGATCGCGTCGTCGGGCAGCGGCGACAGGTCGAGATCGAGTGGCGGCTGGCCGGTCATGCCGAGGCTGCTGGAATTGACAAGCAACGCCGCCGGGGGGAGCGGGGCATCAAGCGCCACGACCTCGCCCTTGAGGCCGAAGGTCGCGAGCAACCCCATCGCTTTCAGCGGCGAACGATTGAGGATGGTAACATATCCGACATTGGCCCGCGCGAGTGCGAACAGCACCGCACGGGCAGCCCCGCCAGCACCGACGACCGCGACCGGCGCGCCTGCCAAATCAAGCTCGGCGAGCGGCGCGTAAAAGCCCGCTGCGTCGGTGTTCGTCCCGATCAGCGCGCCATCTTTCTGGCGGATGACGGTATTCATCGCGCCGATCGTGCCGCGGATGTCGCCCGGATCCTCGACCAGCTCCATCACGGCGAGCTTGTGCGGGATGGTCACGTTGCAACCGCGCCACTCGGCGTCGATGCGCCGCTCCGCCACATAATGGGCCAGCGCGTCTGCGGTCACATGGGCGCGGCGATAATCACCCTCAAGCCCGAGCGCGCGCAGCCAAAAGCCGTGGATCAACGGCGATTTCGACTGCGTGATCGGATCGCCGATCACTTCGGCAAAGGGGCGGCTCATGCGATGTCCTTCATTGCGGCGCCAATCCGGTGGTCCGCAGCCATGCCAGCAAGGGCAGCATCGGCATGCCGATGATCGTCCAGGGGTCACCCTCGACCCGTTCAAACAATTGCACGCCCGCTCCCTCGATTTCGTAACAGCCGACGGTCCAGCGGATGCTGTCCCAATTATTGGTGACATAATCGGCGATGAAAGCATCGGACAAGGCCCGCATCCACAGCTTCGCCTCGCCGATCGCGCGCCATATCGGGGCGCCATCGCGCGCTGCAACCGCGGCGCTGAACAGGCGGTGGCGGGTGCCCGCCATGCGGCGGAGATGGTTGGCGGCATCTTCGGGCGTCTCGGGCTTTGACAGCATTACGCCGTCGTCGAGTGCCAGCGTCGAGTCGGCACCGATCACCGTGACCCCCGGCAGGCGCGACGAGATTTTGATCGCTTTTGCCTCGGCGAGTGCGTCGGCAATGTTGCGCGCGCTCTGCCCCTCGGCCCGGAGCGCGGCGGTAAGACCCTCTTCGTCGACATGCGCCGCGCTGGTTTCAAAGGTCAGACCGGCGGCGCGGAGCATAGCGGCGCGGCCGCTGCTTTGCGAGGCGAGGAGGAGGGTCACGCCCCGATGCTCGGACCACGGTCCTCGACCAGCTTGATCACCGCGGCGGCAGTTTCTTCGATCGAGCGGCGGGTGACGTCGATCACCGGCCAGCCATTGTCGGCGAACATGCGCCGCGCATAGGCGAGTTCGGCCTTCACCCGCTCGTCATCGACATAGGATGTTTCGGGCGCCTGGTTGAGCGACAGCAGCCGGTTGCGCCGCACCTGCACCAGCCGGTCGAGCCCGGTGGTCAGCCCGACGACCATCGGGCGCTTCAGCCGGAACAGGGCGTCCGGCGGGGGCGATTCGGGAACGATCGGGATGTTCGCGGTCTTGAACCCGCGGTTGGCGAGATAGATGCTGGTCGGGGTCTTCGACGTGCGCGACACCCCCGCGAGCACGATGTCAGCCTGTTCCCAATTTTCCCAGCCAATGCCGTCGTCGTGTGCGACGGTAAACTGGATCGCCTCGACGCGCGCGAAATAGGCCGCATCGAGCTGATGCTGCCGACCCGGGCGCGCTTTGGCCTCCTGGCCCAACATCCGCGACAAAGCGTCGGTCACCGCATCGAGCGCGGGCACCAGCGGCAGGTTGAGTGCCCCGGCGCGCCGTTCGAGACTGACGCGCAGATCGCCGTTGACCAAGGTGAACAAGATCATCCCCGGGCTCGCCTGCACCTCGGCCATGATCCGGTCGAGATGCGATTCCGATCGCACCATCGGCCAGAAATGGCGCACCACCTCGACATCGTCGAACTGCGCGATGGCCGCCTTGGCGATATTTTCGAGTGTCTCGCCCGTGGAGTCGGAGATAAGATGAAGGTGGAGCCGGCCCATCGCGCCATCATGGCGGGAAGCCGCGGAAAAAGGCAATGCCGGATGCGGTTTCCAACGCCGAAAAGCCGCCTGTGGATAAGTTTTGGAGAAGCGCGGGGACGGAATCGGGACGGTGGATTCATCCCTGACGCTGCCGATTCCGCTCCATCGCTTATCCACAAGGGATGTAATTTATCCACAGGCTGTGAATTGCGGGCAAAGCGGGCCGCGACTCTCCGGTGGCTACCGATGTTCGCAGAGTCAAGCTGTTGGCAAAAACGACGCCTCCGCCTAAAGCCGCGCTGTTCGCCGACCAACAAACCACCACAATTCATCTATATTCTATATTGAAGAGAGAAAGAGGGGCCGTGTGAAGGCGTCACCGAAGAGCTTGCTGGCAGCGCTGCGCGGGGTGCGGCAGGAACGCCCACCCCTGTGGCTGATGCGCCAGGCCGGACGCTATCTGCCCGAATATCGGGCGCTGCGGGAAACCAAGGGGGGCTTCCTCGAGCTTTGCTATGATCCCGAAGCCGCGGCGGAAGTGACGTTACAGCCGATCCGCCGGTTCGGGTTCGACGGATCGATCCTGTTTTCCGACATACTGATCGTGCCGCATGCGCTGGGGCAGAATCTGTGGTTCGAGGCGGGTGAGGGGCCGCGGCTGGCGCCGCCTTTGATCGACAGCGCGCTGACTGCGCTGCAAGCGGTGCCCGAACGGCTCGACCCCATATATGCGACGGTGGCCCGCGTCGCGGCATCGCTGCCCGCCCAGACGACCTTCTTGGGCTTTGCGGGAAGCCCGTGGACGGTCGCTACCTATATGGTCGCGGGGCAGGGGTCGAAGGACCAGGCCGCGGCTCGGCGCATGGCGTTCGGCGATCCCACTGCGTTTCAAGCGATCATCGACGCGATCGTCGATGTCACGGTAACTTACCTGTCGGGGCAGATCGAACATGGCGTCGAAGCGGTGCAGTTGTTCGACAGCTGGGCGGGCAGTCTGAGCCCGGCGCAATTCGAACGCTGGGTGATCGCGCCCAATGCCGAAATCGTCCGCCGACTGAAGGGGATGCATCCCGATACGCCGGTGATCGGTTTTCCGAAGGGAGCGGGCGGCAAACTCCGCGCCTATGCCGACGAAACCGGCGTCGATGCGATCGGACTCGACGAAACGGTCGATCCGGCCTGGGCCGACAGCGTCCTGCCGCCGCATCTGCCCGTGCAAGGCAATCTCGATCCGCTGGCGCTCGTCGCGGGCGGCGCGGCGCTCGACGCCGCGATCGATCGCATCCTTGCGGCGTTCCCGGCGCGTCCCCATATCTTCAATCTCGGCCATGGCATCGTCCCCGACACGCCGATCGCCCATGTCGAGCATCTGATCAGACGCGTTCGCGGCGGGTAAATATGGCAGACTGGGCAGGATTTTTGGGGGCGACGATGCTTTGGGTCAAAGCGGCGCATATCATTTTCGTCATCTTTCTGATGGCCGGCCTGTTCATGATGCCGCGCTTCTTCGTTTATCATCATCAATGCGCCGTCGGGTCGGACGAGGATAAAAAATGGATCGAACGCGAAGACCGGCTGCGCCGGATCATCCTGGACCCGTCGCTGACGATCGTCTGGGTTCTCGGCCTGTTGCTCGCCTTTAATGGCAATTACTGGGGCGAGACCTGGTTTATTGCCAAATTTCTGCTCGTGATCGCGCTATCGGGCTATCACGGCTGGATGATCGGCTACTTTAAAAAGCTCCAGCAGGGATTGCGGCCGCTTACCGAAAAACAGCTGCGGCTGCTCAACGAAGTCCCCGGCGTTGCCGCGGCGATCATCGTCATCCTTGCGGTCGTTCGTCCCTGATCGCCGCCCGTTCGAGCCAGCCTGATTGACTTGGCGCCGGGCGAGGGATAGGGGCCGTGGCAATCCCGCCAGCCGGGCGGCGCTTCCCAAGCGCCGGAGCTATCGCAAACGGTCGTCCCACGGCCGGATAGGCACCCCTGCGGTGCATTGAACACCGACGGTTTCTTTTCCTGAATCTCACCCGGAATCCATCCCATGCATCTTAAAGAACTCAAGACCAAAGCCCCCGCTCAGCTCGTCGAAATGGCGGAAGAACTGGGGGTCGAGGGTGCCTCGACGCTGCGCAAGCAGGATCTGATGTTCTCGATCCTGAAGGAACTTGCCGAAGAGGGCGAGGAAATCATCGGGTCGGGCACGATCGAAGTGCTCCCCGACTCGTTCGGTTTCCTGCGTTCGTCCGAAGCCAATTATCTCGCCGGTCCCGACGACATCTATGTTTCGCCGAACCAGGTCCGCAAATATGGCCTGCGCACCGGCGACACCGTCGAGGGCGAAATCCGCGCGCCGCGCGACGGCGAACGCTATTTCGCGCTGACCAAGCTGATCAAGGTCAATTTCGACGATCCCGAGGCGGTGCGCCACCGCGTCAATTTCGACAATCTCACGCCGCTCTATCCGAACCAGAAATTGTCCCTCGACACCGTCGACCCGACGGTCAAGGACAAGTCGGCGCGCGTCATCGACCTCGTCAGCCCGCAGGGCAAGGGCCAGCGCGCGCTGATCGTCGCGCCGCCGCGCACGGGCAAGACGGTGCTGCTGCAGAATATCGCCAAGGCGATCACCGACAATCATCCCGAGGTCTATCTGATCGTCCTCCTCGTCGACGAACGTCCCGAGGAAGTCACCGACATGCAGCGCAGCGTGAAGGGCGAGGTCGTCTCCTCGACCTTCGACGAACCCGCGACGCGCCACGTCCAGGTCGCCGAAATGGTGATCGAAAAGGCCAAGCGCCTGGTCGAGCACAAGAAGGATGTCGTGATCCTGCTCGATTCGATCACCCGCCTCGGCCGCGCGTACAACACCGTCGTTCCCTCGTCGGGCAAGGTGCTGACCGGCGGCGTCGATGCTAATGCGCTGCAACGTCCGAAGCGCTTCTTTGGCGCCGCGCGTAACATTGAAGAAGGCGGTTCGCTCTCGATCATCGCCACCGCGCTGATCGATACCGGCAGCCGGATGGACGAGGTTATCTTCGAAGAATTCAAGGGCACCGGTAACTCGGAAATCGTCCTCGACCGCAAGGTCGCCGACAAGCGCATCTTCCCGTCGCTCGATGTCGGCAAGTCGGGCACCCGCAAGGAGGAATTGCTCGTCGAGAAGGACAAGCTCAGCAAAATGTGGGTGCTGCGCCGCATCCTCATGCAGATGGGCACGATCGATGCGATGGAATTCCTGCTCGACAAGATCAAGGATTCGAAGACCAACGAGGATTTCTTCGATTCGATGAATCAATAATCCGCCCGGGCGGGATGATCGTCGAACAGGCCTTGTTGCAGGTTCGGCCGGGGCAGGGTGCCGCTTTCGAACGCGCCCTTGTCACCGCCCGTCCGCTGATCGCCGCCTCGCCGGGCTTTCTGGGCATGGAAGTGCGGCGTGGATGCGAAGCGGTGGAAACCTACTTGCTGATCGTGCATTGGCACCGCATGGAAGACCACCGCGATGGTTTCCGCCGCTCGGAACGCTACGAGCCGTGGCGGGCGCTGTTGCATCCCTTTTATGACCCGATGCCGGTCGTGCATTATTTCGGAGAGCCTGTGTGATTGACCTTTTGTTGACCGCCGCCACCACGGCCGCACAGGGCTTTGGCGGCCCCAGCGAAATCTGGGGCCATATCGTCAATGACTTTTCGAACATCACCGAACCCGCCGCGATGGCGGCATTTGTTCAGGTGTTGCTGATCGACCTCGTGCTCGCCGGCGACAACGCCATCGTCGTCGGCGCGCTTGCCGCGGGCCTGCCTGCCGACCAGCGCCGCAAGGTGATCATCATCGGCGTCCTCGCCGCGCTGGTGCTGCGCATCGCCTTTGCGCTCGTCGTGACCCAGCTGCTGCAGATCGTCGGCCTGATCTTCATCGGCGGCCTGTTGCTTGTGTGGGTGGCGTGGAAAATGTGGCGCGAGCTGCGCGAGGGTGCGCATTCGGCCGGATCGCCCGAAGTCGCGGGGGACGAGCATTCGGGCCTGAAACCCGCCAAAAGCTTTGCCGCTGCCGCTTGGGCGGTCGCCATCGCCGACGTGTCGATGAGCCTCGACAATGTGCTGGCAGTCGCCGGTGCAGCGCGCGATCATCCGGGGATCATGATCGTCGGCCTGATCGTCGCGGTCATCCTGATGGGCGTCGCTGCCAACATCATCGCCAAATATATCGAGCGGTATCGCTGGATTGCTTACATCGGCCTTGCGGTCATCGTCTATGTCGCGGTCAAGATGATCTACGACGGCTGGGTCGATCCGACGGTCGGGCTGGGGACATTGCTCGGCTGATCGATTTGGCTTGGCAACGAATGGGCCAGCCTCCGCAAGGGGGCTGGCTTTTTCGTGTCAGCTTCCCAATATGCGGGTATGGCTGAGCTTCATATGACCCGCGTCGCCGTCGGCTGTTCAGACTATCCGTCCTTACAGGCGCGGATCGCAGCCTATGCCCAGGGCGGCGAGGTGCGGTTCACGACCCGCTTCCGCCCGAAGCAGGCCGCCGCGCTGATCGGGGGCAAGCTGCACTTCATCGTCAAGCATATGCTCGTCGGGCGCGTCACGATCCTGCGGTTCGACGACCGCGACGACGGGCGCGTCGACATCGTCTGTGTCGCCGAGCTCGAGCGGGTGCAGCCGCAGCCGAAGCGCGCGCATCAGGGCTGGCGTTATCTGGCCGCGGCCGACGCCCCGCGGGCCATCGACGCGGCGAGCGGGATCGACGCGCTGCCGCCCGAGCTCTACCGCGAGCTTGCTGAACTCAGCCTGATCTAAGGATCCGGGGCCTAACCCGCCTGCGCAGCGAGCATCTCGCCCATTTTTTCCCAGACCTTGTTGATCGCTTTCAGCGGGCGGATCATCACCTTGAAATCGCTGATCTTGCCGTCCGCATCCCAGCGAATGATGTCGACCCCGTTGATGTGGATCCCGTCGAGCATCGTTGCGAACTCCAACACCGCCTGGTCGCCGTCGATGATCTCGCGCTCGTAACGGAAATCGTCGCCGCCGAGCACATGGCTGGCCGCGTGGAGGTAAGCAAAGACCTTGTCGCGCCCTTCCTGCGGCGAATGCACGACGGGCGAGTGGAACACGGCATCGGCGGCGAGCATGTCGCGCAGCATATGCGGATCGCCGCCGTCCGCCATATAGGCGTGCCAGGCGGCGACGCCTGCCTGGGCCTGTCCGGCGCCGCTCATGCCAGATGCTCGGCGAAAAAGGCCTTGGTGCGGCCGTCGGCGAGCTGCGCGCCGGCCTCGTCGCGGCGGTTGCCGCTCGTCGCGGCAAAGCCATGGTCGAGCCCTTCATAATCGTAAAGGGTGACCTTGGGATGCGGGTCGAGGCCTTCGTGCATCTTGGCCTGCGCTTCCGGGCCCACGAGATGATCGGCGGTCGGGATATGCAGCATCAATGGATGCGCAATCGCGTGGCTTTCGTTCAGCATCTGGTCGATCATCACGCCATAATAGCCGACCGACGCGTTCACGTCGGTGCGTGCCGCGGCCATATAGGCGAGCCGTCCGCCGAGGCAGAAGCCGACGCAGCCGACCTTGGTGGCGCCTTGGGCATGGAGCCAGCGGATCGCGGCCTCGATATCTTGGACTCCGTCGTCGGCATCATATTGGCCGAAATAGCCGAAGGCTTCCTGCAGCTCGGCCTCGACATCGGGATCGAGCTCGACCCCCGGGGCGAAACGCCAGAACAGGTCGGGAGCGATCGCCAGATAACCTTGTGCCGCCCACTCATCGCATTTCTCGCGGATCCCGGCGTTCACCCCGAAAATCTCGGGGATGACGATGATCGCCCGTGACGAATCGGCGTCGGGACGCGCGACATAGGCGGGGATTGCATTTGTCCCATCGAGCGCGGGGATGGTGATGTTGGTCGCGGACATGAGGGGTTCCTGACTATTGCTAAATGGCGGTGAAAGCGCGAAGCTAGCGGGGCTGCGGGCATGGCTCAAGCGGCTTACGGGTTTATCGGGGCGGAGACAGGCGATGAAGTTCAATATCGAGATCGATTGCACCCCGCAGGAGGCGCGCCAGCTGTTCGGCCTGCCTGACCTCGAGCCGCTGCACGACATCTATCTCGACCGGGTCAAGGAATTGATGGCCAAGGGGATCACCCCCGACATGGTGCAGCAGATGGTCAAGACTTGGGTGCCGATGGGCGAAAGCGGGCTGGGGCTGGTCCAGTCATTGCTCGGCCAGTTCGGTGGCGGGCTGATGGGCGGGGCGAGCAAATCGGCTGCCACGGACGACGACAAGCCAGCGCGAGGGCGCAAGAGCTGAACCAAAACGAGCTAAGCGACACGATTTTTGCGCTGTCGAGCGGGATGCCGCCGGCGGCGATTGCGGTCGTGCGCGTCAGTGGGCCACGGGCCGGTGACGCGCTGCGGGCATTGGCCGGGCGACTGCCCGAACCGCGATACGCATCATTGGCGAATCTGCGCGATCAAGCCGGAGGCGCGCTCGATCGCGCGCTGATCCTGTGGTTCCCGGGACCGGCGACGGCGACGGGGGAGGATCTGGCGGAGCTGCATTTGCACGGTGGCCGCGCGGTGGTGGCGGCGGTTGAAGCGGCGCTGGCGGTCCTGCCGGGAGTGCGGCGCGCCGAGGCGGGGGAGTTTACGCGGCGGGCGTTCCTCAATGGGCGGATCGATCTGGCGGAGGCCGAAGGTTTGGCCGACCTGCTGGCCGCGGAGACCGAGAGTCAGCGGGTGCAGGCGCTTGGTTTGGCAAGCGGGCATGTATCGCGCGCGGTGGAGGGATGGCAGGACCAGCTGCTGACGCTGATGGCGGGGGCCGAGGCTGAGCTGAATTTTGCCGACGAAGATGATGTGGAAGTTGGCGAAAGTGTCGCGCAGCGGTTGATTGCGGGGATGGCAGCTTTGGCGGGCAAGCTGGACGAATGGCTGGCGCGGCCCGCGGCTGAGGTGATTTCGGAAGGGTTGTCGGTGGTCATCGCGGGGCCGCCGAATGCCGGAAAATCTACTCTTATCAATGCGTTAGGCCGGAGAGAATTGGCGATCGTATCGCCGGTGGCGGGGACGACGCGCGATGTGATCGAGACCCCGCTGGCGCTGGACGGAATTGCGATGCGCTTTTCGGACACGGCGGGACTGCGTGCGGAAACGGCCGACGATATCGAGATGATCGGGATCGATCGCGCCAAGGCGGCGGTCGAGGCGGCGGACATCCTGCTTTGGCTGGGGCCGCCCGATGACGTGCACGTGCCCGAGCATCCGCGCGCGATCCGGATCGCGGCGCAGGCGGACCGCTGGAAGGGCGAAGCCGCGGCGGAAGCGGACGCGGCGCGCTGCGACCTGATCCTGTCGGCGGCAACGGGGGAGGGGATGGACCGGCTGCACCACATGATCGTCGAAATGGCGCGCACCCTGCTGCCGCGCGAGGGAGAGGCGGCGCTGCGACAGCGGCAGCGTGCGGCGCTCGCCGAAGCGCGGCAATGGTTGGAGGTCGCGCCAGGGTCGCGCGAAGCCGGCGATCTGATCCTGCTCGCCGAGCGGCTGCGGCTCGCCAGCGGTGCGCTGGACCGGATTACTGGCCGTGCCCGGGTCGAGGACATGCTCGACACGCTGTTCGGACGTTTCTGTATCGGAAAATGATGTTTCACGTGAAACATCGCTTGAGTCGCCTGGCGGTAGATTTGGTGCTGCATTTGGGTTAAGGGCGCGGCGATCATGCACAGCAGCACAATTTTTGATGTCATCGTCGTTGGTGGGGGGCATGCCGGGACCGAGGCCGCTGCGGCCGCGGCGCGGCTCGGCGCGCGGGTGGCGTTGGTCAGTTTCGATCCGGCGCTGATCGGGAGGATGTCGTGCAACCCGGCGATCGGCGGGCTTGGCAAGGGGCATCTGATGCGCGAGGTCGATGCGCTCGATGGTTGGATGGCGCGCGCTGCCGATCATGCGGCGATCCATTACCGGATGCTCAACGCGTCGAAGGGTGCGGCGGTGCAGGGGCCGCGCATCCAGGCCGACCGGACGCTTTATCGCGATGCGATCCAGACGTTGCTGGCGGCGGAGGAGGGAATAACGGTGATCGCGGGGGAAGCCGCGGCGCTGCGATTGTCCGACGATGCGGTCGTCCAAGGGCTTGAGCTCGGCGACGGAACGACGCTGACTGCGCCCGCGGTGGTGCTGGCAACAGGCACCTTTCTTGGCGGCCGGTTGTTTCGCGGCGAGCAACGGATGACCGGTGGGCGGATCGGCGAGGATGGTGCGCATCGGCTGGCCGAACAGCTGCGCGCGGCCGATCTGCCGATGGCGCGGCTCAAGACCGGTACGCCGCCACGGCTCGACGGGCGGACGATCGATTGGGTGCGGCTGGAGGAGCAGCCGTCGGACGGACAGACATGGACCTGTTCCACGTGGAACAGCGCGCGGACGGTGCCGCAGATTTTCTGCGCGATCACCCGCACCAACACCGCGTCACACGCGATCATCGCCGAAAATTTGCATCGTTCGCCGCTATTCACGGGCGCAATCGGCGCGGCAGGGCCGCGCTACTGCCCGTCGATCGAGGACAAGATCCACCGTTTTGCCGACCGCGACGGGCATCAGGTGTTTCTGGAGCCCGAGGGGCTCGACACGCATCTGGTGTATCCGAACGGCATTTCGACCTCGCTGCCCGCCGATGTCCAGCTCGCCATGTTGCGGACGATGGTAGGGCTCGAAGCGGTCGAAATGGTCGTGCCGGGCTATGCGGTCGAATATGATCATATCGACCCGAGGGCGCTCGACCGGACGTTGCAGGTTCGCGCGATGCCCGGGCTGTGGTGCGCGGGGCAGATCAACGGCACAACCGGATATGAGGAGGCGGCGGCGCAGGGGCTAATGGCGGGCGCCAATGCGGCGCTGGCAGTGCAGGGCCGCGACCCGCTGATCCTCGATCGGAGCGAATCTTACATCGGGGTGATGGTCGACGACCTGGTGTTGCAGGGGGTGACAGAACCTTATCGGATGCTGACGGCGCGCGCCGAATATCGACTGCGGCTACGCGCCGACAATGCGGCGACGCGGCTGACGCCAAAGGGAATTGCGCTAGGCCTGGTGCGGCCGGCGACGGCGGCGCAGTTCACGGCGCGGCAGGCCGCGCGCGCGGAGGCCGAAGCGTTGCTCGCAGTGCCGGTGACGACCGCGGATTACGCGACGATCGGGATGAACATTCCCGGCGACGGCATCGCGCGGACGCGGATCGAGCTGCTGCGTTTTCCCGATGTCTCGATGGCCACGCTCGCGGTTCTGGCGCCCGAACTCGCTGCAATAGATCCGACGATCCTGTCCGAGCTGGTCGAAGATGCGCATTATGCGCCCTATGTCGCGCGGCAGGATGCCGAGCTGCGCGCGTTGGCGGCGAACGAGGCGATCGCGCTCGACCCCGCGCTCGACTATGCTGGGATCGGCGGTTTGTCGCGAGAGATGGTCGAACGGCTGAGCAGGGCGCGGCCCGAAACACTGGGGCAGGCGGCGCGGATCGACGGGGTTACGCCCGCGGCGCTGACCGCGATCATGGTGCATAGTCGGCGGCGGGCGGCGTGAATTGCTACGATCGTCATTATGGACTCAGGCGTCCGCTTTCGGGTTGAGATTTGAGACATTCCCCTCCCTAGAAGGGAGGGGAGATAAACGTCCGCAACCCGTCACCTCCAGACCTTCGTGAACCGGATGACCATGACAAAAGACATTGCTTTATCCTCCGATCCTGCGCGCGCAGGTCTTTAAAAATCCCACGTAAAGGCGCAAAGGCGCAAAGGCGTGAAGAAGAATGGACTCCCCGTTGCGGGAACAGTGAAAGAACGAAGTGACGACTGGCGAACTATTGAATGATGAAGGCGATGCGCGCGACTGGTTGGCACAGGCGTTTGCGCCGACCCGGGCGCAATGGGCGCGGCTCGAGCGGTTTGCGGCGATGCTGGTGGCCGAGAATGATAAGCAGAACCTGATCGCCGCATCCACGATCCCGATTTTGTGGGTGCGACATATCGCCGATAGCGCGCAATTGCTGGCGCTCGACGGCGAGCGCGACGGCCTGTGGCTCGATCTGGGGAGCGGGCCGGGGCTGCCTGGGCTGATCGTGGCGCTGCTCAGCGAGCGGCCGACGATGCTGGTCGAATCGCGTAGACGGCGGTGCGATTTCCTGCGTGCTGTGGTCGCCGAGCTGGCGCTAGCGCACGTCGAAGTCGTCGAAGCTCCACTCGAGCGGGTAGCAACGCGTTCGGCGGCAACGATCAGCGCGCGCGCCTTTGCGCCGCTCGACAAGCTCATCGACTTATCCGCGCGTTTTTCCACCGAATCGACGCGTTGGTTGCTGCCAAAGGGGCGAAACGCAGTTAAGGAACTGGCGTTGCTGCCGCAGCCGTGGCAGAATCTGTTTCACGTGGAACAAAGCCGTACCGGCGCCGACAGTCAAATCCTGGTCGGAACCGGGAAAATCGCGGCAAAATAACGAGGAAAAGCATGATCCGCATTTGCGTGGCGAACCAGAAGGGCGGGGTCGGCAAGACAACGACCGCGATCAACCTGGCGACCGCGCTCGCAGCGACCGGCTGGCGCACGCTGATCATCGACCTCGATCCGCAGGGTAATGCGTCGACGGGCTTGGGCATCAAGCAGTCGCAGCGCAAATATTCGAGTTACGAATTGCTGCGCGGTGACGCGACCCTCGCCGAATGTGCGATACCGACCGCGGTGCCGCGGCTCGATATCGTCACCGCGACGGTCGATCTGTCGGGCGCCGAAATCGAGCTGATCGAGTTTCAGGATCGGCTGCACCGCCTGCAGCAGGCGCTGTCGGGCGCCGAAGCCGGGCAGTGGGACATCTGCCTGATCGATTGTCCGCCGTCGCTGGGGATGCTGACGCTGAACGCATTGATCGCCGCCGAATCGCTGATCGTGCCGCTGCAATGCGAATTTTTCGCGCTCGAAGGTTTGAGCCAGCTGCTCACCACGGTCGAACGTGTCCGCGAGCGCTTCAATCAGAAATTGTCGATCCTAGGCGTCGCGCTGACGATGTTCGATCGCCGCAACCGGTTGACCGACCAAGTGTCGGACGATGTCCGCGAGGTGCTGGGCCCGGTGGTGTTTCAAACCGTCATCCCGCGCAACGTCCGCCTTTCCGAAGCGCCAAGCCATGGTCTGCCCGCGCTGATCTACGACCATCGCTGCGCGGGGTCGGCGGCGTATATCGCGCTGGCGCGCGAGCTGATCGACCGTCTGCCCAACGTCCGCAAGGCCGCATAAATGACTGAAAAAAAAGATGAAAATCCGCCATCGCCTGCCCGCAAGCGGCCGTCGGGCTTGGGGCGTGGTCTGAACGCGCTGTTCGGCGACGTCGCCGCCGAAGCGCCGGTGCTGGCGAGCGCCGGCGGTGCGGCGAAAACGGCGCCGACGGTGTCGGGCGATGCGGTGCAGCACGTACCGCTGGGCGCGATTCGTCCATTGCCGGGGCAGCCGCGGCGCCATTTCGATGAGAATGCGATCGCCGAACTGGCCGATTCGATCGGACTGCGCGGGCTTTTGCAACCGATCATCGTCCGCCGCGCCCCGGATGGCGACGGCTATCAACTGGTCGCCGGCGAGCGGCGCTGGCGCGCGGCGCAGCGCGCCGGGCTCCACCAGATTCCGGCGCTGGTCCGCGACCTCGACGATGCCGCGACGTATGAGATCGCGCTGGTCGAGAATATCCAGCGCCAAGACCTCAACGCAATCGAAGAGGCGGGCGCGTACCGCCGCCTGATCGACGATTTTGGACATAACCAAGAAGCGCTGGCCAAGCTGGTCGGCAAATCGCGCAGCCATGTTGCGAATCTGATGCGGTTGCTCGACCTGCCCGAAACAGTGCAGGCGCTGGTCGGGGACGGATCGCTGGCGATGGGGCATGCGCGCGCGCTGGTCGGCGCCGACGATGCCGAGGCGATCGCGCGACGCGTGGTCAAGGAAGGTCTTTCGGTGCGCGCGGTCGAGGCGCTGGTGCGCGAGGGAAAAGGTGGCGGACGCAAGGCGCCGCTGGAATATAAGAGCATGGACGGCGTCGGACGCGATCCCGACATCGTCGCGGTCGAACGCCATTTGTCCGAATTGCTCGGCATCGGGGTGGCGATTCAATATGCCGGGGGCGGCAAGGGTGCACTGACGCTGAAATTCGCGTCGCTCGATCAGCTCGACATGATCTGTCAGCGGCTGAGCGGCGAAGGGATCTGATCCGGCACCGGGTTGCAATCTGATTCGCGCAGAGGTCGCAGAGAACACAGAGGTTCTGAAACAGCCCCTCTGAGGCCTCCGCGCGAAATCTTCTTTTTGGCGAATCGGTCGGGCGCTGCCCGCTTAATTTGTGCCAGTCCGGGCCGTTAAACTATGGTGAGCGGTCCCTACGACCCCTGCAAAGTCAGTATAACACACTGATTTCCCTCGCTTACCATGGGTAAAGCGGAGCAATTCCTATTGCGCTGTTAACCAACCTTGCTGGCAAAAGCTGAACCTGTGTGCCGCTAAACAGATCGGCGAATGGGGTGGGATTTCCATTCGCGTTTCGACTTTCAGTCATCGAATTCAAGGGACCAAACATATGCGCAAATTTGGAATGAAGCGCGCCGTCGTCGGCGCCGCGATTGCTGCCCTCGCCCTCAACGCCCCGGCGGCGCATGCGGCTTCGGCAACGGGTACGGCCACGGCCAAGATCCTGCGTCAGATCACGCTGACCAACACCAGCGCCCTGCAATATGCAACGATCATCAGCGGTGCCACCGCATCGACTGTCGCCGTGACGACGGCCGGTGCGCGTACCTGCGGTGCCGGCCTGACCTGCACTGGGACGACCACTGCCGCCAATTTCGACGTTCAGGGCACCAGCGGTGCCGTGGTTCTCGTCGGCGGTGATGCGAGCGTCACGCTCAACGGTTCGCTGGGCGGCACGATGGCATCGACGCTGACCTATTCGGCGGCAAACATCACGCTGGGCGCGACCGGCGGCAGCTTTCAGGTTGGCGGCACGCTGAGCGTCGGCGCCAACCAGACTGCGGGCGACTATACCGGGACGTTCAACGTCACCGCCAACTACCAATAAGGTGGGGGGGAACGGCGGGCCTAGGCTCGCCGGCCAATTAAGGGGTCGCCCGACTAAGGTCTGGCGGCCCCTTTTTTGTGCCGTTTCGGGGCGATAGCCCGGCTTGGTTAGCGAAATATCAACCATGTTGGCGCAGGCAGGATGCGACCAGCGGAATGGTGTGGGCCATTCCGGACCAACGATTGTGGGGATCGTATCCATGCCTAGATTTTTCAGGGGCTTCGGCCTGTTTTTCGCGTTGGCGTTCGCCGGCGCGGCGCTGCCCGTGCAGGCGGCAGGCGACCTGCTCGTCGCGCCGACGCGGGTGGTGCTCGACGGATCGCGCGGCACCGAGGTGGTGCTCAATAACATCGGCGCCGAGCCTGCAACCTATCGCATCAGCCTTGAGATCAAGCGGATGACCGCGGCGGGTGGCCTCGACGAGATCGCCGAGGACAATGTCACTGCCGCCGAACGCACGGCGCTGGACATGATCGCGTTCAGCCCGCGCCGCGTCACCCTGCCGCCCAATCAGCCGCAAGTGATCCGCGTCGGGGTGCGCATTCCCGAGGGCACCCCGCCGGGCGAATATCGCGCGCATATGCTGTTTCGCGCCGTCCCCGACGCTGCCGCCGCGGTCCCCGCCGATACGGCGAAGCCTGCGAGCGGCGGGGTGTCGATCGCGCTCACCCCGATTTACGGCATCACCATTCCGGTGATCGTCCGCGTCGGCGACCTGGGCGCCGAGGCAGTGATCGGCGACGCATGGGTTGCCGAGACCCCCGACGGTCCGGCGTTCAATTTCGACCTGACGCGCAGCGGCAACCGCTCGGTCTATGGCGACATCGAGGTGACGCGGGCGGGTGTGCCCGAACCGCTGCTCGTCGCCCGCGGCATCGCGGTCTATCCCGAAGTTGGCGCGCGCGAAGTATCGCTGCGCGTGCCGCCCGAACTTGCCGCCAAACTCAAGGGGCCGGTGCGAATCCGCTATACCGAGGACCGCGAAATCGGCGGCGGCACGATCGACGAGGCGGATCGCGTGGTGAAATGATCGGATAGGAACGCGGCGAAAGCCAGGGCCGTGATCCACACGGTGCTTGCTCGATGGAAACCGGCGATCCTCGCCGGACTGGCGCTGGTCGGGCTCGCCCCCACCGGCGCCGAGGCCGTTGACAGCAAGCCCGTCGCGCTCGCCGCCGATGGCTGGGCACCGAATCCGGATGACAGCTGGCTGTTCGACCTGCGGTCGGGACAATATCGGCTCGGTGACGGGGTGCGCGGCTATCAGACGCCGCAGGGGGTGTGCGTCGACCTGGCCGATATCGTGCTCGCGCTCGACCTGGCGGTGCGCGTCGACAAGAAGTTGCGCCGCGCAACCGGCTGGGTGTTCGACGAGCGGCGCAGCCTGACGATCGACCGCGAGGCGGGCGAAGTGCGCGCGGGCAGCCAGAGTTTTCGGCTTTCCGCAACGATGATCCGCGACACCCCGGCGGGCTGGTGCGTCGATCTGGACAGTTTAAATGCATGGCTGGGGGTGCCGATCGTCGCCGACCTGTCGAACGCGGTGCTGCGGATCGAGAGCAAGGACAAGCTACCCTTTCAGCTCGCCGCCGAACGGCGCGCGCGCGCGGCGGCGATCCGGCCGGCGGCGCAATTCGACCTCGCCAGCCTCCCACAGGCGGCGCGGCCGTATCAGGCGTGGGCCACCCCCTCGGTCGATGTCGTCGCATCGGCGGGGTTTGTTTCGGACAAGCGCGCGGGCTCTTATGTTCAAGGGCGTTACGAGATTTTCGCGGCTGGCGAAGTGCTGAAACAGAGTTTCGACGCGCGGCTGTCATCGGACAATGAAGGAGTCCCCGACAGCTTGCGGCTGCGCCTGTATCGCACCGATCCCGAGGGCCGGCTGCTCGGGCCATTGAAGGCGACGCATTATGCCGCGGGCGATATCAGCCTGCTGTCGACCGGAATCGTCGCGTCGTCGGCGCCGGGACGCGGCGCGGTGCTCACCAATCGCCCGGTCGAACGCCCCGACAGTTTCGACAAGACCGATTTTCGCGGCGACCTGCCCGCGGGCTGGGACGCCGAACTCTATCGCAACGGGCAATTGCTGGCGTTCACCAGCCCCAATGGCGACGGCCGCTACGAATTTCTCGACGTTCCGCTGCAATATGGATCGAACCGCTTCGAAATCGTCCTCTATGGCCCGCAAGGGCAGATCCGGCGTGAAATCAAGCAGGTGCAGGTAGGGATGGACTCGATCCCGCCGCAGCAGACCTGGTATTGGGCGGGCTTCGCGCAGGAGGATGCCGACCTTATCGAATTTGGCGGACGGCGACGCGGGCCGTTTCGGCGCGGCTGGCGGGGGACGCTGGGCGCCGAGCGCGGACTCGATGCGCGCACCTCGGTCGCGGCTTACGCGCACAGCCTGATGATCGAGGATGTCCGGCGCCATTATGCCGAGGTCGCGCTGCGCCGCTCGCTCGGGCCGACGCTGCTCGAGGTGGGTGGCAGCTATGCCGATGACGGTGGCGGTGCCGTAAGGGCCAGCTGGCTCGCGGCGTTCGGCGAAACCTATGTCCGCGCCGATGCGATGCGCGGCTGGAGCGGCTTCGTGTCCGACCGTTTTCTGGGCAATATCAACGGTCTCTATTCGATCTCGGTCGATCAGTCGGTCAAGCTCGGGCGGACGGTGCTGCCGCTGCATTTCGACGTCCGCCAGATCGACCGGCGCTCGGGCATCGCGAGTCTGGAGGCCAGCGCGCGCGCGTCGGCGAGCTTTCGTGCGTTGACCTTTACCGGCCAGCTCGACTGGAGCCGCACCAAGGTGCCGGTCGGTCCCGATCCGCCCGATAATCTGACCGCCACCTTGCTCGCCAATGCCCGCATCGGGCGCGTCCGTCTGCGCGGCGAGGCTCGCTTTGCGCTGTCGGGCGACAGCAGCGACACACGCGTGGCACTGATCGGCGAATGGGCAGGGAAAGGTGACGCCGAATGGCGCGCCGAGCTCGGCTACGACCGCGGGTTCGACCGGGCCCGGATCGGCGCCGGATATACCCGCCGTTTCAATCGGTTACAGCTGAGCGGTTTCGGCGAAGTGGCGAGCGACGGGTCGCTCGCGGCGTCGCTGTCGCTGGCGTTCAGCTTTGGGCCGAAGCCGAATGGCGGCTGGCGCGTGTCGAGCGAAAAGCTCGCGAGCCGAGGCCAGGTGATCGCCGATGTGTGGATGGACGACAACGGCGACGGAATCCGCCAATCGGGCGAAGCGGCGCTGGCGGGGGTACCGCTGACCGCGGGCCACGCCTATGTCGAAGCAGCGACCGATCAGCAGGGACGGGCGACGATCGATGGTCTAGAGCCGTTTCGCCCGGTGCTGATCGGGATCGATGCCGGCAGTCTGCCCGATCCTTATGTTCAGCCTGCGCTGCCCGGCATTGTCGTGTCGCCGCGCCCCGGCGTCGCGACGCGCGTGTCGCTACCGATGGCGGCGGCGGGCGAGATCGAAGGCCTGGTGCGGCGCCACGGCGGCAATGCGATCGAAGGCCTGAATCTGGAACTGGTCGACGCCGAAGGCCGGGTGCGTGCCACCACGTTGACCGAGTTCGACGGATATTTCCTTTTCGAAAGCGTCGCTTACGGGCGCTATACGGTGCGGCTGGGCAAAGCCTCGGCGGCGGCGCTGCGGCTCGATGGCAGTTTCGCAATTGCCGCGGTGCCCGGCAAAGCGACGCCGCGCGTGCGGCTCGGCACGCTGTCGCTGAAACCGCTGCCGCGCGACGTGGCGGTGCAGGGTGCGGCGGTGACGGGCGAGGGCAATGGCGCGCGCGGTCCACCGGATGCGGGGGGTGGAGGGTTGTAGGAGGCTATGGTCTGTTTTGGGGTGGGAAGCTGCCTTTCCCCTCTCCCGTCGGGAGAGGGATACGAAGGCTCGGTTGTGTAGCAACCTAGCCGAAGTTGGGTGAGGGGATCACCTGCACCTGCGAAGACCAACGTCCCACACCCTCACCCAACCCTCTCCCAAGGGGAGAGGGCTTTATGGCCGCTACCGGTCGCTTGCCGCCGTTCGCATCCCTCAACTCAGCAGCGGCTCCAGTGCGTCCCATTCGCGGTCGACCGCGCGGCGACCGGCGTCGATCGCGGCGCGGATCTTCGTCGGGTCGAATTCGAGCGTTTCGGCGACCTCTTCTTCGGGTTCGATGATCCGGATCGGCGCGAAGCGGTAGCGCGATATCTGAACATCGAGCGGGCGGAGGATGCGCGCGGCTTGCGCGCTGCCGATGCCCTCGCTTTGCAACGCGCGCAGCTGCGCTTCGCGCGCGGCGATCAGGTCGTTGATCAGCGCGGCGCCGGCAAGGTCGTTGGCCGACACTTCCGATTGCAGGATATCGACGGCGCGCAGGCCGATCTTGATGAGGTTGGGAAAGGTACGAACCGCGCCGGGCCGCGGCGCGGGCGATGCACGCACCGCGATCACTCCGCGCGGGTTCATGTCGAGCGCGGCGCTGAGCGGGGTCACGTCGCGCACTCCGCCATCGACCCACTGCTCCTCGGTCCCGTCGCTGGCGCGCGTCTTGAGCGGGTCAAAGAAGAGCGGCATTGCGCAGCTGGCATAGACCCAATTGTGGATGCCCGGGACGGTTTCGTCGATGCTGCGATAGGTTCCGGTGCCAAGATTGACGACGCCGAGCAACAATTTACGCCCGCTCGCGCGCAGTTTGGCGTCGTTGGCAAAACCCTTGAGCAGGCGTTTGAGCGGTGCGGTATCGTAGATCGCATCCTCGCCGAGCAGCCCGCCGACGACTCCGAGCGGGCGCGATTTGTAGATCGAGCTGTTGCCGCGGATCGCGAGCCAGGCGTCGAGCAGGCCCGGAACATCGTCCTGCGCGACGCCCAGCGCCTGGATCGCGCCGGTCGAAACGCCCGCGACGATGTCGAGGCGGACGCCGCGATTGACGACAAGTTCGTGGACAACGCCGACCTGAAAAGCGCCCTTGGCACCGCCGCCGCTCAATACGATTGCCAGACCGCCCGCCATGTCGCGCCTCCTTGGCCGCGGTAAGTTTACCGTAATGCGGGCGGCGTCCCAAGCGGCGAAAAGACGATATACAAAGAAACACAGCCTCGAATTAACCTATCCTTAGCCATGTTTGCCCACAGCGAAATGCGGCGTTGGACGGCCGCTTGTAGGCGGATCCGCCCACCAGTGGCCGCGACGGATGGGGCGATACGGGCGATGCAGCGGACCGGCATGGCAGGGCAGCTTTTCGAGCGCATCGGACCCGACGGTCTTGCGGTGCGACTTTGGCTTGTCTTGGCCGCCTTCAGCCTGTTCAGCCAATATGATGCCATTCTGCAATTTCGGTATCCCGATCCCGATGATGCAATGCGACTGGCGCAGGTGCGTGATTTGCTGGCCGGGCAAAGCTGGTTCGACATCATCCAGTATCGCGTGAACCCCGCCGAAGGTGGCGGACTGATGCACTGGTCGCGCTTTGTCGATGCGTCGATCGCTGGGCTCATCCTGCTTCTGCAGCCGCTGCTTGGCGAAACGGCGGGCGAGCGTTGGGCGGTTGCGCTCTACCCCCAGTTGCTGATCCTGCCGCTGTTCCTGTTGTTCGGCCGGATCCTCACCGCACTCGGTGACCGGCACCTTGTTGTCACCGGGCTGTTGATCGCCTTTACCGGTGTCACCTTTTTGCAGTTTTTCGCGCCCATGCGCATCGACCATCATGGCTGGCAATTGCTGCTGTCGGTTGCGATGGTCTGGATCGCACTGCGCCCCGCGACATTTGCCAATGGCTTGGCTGGCGCGGCGGTCATCACGCTACATACCGAAATTTCGTTAGAGGGGCTGCCCTATCTGGCGATCTTCGGCGGAATATTTGCCTACGACTGGCTTCGCGATCCGGCGGCGTTACGGCGCCTAGCCGGTTTTTCGGCCGGTCTGGCGGTCTTACCAGCCGCCTGGTTGCTGGTGACCCGCGGTCCGCAATCGGCGCTGACGGTGTTCTGCGACAGCTTTTCGCTGCCTTACGCCGCCGCCGTGTCGGCGGCCGCGATCATCGTCTGCGCCTGGGTCCATGCACCGGCTGCCATGTCGGTATCGATCCAGCGCCGCCTTGCGGGCTTGCTGGCGGCCGGCGCCGTCGGGGGCGGCATCTTTTTCCTGACCGGTCAGCCTTGTTTTTCCGGGCCTTTTGGCACGCTTGATCCGCTGGTTCGGCACTATTGGTATGACTCGGTCTTCGAAGGGCGGCCGATCTGGACCCAGCAGGCGCCCTATGCGATGCTCTATCTCGCGCCGACGCTCGTCGGGCTGGGCGGGTTGGCTTGGGCTTGGCGACAAAGCCGTCACGATAGCTTCGCCGCCAATTGGACCCGCCTCGCTGCAATCATTCTGCCCAGTGTGCTGATGTCCCTTTTCGTGACCCGGATGGGCGCAACAACCCATGCGTTTCTGATCCCTGCCTTCGCAGCCATGGCACTTGGCCTATGGCACTGGAGCCGCGGCCGACCTTCGCTGGCCGGACGGGTTGCTTCGATCGTCCTGATCTTTGCGGCTTTGCCGGGGGTCGATGCGGCGCTGGGCGCCAAGCTGGCTTTTGCCCTGACCGGTGAGCCGACCGGCAACACGCAGGATATGGGTATGTGCCCGACGGCGTTCACGCTGAAGGCATTGGGTGATGAGCCGCCGACCCATCTCTTCGCGCCGATTGACATCGGTCCCGCGCTGCTGGTCCGCACTCCGCACAGCGTGGTGGCGACCGGACATCACCGCAACGCAGGCGCGATGCACCGGACCATTGCAGCCTTTACGGCGGCGCCTGCCGCCGCGGAGCGGATCGTCCGTGCCGAGCGCGCACAATATCTGGTCGCCTGCCTGGGCTTGCCCGAAATGCAACGATTTGCCGAAGAGGCTCCCGATGGTCTCGCCGCACGACTGGTGGGCGGCAAGCCTGTCGGCTGGCTGGCGCGCGATCCACGCCTCTCGTTAGGGACGGTCAGCGTTTATCGCATCCTGCCGCCTCGGGTCACCGCAAGCGAATGAGAGACGGCCCGGACGATAACTTTCCTACCGTCCGGTTAACCATTTTTTAGCGCGTTTTGCGCCAGTGAACGATCCAGATCGCCTTTCCTGTGGGGGAATATTGAAGTGACTGACGCCCGAACTTTGCAGAGCCGTCCGACCAGCGCCGACGTTGCCATTATCGGCGCGGGGCCGGCGGGGCTCACCGCTGCGTACCAGCTGACCCAGCAAGGGTATAAGGTGACGGTGATCGAAAGGGATCCGGTCTATGTCGGCGGGATCAGCCGCACGGTCGAGCATGAAGGCTTTCGCTTCGACATCGGCGGCCACCGCTTTTTCTCCAAAAGCCAGGAGGTCGTCGATCTATGGAACGAGATCCTGCCCGACGATTTCATCCAGCGGCCGCGGATGAGCCGCATCTATTACGAGGGTAAATTCTATTCCTATCCGCTGCGCGCGTTCGAGGCGCTGTGGAATCTGGGCGTCGTCCGTTCGACCTTGTGCATGATCAGCTATGCACAGGCGAAGCTGTTGCCGAACAAGAATGTCCGCAGTTTCGAGGATTGGACGATCAACCAGTTCGGGCGGAAGCTCTATTCGATCTTTTTCAAGACCTATACCGAGAAGGTGTGGGGCATGCCGTGCGACGAAATGTCGGCCGACTGGGCGGCGCAGCGCATCAAGGGGCTTTCGCTGGGCGCCGCGGTGCTCGACGGGCTGAAGCGCAGCCTTGGGCTGAACAAGCGCCCGAATGACGGCATGGCGACCAAGACCCTGCTCGAAACCTTTCGTTATCCGCGGCTCGGCCCCGGCATGATGTGGGATGCGGCGCGCGACAAGGTCGTCGCGGGCGGCAACCATGTGCTGATGGCGCACAGCTTCAAACAGCTGACGCAGGATCAGGTGAGCGGCCGTTGGCGGCTGACCGCCAATGGTCCCGACGGCGACGTCGTGATCGACGCCGCGCACGTCATCAGTTCGGCGCCGATGCGCGAGCTGGCGGCGCGTATCCATCCGCTGCCCGCCTGCGCGTTGAGCGCGGCACCGAAACTGAAATATCGCGATTTTCTGACCGTGGCGCTGAAGATTCGGTCGGAGGACCTGTTCCCCGACAACTGGATCTATATCCACGACAGCAAGGTGCAGGTCGGCCGGGTACAGAATTTCCGCAGCTGGTCGCCCGAAATGGTACCCGATCCCGACCTAGCGTGCGTCGGCCTGGAATATTTCTGTTTCGAGGGCGACGGCCTCTGGGCGTCGAGCGATGACGACCTGATTGCGCTGGCAACGAAGGAAATGGCGATCCTCGGCCTGTGCGATCCCAAGGATGTCGTCGGCGGCGCGGTGGTGCGGCAGGAAAAGGCCTATCCGGTCTATGACGATGATTATGCCGCGCATGTCGAGACGATGCGCAGCGAGCTGGAAGCGCGTTACCCGACGCTGCACATGGTCGGGCGTAACGGTATGCACCGTTACAACAACCAGGATCATGCGATGATGACCGCGATGCTGACGGTGCGCAATATCGTCGCCGGCGAGCGCATCTATGACATCTGGGGGGTCAACGAGGATGCCGAATATCATGAGAGCGGCACCGAGGGCGAACAGGCCGCGCTGGCGTCGGTCCGCGAGGTCCCGGCGCGCGTGACGAAGGCCGCCTGAAGCCTTGGCCGGAGGGGTCCTTGCCATGCAACCCGCGCTGAAACTGATTGCAGCGGTGCGCCGCGGCGAGATCCGCTGGCTGAACTATCTGCTCGCCAGCGTGCTCGCGCTGGGCAGCGATGCCGCGCTGTTCCTGCTGCTGCTCGATTCGGGCCTGTCGCCGATGGCGGCGTCGGCGGTTGGCTATTGCGCCGGTATCCTGGTCCACTGGCTGGTGTCGAGCCGCCTGGTCTTTGCCGACGGCGCCGCGGCGCGCGGCACGGGTGAGCGGCACCGCCAGAAAATGCTGTTCGTCGGGTCGGCGCTGATCGGTCTTGCCGTCACGACGGCGATCGTCGGCACCGGCAGTGCGCTCGGGCTCGATCCGCGTCTCGCCAAGCTGGCGGCGATCATTGTCAGTTTCCAGACCACCTATTTGCTGCGTCGCCATATCGTCTTTCGGGCCGCCGCGGCATGACCGACGCGCCTGCGCTCGCCGCGGGCGGCGCCGCACCCCCGGTGTCGGCGCCGGGCGGCATCGCTTTGGCGCCGTGGTTCACGCCGCTGCGCATCGCGCTGCTCGTTTGGGGGGCGATGAGCCTCATCGCGATCATCGGCAATTGGCCGGCGATCGTCGCGCTCGACCTTGGCGACACCGACGATGCCATGCGGATGGCGCAGGTGCGCGACCTGCTGGCGGGGCAAAGCTGGTGGGATCTCACGCAATATCGCGTCAATCCGGCGGGCGGCGGGGTGCTGATGCACTGGTCGCGGATCGTCGATGCGCCGCTCGCCGCGGGAATTCTGATCCTGAAGCCACTGTTCGGGCAGGCGATGGCCGAACGGATCGTGATGACGCTGTGGCCGCCGCTGCTTGGGGCGATGCTCTGCGCCGCGTGCGCGCTGGGGTATCGCGGCCTATCCGATCGGCGGATCGCCTATGTCGCGCCGCTGTTCCTGATCCTGTCGGGCTTTATCGTGATGCAGTTCCGCCCGCTCCGGGTCGATCATCATGGCTGGCAGATCTTGTTCGCGATGCTGATCATGGCGCAAGCCCTGCGCCCGGCGAGCTGGCGCGCGGGATTGTGGGCCGGACTCTGGGCGGCGGGGTTGCTCGCGGTGTCGATCGAGGGTCTGCCGATCGTGGCGCTGTTCACCGGCCTCGCGGCGCTGCGCTGGGCGCTCCACGGCCGCCTCGCCGATCGCAACCGGCTGTGCGGCATGATCGGCGCCCTCGCGGCCGGCGCGATTCTGATCCAGTTTGCGACGCGCGGTCCTGTCGGGTTGATCGGCACCTGGTGCGACTCGCTCTCGGCCCCCTATCTGGCGGCGTTCGTGGCAGCGGCGGCGACAACCTTTGCTGTTGTCCGCGCCAATCCCGGGACGCCGTGGCTTCGTTTGGCGCTGCTCGGCGGGGCGGGACTGGCGGCGGCGGCGGCGCTGGTGTCAACCGAACCGCAATGCGCGAACGGGCCTTTCGCCTCGCTCGATCCGATCGTCGTCGAATATTGGTACCGCAATATCCTTGAAGGCCAACCGCTGTGGGCGTCGGGTGCCTATGACGCGATTTACGTACTCGTTCCGTCGCTCGCCGGGTTGATCGGCGCGGGCTTGGCGTGGCGCGGCGCGGCACTGGCGGTCGATCGCCGCAACTGGGCGACGGTGATCATGGCCTTGCTGGGCGCTGCGGCGCTTTCGCTGTTCGTCCTGCGCAGCGTTTCGACCGCGCATCTGTTCGCTTTGCCGGGCTGTGCGTGGCTGGGGCTGCGCGCCTGGGCCTGGGCGCGGTCGCTCCCCTCGGCGCTGCCGCGGATCGTGGCGTCGGCGGCAGCGACGCTGACCCTGCCGACGATCGGCAGCATCGCGGTGGCGCTGGCGCTCGGAACGATTTTCCCCGGGTTGAAAGCCGATGAGGACAGCAGTGCCCCAGCGAGCACCTATGAACGGACCTGCCTGGACCCGGCAACGATTGCGGTGCTGAACCGGTTGCCCGCGACGACGATCCTGACCCCAATCGATCTCGGCGCTCCGGTAATCTTCTGGACCCACCATGGCCTGGTGGCGTCGGGGCATCACCGCAACAAGGAAGCGATGGCCGACACCATTCGCGCCTTTGTCGGCGATCCCGCCAAAGCCGAAGCACTGGTTCGCAAGCAACAGGCGACGCTGGTGATGATCTGCCGCACCGCCAACGACCTGATTCAATATCGCCGCGCACGCAAGGATGCACTGGCGGCGCAGCTTTATGCGGGAACGGCGCCCGCATGGCTCGAACCCGTGCCGCTCGCTACTTCGACCGAACTGGCGGTGTGGCGCGTCAAGCCGGACGGAAGCTGAGCGCGGCGCCGTTCATGCAATAGCGCTTGCCAGTCGGCTTCGGCCCGTCGTTGAAGACATGCCCCAGATGACCGCCACAGCGTTTGCAATGCACTTCGGTGCGCGCATAGCCGAGGTCATAGTCGGTCGATGTCGCGATGCCACCCCCCAGCGGTGCCCAGAAGCTCGGCCAGCCGGTGCCGCTGTCGAACTTGGTCTTGCTCGAATAAAGCGGCAGCGCGCAGCCCGCGCAGACGAAGGTGCCAGCACGCTTTTCCTTGTCGAGCGGGCTGGTGAACGGTCGTTCGGTCGCCGCTTCGCGCAGCACGCGATATTGCAGCGGCGACAGGCGCTTTTTCCATTCGGCCTCGGAAAGCCGCCAGCCGGGCGCGGCCTGCGGGCGCGCCGATTTGGCGAACAGCAGCGGCGCGGCGATCACGCCGCCACCAAGGGCGAGGCCAGCAAGGACATAACGGCGGTCGATCATGGCGGACTCCTGACCCGATCACCGGGCCTTCACGTCAGATACGTGGCTGTGTGGCGCCAAGTTTCAACCGGCGTCAATATTTCTCCAGCTCGACCTGCATATGGCGATAGCCATGGACGAAGCTGGCGTGCACCCGCTCGGGTTCGGCGAGCACATTGACGCGCAGGCGGCGCTTCTGCATTTCGGAAATCAGCGTCGTCAGCTGCAATTCGGCGACGCGCGCGCCGACGCAGCGGTGGATGCCGTAACCGAAGGCGAGGTGGCGGCGTGCGTTCTCGCGATCGACGATGATCCGGTCGCCGTCGGGAAAGACGCTCTCGTCGCGGTTGGCCGAAGCGTACCACAGCGCGATCTTGTCGCGCTTCTTGATCTGGTGGCCGAACAGCTCGGTATCCTCCATCGCGGTGCGGCGCATATGCGCGAGCGGGGTCTGCCAGCGGATGATTTCGTGCATCGCGTTGACCGCGAGTTCGGGGTCGTGGTTGGCCTCGAGCTTGGCGCGTTCTTCGGGGAAGCAATGCAGGCCATAGGCATAGGCCGACATCGAATTGCGCGTCGTGTCGTTGCCGCCGACGATGAGCAAAATGAGGTTTCCCATGAATTCATGCTCGCTCATATGCTTCATCGCATCGGACTGCAGCATGATTGAGATCAGGTCGTGCTCGCCGGGGTTGAGCGCCTTGCGGTCCCATAATTCCTTGAACGCGGCGCCCATTTCAAAGGCCTTGGCGGTGCGCGCCTGCCGCAGTTCGGTGGTGTCGAACGATTCGATGTCGCCCAGCGCATCGGACCAAGCGGTCAGCCGGTGGCGTTCTTCCCAGGGAAAATCGAACAGGATGGCGAGCATGTCGGTGGTGAGCTCGATCGACAGTTTTTCGACCCAATCGAACGGCTGGCCGATCGGCAGCGTGTCGATCAGCGCCGCGGTGCGCGCGACGGTGTCGGCGCGCATGCGCTCGATTTCGGACGGCCCAAAGGCAGGCGCGACGGTGCGGCGCTGCGCGGTGTGCTGCGGCGGATCCATCGCGATAAACATCGGCAGCGGGATTTCGCCCTCCTTCAGATGTTCGACGCCGTCGCCGGCGACGGTGATCCCGCCATATTCCCACGACGAAGAGAAAATCTTGGGCAGCGCCTCGATATGCTGGATCGGTTTGTAGGTGGTCACCGACCAATAGGGGCCGAATTTCGAATCCTCGCAGCGGTAGATCGGCGCTTCGGCGCGCAGCTGGCGCATCGGTTCCTGCCAGCGGTCCTCGCTCCACAATTCGGCGCGGCTGACGTCGAGCGGATTGGCGATTTCGGGGGCGGTGCGAATTTGGGTGGCCATGGCTATCCTCCGTCCAGCCGTCATCGTGCGGCCGATTCAGTTGCAGAATGCCACTATTTACAGCTTTGTCAATGAGGGGTGAGGCATGGAGCGTCAAGAGTCCAACCGCCTCCGTCGTCATCCCGGCGAAAGCCGGGATCTCGCCGGTGCGGCGATACGATAGGGTGAGATCCCGGCCTTCGCCGGGATGACGACACTACGAGGAGCGTTCGCTGGTCGTGGCGGCGGCGCTGGCGGCCAGCGCTGCCGCTCGTCCACTGCGCCGCCAGAATTTCCAGCTGCTGCCACCGCTCAGAACCCCGGCGCGGAAGAGACGGACCGAGAGGTAAATGACGAGCGCGACCCAGATCGCCTGCCAACCGAGCGCGAGCAGGTGGACCGCCTTGTTGTCGTCGGTTGCGGCGCGGGCAGCCATGGCGAGCGGCGAAGAGAAGGGGAAAATCTGCGCGAGGGTCGACAATGTGCTGTCCGGGGCGCTGGCCGCGGCGGTTGACAGGCTGAACATGCCGACCTGAAAGATGGTGATCGGCAGGCTGAGCATCTGGATTTCGCGCACCGTCGCTGCCTGGGCGCCGACCCCGAGGAACACCGCGCCGAGGAGCAGGAAGGACAGGATGAAATAGACAAATCCGATCCCGAGAAAAAAGGGCCAGCCGGTGGCGGGCGCTGCGCTGAGGGCCGCCGCCGCCTTGCTGGCGTTCTGGACCGACGCGAGCGCCGCGGGATCAACCTGCAACGCCGCGATCAGCCCACCCGCCAGCGCCATCACCAGCCAGAAGGCGATGAACAGCACCGCGACGCCCAGGAAACCGAGCAGCTTGCCGAGAAAGACGCTTTCGAGCGGGACCGCGGCGGCAAGAATTTCGATGACCTTGTTGCCCTTTTCCTCGGCGAGCGAGCTGACGGTCTGACCCGCGAGGAGCAGGGTCAGCAGGAAAATGATGAAGACGGCGCCAAAGCCGAGCGATTGCTGGAGGGCGATGCTGGTGCCACCGTTCGACAAGGCCTCGAACCGCGGCGCCACCGGCGTCAACGGCCCGGTGGCCTTGGCGCGCTGCACATCGTCGGCGAGTAGCGCGAGGTAGCGACCGGCGTTGCTGTCCTTCTCGCGCTCGACGATGCGCGGGGCGGTGAGCGGGCCGCTGAGCACGGCGTAGGTGTCGCTGCCCTTCTCGCGCGCAATCGTCACCGGATCGGCGGCCGTGGCGGCGATGCGGATCTCGAGCACCGGAACCTGGCGCGCGACGCTCGCGCGCAGCCGCGCATCGGCGGCGCGCAGCGCTTCGACGTCGGAGGCATCGACAACGGCGACGATGCGCCCCGCGCCGCGCGCGCTGTCGGCGAGTTGCGACGCGCCCATGCCGCCTGCCAGCCCCATGCCGATCATGAACAGCGGCGCGAGCAGAAACAGCAGGAAGGTCGGGGTCGCAACGATTGCCAGAAAATCGCGGCGCGCGATGACGAGCATATTCTTGAGGAAGGGGGTCATGCCAAAGCCTCCTCGACCGCGTCGGCCCCGGCATCGGCATCGAAGCTCGCATCGACCTGGCGGACGATATGAACGAAGGCGTCGTGGAGCGCGGGACGGGTGATCGACAGGCCCGCGACGCCGAGGCCGCTGGAAGTGATGCGCGCCAGCAGCGGTTCGACGTCGGCATCCTCGATCGGGAAAAACCAGCTGTCGCCGCGCGGCTGCGCGCCGGTGGGAAGCAGCGCGGCGATCGATGCCGTGTCGGCGTCGGCGCGCGGGGTATAGCGCACCTGCATCGGCAGCAGGCTGCGCGCGTCGTCGACGGTCCCTTCGAACCGGCGCTGCGAGCGCGCGATGATCGCGAGCCGGTCGCAGAGGCGCTCGGCATGCGCCATCACATGCGTTGAAAACAGCACGGTCGCGCCGCGGTCGCGTTCGCGGCGGACGAGCATTTCGAGCCGCTCCTGATTGACCGGGTCGAGCCCTGAAAAGGGTTCGTCGAGGACGATGAGGTCGGGCGCGTGGACGATCGATCCGATCAGCTGGATCATCTGCGCCATGCCCTTCGACATCTTGCGGATTTTTTCGTCGATGACGCGCTCGAGCCCGAGTTCGGTCATGAAGGTCGCAGCGCGGCGGCGGCCTTCGGACCAGTCGAGCCCGCGCAGGGCGCCCATGAAGGCGATCGCCTCGCGCGCTTTCATCCCGGGGTAGAGCCCGCGTTCTTCGGGGAGGTAGCCGATGCGGTGACGCACCGTTTGCGGCCGCTCGCCAAAGATGCGGCTCGCCCCATCGTCGGGGTCGATGATCCCCAGCGTCATGCGCAGACTGGTGGTCTTGCCCGCGCCATTGGGGCCAAGCACGCCATAGATGCTGCCCGTCGGCACCCGCAGGCTGACATCGTCGACCGCCTTGAAATCGCCGAAATATTTGGTGAGGCCGGTCGCCTCGACGCTGAAATCGTTCAAACTGCGGTCCCTGATCTGATCATCCGCAAGCTATGGCACGGACAGGCGGCTCGCGTATAGAGCGGCAATGGTTGCCGAAGCCTTGCCTGTTGAAACGCTTTCGTTGGAAGCCCGCCTCGAGGCGGTGGCGCGGGCGCATGGCTTTGTCGCGTTCGGGATCGCCGATGCCGATGCGGCGCCGCAGACGGCCGCCCGCCTGCACCAGTGGCTGGCCGAGGGGCGCCACGGCGACATGATCTGGATGGAAAGCCGCGCCGCGCAGCGCGGATCACCCAAGGGGTTATGGCCCGAGGTGCGGTCGGTGATCGCGCTGGGCATGAGCTATGCCCCCGCGCACGACCCGCTGGCGCTGGCCGACCAGCCGGACCGCGGTCGCATTTCGGTCTATGCGCAGGGCAGCGACTATCATGACGTCGTCAAAAAGGCGCTGAAGGCGGTGGCGCGCTGGCTGGTCGCCGAAGTCCCCGGTACCGAACTCAAAGTGTTCGTCGATACCGCGCCGGTGATGGAAAAGCCGCTGGCGGCGGCGGCGGGACTCGGCTGGCAAGGCAAACACAGCAATCTGGTCAGCCGCGAGCATGGCAGCTGGCTATTCCTTGGCGCGATCTACACGACGATGGAACTGGTAACGAGCACGCCCGGACGTGATCGTTGCGGCAGTTGTTCGGCGTGTCAGGATGCCTGCCCGACACAGGCCTTCCCGGCGCCGTATCAGGTCGATGCGCGGCGCTGTATCTCGTACCTGACGATCGAGTATGATGGACCGATTCCGCCCGACCTGCGCCGCGGGATCAGCAACCGCGTCTATGGCTGCGACGATTGTCTGGCGGTGTGTCCGTGGAACAAGTTCGCCGACACCGCGCACGCCCACCGCGCCTTTCTGCCGCGCGCCGAGCTGGTGGCGCCGTCGCTCGCCGACCTGCTCGCGCTCGACGATGCAGGATTCCGGCAGGTGTTTGCGGGGTCGCCGATCAAACGCATCGGGCGCGGGCGGATGGTGCGTAACGCCGCGATTGCGGCAGGGAATAGTGGTGATGCGGGCTTTCGGCCGGTGCTGGAGCGATTGGCCAACGACGAAACGCCGATGGTCGCCGACGCAGCGCGGTGGGCCTTGGATGAGTTGACGCCGTGACGTCAGCCTATCGACGCAGCGCCTCGATACAGCTCGGCACATTGGCATCGCGGCCGTCGGGGGTGCGGGCATCGACGTGGGTGGCAAGCGGGTCGGCGCCTTGTTTCGGCGCGTAATAATAGATGTCGAGGATGCAGGCGCTGCCAGCAAACTGCAATTTGCGCGCCGTTCCCTCGGCGACGTCAAGGCGCGGCTTGCCGAACAGGCCGAGCGCCGAATTGGCCGGGCGACCGATCAGGCTGTTGTTTTGCGTCGGGCGCGGCGCGGTGATCGGACCTGCCGATGGCGGCGCCTTGGGCGGGGTGGCGCGCGGAATCGCATTGCCGGCGCAGCCGCCGAGCAGCAAGGCCAGCGTCGCGAGGGTCGCCAGGCGGCTGTTGTCGATCATCGTTTCTCGCTCCCGCTCGCCAAATGGAGCATGTGGACGGCCATAGCGGCGCTGACGATCGGCGCCAACAGATTGGCGACGGGCACCACGAAGGTTGCGGCGGACAGCAGGCCGAGCGACCAGCGGGCTGGCCGATCGAGGCGCGGGCGATCGGGATGGCGCGCCAGCACCATCGCCTCGAGATCGCGGCCGAGTAGCAGGCCGTTGACGAACAGGGCAAAGATCGGGGTGCCGATGCCGGTGACCAGCAGCAGGATATAGACGGGCAGCGCGAGCAGATTGCCGACGATCAGCCGGACCAGCGACGCAAGCGCGAGGCGGATATTCTGCCGCCAGCCGACATCGACGGCGCGCGATGCGGCAGCGGGATAATGCCGCCCCTCGACATCGGCGACGATCGCGTCGGCGAACAGCCCGACGACGACGATTGCGACGGCGCGAAACAATAGCCAGCTGCCCGCGATGATCGCCAGCACGACCAAGATCCCGGCCATGTCGCGTTCGGCGGCGCCCAGCCACCGCCAATGTTCGAGCGCCCAGCGCGCGGCAAAGAAAAGCGCAGCGCCGACGACGACCAGCAGGAACAGGGTGAGCGCCAGGCTTTGCAACAGGATCCGCAGCACGCGCCCGTTCGGCAGATCGCGAAGCGCGAGCAGCAAGGCATGGACGGCGCGGGTCATTCCCGGGGGGATGGTGGGCGCCGCCGGGCGCGTCAAGCCTGGCGCTTGCCTTGCTCGGCCCGCATCCCTAAAGCGCGGCAACTTTTTCCCGCACATCACAGGATATTTTATGGCCGCCACCGCCCGCTTCGACGTTGTTGCCATCGGTAACGCCATTGTCGACGTTCTCGCCCGCGCCGACGACGCGCTGATCGAGAGTGAAAATCTGGTCAAGGGATCGATGCGGCTGATCGATGCCGACGAGGCCGAACGGCTCTATGCGGCGATGGGCCCGGCGATCGAGATGTCGGGCGGCAGCGCCGCGAACACCTTGGCTGGCATGGCCGCGCTGGGGCGGCGTTGCGGCTTTATCGGTCAGGTCGCGCAGGACCAGCTCGGCCAGGTGTTCACCCACGATCTGACGTCACTCGGCGTCGCATTCGATACCCCGCCAGCCGATGACGGCGCGCCGACGGCGCGCTGCCTGATTCTGGTCACCCCCGACGGCCAGCGGACGATGAACACCTTTTTGGGCGCATCGCAGCATCTGGGCCGCGAATCGCTCGACGCCGCGCTGATCGCCGACGCCGACATCCTCTATCTTGAGGGCTATTTGTGGAACGCCGATGCGTCGCGCGCCGCGATGGCCGAGGCAATCGCACTCGCGCGCGCCGCGGGACGGCGCGTCGCCTTCACCCTGTCGGACACTTTTGTCGTCGCGGGGCATGGCGAGGATTTCCGCCGGATGACGGCGGCGGGCGAGATCGACATCCTGTTCGCCAACGAAGCCGAGCTGCTCGAACTGGCGCAGGAAAGCGATTTCGAAGCCGCGCTGACCAAGGTCGCCGCCGAAGTGCCGTTGCTCGTCGCGACGCGCGGCGAACTGGGTGCGGTCGCGGTGACGAACGGCGAACGCACCGAAGTGGCTGCCGAGCCGATCGACGCGGTCGTCGACACGACAGGCGCGGGCGACCTGTTCGCTGCGGGCTTTCTGTCCGGATTGGCCGAGGGACGCCCGATCGCCGATTGCCTCACGATCGGAGCGGTGTGCGCGCGGGAAATCATCGCGCAGGTCGGCCCGCGGGCGCAGACCGACTTGCACGCGAAGGTCGCTGCGCGGCTCGGCTAGGAACCTTCGCCGGTCCGGAGCGTCCTATGCGCCAGATAAATGACGCAGGAGGATGACATGGCCGACGAAATTCACGAAACTCGCGCCCCCGACGGGACGACGCACACCACGACAATCATCGACCGCGAACCGCGGCGCGGTGGCGGATTGGGTGTGGGCCTGATCCTGCTCGTCGTGCTGGCGGTGGCGGGCTTTTTCGCATTCCAGTTTCTGGGCAACGAAAAGGCCGAAACCGGCGCAATTACCGAAGCGGCGCAGAAAGTCGGCGATGCGGCGCAGGACGTCGGCGATGCCGCACAGGAAGCGGTGAAGTAATTGGCGCCAAATCCCAGGTTGCGGCGGGCTATGCGTCCGCCGCTTCGGGATGTTTCTTGAACAGGGCGCGATCGGCGGGGCCAAAACCGCGGGTCCAGATCAGCCACGAATAAATGCCGAGAATCACAGGGACGCCGATCAGCAGCTCGGCCCATTCGGGCAGCTGCGTCGCGCCCCAACCCAGCACCGCCGCACCCGCGGTCGCCCAGACCAGCGCCCAGCGCAGGCTGTTCACCGGCGCCTGCAGCACATGCGCGAGCAGCCGAGCCTTGACCAGCGAGGCAAAGCCGAGCGCCAGCATCAGCGCGAGCGCGACGGCGGCGGCGTAGGTGATCGGCGGCATCTCCATCGAACGCGCGATCAGGATCATCGCGACGCTGAGCACCGCTTGCAGCGCGAGCGTTGCGATGCTGATCAAAAGGTTACGGTGGCGCGCGACATAGACCAGCGCCGCCTCGCTGACGACGGCGGTCGCGGCGACGACTTCGGCGGCGAGCAGGAAGGCGAGCGCCGCGGCACCGCTGACGAATTCGGGCCCGACCAGACCCATCACGGCCTCGCCGGGGATGCCGAGCGCCAGCGCGACCCCGGCCTGCGCGGCGATGATCCAGAAGCCGACTTGGCTGACTTGTGCCGCCACGGCGGCAAGCCGGTTTTCGGCCAGGTTGCGGGTAATGACCGGGCCGAGGATCGGCTCGAAACTGGTTTTCAGCTTTTGCGGCAGCGAGGCGACCTGCTGCGCCATGTAATAGATGCCGTAGATCGTCGGCGAGGTGAACTGGCCGAGGATGAACAGGTCGAGGCGGCGCGTTCCCCATTCGATCGCGTCGGCGGCGGCGAGCGGCGCGTTGCGCCGCGCAACTGCGATCAGATGCGCCGGATTCGGCTGCCAGCCGCGCGGCCCGCCATAATGGCGCAGCATCGGGATCAGCGCGGTCAGGAACGCGCCGACCATCGCCGCGGCGTAGGACAGCATCAGCCCATCGCGGACCGACACGAACCAGAATCCCGCCGCCGCGGCGCTGATCACCCATGGTTCGACGACCGCGCGCGCGCGTACCGTCGCGCCGATGTCGAACCGATAGGCGCACGCGGCGAGCGCGATGTCGGTACCTGCGATGGCAAAGACGAGCAGCGCCATCCATCGGTCGGCGCCGCCGACGTCACCCGCGGGATACATGATCTGCGGGAAGGCGAAGAGCAGCGCAGATCCCGCCGCGGACGCCAGGAACGCGACGAACATGCCGTCCCACACGACGGTGCGATGGTCGGCGCCAGGCGCGCTCAATTGTTCGGCAAGGCCGCGTTTCAGCCCCAGCGTCGCGAGCTGCGCCACCAGTTCGATGACGAGCACGGCAAAGGCAAAACGTCCGACCGCTTCGGGGCCGTACCAGCGACCGGCAACATAGAGGAAGGGCAGGCGCGCGACGAGGCGCAGGATGAAGCCGAAGAAGTTGGTCCGTCCGCCCTTGGCGAGTGCGGCGGTGTCGGCATCGGCCGAGGGCGCGCCCGCGGTGGATGGGGGCGCGGCTGCGCTGTCCGTCTGGCTCAAGCCCGCCGCCCCTTCTGCTGCTCCCCGGTGCGCAGTCTAGCGCGGCGCGGGGGCGCAGGCAAATCTGTGCAATCGCTCACCGGCCCTCGGTTCGCAGCGGGCGGCTGAGCAGGGCGTGAATGGCGTCCGCAACGCGTGTTTCGCCCGCGATCAGCCGCGCCACCGTGTTGCAGATCGGCATGTCGATGCCGTCGGCGTGTGCGGCGGCGGCAACGACCGGGGCGCTGAACGCACCTTCGGCGACGGTGCGGCGGTCGGCCATCAGCGTAGCGGCGTCTTCGCCGCGTCCGAGCCCCTGACCGAGCGCGAAGTTGCGCGAATTGGCCGAGGTGCAGGTGAGGACGAGATCACCGAGGCCCGCGAGTCCCGCGAGCGTTTCGGCCTGTGCGCCGCGCGCGAGGCCGAAGCGCGTCATTTCGGCAAAGCCGCGGCTGATCAGTGCGGCGCGGGCGTTGAGTCCGAGTCCGGCGCCATCGACGATGCCGCAGGCGATGGCGAGGATATTCTTGATCGCGCCGCCGATCTCGGCGCCGATGACGTCGGTCGACACATACGGTCGGAAATGCGGGCGCGCGATCGCCCGCGCGATGGCGGCGGCGAGGTCGGCATCGGCGGCGGCGAGGGTGATCGCGGTCGGCAGTCCGGCAGCGACTTCGTGCGCGAAGGTCGGTCCCGACAATACCGCGTGCGGCCGCCGCGGCGCCAGCTCGCGCGCCATGTCGATCGGGAAGGCAAAGCTGCCCGCCTCCATCCCCTTGCTGCAAAAGATCAGCGGCGCGTCGCCCGCCGGCAGATCGGCGAGCACGCCGCGCAGGAACGGCACCGGCACGACGACCAGCAGCGCGTCGAGATCGGCCATGTCGGCGAGCGCGCCGGTTGCAGTGAGCGAAGCCGACAGCGCCGCGCCGGGCAGGAAGACCGGATTGCGATGCTCGGCGTTGATTGCCGCGACGACATCCTCCTCGCGCGCCCACAGGCGAACGGGAGCGCCGTCGGCGGCGAGCAGCTGCGCGAGCGCGGTGCCCCATGCGCCGCCGCCGACGACGCCGAAGTTTCGATATGACGTCATGCTTTCACCCGTCATGCTTTGATTCCGGCGCCGCGCACGGTTTCGGCGGCGGGATCGAGCGGCCAGCGCGGCCGGGCCGCGACCGCCAGATCGTCGAACAGCCCCGCCGCGAAGCGCTCGGCCCCGGCCCAGGCGATCATTGCGCCATTATCGGTGCAGAGCCACAGCGGCGGCGCGACAAAGGGTCGATCGAAGCACGCGGCAAGATCGGTCAGCGCGGTGCGGATCGCGCCATTGGCGGCAACGCCGCCCGCGACGACGAAGGCGGTTGCGTCGGGGCAGGCGGCCAGCGCGATGCGGCTGCGATCGACGAGGCAGTCGACGACCGCCTGCTGGAACGAGGCGGCGAGGTCGGCGGTGCTGTGCGCTTCGCTCGCGGCGGCGCGCGCGACGGCGCTTTTCAACCCGGCAAAGGAGAAATGCGGCTCGGCGCTGCCCACGAGCGGGCGCGGCAGCGGCACCGCATGGGGATTGCCCTCGCGCGCGATGCGTTCGACCGCCGGGCCGCCGGGATAGCCGAGCCCGAGCAGCTTGGCGGTCTTGTCGAACGCTTCGCCTGCCGCATCGTCGATCGTGGTGGCGAGGCGGCGATACGCGCCGACGCCCTTGACCAGCAGCAACTGGCAATGGCCGCCCGACACGAGCAGCAGCAGATAGGGAAATTTGAGGCCGGGTTCGACGAGGCGCGGGCTCAGCGCATGCCCTTCGAGATGATTGACCGCGATCAGCGGCTTGTTCGCGGCGTGAGCAAGCGCCTTGCCGGTGACCAGGCCCACCATCACGCCGCCGATCAGCCCCGGACCCGCGGTCGCCGCCACCGCATCGACGTCGGCGAGCGATACCCCGGCATCGGCGAGTACGCCCTCGACGATCGGCGCCAGGCGGTCGACATGCGCGCGCGCGGCGATTTCGGGAACGACTCCGCCGAACGGGCGATGCTCGGCTTCTTGCCCGGCGACACGGTGCGCCAAGATGCGCCGATCGCTGTCGATAAGCGCCGCCGCGGTTTCGTCGCAGCTCGATTC
>VFQO010000542.1_pt1 | contig 39325 bp, 37 predicted proteins | sample 3512331 | NCBI WGS metagenome assembly VFQO01 (sample SAMN10412371, study PRJNA504923) | tailings metagenome | isolation source: Replicate 3 from Balatoc abandoned mine | place: Philippines: Itogon, Benguet | collected 2017-08-28 | reverse complement strand
TCTCGGGTTGATCGGACTCTAGAACTATCTGCTACGAATCCCCGGGGGCAGCGCACTTGGGCCCTTGGACGGCGCGATGCGGGTGGCTGAGCGCGTCGCCGCAGGCGACCTGACGCGCACGGCCGACAGTCGAACGAGCCGTGGAGATGAATTCAGCGCGCTCTTGGGACAACTGGAGCAGGCACGTGCGAGTTTGCATGGACTTGTGAGCGGTATCCGAGCGGGTACCGAATCGATGTCAACAAGCATCCATGAGGTGGCGGTCGGAGCTCAAGACTTATCGGTCCGCACCGAGAAGCAAGCAGCGGCACTTCAGCAGACGTCGGCCACCATGGCCGAGATATCGACAACGGTGAAGGAATGCGGAACAAGACTGCAACAAGCGGATCAATTGTCTAGAGAGGCGCGCATCGCGGCGCAGCGCAGCGAAGAGGCGGTCGGGGATGTGGCGCGCGGGATGGAGGGGATTCATGCCTCTTCGAAGAAGATCGGGGACATCACGGGCATCATCGATGGCATTGCGTTTCAGACCAACATCCTGTCCCTGAACGCTGCGGTGGAAGCGGCGCGCGCGGGCGAGCAAGGCCGCGGCTTCGCGGTGGTCGCGGCCGAGGTGCGATCCCTTGCGCAGCGAACGGCTGCGGCGGCCAAGGAGATTCAGGCTCTGATTCGCGATGCGTCGGCCAAAGTGATCGTCGGCGTCGGCCAAGCTGAGGCAGCGGGCCTCGCACTCACCGAGACGATGCACTCTGTCCAACGCGTCAGCACGCTTATCGCCGAAGTGAGTTCGACCTTCGGTGAGCAGGAAACTGGAGTCGTGCAGGTCGAGCAGGCGATTGCCGAACTCGATTCCGTGACGCAGCAGAATGCAGCGATGGTCGAGCAATCGGCCGCCACTGCAGCCTCAGTTTCGGACCAGTCCCGGTCCCTCGTCGAGTCCGTCGCGACCTTCAGACTCGGGAACGAACTACTGGAGACGCAGGCCACAGCGCAGTGATCGGCCCGCGGTCGGGCCTGATCCTTGCTTGGTCAGGGTTGCGCGGCGGCCGTACGCAGCACGCGGTCCAGCGCCCCCAGCACGGACGTCCGCGCCCTGTGCTGAGGATCGTGGCCGACCCCGGGAATTGCCGTCACCTCCAGAGGCATGCGACCGTGCTCCACCAACAGCCGCGCGCTGGCGCGCCAGCCGTAGTCGTCGTCCTGGCCGAACAGTGCAGCGACGGGGCAGCGGACTTCGGCCACCTGCGCCGCCATCGACCATTCGATCGCCGCCTCATCGGCCCAGGGTTCGTACCATGCCCAGAACATGGCATCGGTCCTGTCGCCATGATGTCGGGCCAGCTTCTCGCGCAGGCCGCCGTGCTCGAAGGCCCGCCGCGCCGATGCCATGGCCCGCACCATTGGCAGGTCCAGCGCCACGGTGGGCGAACAGGCGCATACGCCGCGCACCACGTCCGGGTGGGCGGCTGCCGCCAGGATGCCCATGGCGCCGCCGTCGCTGTGGCCGAAGATCACTGCCTGCCGAATGCCGAAATGGCGCAGCACCTCGGCGAACACCGGCCCCGACTCCTCGAACCGGTAGGAGCGCTCGCGTCGGCCGACGTAGGGATCCGATCCGCCATAACCCCAGCGGTCGTAAGACAACACGGCGAGACCGCTTTCTCGCGCGATGGACTCCGGCAGATCCTTCCAGGTGCTCGTGCAATCGAGTCCGCCGTGCATCATGACGATGACCGGTGCATCGCCGTCGAACCGTCCCCAGGAGTACGCCGCGAGCCCGTGGCCACCGGCGGTGAGATGATGCAGCTCCACGTGTTCTCCGAGAAGTTCGTCAGGCCGTCCTGCTGCCAGCCAGTGCAGCCGAGGCCTCGTTGCGGATGATCTTCATTTCGGCAATCGTCGAATCGATCGCATGACGTCGGCGCTGGAGCGCCCGCAGGAGCCCTTGCGGATCGGTCGCGTCATCGGCCGAAGGGCCCGACGTTGGCAGGCCGAAACACCTCAGACCGTTGCGGCACTCGTTCAGCGACAGTCCCATCGCCTTGAAGCGCAGCAGCAGTTCCAGCGAGCGCAGCTCCGTCGCGCCGTAGACCCGCGCGCCGTTGATGCGCCGCGGCAGCAACAGGCCCAGACACTCGTAGTGCCTGATGGCGCGCAACGTGATGCCGAGGCGCCGGCAGGTCTCGGCAATGCCGAGCGGCAGGGGCGCGCCCGTGTGCCCCCCCCAGTCCCGGCCGGCGGTGCCAGCCGCGGTGGCCGATTCCTGGGCCCGACGGCTCGGCATCTCGTTCAGTACGACTTGGGGAGCCCGAGCACGTGCTCGCCGATGTAGTTCATCAGCATCTCGTTGTTGATGGGCGCGATCTCCAGCAGGCGCGTCATCGGCCACAGCGTGACCACGTCGTAGTCGCGGTCGAAGCCATAGCCGCCATGCACCTGCAGCGTGGCGTCGATGGCCGCCACCGCGGCGCGGGACGCGAGCAGCTTGGCCATGTTGGCATGGGCGCCGGCGTCCTCGCCGTTGTCGAACCGGTCTGCGGCGTCGTAGGTCATCAGCCGCGCCGCTTCCAGTTCGGCCTTGGCCAAGGCCATGCGGTGTTGCAGCGCCTGATAGCTGCCGATCGGCTTGCCGAATGGCTTGCGTTCGTTGGCGTACGCCACGGCCTTCGACAACGCGTAGTCGCCCAGGCCGATGGCCGCACCGGCGGCCAGCAGTCTCTCGGAGTTCAGGCCCTCGAACATCAGCTTGGCGCCCTTGCCGGGTTCGCCGATCACCGCCTCGGCGGGCAGCTTGACATTGTCAAAGAACACCATGTATTGGCGCTCGGCGGTTTCGACCTGGATGTTGAGCTGCTGCAGCTTGATGCCCGGGGTCTTCATGTCGACCACGAACAGCGACATGCCGTCGGTGCGGTGCTTCACGTCGCCGGCCTTGGTGGTGCGCGCCACGACCTGCATGTAGTCGGCATCGCGCGCGCCGGAGATGAAGACCTTCTGCCCATTGAGCGTCCAGCCGCCGTCGGCGTCGGGGCTGGCCAGCGTCGTCATCGCAAAGCTGTTGGTGCCGGCATTCGGCTCGGTGATCGCGAAGCACATCTTCTTCTCGCCGGTGCAGGTGGGTGTGACGTACTTGGCGATCTGCTCCTTGGTGCCGTGGCGCACGATGGGCACCCGGGCCAGGCCCGTGACCACCAGGAACAGCGTCGGCACGCCGGCCAGCGCAAGCGCCTCATTGAGCGCCGTAATCTCGAGCACGCCGCCACCCGAGCCGCCGTGCTCCTCGGGAATGGACAGGCCGAGCAGGCCGAACTTGCCCAGTTCGCGCCACAGTTCGTCGGGGAATCTGTCTTCCTTGATGCACTGCAGGATGTAGCTGCGCGGGTACTGCTTGGTGACGCCGCGTGCGGCTTCCTGGATGTCGCGGATGCGCGACTGGATGATCGAGGAGGCCGTGGCGCGGCCGGTGGGCGGGGTCATTGCGGTCATGGGTTCACTCCGATGGTGTCGTGAAATGAAGGGTGGGCTCAGAGGGCGAGTTCGGCTGGAATCGTCACTGGGTGGTCGAGCAGCATCTGCGCATAGGCCTTGCCCTGGGGGTCCATGCGCACCGAGGCAATGCCGCCACCGCCCAGCGCTGCCTGCAGCGTGAAGTTCAGCGCATGCGTTCCCGGCAGGTCATAGCGGCGCACTTCGCCATGCACGAGGTGCGCAAACCAGCGCGCCACCGCCTGCTCGGTGATGGCGGCGCGGATGAAAGGCAGGTACTCGGGCTTGCGGGCGATGATGCCGATGTTCGCCGCGTCGCCCTTGTCGCCGCTTCGCCCCCAGGCCAACTGCACCAGTGGCACGCTGCGCGAACCGCGCGCGAAGGCATCGACGGCCGGCAGCGGCCCGTCGACCGCAGGCAACGCCGCGGCGTCGAGCCTCACGCCGGCCAGCGCCGGTGCGGCGACCTTCTGCGCGCCCATGTCGATGCTCACGCCGAGCTGCGACTTCGGCACCAGGCAGGAAAACAACCGGACCACCGGTTGCACCTTGGGCCGCCCGCCGGTGAAGCCGGTGATGGCCGGCGCCGACATCAGCGCCATCGGCGCCACCTCGCGCGAGAACAGCTCGAGTGCATCCTTCAGCGGGTGGCGCACGCCCACCTTGAGCATGACCTCGCGCGCGCTCACCCGGGCCTGCGGACCGTAGGTGTCCTCGGCGCCGATGGCCTCGACGCAGGCCTCCGTGAAGTCGGGCCAGCCTCGCTCGGCGAACTTTCGCCGCATGCGTGCCAGCATGGCCGCGCCGACTCGGTGCGCCTTGGCGCCGGCGTCGATGCCGCCGATCATGAACAGGCTCGTGGCGCGGAAGCCGTCGGCGTACGTGATGCTGACCTTGGCCTCGTCGGTGGGCGGGAGTCCGCGCGCACCACGCACTTCGACGCGGTCGGTGCCGGCCTGGGTCAGCGTCACGCGGGTGAAGTCGCACACCACGTCGGGCAGGATGTAGGCACGCGGATCGCCGATCTCGTAGAGCATCTGCTCGCCCACGGTCGAGGGGCACACCAGCCCGCCGGTGCCCGGTGGCTTGGTGATGACGAAGCTGCCGTCAGCGCGGCACTCGGCGATCGGAAAGCCCATGTCGTCCCAGCCGGGCACGCTCTGCCAGTCGGTGTAGTTGCCGCCGGTGGTTTGCGTGCCGCATTCGATCAGGTGCCCGGCCAGGCTGCCCTGCGCGAGCTTGTCGAGGTCGTCGGCCGTCCAGCCGAAGTGCGCGATCAGCGGCGCCAGCGTCACCGCGCTGTCCACGCAGCGGCCGGTGACGACGATGTCGGCGCCCGCGGAAAGCGCCGCCGCGATCGGGAACGCGCCGAGGTAGGCGTTGGCGCTCATCACCTTGGCCGGGAACGGCGCGCCGGAGAACATCTCCTTCGTGCCGGCCGCGCGCAGCGCCTCGACCTGCGTCATCAGGTCGTCGCCGAGCACCGCGGCGATCTTCAGCTCCACGCCCTCGGCCTGGGCTGCGGCGACCAGGGCTTCGCGGCAGGCCGAGGGGTCGACCCCGCCGGCGTTGGCGACGACGCGGATGCCGCGCGCCTTGAGCTGCTTCATCAGCGGCTTGATGGTGCTGACGAAATCGGGCGCGTAGCCCAGGCTCGGATCCTTGGCCTTGGCGCGGATCAGCAGCGACATCGTGATCTCGGCCAGGTAGTCGAAGACGAGCACGTCGATGTCGCCGTGCTCGACGAGCTGGGCGGCCGAGAACTCGCTGTCGCCCCAGAAACCGGAGGCGCAGCCGATGCGGAGGGTGTCTTTGCTCATGCGGATGAGTCCCCTTGCGAGGTGTGGGTTGGATGGTGGCGTTTCAGCCGGCCGTGCGGTCCCGGTGCGGCCAGAAGATGCGCCAGATGCCCTTGGCCGTGGCGCAGACGCGGCCCCTGTCGTCGAGCAGCTCGCCTTCCGCAAAGGCCACGCTGCGCCCCGAGCGCACGACCCTGCCGTGGGCCTCGAAGCGCGCGCCTGCCGCCGCATCGACGTAGGTGATGTCGAGGTTGATGGTCGACTGGCGCAGCCCGCCGGGGTCGACCTCGCGCATCTCGGGTCGCGCCAGGTTGGCCGAGGCGATGGCACAGCCGAGCGCGGCGTCGAACATGTAGGCGATGACGCCGCCGTTGATCACGCTGTCCGAGCCGCCGCCACCGCGCTGCGCGGCGGTGGGCGCGCGCAGGTGGACGACCGCGCGCCCGACCTCGCCGAGCTCGAGTTCCAGGCCCTGGGCGCTGAGGAAGGTGTTGCTGCCCCAGCGTTTCCAGAAGGCGTCGACGACTGCGGGGGGAAGCTTGGGTTGATCGTTCAAGGGTGGGTCTCCGGTCGGGGCGGTGGTCAGCGCGCGAGGCCCAGCGCCTCGATGCGCTCCAGGTGCGCCAGCAGCGAGCGCCGGGCCACGGGCCACAGTTGTTTCGGGGTGTCCGCGTAGGCGATCGGCACCCAGTCGTCGGCGTTGCCTTGGGGGCACTCGCGCATCGCCGCCAGCACCTTCGCCTCGCGCGCGAGGCGGTGCGACTTGAGCCACGCGATGGCCTGCGGTGCCGAGCCGATGACATGGCCGTGCGCCGGCAGGATGAAGCGGATGTCGTGGCTTTCGCACTCGCGCAGCAGCCGGTCGAGCGAGTCGATGTAGGCGGCCATGTTGCCGTCGGGCGGGTCGATCACCGTGGTGCTGCCGCTGAGCACGTGATCGCCGGAGAACAGCAGCCCGTCCTCCTCCAGCACCAGGCACAGGTGGTTGGCGGCGTGGCCCGGCGTGTGCACGGCGCGCAGCGTCAGCGGGTGCGCGGGGTCGTCGAGCACGATGCATTCGCCGTCGGCGAGCGTGCGGTCGGGGGTGAACTCCGAGTGCGCCCGCGCCGTCGGCGCCGACGGCAGGCCGAGGATCGGCGGACGCTGTCCGGTCGCGGCCTCGCAGGCCTGCGCCAGCGGCTGCGCAGCCGGCGAGTGGTCGGGATGCGAATGGGTGCAGATGATCGTCCGCACACGGCCGCCGGTGACTTCGAGCAGGCGCTTGACGTGGACTTCGTCCGGCGGACCGGGATCGATGACGATCCAGCCGGCGGCCGCGCTGCCCAGCAGGTAGGCGTTGGTGCCCGGGCCGGTCATCACGCCGGGGTTCGGTGCGGTGAACCGCCACAGGTGGCGCAACAGTTGCACCGGCCGCTCGCTCTGCCAGTCGAGCGCGTGCAGCATCTGCCCGTCGGGGCAGACGAGTTCGAGCTCGCCGAAAGGCAGGTCCGTTTCCATGAAGCGCTGCGGCTTGCCGCCGACGAGCGCGCCGCGCGGGCACGACTCCCAGTGCGGCCGGTTGCCGGCACATGCCGCGAGCGCCGCATCGACGCTGTCGAAGCCGGCCAGCCAGCGCAGCGTCCGCAGGGTAGGGAAGATCATCGGCAGCGTGCCGGCCTCGTGGCGCGCCAGCGCGTCGGCGGCGCGCAGCCACACCGGCTCGAACTGCTCGGCGTCGTCGGCCACCGGCGTCTGACCCTCGGGCATGCGGCCGATCAGGAACAGCGTGTCGAAGCGGCGCGGCTGCACGTCGCGGTCGGTGGTCCAGCGCACCGCGACGCGCAGCGCGCCGGCGGCCAGGCGCAGGCCGCGCGCGCGCAGTTGCGGATGCAGCGGCTCGTGGCGCTTGAGCCCGGCGAGCTCGCTTGCCGCCACCGGGCTGCCGGCGGCGTCGTGGGCATGCAGCACGCCAAGCTCCTCGAAGCTCTCGCGCAGTGCTGCGACCGCCGCGGCGAGGTGCGGCAGCGCTGCGGCCGCCTCGCCGACGAGGTCGGCCGCCGAGGCGTCCGCGTCGTCGATGCGGCCGCCGGGGAAGACGAACACGCCCGGCAGGAAGCTCGCGTTCGGCGAGCGCCGCGTCAAGAGCACCTCGGGGCCGGCCGGTGCATCGCGCAGCCATAGCAGCGTCGCGGCGGGCCGCGGCGCGACCGGCGTGCGCGGAGGATGAAGCTGGGTGACCGGGCGGACCATGTTCAGGCGCTGGCGCTGTTGGAGCGCAGCAGCTCGTCGAGCGTGCGCTCCAGGTGGCGCAGCGAGTTGCACTCGCGCGCGATGTGGCAATACGGCGCGTAGCGCTTCATCTCGGAATCGCCCAGGCCCCAGAACGAACGCGGCTCGGGATTCAGCCAGATCACCCGCCGCGCGCGCCCGTACAGTGTCTTCATGATCTCGCTGCGCGCGTGGCCGCGGTTGTTGCGCGCATCGCCGAGCACGAGCACCGTCGTGCGGTGGTCGATGCGGTGCATCAGCTGCTCGTCCAGATCGAGCAGCATCTGGCCGTAGTCGGTGCCCGAGCCGCCCACCGCGTTGAGCACCTTGTCCACCGCCTGCTCGACGGGCAGCGACTCGAACGTGGCGCTCACGTCGACCAGGTGGTTGGTGAATGCATACGACTGAACATCCGACAGCAGCTCGTCCAGGCTGTAGAGGAACAGCAGCAGGAAGCGCGCGTACTGGCGCACCGAGCCGCTGACGTCGCAGATCGCCACCACCTTGGGCCGCTCGACGCGCGTGCTGCGCCAGTGGGTCTCGAACAGCATGCCGCCGTAGGCCGCGTTGGCGCGCTGGGTGCGCCGGAAGTCGAGCTGGCCGCGCTGCTCGCGGCGCTTGCGGCGGGCGTGGCGCTCGGCCAGCCGGCGCGCGATCTTGCGCACGATCTCGTGCATGCGCGCGAAGTCGCGACGGTCGATGGCCGACAGCTTCTGCGACTGCAGGAATTCGTCATGCAGCTCGCGCGTGGGCGCTGTGCCGTACAGCGCGAGCTTGCGCTCGACGAAGTTGCGCACCTCGTTGAACAGCCGCTTGCGCGCCAGTTCCAGGTCGGCATGGCGCTGCGGCGCCAGCGTCTGGCGGCGCGCCTCGGCGATCTCGCGGTCCAGTAGTTCCAGGCCCATCGCCTGCTGGATCTTCTGCGTGTAGTGGCCCTTCTGGGTGAAGAACCAGATGTCGGTGAGGCCCACCTCGCGCGCCGCCTGCTGCATACGGCGCGCCAATGCTGCCGAGTCGCCCGAGAGCAGCAGCTGCGACAGCGCCTGCCCGGCGCTGCCTTGGCAGCCGCCAGGGCCGCCGCTGCCCTGGCCGTTGCCCTCCTGCGGCGGGCTCTGCGGCTGCGCCGCCGGGTCGAGCACAGCGCCGCCCGTCGTCGCAGCTGCGCCGGTGCCGAACGAGTCGAAGCGGAAGAAGCGGTCGAAGGCTTCGTCGAAGATCGCCCGGTCGGGCAGGGTCTTCGCCAGCGTCGTGCCGAGCGCCGACTTCAGCAGCTCGCGTTCGCCCCAGCCGACCAGCGCCGTGGCGCGCGCCGCGTCGATCTGCGCGTTCAGGCTCACGTCCAGGTCGCTGCCGCGCAGCGCCTTGAAGAAATCTTCAAGCGTGGATTGCATGCGGAAGCTCCGCGTTCTTGCGCGCCTTGTCCATCAGCGCCGGCAGCTGTTCGGCGGCACTGGCGATGTCCTGCTCGAACTTGAGGAACACGTTGAGCGTGTCGCGCACCAGGTCGAGGTTGAGATGCTCGGAGTTCAGCAGCAGCAGCGTCTTCGCCCAGTCGATCGTCTCGCTGACCGAGGGCTGCTTCTTCAGGTCGATCTCGCGCACCGCCTGCACGAAGGCAACCAGTTCGCGGTTGAGCTTCTCCGAGAGGCCCGGCACGCGCCGCTCGAGGATGCGGCGCTCGATCGCGGCCTCCGGGAAGGGGATGTGCAGGTGCAGGCAGCGGCGCTTGAGCGCATCACTCATCTCGCGCGTGTTATTGCTGGTGAGGAAGACCAGTGGCTTGACCTTCGCGGCGATCGTGCCCAGTTCGGGCACGGAGACCTGGAAGTCCGAGAGCACCTCGAGCAGGAAGGCCTCGAACTCCGGATCGGACTTGTCAACCTCGTCGATCAGCAGCACGCAGCCACGTTCCTGATGCAGCGCTTGGTACAGCGGCCGCGGCTCGAGGAAGTGCTCGGAGAAGAACAGATCGTCGTGCGCATGCAGCTTCTCGATCGAGGCCGCCAAGCCGACGGCACCCTGCATCAGCTCGGCCAGCTTGTCCTTCAGCAACTGCGTGTAGAGCAGCTGCTTGCCGTACTTCCACTCGTACAGCGCCTTCGATTCGTCTAGGCCCTCGTAGCACTGCAGGCGGATCAGCGGCACGTCGAGGATCGACGCCATGCTCTTGGCCAGTTCGGTCTTGCCCACGCCGGCCGGGCCTTCGACGAGCACGGGCTTTTCAAGGTTGAAGGCCAGAAAGACCGCGGTGGCGAGCTGCCGGTTGGCGATGTAGTCGACGTCCGAGAGGCGGGACGTCACCACCTCCACGCTCTCGAAGTGGGTGTCATGCAGGGACTTCATCGGATTCCTTGGTGTTGAGCAGGCGTTGTCCGGCCTCGAGCTGGCGCAGTTCACCGACACTGCGGGCGATGCCCAGAATGCAGCGCAGGTCGCGGCTAAGCGACGCGATGCCGTCGCCCAGGTCGTCCAGAGTCGCCGCGAGGGCTTCGAACTCCGCCTGCCAGCGTTCGAACATCCTGCGACTGCCGGCATTGAATTCCGCCAGGCCGGCGCTGGGGCCCTCGACCTCGAGGCGCCGGGCCGCATGATCGGCCACTGCCTCCAGGGCGTGCAGCTCGAGCCGCAGTGCGCCCAGCCTGCGCACGAGCGACGGCGCCGGCTGCGTGGTGCGCAGCCAGCGCGCCAGCTCGTCGAGCTCGGCGTGCATGGCCCCGACCATCGCGCTGGCGAGCAGGGCATCCTCGGTCACGCGCACCGGCCTGGCGATGCGGTCGAAGGCTGTCCCGCCCTGTCCCAGCCGGCAGCTGGCCGGCACCGCGCAAGCCTCGAACTGCAATCCCGCGTGCTGCAGCGGCGCCAGTACGGCCGAGGAGGCCTGACCGATCTCAGCCGGGGCGGGCATCGCCGGCCGCAGCGTCAATCCCGCGGTGCCGGCCTCGACCAGGAAGGCGTCGAAGGCCTTGCGGTGGCCATCGTCGGCGGTGACGGCCAGCACGACAAAGGCGTCGGCCACGGGACCGTTGCTGACGTGCGACTTGGCACCGTCGATGAGCCAGCGCTCGCCCTGTCCGTCGACTTCGCGGCGCGCGGCGCAGCGCAGGCGCTTGGGGTGCGCGCCGGCTTCCGGTTCGGAGACTGCCAAGCCCACGATCGCCTGGCCGGCGGCCATTCGCCGGAGCAGGGCACGCGCGCGCTCGGTGTCGGCGGCGCCGACGATGCAGCGCCCCACCATCTCGTTGAGCAGCCAGCCGAGCGTGAGTCCGAGGCTGGCTGTTTCTCTCGCCATGCAGCCGGCGATCCGGGCGATGGCGGGCCAGTCGGCGCGCGGGCCGCGTCCGTCGAGGTCGAAGGACAAGCCCAGCAGTCCCTGTTCGCCCAAGTGCCGCCACCAGTCTCGCGGAAATCCTGCCTCGCGCGCAACGGCCGGTGCACCGCGCAGCGCCAAGTTCAGCGCCCGCGCGAGGCCTTCAGCGGGCGGGTGGGCGGCGGGCACCACCGTCTTCACGCGTGAAACCCCAGTTGCCGCGCCGCCAGGTCGCGCATCACCTCTTCGGCGCCGCCACCGATGGCGTTGACCTTGACTTCACGGTAGATGCGCTCGACGGTCACGCCGCGGATGAAGCCGGCGCCGCCATGCATCTGCACCGCCTCGCTGGCGCAGTGGGCCATGGTCTGCGTCGCCTGGTTCTTCAGCAGACAGATCTCGCCCACCGGCGCGTCGCCGTGCTCGACGCGCCAGGCCAGCGTTTCGAGCATCGCCTGCGTGGCCTCGATGCGCATCGCCATATCGGCCAGCTTGTGGCGCGTGACCTGCTGGTCTATGAGCTTGCCGCCGAACATCTCGCGCTGCTTGGCCCATGCCAGTGCCTCGTCAAGGCACACCTGTGCGAACCCGTTCGCCCCCGCGGCGAGGAAGATGCGTTCGCGGTTGAAGTTCTGCATGATGGCCTTGAAACCCTGGTTTTCGGTGCCGACCAGGTTCTCCACCGGAACGCGGACGTCGTCGAAATGCAGCGTCGCGGTGTCGGAGCACAGCCAGCCCATCTTCGACAGCGGGGTCTGGGTGAAACCCGGCATGCCCTTCTCGATCAGCAGCAGAGACACCCCTGCGGGGCCCGGCCCACCGGTACGCACCGCCACCGTGTAGAAGTCGGCCCGGATGCCCGAGGTGATGAAGGTCTTGGAGCCGTTCACGATGTAGTGGTCGCCGTCGCGCCTGGCGGTGGTGCGCAGGTTGGCGACGTCCGAGCCGCCCGAGGGCTCGGTGATGCCCAGCGCGCTGATCTTCTCGCCGCGCATCACCGGCTGCAGCACCTTGCGCTTGAGCGCCTCGCTGCCGACGTTGACGATCGGTGGGCAGCCGATGGTGTGCGACAGCAGGCTGGCCAACACCCCCCCGGCGCCGCAGCGCGTGAGCTCCTGCGAGGCGACGATGGTCATGAACAGATCACCGTCGTTGCCGCCGTACTCCTGCGGGAATCCCAGGCCCAGCAACCCCAGATCGGCCGCCTGCCGGTACAGTTCCCGCGGGAAGCTGCCCTGGGTCTCCCAGTCCTCGACATGGGGCGTGATCTCGCGCGCGACGAAGCGCCGCACGGCCTGACGGAAGGCTTCGTGCTCGGCGGTGTAGAAGGGGCTGGATCGGCTCATGATTGGCTCTTGGTTGCGGATCGTCGAAAGGTGGTCAGTCGGTGGACTCGGCCAGCTTGACAACCAGGGCGCGGGTCGCCAGCTGTTCGCCCACCGCGGCGCCGACCCTTTCGACCACGCCGTCGCGGCGGGCCAGCAACTGGTGTTCCATCTTCATCGCCTCGAGGACGGCGACGCGCTGGCCCTTGACGACCTGGTCGCCCGGCGACACCAGCAGGGCGAGCAGGCGGCCGTTCATCGGTGCCAGCACGTTCGATTCGCCGGCGTCGTCGGCCCGCTTGGGCGGGGCGTAGGTGAGGTCGTCGAAGCTGTGCGCATGGCCGGCCAGCGCCAGGTGCAGCCTGCCGCCGGCGAACACGGCCGCGGCCTTCGTGTGCAGCCCGTCGATGGCCAGCAGGTGGGCTTCGGCGTCCCGCCCAAGCAGCGCGATCTCGTGCACGGCGTCACAGGGGCACTCGACGCTGAATCGCCCGGCCCCCAGCATGCGGACATGCGTGGCCGCCCGATCATCGCCGACGCCCAGGATCAGGGGCCAGCGTGCCGGGCCGTTGGAGCGGAAGCCGGACTGCGCGCCGCGGTACGCGCTGGCATCGAACCACAGCGCCGCGGCGACGGCCAGCGTTCGCGAGTCCGCTTTGGCAGCACGCAGCCGCTCGGGCCCGAAGTTCCTGCTGATGAAGGCGGTGGTCGCCTGACCGCCTGCGAACTCGGGGTGCGCGGCGGCGTCGGCCAGGAAGCCCAGGTTGGTGGGCAGGCCCAGCACACAGGTGCTGCGCAGCGCGCCCACCAGGCGCCGCCGCGCCTCGTCGCGGGTGGCGCCGTGGGCGATGATCTTGGCGATCATCGGGTCGTAGAAGGGGCTGATCGCCTGACCCTGCGCGAGGCCATGGTCCACGCGCACGCCGGTGCCCGAGGGCGGCTGCCACAAGGCCACCTCGCCGCTTTGCGGCAAAAAGTCGCTGGCCGGGTCCTCGGCGTACAGCCGGACTTCGATTGCGTGGCCGGTCAGGCGCACCTCGTCCTGCGCCAGCGGCAGCGGCTCGCCGCGTGCCACGGCGAGCTGCCAGGCCACCAGGTCCAGGCCCGTGATGCACTCGGTCACCGGGTGCTCCACCTGCAGCCGGGTGTTCATCTCGAGGAAGTAGAAGCGGCCTTCGCGGTCGAGCAGGAACTCCACCGTGCCGGCACCGACGTAGCCCACCGCGCGCGCCGCCGCCACCGCCGCTGTGCCCATGCGTTCGCGCAGCGCCGCGTCGACCGCCGGCGAGGGCGCTTCCTCGAACACCTTCTGGTGCCGACGCTGGACCGAGCAGTCGCGTTCGCCCAGGTGAATGATGTGGCCGTGCCGGTCGCCGAAGACCTGCACCTCGACATGGCGCGGCTCGATCACCGCGCGCTCGAGGATCAGTTCGTCGGAGCCGAAGGCGTTGGCCGCTTCCGAGCGCGCGCGCGCCAGCGCCTCGGGCAGTTCGGCGAGGTCGTGCACCAGCCGCATGCCGCGCCCGCCGCCGCCGGCCGCGGCTTTGACCATGATCGGCACGCCGATCTCGCGCGCCTGCGCGAGCAGGGTGCGGTCAGACTGGTCGGCGCCCTGGTAGCCGGGCACGCAGGGCACGCCGGCCTGGATCATCAGCCGCTTGGCCGCCGCCTTGTTGCCCATCTGCTCGATCGACTGCGGATCGGGGCCGATGAAGATCAGGCCGGCGGCCTGGACCGCACGCGCGAATTCGGCGTTCTCCGACAGGAAGCCGTAGCCGGGGTGGATGGCGTCGGCACCGCTCTCGGCCGCGGCGCGCAACAACGCATCGATGTTGAGATAACTCTCGCGCACTGGCGCCGGGCCGATGCACAGCGCCTCGTCGGCCTGCTGCACGTGCAGCGCGCCGGCGTCGGCCTCGCTGTAGACGGCCACCGTGCGGTAACCCTGGGCGCGTGCGGTGCGGATCACGCGGCAGGCGATCTCGCCGCGATTGGCGATGAGGATCTTCTGGAAGGAGGTATGCATCGCTTGCGTCCTCACATCCGTGCCACGCCGAAGCTGTTGGGGCGCACGCTGCGCCCCCGGCCTTCACGGCACACGGCCAGCGCCAGCGCCAGCACGGCGCGCGTATCGCGCGGATCGATGATGCCGTCGTCCCACAACCTCGCCGTCGCGAACAGCGAGTGCGACTCCATGTCGAAGCGCTTCAGGATCTCGGCGCGCATCGACTCGAGCATGGCCTCGGGCGGCGCCTTGCCGGCACGCGCCATCTTCTCCTCGGTGACGATGCGCATCACCATCGCCGCCTGTTCGCCGCCCATCACGGCGACGCGCGCGTTCGGCCAGGCGAAGACAAACTGCGGGTCGTAGGCGCGACCGCACATGCCGTAGTTGCCGGCACCGAAGGAGGCGCCGATCATCAGCGTGATGCGCGGCACCTTGCAGTTGGTGACGGCCTGGATCATCTTCGAGCCATGTTTGATCATGCCGACCTGCTCGACCTCCTTGCCGACCATGAAGCCGGTGGTGTTCTGCAGGTAGACCAGAGGCGTGCCCGACTGCTCGCACAGCTGCATGAACTGCGTGGCCTTGTTCGCGCCTTGCGGGTCAATCGGCCCGTTGTTGCCGATGAAGCCGCAGGGCTGGCCTTCGATGGCGCCGTGGCCGCACACGGTGGCGGCGCCGAACTCGGGCTTGAAGTCGAGGAAGTCCGAGTCGTCGATCAGCCGCGCCAGCAGCTCGCGCACGTCGTAGGGCTGCCGGTAGTCCGGCGGCACAAGGCCCACGAGGTCTTCGGCCGGAAAGCGCGGCGGCTTCCAGGCGCGCCCGGTGCCCTGGCCGGGCTTGTCGTTCCAAGGCATGCGCGCGAGCAGGTCGCGCGCGATGCGGATGCCGTCGGCATCGTCCTCGGCCAGGTACTCGGCCACGCCGGAGACGCGGGTGTGCATCTCGGCGCCGCCGAGCTCCTCGTCGCCGGCGATCTCTCCGGTGGCGGCCTTCAGCAGCGGCGGGCCGGCGAGGAAGGCCTTGGCGCGGCCACGCACCATGATCACGTAGTCGGACATGCCCGGCAGGTAGGCGCCCCCGGCGGTGGAGTGGCCGTGCATCACCGTGACCTGCGGAATGCCCGCCGCCGACAGGCGTGCCTGGTTGGCGAAGCCGCGGCCGCCTTCGATGAAGACCTCGCCCACGTGCATCAGGTTGGCGCCGCCGGACTCGACCAACCGCACCACCGGCAGCCGGTTCTCCAGCGCGATGGCCTCGGCGCGCAGGCTCTTGCGCATGCCCATCGGGGTGATCGTGCCGCCCTTGATCGCGCTGTCCGAGGCGATGACCATGCAGCGGACGCCGGAGACGATGCCGATGCCTGTGATCAGCGCGCCGCCGAGCACGTTCTTCTCGCCGTCATCGTCGTGCATGCGCAGGCCGGCCAGCGTGGACAGTTCCAGCCAGGGCGAGCCGCGGTCCAGCAGCAGCGACACGCGCTCGCGCGGCAGCAGCTGCCGGCGCTCGCGGAATCGCGACTCCAGCGCGTTCGAGGTGTCGCGCACGCGGCCTTCCAGGCCGCGGAAGTTGTCGATCAACGCCAGCATCTGCTGGCGCTGGGCCTGAAAGGCTTCGGACTGCCGGTCGATGCCGGACTCGATGGAGGGCATGAGGTCTACTCTTCTTGGGGCCTGTGGCTGTGCAGCGTGCTAGCGGGCGAAGAAGGCCTTACCTTCGGCGGCCATCGCGCGCAGGCTCTTCGGGGGTTCGAAACGCGGCCCGTGGCGGCGTGCCAGGTCGTCGCAGTCGGCCACGAAGGCGGCGACCCCGCGGCTGTGGATCTGCCCGATCGGTCCACCCAGGTAGGCGGGGAAACCCCAGCCGAGAATGGCGCCGACGTCGGCATCGATCGGTGCGCGCAGCACACCCTCCTCGAGGCAGCGCACGGTTTCGATGGACTGGATGGCCATCAGCCGCTGGATGACCTCGGCCACGCCCGGCTGCACCGGCGCCGGCTTCCACAGGTCGGCCAGGCCGGCCCAGAGATGCTTGGCGGCCCCCTGCGGATACTCGTAGAAGCCCTTGCCGGCCTTCTTGCCCAGTCGGCCGAGGGCACCGTCGACCATGCGGTCGCAGACCTCATCGATGGCACTGCGCTGGTAGGCCGCGCCCAGGTCGGCGGCGGTCTGCCGGCGGATGCGGGCCATCAGTTCGAGCGAGACCTCGTCGGCCAGGGCCAGCGGCCCCACCGGCATGCCCGCCATGCGGCCGGCATTTTCGATCAAGGCCGGCGCGACGCCTTCCGACAGCAGCGTGAGGCCCTCGCCGACGTAGGTGGAGAACACGCGGCTGGTGTAGAAGCCGCGGCTGTCGTTGACGACGATCGGCGTCTTGCGCAGCGCCTTCACGAAGTCGAGCGCGCGGGCCAGGCACTGTTCGCTCGTCGCCTTGCCGACGATCACTTCCACCAGCGGCATCTTCTCGGCCGGCGAGAAGAAGTGCAGCCCGATGAAGTTAGCCGGCCGCACCGAGGCCTGCGCCAAGCCGGTGATCGGCAGTGTCGACGTGTTGCTGGCGAAGATGGTGTCGGGCGCAAGCTGCGCCTCGGCCTTGCGGGTCACGTCGGCCTTCAGGGCGCGGTCCTCGAAGACGGCTTCGACGACGATGTCGCAACCGTCCAGGGCGGCGAAGTCCGCCGTGGGCCGAACGCGGGCCGCCAACGTGGTGCACTTCTCGGCGCTCAGGCGGCCCTGCTCGACCTGTTTGGCCCAGCGCGCTTCGCCATAGGCCTTGCCCCGCGCCGCGAGTTCTGCCGTGGTGTCGAGCAACACCACGTCCAGCCCGGCCTCGGCCGCCGCGCAGGCGATGCCGGCGCCCATCATGCCGGCACCGAGAATGCCGACGCGGCGATAGCTGGCCGGCGGCACGCCCTTGGGGCGCGCGGCGAGCTTGCCGGCTTCGCCGATGCCGAAGAACAGGGTGCGGATCATGTTCTTCGACACCGGCCCGACGGTGAGCTTGACGAACTCCCGCGCCTCCACCTTCAAGGCGGTGTCGATGTCGACCTGGCAGCCGTTGTAGACGCAACTCATGATCGCTTCGGGCGCCGGGTAGTTGCCGAAGGTCTTGGCGCGCAGCAGTGCGTTGCCTGCGGTGAAGGTTTCGTAGCCAGCGGGGCTCTGCACCGGGCCGCCGGGTAGTTTGAAGCCTTTGCGGTCCCAGAGCTGGATCGCGTCCTCGGGCCGTGCCGCCAGCAGCCAGGCGCGTGCGCGCTCCAGCAGTTCGGCCGGTGCCACGAGTTCGTCCACCATGCCCGCCTTCAGTGCCTGCGCCGGCGAGACCTTCTTGCCCTCGAGCAGAAAGGGCAGTGCCGGGCGAATGCCGATCAGCCGCGGCAGGCGCTGGGTGCCGCCGCCGCCGGGCAGCAGGCCCAGGCCCACCTCGGGCAGGCCGATCTGCGCCTTCGGGTTGTCGGCGGCGATGCGGCGATGGCAGCTGAGCGCCACCTCGTAGCCGCCGCCGAGTGCGCTGCCGTTCAGGGCCGCGACGAAGGGCTTGCCGCTCTTCTCGATGCCGCGCATCAGGGCGTGCAGCTCTTCGGTGAAGCGCGTCATGGCCTGCGCGTCGTCGAAGGCCAGCAGCATGTTCAGATCGCCGCCGGCGATGAATTCCGGCTTGCCCGAGGTGACGATCACGCCCTTGACGGCGGGGTCGGCGATGGCGCGCTGCACCGCATCCGCATAGGCGGCCATGGAGGCGGCGTTGAGGACGTTCATCGGCGCGTCGCTCATCTGCCAGGTCAGGGTGGCGATGCCGTCGGCGCCCGCTTGGTAGTCGATGCTCATGGTGAGGATTCCTGATCGGCGCGGTTCACACGCGCTCGATGATGGTGGCAGTGCCCATGCCCGCGCCCACGCACAGCGTGGCCAGACCGGTGGAGAGGTTGCGGCGCTCGAGTTCGTCGAGCAGGGTGCCGAGGATCATGGCGCCGGTGGCGCCCAGCGGATGTCCCATCGCGATGGCGCCGCCGTTGACGTTCATGCGCTCGTGCGGCACGTCCATCACCTCCATGAAGCGCAGTACCACCGAGGCGAAGGCCTCGTTGAGTTCGAATAGATCGATGTCGGAACAGGACATGCCGGCCAGCTTGAGCGCCTTCTCCGCCGAGAACGACGGTCCGGTGAGCATGATGGTCGGCTCGCTGCCGACGGAGGCGAACGACCGGATGCGCGCGCGCGGTTTCAGGCCCAGGCGCTGGCCGGCCTCGGCGCTGCCGATCAGCACCGCGGCCGCACCGTCGACGATGCCCGAGGAGTTGCCGGCGTGGTGGACGTGTTCGATGCGCTCGAGCTGCGGGTAGCGCTGCAGCGCCACCGCGTCGAAACCGGCGCGCTCGCCCTGGAGCTTGAACGCGGGCTCGAGCTTGGCTAGCGATTCGATCGTGGTTTCGGGGCGCATGTGCTCGTCGCGGTCGAGCACGACCAAGCCATTGACGTCGCGCACCGGCATGATCGACTTCGCGAAGCGGCCTTCTTGCCATGCGACCGCGGCGCGCCGCTGGCTTTCCAGGGCATAGGCATCGACATCGGCCCGCGAGTACCCGTACAGCGTGGCGATCAGGTCGGCCGAGATGCCCTGCGGCACGAAATAGGTGGGCAGGGCCACGGCCGGGTCGGCCGGCCAAGCGCCGCCGCCGGTGCCCATGGGCACGCGGCTCATGCTCTCGACCCCGCCGCCGACGGCCAGCGGCGACTGGCCTGACATCACCTTGGCCGTGGCCATGTTGCAGGCCTCGAGGCCCGAAGCGCAGTAGCGGTTGATCTGCACGCCTGGCGCGAACTGGTCGTAGCCAGCCACCAGCGCCGCCACGCGGGCGATGTTGGCGCCTTGCTCGCCCACCGGCTCGACGCAGCCGAGGATCACGTCGTCGACCTGTGCAGTGTCGAGCCGGTTGCGGTCGCGCAGCGCCTGCAGCGCGGTGACGGCCAGATGGATCGGCGTGGTGCCGTGCAGTGCGCCCGAGGCGCGACCCTTGCCGCGGGGCGTACGCACGGCATCGTAGATGAAAGCGTCGGTCATGGGCTGATCGAAAAGGGGTGAACAGTGGATGGCGGTTCGGAGGCGGTTCGTCCTCGTTGCGCGTCAGAGCGTGCGGCTGACGATCTCCTTCATGATCTCGTTCGTGCCGCCGTAGATGCGGGAGACGCGCGCGTCGGCATAGGCGCGCGCGATCGGGTACTCCCACATGTAGCCGAAGCCGCCGAACATCTGCAGGCAGTCGTCAAGCAGCCGGCAGTGCAGGTCGGTGGTCCAGTACTTGGCCATGGCCGCGGTCGCGGCGTCGAGTTGTCCGCGCAGCAGTTCGTCCATCAGCCGGTCGACGAAGACGCGCATCACCTGGGTCTGCGTCTTCCACTCGGCCAACCGGAAGCGGTTGTGCTGGAAGTCGATGACGCGCTGGCCGAAGGCCTTGCGTTCCTTGGTGTAGTCCAGCGTCCACTGCAGCGCGGCCTCGGCTCCGGCGGCCGCACCGATGGCGATCTGCATGCGCTCCCAGGCCAGTTCCTGCATCAGCAAGATGAAGCCCTTGCCTTCGCCGCCGAGGATGTTGGAGGCGGGCACGCGCACGCCGTCGAAGAACAGCTCCGACGTGTCCTGCGCCTTCATACCGATCTTCTCGAGGTTGCGGCCGCGCTTGAAGCCGGCGCGGTCGGTCTCCACCAGCACCAGCGAGGTGCCCTTGGCGCCAGCGGACGGATCGGTCTTGGCGACCACGATCACCAGGTCGGCATTCTGGCCGTTGGTGATGAAGGTCTTCTGGCCGTTGATCACCAGTTCCTCACCGTCGCGCAAGGCGGTGGCGCGCACGGCCTGCAGGTCGCTGCCGGCGCCGGGCTCCGTCATCGCGATGGCGCCGATGACCTCGCCGCGCGCCATCGGCGGCAGCCAGCGGCGCTTCTGCTCTTCGCTGCCGTAGGCCAGGATGTAGGGCGCCACGATGTCGGAGTGCAGCCCGAAGCCGATGCCGCTGACGCCGGCACGCGCCACCTCCTCGATGAGCACCGCGCTGTGCAGCCGGCTGCCACCGCCGCCGCCGTACGCCTCGGGAATGGCCGGGCAGAGGAGCCCGGCCTCGCCGGCAGCGCGCCAGACGGAGCGCGGCACGATGCCTTCGGCCTCCCAACGCGCGTGGTGGGGAACGACCTCGCGCTCGATGAAGCGCCGGACCTGCTCGCGGAAGAGGTCGTGCTCGGCGGTGAACAAGGGACGTTGAAGCATGGATCTTGAATGGCTCGATGGGTTCGAATATTCGACCTAACGCTTGTTAGCTGTTATAGTGTAAGCCATGATGCAACAGGTAGATAGCCATCGACGGCAGGAAATCTTGAGGGCTGCTGCCGGGCTGTTCAGGCGGCAGGGATTCGAGCGCACCTCGGTGCGCCAGATTGCGGCCGAACTGGGCATCAAGTCGGGCTCGCTCTTCTATCACTTCGCGACCAAGGAAGAACTCCTCGTGGCGGTGATGGAGGAGGGCATCCGCGACGTGCATGCGTCGGTGCAGGAGGGCTTGGCCAGCGAGCGCAGGTTGCCGGAGCAACTGGCGGCCATGGTGCGCCGCCATCTGACCGCGCTGCTCGGGGCCAACCTGGACGCGCTGATGGTGTTGGTGTACGAATGGCGGAGCCTCTCCGAGCCGGCGGTGCGGCGTGTGATGGCCTGGCGGAATCGCTACGAGGATCTCTGGGACCAGGCCATCGGTGCCGCCGCTGCGAATGGTTGGGTCGACTCCGATGTGGTCCTCGTGCGGCAGACTGTGCTCGGGGCCCTGAACTGGGCCGGGCAGTGGTATCGGGCGAGCAGCCGGCTGAGTGTCGACGCGTTGTCGACGCGCATGCTCGCCATCCTGATGCCCGAAGTGCACGCGCAATTGGGCTGCGGATCAAGACTGGGTGTCGCCCACTGCGCGTGCGCCGCCGGTCATTCCGACGTTGTCGCCGATCCTTCGGCGCGGGCGGCAAGTTCCATCACACCACAGCTTCCATCTGCGGAGGAGTTTCGATGACCGCAGTCTCAACGATGATGCGTGCGCCCCTCTCGCTGAACCACTTCTTGGATCGTGCGGGGCGGTATCACGCGGACGTAGAGATCGTCAGCCGCCTGCCCGACAAGTCGCTGCACCGCCACCAGTTCCGCGACCTCCACCGGCGCGCGCTTGCGTTGGCCGAGGTCTTGGTCGAGGCGGGCGTTCAGCCTGGCGATCGCGTTGCCACCCTGAGCTGGAACCACTACGCGCACCTCGAGTGCTACTTCGGGATTCCGGCTGCCGGCGCGGTGATGCACAACCTCAACCTGCGACTGTTTCCGCATGACCTGGCGTTTATCGTCAACCATGCCAAGGACCGCATCCTGATCGTCGACGATGTGCTGCTGCCCTTGTTTGCGCAGTTCTCGAAGGACGTGAAGTTCGAGCGCATCATTGTCGTGCCCTTGACCGGCAAGCCGGTTCCGGCCGGGTACGACGACTACGAAGAGCTGTTACGCAAGGCCAGCGGCAGGTTCGAGCCGGTGGTGGTGGATGAGCACGCGCCCTGCGGCATGTGCTACACGTCGGGGACCACGGGGCATCCGAAGGGCGTGGTGTATTCACACCGCTCGACGGTTCTTCACACACTGGTGGCAGCCCTGCCGGGTGCGCTCAGGGTGTCCGATGCCGACACCGTGTTGCCGGTGGTGCCGATGTTCCACGCCAACGCCTGGGGGCTGCCGTACCTTGCGGTGTTTGTGGGTGCCAAGCTGGTGATGCCGGGACCTCACCTAGATGCCGAGTCGCTGCTCGACCTGTTCGAGCGCGAGGCCGTGACTGTCACGGGCGGTGTGCCCACGATCTGGTTGTCGATCCTGCAGACGCTTCGCAGTCAGCCTGAGAGGTACCGCCTGAAGCCAGGGATGCGCATGCTGGTCGGCGGCTCGGCGGCACCGGAGTCGCTTTTCCGCGGCTTCGACGAGTTCGACCTCGAGGTGGGTACGGCCTGGGGCATGACCGAGACGTCGCCGCTGGGTACGGTGTCGGCGCTGACGGCGGCGATGAAATCGCTGTCCCAAGAGCAGCAGTATGTGTTGCGCGTCAAGCAAGGGCGTGCAGCGCCTCTGGTCGAGATTCGGCTGGTCGGCGAGCAGGGGGAGGTTCCCTGGGACGGCCAGTCGGTCGGCGAGATCCAGGTGCGTGGCCCATGGATCACGGGCAGCTACCACGAGATGCCGGTCAGCGAGAGCAGCTTCACCTCGGACGGTTGGCTGCGAACCGGCGACGTCGGTTGCATCGACGAGCACGGGTTCCTGCGCCTGACCGACCGTACGAAGGACCTGATCAAGAGCGGCGGTGAGTGGATCAGTTCGGTCGATCTGGAAAACGCGATCATGGGACACCCGGCGGTGCTGGAGGCTGCCGTGATTGCCGTGCCGCACCCACGTTGGGCCGAGCGGCCACTGGCAGCCATCGTGCTGCGGCCCGGCATGTCGGCCACCGCCGAGGAGATTCAGCAGTTTCTTTCGCGCACGTTCGCGAAGTGGCAGGTGCCGGACGCCTACGACTTCGTTGCGGAGATTCCTCGAACGTCCACCGGCAAGTTCCTGAAGACAAAGCTGCGCGACATGTACAAGGACTGGGCCTGGCCGGGTGCTTGACGGTCTTTCGGCATCACCCTGCGGCAGCCGGGACCGTGTAGGCCTGCCTGCCGCGTTCATTCTGGTTCGCCACTTGCGTTTAACGATAGGAGTGCTCTTGAAGTGAAGATTCTCGTCGCCGTGAAACGGGTTCTGGACTACAACGTCAAGGCCCGAGTGAAGTCCGATGGTTCGGGGGTCGACCTCGCCAACCAGAAGTTGTCAATGAACCCCTTTGACGAGATCGCCTGTGAAGAGGCGGTGCGTCTGAAGGAAGCCGGGGTGGCCAGCGAGGTCATCGCTGTATCGTGCGGCCCGGCAGGATGTCAGGAGACGCTGCGCACCGCGATGGCGATCGGCGCAGACCGTGGCGTGCTGGTCGAGACGGACGCGGTGCTGGAGCCGCTGGCGGTGGCCAAGCTGGTGAAGCACGTCGCCGAGAAGGAGGGCGTCCAACTGGCGATCTTCGGCAAGCAGGCGATCGACGACGATGCCGGGCAGGCAGGGCAGATGTTCGCCGGACTGATGGGTTGGGGTCAGGCCACCTTTGCGTCGAAGGTCAAGATCGAGGGCGACTCCGCGCTGGTGACGCGCGAGATCGACGGCGGCCTGGAGAACCTGAAGCTCAAGCTGCCCGTCGCCGTGACGACCGACCTGCGCCTCAACGAGCCCCGCTTCATCACGCTGCCCAATATCATGAAGGCGAAGAAAAAGCCGCTCGAGCTGCTGAAGGCGGCCGATCTGGGCGTCGACCTCGCGCCGCGCACAACCACGCTGCGCGTGGAAGAACCCGCCGCGCGCAAGGCGGGTATCAAGGTGGCCGACGTGGCGGACCTCGTCAAACGGCTCAAGGAAGAAGCGAAGGTGCTGTGACATGACGATTCTGATCATTGCGGAACACGACGGCGCCGCGCTCAAGCCGTCGACCCTCAACACCGTCGCTGCGGCCGCGAAGATCGGCGGCGACATCCATGTGCTGGTGGCCGGCAGCGACTGCGCAGGCGCGGCCTCGTCCGCAGCCGCGGTGGCCGGTGTTGCCAAGGTTCTGGTGGCCGATGCGGCCCACCTGTCGTCGCAGTCGGCCGAGAACCTGGCCGCCGTGGTCGTGGCCTGCGTGCAGGGTGATTCGGCCTGCACCCACGTGCTTGCGCCGGCCACGCCGTTCGGCAAGAACGTGCTGCCGCGCGCGGCAGCGCTGCTGGACAGTTCGCAGATCTCCGACGTCGTCGCGATCGAGACGCCAGATACCTTCGTGCGGCCGTTCTACGCCGGCAATGCGGTGGCGCGCGTAAAGTCCTCCGACAAGGTGAAGGTGCTGAGCGTCCGCACCACCGCGTTCGATCCGGCCGCGACGACAGGCGGCGGCGCCACCGTGCAGGCCACCTCGGCGGGCGCCGACCTGGGCCTTTGCGAACTGCTGGGTCGAGAGGTCGTCAAGCTCGAGCGCCCGGAGCTGACGGCCGCTTCGATCATCGTCTCGGGCGGACGGGGTCTGGGCTCTGCCGAGAAATTTCGCGAGGTTCTTGAGCCGATGGCCGACAAGCTTGGCGCGGCGCTGGGCGCCTCTCGGGCCGCTGTGGATGCGGGCTATGCGCCGAACGACTACCAGGTGGGCCAGACGGGCAAGATCGTGGCGCCGCAACTCTACGTGGCCGTGGGCATTTCGGGCGCGATCCAGCACTTGGCAGGCATGAAAGACAGCAAGGTCATCGTTGCCATCAACAAGGATCCCGATGCGCCGATCTTCCAGGTGGCCGACTATGGGCTGGTGGCCGATCTGTTCGCTGTGGTGCCGGAGTTGACCGGCGCGGTCTGAACGGCCTGCAGGCCGTAGGCGAGGGCCGGAGCGCTTCGGGACCTTTCGGCTCTCTCCCTCTCGTCCGGAGACAAACCTTGTCCAAATCGAACGCTTCCACGGTCACTGCGGGAGTTCCAGGCCCCGGGCAAATCGCTCGCGTCACCATCGGGGACTTCCTACGCCGCTGTGCGGCCCGTGACAGAGCCAAGACGGCGTTCGTCCTAGAGGATGAGCGGCTTTGCTATGGGGACTTCAATGACCAGGTGACCCGCTGTGCGAACGCGCTCCTGGCTGGCGGACTGCAACCCGGCGACCGGGTCGCCACGCTATGCGGCAATTCGCTGCAGTTCCTCACCGCGATGTTTGGTATCCATCGGGCAGGGATGGTGTGGGTGCCCATCAACGTCGGTCTGGGCGACGACGACGTTCGGTACATCCTCGAGCATTCGGAGTCGCGTTTCGTCCTGGTCGACGCGGCGCTCATCACCCGTCCCGGGTTGGCAAAGCTGTTCGCCGCCACGCCCGGGCGCGGATGGGTGCTTGAAGGGCCGGCCCAGGCCGGCTTCGGCGCGTTCGCTCAGGCACTTTCGCGGCAGCCGGCCGTGGAGCAGGAGGTCGAGGTCCACGACCGCGACGTGGCGCAGATCATGTACACGAGTGGGACCACGGGGCGGCCGAAGGGCGTCATGCAAAGCCACCTCGCGGTGGTGATGGCGGCGATGAACAATGCCATCGAGTTCGGTCTGTGGCGCGACGCGATCTGCAACGCGACTCTGCCGCTGTTCCATTGCGCACAGCACACGCTGGTCTGCGGGCTGCTGGCTGCCGGCGGTACGGTGATCGTCACCAAGAGCTTCGACCCTGGCCAGATGCTCGAGATCATCGAGCGGGAGCGGTTGACCTTCTTCATGGGCCTGCCTTTGATGCATCAGGCGTTGCTCGAGCATCCGTCACGACCGGGGCGCGACCTGTCTAGCCTGCGAATGTGCATGTATGCAATGGCGCCCATGCCCGAAACCCTGTTGCGCCGGTTGGTCACCGAGATCTGTCCGAACTACATGCTGGGCACCGGGCAGACCGAGATGTACCCGCTGACCGTAGCGTTCCGGCCGGATGAGCAACTCCGGCGCTTCGGCTCGTACTGGGGCGTCAGCGCGATGATCAACGACACCGCCGTCATGGACGACGCGGGAACTTTGCTTGGCGAAGGAGAGGTTGGCGAGATCGTGCACCGCGGCCCGAACGTGATGGAGGGCTACTTCAAGAACCCGGAGGCCACCGCCGAGGCGCGCGCCCACGGCTGGCACCACACCGGCGACCTCGGCATGTGGGTCGACGGTCAGCTCATGTTCAAGGACCGCAAGAAGGACATGATCAAGACCGGCGGGGAGAACGTGCCGTCGATCAAGGTCGAGGCGGTGCTGCTGCGACATCCGGCGGTGGCGAATGCCGCGGCGGTCGGACTGCCGCATGCGCGTTGGATCGAAGCAGTGACGGCGGTTGTGGTCAGACGCCCTGGCGCGGAGGTCACCGAGGAGGAGTTGCTGCAGCACTGCCGCAAGCACCTTGGCGGCTTCGAGGTGCCCAAGGCCGTGGTGTTCGTCGATGCGCTGCCTATGACCAGCACGGGCAAGATCCAGAAGCATCCGCTGCGCGAGCAACTGCAGGACCTCTACGCCGACCGCGCCGGATGAGTCGGTCGGCCCAGGCGCTTTGAGCTAACGTTTGTTAGGTTAAAGTACGTTTCTTCCTCTTCGTCATTCCTTGTTCATGACTGCTACTGCAGAACGTCACCCGGAGCTCCGTGCTGCGCTGAGAGACCTGTCCAAGCGCTTTCCCGACGAGTACTTCCGCAAGGTCGACGAGGCGCGCGGCTACCCCGAGGAATTCGTCGACGCCTTGACCGAGGCCGGCTGGCTGGCGGTGATGATCCCCGAGGAATACGGCGGCGCCGGCCTGGGCCTGGCCGAAGCGTCGGTGGTGATGGAGGAGGTGAACCGCTGCGGCGGCAATGCCGGCGCCTGCCACGGCCAGATGTACAACATGGGCACGCTGCTGCGCCACGGCTCGCTGGAGCAGAAGCGCCGCTACCTGCCCGGCATCGCCAGCGGCAAGCTGCGCCTGCAGAGCATGGGCGTCACCGAGCCCACCACCGGCACCGACACCACCCAGCTGAAGACCACCGCGCTGCGCAAGGGCGACCGCTACGTGGTCAACGGCCAGAAGGTGTGGATCTCCCGCGTGCAGCACAGCGACCTGATGATCCTGCTCGCGCGCACCACGCCGCTGGCCGACGTGAAGCGCAAGTCCGAAGGGATGTCAATTTTTATCGTCGACCTGCACCAGGCCATCGGGAAGGGCCTGACCGTGCGGCCCATCCGCAACATGGTCAACCACGAGACCAACGAACTGTTCTTCGAAAACCTGGAGATCCCGGCCGAAAACCTGATTGGCGAGGAAGGCAAGGGTTTCAAGTACATCCTGGACGGCCTCAACGCCGAGCGCACGCTGATTGCCGCCGAATGCATCGGGGACGCGCGCTGGTTTGTCGCTCGCAGCGCCGCCTACGCGCGCGAACGCCGCGTTTTCGACCGCCCGATCGGCCAGAACCAGGGCGTCCAGTTCCCGATCGCGGAAAACCATATCGAGACCGAGGCTGCCGACCTGATGCGCTGGCGCGCCTGCGAGCTGTTCGACGCCAAGCAGCCCTGCGGCGCCGAGGCCAACATGGCCAAGTACCTGGCCGCCAAGGCCTCGTTCGAGGCCGCCAACGTGGCGATCCAGACGCACGGCGGCTTCGGCTTCGCCTGCGAGTACGACGTCGAACGCAAGTTCCGCGAGACGCGGCTGTACCAGGTGGCGCCGATCTCGACCAACCTGATCCTGTCGTACGTGGCTGAGCACGTGCTCGGCCTGCCGCGTTCGTTCTGAAGGGTCCTGCCATGCGTCCGCTTCAGGGCATGCTCGTCGTCACCCTCGAGCACGCCATCGCCGCCCCGTTCTGCACGCGCCAGCTCGCCGACCTGGGCGCGCGTGTCATCAAGGTCGAGCGCCCCGGCGAAGGCGACTTCGCGCGCGCCTACGACACGCGCACGCGCGGCTCGGCGTCGCACTTCGTGTGGTGCAACCGCGGCAAGGAGAGCCTGACGCTCGACCTCAAGAATGCCACCTCGCGTGCAGTGCTTCAGGAACTGGTGGAACGCGCCGACGTGTTGGTACAGAACCTGGCGCCCGGTGCCGCCGCGCGCATGGGCCTGGACCATGCGAGCCTCGCGCCGCGCAACCCCAAGCTCGTGGTCTGCGACATCTCGGGCTACGGAGACGGCGGCCCCTTTACCGAGAAGAAGGCGTACGACTTGCTGATCCAGAGCGAGTCGGGCTTCGTGTCGGTGACCGGCACGCCAGAGCATCCGTCGAAGGCCGGCCTGTCGATCGCCGACATCGCCGCTGGCATGTACGCCTACAGCAGCGTGCTGGCTGCTCTGCTGGAGCGCGGGCGCACCGGGCGCGGCAAACGACTCGAGATCTCGATGCTCGAGGCCATGTCCGAGTGGATGGGCTTTCCGCTGTACTACACGCTCGGCGGCCAGCCGCCGCCGCCGCGCGCCGGTGCCGCACACGCGGCGATCTATCCCTACGGCCCGTTCGTCTGCGGCGACGGACGCCAGATCGTGCTTGCGGTGCAGCACGACCGCGAGTGGGGCCAGTTCTGCGACAAGGTGCTGCGCCGGCCCGAGTTGGCCGCGCAGTACAAGGGCAACGCGAAACGCCTGGCCGAGCGTGAGACCTTGCGCGGGATCATCGAGTCGGTCTGCGTGGGGCTGACCGGCGAGCAGCTGATCGAACGCCTCGAGGAGGCGCAGATCGCCTACGGCCGGCTCAACGAGATGGCCGATCTGTGGCGCCACGTGCAGCTCCAGGCCCGCGCGCGCTGGACCGAGATCGGCACGCCCGGCGGCCCGGTACCGGCGCTGTATCCGCCGCACCACGTGTCCGGCGAAGAGCCGCCGCCGATGGGCGCGGTGCCGGCGCTGGGCGCACACACCGATGCCATCCTGGCCGAGCTCGGGCGGTCGCCGAACCAGATCGCGAAGCTGCGCGCTGAGGGCGCGATCTGACGTGACCGAGCTTTCGCGGAGACACCAATGAACGATCACCCTTCGGCCGCACTGGCCGCCTTCGCCGCGAAGCTCCGTGCGGAGGACATCCCCGTCGCGGTGCTGCGCCGCAGCGAGGACCTGTTCCTCGACTGGCTGGGCTCGACGCTCGCGGGCAAGAGCGCCCGGGCCGTTCAGGCGATCGAGCGCTACGCGCTGGCGATGGGGCCGACGCTGCGCAACGGCGACGCAGGTGGCGCCGAGGTGTTGATCTCGCGCCGCCTCACGTCGCCGCATTTCGCGGCGATGGTGAACGCTGCCGCCTCGCATGTCGTGGAGCAGGACGACGTGCACAACGGCTCGGTGTTCCATCCGGCCGCGGTAGTCTTTCCCGCGGCGCTCGCCACTGCGCAGGCCACGGGGGCAAGCGGGCGCGAGTTCCTGGCCGCCGCGGTCGCCGGCTACGAGGTAGGCATCCGTGTGGGCGAGTTCCTCGGCCGGCCGCACTACCGCATCTTCCACACCACTGCCACGGCCGGCACGCTGGCCGCCGCCGCGGCCACCGGGCGGCTGCTCGGGCTCGACGCCGAGACGATGCTGCACGCGTTCGGCAGCGCGGGCACGCAGGCCGCGGGCCTGTGGGAGTTCCTGCGCGACGCTGCCGATTCCAAGCAGCTGCATTGCGCGCACGCGGCCTCGGCCGGCCTGGCATCGGCTTGGCTCGCACGCGACGGGTTCACCGGCGCGCGGCGCATCCTCGAAGGCGAGCAGGGCATGGCCGCGGGCATGTCCAGCGATGCCGATCCGGCCCGGCTGACGGTCGGCCTGGGCGAACGCTGGGCGACCGCAGAGACCTCGTTCAAGTACCACGCCTCGTGCCGCCACACGCATCCGAGCGCCGACGCGCTGCTGGCGCTGATGCGCGAGCACCGGCTCGGCGCGGACGACATCGCGGAGGTCAAGGCGCGGGTGCACCAGGGGGCGATCGACGTGCTCGGGCGCGTCGTGGTGCCGGCCACCGTGCACCAGGCCAAGTTCTCGATGGGCACGGTGCTGGGCCTGGTGGCCGAGTTCGGCTACGCCGGCCTCGACGAGTTCGACCGCCACTTCGTCGCCCCGCGCGTCGCCGAGTTCCGCGACCGTGTCGCGATGCAGCTAGACGCCGAGGTCGACGCCGCGTACCCGCAACGCTGGATCGGCAAGGTGCAGGTGCGCACGCGCGATGGACGAATCCTCGACGCGCGCGTCGACCAGCCCAAGGGCGACCCCGGCAACACGCTGAGCCGGGCCGAGTTGGAGGACAAGGCGCGCCGGCTCGCCGCCTACGGCGATGCGGCCACGCCGGCCGAGATGGGCACGCTGATCGCAGGCGTCTGGGCGCTGGAGCGCACCCCGCACATCGGCCGCCTGCTGGGCACCTGACGGACACGCGAAGGGGCCGGGCAGGGACCTCCAGATGAGCGACGACGGGCTCGCAGCGCGGCAGCCGCGCACCTACCTGTTCGTGCCGGCCGACCGGCCCGAGCGCTACGCCAAGGCGCGCGCGGCCGGGGCCGATGCCGTCATCGTCGATCTCGAGGACGCCGTCGCGCCCGCCGCCAAGCCGGATGCACGCGACGCGCTGGCGAACGCTCTGGACGGTGCTCTCGACGCAGCGCAGGACGAAGCCGCGCCGCTGATCGTGCGCGTCAACGCGGCGGGCACGCCCTGGTTCGACGACGACCTGGCACTGTGCCGGCATCCGGGCGTGGCCGCGGTGATGCTGCCCAAGGCCGACGGCATCGACGCCGTCTGCCACGCCTTCGAGAATGCGTTCAAGGACGTGCTGCCGATCATCGAGTCGGCGCGCGGCATCGAGGAGGTGCGCGCCATCGCGCGCGTGCCGGGGGTCGTGCGGCTGGCCTTCGGCAGCATCGACCTGGCGGTCGATCTCGGCATCGACTGCGCGCCCGACGGCGGCGAGGCCGAGCTGCAGCCCTATCGTGCGCAGGTGGTGCTGGCGTCGCGGCTCGGAGGCCTGGCGGCGCCGGCCGACGGCGTGAGCCTCGCGATCGACGATGCGCCGCGCTTGCGCGCCGATGCGGAGCGTTCGCGCCGGCTCGGGTTCGGCGCCAAGCTGTGCATCCATCCCAAGCAGATCGCCGTCGTGCAGGGCGTGTTTGCCGCCGATCCCGAGCGCATCGCCTGGGCTCGGCGCGTGTGCGCGGCGTTCGCTGCCTCGGGCGGCGCCGCGGTGGCCGTGGATGGCGAAATGATCGACGTGCCCGTCGTCGAGCGCGCCCGTGCCGTGCTGCGGAGCGCCGGGCTCGCAAGCTGAACCCCTTTCCCAACTTTGTCCATTACAGGAGGGCCTATGCCCCGCAAGACCAAGCCGATCCGCTCCGACATCGCCTGGAGCACGCCCGACCGCATCGAGGTGCGCGCGCGCAGCCTGCCCGACGAGCTGCTGGGCAAGATCAGCCTCGGCGACATGGCCTGGCTGCTGATCGTCGGCCGCACGCCTACGCCGCAGGAGTCGACAGTCTTCAACGCGATCGCGGTGACGCTGGTCGAGCACGGCATCACGCCCAGCGCGCTGGCCGCGCGCCTGACCTATGCCGGCGCGCCCGAGTCGCTGCAGGCGGCAGTGGCCGCGGGCCTGTGCGGCTTGGGATCGGTGTTCGTCGGTTCGACCGAGGGCACGGCGAAGATGCTCTACGAGGCCCTGCCGCCCGGAACGAAGGGCGCCGACCTCGAGAAGATCGCGCGCGACCTCGTGGCCGGCTACCGCCAGCGGGGGCAGATCGTGCCCGGCCTCGGCCACCCGCTGCACAAGCCCGTCGATCCGCGGGCGCCGCGGCTCTTCAAGATCGCCGAGGAGAACGGCTTCTCGGGCGATTACATCCGGCTCGAACGCCTGATCTGCGCCGAAGCCGAACACGCGAGCGGCAAGATGCTGCCAGTCAACGCGACCGGCGCGATCGGCGCGATCTGTTGTGAACTCGGACTGCCGTGGAAAATCGTGCGTGGCGTGGGCGTGTTCGCGCGTGCGATCGGTCTCGTGGGCCACATCCTTGAGGAAAGCAACAATCCGATGGCAGTGGAGATCTGGCAGCGTGTCGAGGACGAGGCCAGCGCCCACGTGCGGCCCAATGCCGGATGAATTGAACATGAACGAACTGAAGGATGTTGTCGAGCAACCTCTGCAGTGGCTGCCGGCGCGCCGCGACGGGCGCGGCGCAGCGGAGGGTGCTGTCGCGGAGCGCTGGAGCGTAGATCGGGTAGAGGCGCTGTTCGATCTGCCCTTTGCCGACCTGATGCACCGCGCGCAGCAGGTGCATCGCGAGCACTTCGACGCCAACGAGGTGCAGCTGTCCACGCTGCTGTCGATCAAGACCGGCGGTTGCCCGGAAGACTGCGGCTACTGCCCGCAGTCGGTCCACTTCGACACGGGCGTGGCGGCCGGCAAGCTGCTCGACGTGGGCGAGGTCACCACCGCGGCACGCGCGGCACGCGAGCAGGGCGCGTCGCGCTTCTGCATGGGCGCGGCGTGGCGCGAACCCAAGGACCGCGACATCGAGAAGGTGGCCGAGCTGGTTCGCGCCGTGAAGGCAGAAGGGCTCGAAGCCTGCTGCACCCTCGGCATGCTGAGCGATGGCCAGGCACACGCCCTCAAGAACGCCGGGCTCGACTACTACAACCACAACCTCGACACCGCGCCCGAGGCCTACGGCCGCATCATCTCCACCCGCGCCTACGACGACCGCCTGCGCACGCTCGAGCGCGTGCGCGACGCCGGCATCGGCGTGTGCTGCGGCGGCATTGTCGGCATGGGCGAGTCGCGGCGCGAGCGGGCCGGCCTGGTGGCCCAGGTGGCCAACCTCGACCCCTACCCCGAGTCGGTGCCGATCAACCAACTGGTGCGCGTGGAAGGCACGCCGCTGGCCGAGGCCGAGGCGCTCGATCCGCTCGAGTTCGTGCGCACAATCGCGGTGGCGCGCATCACGATGCCGCGGGCCCGCGTGCGCCTGTCCGCCGGGAGACGCGAGATGAGCGATGCCGTACAGGCGCTGTGCTTCCTCGCGGGCGCCAACTCGATCTTCTATGGCGACAAGCTGCTGACCACCGGCAACCCGGATTGGGAAGCTGACCAGCGGCTGCTCGGCGCGCTCGGCATCCGCACCTGCTGAGGCGACAACCATGTTCCGCCACATGCTGAAGTCGAAGATCCACCGCGCCACCGTCACCGCGTGCGAGCTGCACTACGAGGGATCTTGCGCCATCGACGAGGACCTGCTCGACGCGGCCGACCTGCGCGAGAACGAGCAGGTGCACATCTGGAACATCGCAAACGGCGAGCGCTTCGTCACCTACGCGATCCGGGGCGTCCGCGGCAGCGGCATCGTGTCGCTGAACGGCTCAGCCGCCCGCCGTGCCGCGCTCGGCGACCTGGTCATCATCGCGGCCTTCGGGATGGTGGCCGAGGACGAGCTGGACCGGCGGCGCCCGAAGCTCGTCTTCGTCGACGAACGAAACCGCATCCGCGAGATGCGGTCTGACATCCCCGTGCAGGCGACTCCGGCATGAGCGCATTGGTGGAGGCTACGCGGCCCGAGCGCAAGCCGGTGTCGCTGCTGCGCCTGCGCGCCATGCTCGCCGCAGGCGAGAAGATCGCGATGCTGACCGCCTACGACGCCGCGTTCGCGCGCGCGGCCGACGACGCGGGTGTCGACTGCCTGCTCGTCGGCGATTCGCTCGGCATGGTCGTGCAGGGCGGATCGAGCACGGTGCCGGTGACGCTCGACGAGGTGGCCTACCACGTCCGCTGCGTCGCGCGCGGGCGCCGGCATGCCTGGTTGCTCGCCGACCTGCCCTTCGGCACCTACGAGGAAAGCCCCGAGCAGGCGCTGCGCTCCAGCGCGGTGCTCGCCCGCGCAGGTGCCCAGATGGTCAAGCTCGAGGGCGGCTGGGCGGCCGAGACGGTGCGCTTCCTGGTGGAGCGCGGCATCGTGGTCTGCGCCCATCTCGGGCTGACGCCGCAGTCGGCTTCGGCGCTCGGCGGCTACCGCGTGCAGGGCCGCGACGAGGCCGCCGCCGACCGCCTCGCCCGCGAAGCACGTGCGCTCGCGGACGCGGGCGCGGCAATGCTGGTGCTCGAGCTGGTGCCGGCTGCGCTGGCGCGGCGTGTGCAGCAGGAGAATCCGGCGCTCGTCGTGATCGGCATCGGCGCGGGCGGCGACGTCGCCGGCCAGGTGCTGGTGCTGCACGACATGCTGGGCGTCACCGCCGGGCCGATGCCGCGCTTCGTGCGCGACTTCGGCCGCGAGGGGGGCGGCGTCCACCAGGCGCTGCAACGCTATGTCGCCGCGGTCAAGGAACGCAGCTTTCCGGAAGCAACGCAGCACACCTACTGAAATGCGCCGGGGGGCAGCATGCGAACCATCCACACCATTGCCGGTCTGCGGGAGGCCCTGGCGGGCTGCGGCTCGACGAGCTTCGTTCCGACGATGGGCAACCTGCACGACGGCCATCTGGCGCTCGTCCGGGAGGCCGGCCGGCAGGGCGGTCCGGTGGTCGCGAGCATCTTCGTCAACCGGCTGCAGTTCGCTCCGCACGAGGACTTCGACCGCTACCCCCGCTCGCTGGCACGCGACTGCGAACTGCTCGAGGCGGCGGGTTGCGACATCGTCTTCGCTCCCGACGAGCGCGAGCTCTACCCGCAAGCGCAGACCTATGCGGTGTGTCCGGACCCGGCGCTGGCCGATACCCTGGAAGGGGAGTTCCGGCCCGGCTTCTTCGGTGGCGTGTGCACGGTGGTGCTCAAGCTGTTTGCCTGCGTGCGGCCGGCGGTGGCGGTGTTCGGCAAGAAGGACTACCAGCAGTGGAAGGTGGTCGGCCGGATGGTCGAGCAGTTCGCACTGCCGATCCGAATCGTCGGCGGCGAGACCGTGCGCGCGGCAGACGGTCTCGCGCTGTCCAGCCGCAACGGCTATCTCGACCCGGGCGAGCGGGCCCGCGCCGTCGGCCTCTCACAGGCGCTGGCGCGTGTTCGCGACGCCTGGAACACGGCGGCGCCGGATGCGGCGGCGATCGAGGCGGCTGCGATGGCCGCACTCCGTGATGGCGGCTGGCTGCCCGACTACGTGTGCATCCGCCGACAGGCCGATCTGGCCGTGCCGACATTGCAGGATCGTGCCGACGGCGTGCCGGTCGTCGTTCTTGCAGCGGCCCGTATCGGCTCGACACGCTTGATCGACAACATCGAAATCAGCGCTACGGCCCGCCAGCGCTAAGCATGTGCTGATTACGCAGCAGCCCGTGCGGTTGCGAAGGCACCCCTTCAGCGCGCCCCCAGGCCCAGCCACTCAAACTGCGCGTGGGCGCGCCGAGTCGGCGGCGTGATGGTGCTCAGCAGTTTGTCGCCGTAGCACATCGAATTCCCGCAGATGTGGAAACACAGCGCCTGCGACGCCGTCGTTCATCCGTTTCGCGGCCGGCCGCCAGCCGCACGATCGCAGGCGGCGGGTGAATGCCCGCCGCAGCGATCGTGCGGACGAGTTCTAACGCGTCGATCGGCTCGGTCGTTGCCAGCGGCGCGCATTTGAAGCCCACTCCCAGTGGCCCGAATTACCCCTGTCCAGCATGGCTTCGTACATTTGAACCATCCCGAGGGCGGCGAGGATCGTTCAGCATGGCGCGACTGTAAGAGGGGGTGCCTTTTCAGATAGTTGACATAATTAACCTTGTCACGCATTATAATTCGCACCCAAAGTGGCGCGAATCCAGGTGATCTGACCAGGGATTCGAACCCTGATCGGCCGGGATCTAGCCCTTGGCCGCCGTCAGCGCCCCGCGCGCCTTGGAGCGCTCCAGCAGCTTGCGCTCCGGCACCCGGGCCGTCTTGCGCTCGGCGGCGTAGCGCCAGCCCGGCGAGGCCTGCGCGACCTCGGGCACCTGCGCCGGCGTGGCCTCCAGCAGCATCGTGCCGGCCAGCGACTTCACCACCGTCGCACCAAGGGAGCGCGCAGCCTTCGCAGCCGCCGCCAGCGCCTGCTTGCACTGCGCGTCGCGGTTGCGGAAGACGTAGCGTGCCATGCATCATGAGTATCGGTCGATCCCGGCGCTGTCGCTTGCATCGACCTTCCGGGCGATCTATGATGTACATAACGTACACAACGCGGAAGCGCCCACCATGGCCAAGCTGCAGCAGCCCGCAACGGCACTCGGATTCGTTCCCGCCGAAGAGCGCTCGCCCGATGTCGTCCAGACCACGATCCGCCTGGGCGGCATGATCGTCGAAGTCGACGAGATCGGTGTCGGCTACGCGCGCACCGAGATCCCGAGCCTGATCCGTGCCTCGGCGCGCACCGGCCGCGCCTTTCACATCCGCAACGCCAAGAATCCCGAGGCCGCCTCCGCGCTGCTGGTCAGCCCAGGGGCGCTGGAGCAACTGGTCTTCGCCCCCGTGCGTCGGCGCAAGCTCTCCGAGGTGCTGGACCTGCTGCCCTTCAAGCACACGGGTGCCGAGCGCGTTCGCGCCGGCGTTGCCGACAACCAGGTGCGGACGCTTCGCGTGCCGACGGGCGAGGCCGAAGGCTGACGCGGTACCGGTGCTGCGGCCGTGAACTTCCTGCTTCCCGCGCAGACGCTGCTGGACCTGTGCGACCAGCAGCCCAACGCCGCGCGCGCCTGGGCCGCTGGCGTCGACACGGCTGCCCTGCGCGTGAGCGTCATCTCCATCGCCGAGGCGCGCTCGGCCATCGATGGCGTGCCGTCGGGCCAGGTGCGCGCCCGGCTCGACGCCAACCTGTCCGCGCTGCTGTCGCAGGTCGAGGCCGATTCCGAAGAGCCACTGGTGTTCGACGACCAACACGCCTCGGTATGGCGCGCGCTGCTGGGCGACCCCAACCTGCAGGGGCTCGGGGCCACCGACCGGCAGGTCTACGCCACCGCGATGCACGAGGGTCTCACCGTCGTCGAGGAAGCCCACGCCCACACGGCCGCTCTGCAGGCCCTGGGCGTGAGCATCCACGTGCTCTGACGACACGGCCATGGCCAGCGAGAACCAGGTCCGTCCGCTGCGCGTTCCTGCGCCTTCATTCGATGTCGCCAGCACCCACCGGCCCCTCAAGGTCCTCTCGCTGACCGGCGGGGGCTACCGGGGCCTGTTCACGGCGCAGGTGCTGGTCGAGTTGTGCGACCGGGCCCGGCGCCCTGGGCGTCTGGACGACAGCTTCGATGTCTTCGGCGGCACCTCCATCGGCGGCCTCATGGCCTGCGCGTTGGCCGTGGGCGTGCCGCCGCGCCGGGTGCTTGACGCGATCGACGCCCATGGCCCGCTGGTCTTCGTCAAGAAGCGCCAGCGCACCCTGCGCCGCGTCTTCTTCGGCACGCTCTACGACTCGGACAACCTGGCCAAGGCGATCGACGAGTGCCTCGGCCGCGCGGGGCGCACCAAGCTCAAGAACATCGACGCCGGCGTCGTGATCCCGGCGGTGGACTGGGCCAAGGGCACGGTCGAGCTGTTCCTGAGCGGTGCGTTCGGCAAGGCGCATGCGTCCGAGGCCACGTTGCGCGATGTGTGCCTGGCCACCTCTGCGGCCCCAACCTACTTCAAGCCGCACGTCATCGATGGCGCTGCCATGCTCGACGGCGGACTGGCCGCCAACAACCCGGACACGCTGATCCTGCTGGAGGTCGCCAAGCGCTGGCCCGAGCGTTTTGCGCGCACGCAGATGCTGAGCATCGGCACGGCCGGTGCCGATCCCGAGCGGGCGCCCGAGCAGGCCGACAAGACGGGCCTCGGATGGGCCCCGGAGCTGGCGATCTACATGATGGGCGTGCAGGAGCGCACAGCGGCGGCGCAGGCGCAGCGCCTGCTCGGCGCGAAACGGTACCTGCGGATCAATCACCAGCCGAGCCAGGGCACATCGGCCTTCGAACAACTTGACCTGGCCACCGACGAGGCGCGCACGCTCTTGCTGGTTGCGGCCACGACTACCGCCCGGGCCGCCTACCGGTCCAACCGGAATTTCGTGGACCGTGTGCTGACACGGCGGCCGGGCCGCGTGGCCAAGGCCTGAGCCGGCGACGTCGCCGGCACCAAAATCGCGCCGAGTAGGATCTTCCCGTTCCCGTCACCCTGGATCCGCCGCAGTCGCAGCGGCCGGGTCGCTGGCACCCAGACCTGCAAGGGAGGCAGACACCATGAGCACACCTCGGCAGCCCGATGCCGTCATTGCCAACGCGATGGTGGCGGCCGCTCGCGAAAACGCGGGCCAGCCGGCCACGGCGGAAGAGATTGCTGCGCTGGAGCGCCTGGTGGCCCACGCTCAGCGCGACTCAGGCCAGAGCCGCATCGTGGCCGACTTCATGCTCGCTTGGTGGAACTCGGGCAGTTGCGGCGCGTTCGACCTGACGTCCTTGTGGTCGCTGGACTCGGCCATCGTGGCGGACATGGTGATCGTGTTCGGTCTGATCGGCCGGGTTCACCGCTATCCCGACAGCTTGGGCTACGAGGCCGAGTTCAGAGCCATCGTGCGGGCGTGGCGCCCCGAACTCGAAGACTGAACAACCCATCAGCGGTGGCCGCCAAGGTGCGGCGGCTGTCCCTTCACACTTTTCGTTCGCCAATCCATGAGTTCCCCGAAAGCACCCCCCGGCCCCAATGTCTCCGACAAGGACGTGCAAGCCCTGTTGCTGCGTCACCGTTGTCCGATGCCGCTGCACGCGCTGCGCACCTTGCTGTTGGGCAACATCGCCAGCCCGCGCATGGACGTCTCGCCGATGACGCCGTTGGCCCAGGCCTGGGGTGGCGAGTTGCCCGAGTTTGCCTCGGCCGCAGAGGTCGAGGAGGTGATGCAGGTCATCGTGCATGGCCTGTGGAACCGCCTGTCGGAACACCAGAACTCGCGCACGCCGTTCCGCCTGCCTCGCTTCGAGATCGCCGCCACGCGCACCGCTCTGCTTGATCTCGCCCGCATGCGAGCCCAGGAGATCAAAGGATTCGTCGATGGATTGTTCGGCAATGAGGATGAGATGCTGCTGCCGCAGAAGGCGCATGAGGCCGTGACGGCCCTGGCCGAGTTGCACGCGATGTTCGATGGCGCCACCAGGCTGCTGGGTGACGCGTCGAAGCCGGCGCCGGAGGCAGAACTGAAGGCCCTGCTGCGCAACCTGCAGCAATTGACCATCGTCGCCGACGAGCAGATCAACAAGGCGGTGCAGTCCTGCAAGCGCGCGCGCGGCCAACGCCTGGAGACCATGGCCACGGTCATGTCGAGAAAGTTCATGACCGAGGACGACGATGGCGAACCCGACTTCATCGAGTCGCCGCTGAGCCAGAACGTCACGCGCCATGGTGTCACAGTCAGGGTGGACATCTACGGCGACTCCAACGACCGGTGGATCCTGGAAATCGTCGACGCCGAGAACACGTCGCACGTGTGGGACGAGCACTTCGAGACTGACCAGCAGGCCCTGGACGAGGCGCTGCGAGCGCTTGACGAGGAGCCGCTCGAGTTCCTTGGCCGTGCCGCTGAGCAACCGCTGAACTGAGCTCGGTGGGCGGTTCCGGCGGGGTGGGCTGCTGCCGGTTTCCAGGACACCTTGTTAAGGTGGAATCAGAAACTGGAGG
>VFQO010000540.1_pt1 | contig 39527 bp, 36 predicted proteins | sample 3512331 | NCBI WGS metagenome assembly VFQO01 (sample SAMN10412371, study PRJNA504923) | tailings metagenome | isolation source: Replicate 3 from Balatoc abandoned mine | place: Philippines: Itogon, Benguet | collected 2017-08-28 | reverse complement strand
CCGTCGCGCCGGCGCTGACGCTGACCGACAAGGAATATCAGATCATGCGCAACGCCAGCATCGCGGTGCTGCGCGAGATCGGGGTCGAGACCGGCGGGTCGAACGTGCAGTTCGCGGTGAATCCCAAGGACGGCCGCCTGATCGTGATCGAAATGAACCCGCGCGTGTCGCGCTCGTCGGCGCTGGCGTCGAAGGCGACGGGCTTTCCGATCGCCAAGGTCGCGGCGAAGCTTGCGGTCGGTTATACGCTCGACGAGATCATGAACGACATCACCGGGGTCACCCCGGCGTCGTTCGAGCCGACGATCGACTATGTCGTCACCAAGATTCCGCGCTTCGCGTTCGAGAAATTCAAGGGCGCCGAGCCGATCCTGTCGACCGCGATGAAATCGGTCGGCGAAGTGATGGCGATCGGCCGCACGATCCATGAATCGATGCAAAAGGCGCTGCGCGGGCTGGAGACCGGCTTGTCGGGCTTCAACTTCGTCGATCATCTAAAGGGCGCCACGCATGATCAGCTGCGCAGCGAATTGGCGAAGGCGACCCCCGACCGCTTGCTCATCGCCGCGCAGGCGATCCGCGAGGGATTGCCGCTGCCTGAAATCAACCGCATCGCGGGTTACGACATGTGGTTCCTCGAACGCATCGAGGAAATCGTCGAGGCCGAAAAGCAGGTGTGCCGCGACGGCCTGCCACGCGATGCCGCCGGGCTGCGCAAGCTCAAGGCCATGGGCTTTTCCGACAAGCGGCTCGCCTATCTGGCGCTGCAATCGGCGAACCTGCAACCCGGCACCCGCCGCGCGACGGCGCGCGGCAGCGGGCTGATCCACGATGCGGTCAAGGCGATGACCGGCGGGGTGACCGAGCTCGAGGTTCGCAAGCTGCGCCACAAATTCGGCGTGCGCCCGGTGTACAAGACGATCGACACCTGCGCCGCCGAATTTCAGGCGCAGACCCCCTATCTTTATTCGACCTACGAAGCACCGACCTTCGGCGAGCCCGAGAATGAGGCCAACCCGTCGGATCGCAAGAAGGTCGTCATCCTCGGTGGCGGTCCGAACCGCATCGGGCAGGGGATCGAGTTCGACTATTGCTGCTGCCACGCGTGCTTCGCGCTCGAAGAGGCGGGCTATGAAACGATCATGATCAACTGCAACCCGGAAACGGTCAGCACCGATTATGACACCTCCGACCGCCTCTATTTCGAGCCGCTGACCGCCGAGGATGTGCTGGAAATCCTGCACGTGGAGCAGTCGAAGGGCGAGCTGGTGGGCGTCATCGTCCAGTTCGGCGGGCAGACGCCGCTCAAGCTGGCACAAGCCTTGGCAGAAGCGGGCATCCCGATCCTCGGCACCTCGCCCGACGCGATCGATCTGGCCGAAGACCGCGAGCGGTTCGCGGCGCTGGTCAACAAGCTCGGCCTCAAGCAGCCCGAGAATGGCATCGCGCGCAGCCGCGAGGAAGCGATCGCGGTCGCGACGCGCATCGGCTATCCGGTGCTGACCCGCCCGTCCTATGTGCTTGGCGGCCGCGCGATGGAGATCGTCGACGATCAGGCGCAGCTCGAAAATTATATCGAGACCGCGGTGCAGGTGTCGGGCGATTCGCCGGTGCTGATCGACCGTTATCTGCGCGACGCGATCGAGGTCGATGTCGACGCCTTGTGCGACGGCACCGATGTGGTGGTCGCGGGCGTGCTCCAGCATATCGAGGAGGCCGGGGTCCATTCGGGCGACAGCGCCTGCTCGATCCCGCCGTACAGCCTGTCGCCCGCGATCATCGCCGAAATCGAGCGCCAGACCGAAGCCCTGGCGCGCGCCTTGGAAGTGCGCGGGCTGATGAACATCCAGTTCGCGGTCAAGGACGATGAAGTTTACCTGATCGAGGTCAATCCGCGCGCGAGCCGCACCGTGCCCTTCGTCGCCAAGGCCGTCGGTTCGCCGATCGCCAAGATCGCGGCGCGGGTGATGGCGGGCGAAAAGCTCGCCGACCTGCCCAAGATCAACCGCGACATCGCGCATGTCGCGGTGAAGGAAGCGGTGTTCCCCTTCGCGCGTTTCCCCGGCACCGATCCGGTGCTCTCGCCCGAAATGAAGTCCACCGGCGAAGTCATGGGAATCGACAGCAATTTCAATCTGGCCTTTGCCAAGGCGCAGCTGGGCGCGGGCGACCGCTTGCCTACCGACGGGCGGCTGTTCGTCTCGGTCAAGGACAGCGACAAGCCGCGGATCGTCGATTCGGTTCGCCAACTGCGCGCCTGGGGCTGGCGGGTCATCGCGACCGGCGGCACCGCCGATTATCTCGATGCCCAAGGCATCGCGGTCGAGCGCGTCAACAAGGTTGCCGAAGGCCGCCCGCATATCGTCGACCGGATCAAGGACGGCGATGTCCAGCTGATCTTCAACACCACCGAAGGCTGGCAATCGCTGCAGGATTCGCAGTCGATCCGCGCTTCGGCGCTGGCTGCCGACGTCGCTTATTATACGACCGCGGCGGGCAGCGATGCCGCGACCCACGCGATCGGGGCGCTGCGCGCGCACTCTCTTGAAGTAAAGCCGCTTCAAGACTATTATTGAGGAACCGCTCCACCCCCCGACATTGACGGAACAGCGGCGCAGCCGCCCCGGCGAAGTTTCGCTGGCGCTGGATTATTGACGAAGGACAAGATGATAATGGCAAGCGTTGAAAAGGTACCGATGCTGGCAGAAGGCTATGAGAAGCTGAGCGCGCAGCTCACCGCACTCAAAGCCGAGCGACCGCTGATCGTCGATGCGATCGAGGAAGCGCGCGCGCACGGCGACCTTTCGGAAAATGCCGAATATCACGCCGCAAAGGAACGTCAGGGTCAGGTCGAAGCGACGATCGGCGACCTCGAGGACAAGCTTTCGCGCGCGCAGGTGATCGATCCGACCATGTTGTCGGGCGACCGCATCGTGTTCGGCGCGACCGTCACGCTCGCCGACGAAGACGACAAGCCGGTGACATATCAGATTGTCGGCCAGGCCGAAGCGGACGCCAAGGACGGCAAGATCAGCTACAACTCGCCGCTCGGCCGCGCCCTGATCGGCCGCCGCGTCGACGACGAGGTCGAGGTCACCGTGCCCGCGGGCGACAAATATTATCTGGTGAAGAAAATCGAATTCATCTGATGGCCCGCCGCGGGACGCGATAAGCCGATGAAGCCGCAGGATGCGCCGCTGGTGACGGGCTATGCGCTCGTCTGCGTCATCGTCTTTGTGCTGTTGTCGATCACCGGATTTCAGGTCGACGCGATCGTTCGCGCCGGCTTCATTCCCGCGCGCTTCGGGTCCGAACTGATCGTGCCACCGGGGACGATGGTGCCGTTCGTCCTGACGCCGCTGACCTCGGCCTTCTTGCACGGCGGCGTGCTGCACATCGTCTTCAACATCATCGTGCTGCTGTTCATCGGACGCCAGCTGGAAGCGCCGCTGGGGGCCAAGGCGATGGCGGTGCTGTTGGTCGCGGGCGCCTATGCCGGGGCGTTCGCGCAATTCCTGGCCGATCCGCGGTCGGCGGTGCCGATGATCGGCGCCAGCGGCGCAATCTCCGCCGTGATCGCGGTGTTCGCTCTGATCTTCAGCCGCTCGCAGGCCCCCGCCATCGGCCCGATCCCGGCGCATTGGGTGCGGGCGCTGTGGCTCGCTGCGGCGTGGATCGCGGTGCAACTGCTGATCGGTTTTGCGGGCGGCGGCAGCTTTGGCGCGATCGCGATCTGGGCGCATGTCGGCGGGTTTCTGGCGGGACTCCTACTCGCGCGCCCGTTGCTGCGGTGGCGGTTCGGCGCGCGTTAGGCCTCGGCCAACAATCCACCCGCCAGCAACATCGCCACCCGCACATCGATTCCGCACCCTTCGGCACGTTTCGCGGCAACGAACTCGGCAACATCCGCCAGCGGAACCCGGTGCACGACGATGTCCTCGCTATCGACCCCGCCGCCGTCGCCGACCTTCACCAGCCCGGTCGCTACCAGCAGCGTAAAGCTCTCGCTGACCATCCCCGGCGAGCTGTAGAATTCGCCGACGGTGCGCCAACGGGTAGCCTGATACCCGGTCTCCTCCTCCAGCTCACGCTGCGCGGCACTTTCGTAACCTTCCGCACTTCCGTCGTCCCCGACCAGACCCGCGGGCAGTTCCAGGCAGTTCTTGCCCATCGGCACCCGATATTGCTCGACCAGAATGACATGCCGCCCGTCCGCCGCATCGTCGATCGCCAGGATCACCGCCGCATGAATGCCGCGCGATCGCGACACATATTCCCACGTCCCCTGCTGCTTGACCGTGATGAAACGGCCCTCCCACCGGGTCTCGATCGGGGTATCGGGGGCGGAGCGCGACATGGAATGCGCTCCTAAATCTCGATCAACCGGTCGGGCAGCTCGTTGGGATTCTCGCTGCCGCGCGGGAAATGCTCGGCCAGTACGACGCCCATCTGGGTCACCGCCGCGGCCATACCCGCGCCCGGCTCACCCGCCCGAACGCGCTCGATCAGGGCTTCCATCGCATCGCCCCACACGTCGGCCGACACCTTGGCGGCGATTGCCTCGTCGGCGACGATGTCGGCGCGATGCTCTTTCAGGCTGAGGTACAACAGCACCCCGGTGCGGCCGAGCGTCTTGGCCTCGGTCCCGACCTTGAACAGATCGACCGCGCGCGCGCGCACCCGCTGCGCCTTGATCGCGCGCGGGGTCAGCGCCAGCCGCAGCGGCTGCCACAGCAGGATCAGCCAGGTGGCGATCCATTTGACGACGCCGATCGCGATCACCGTCCCCAGCCATTGATTGGCGGTCAGTTCATGACCCCAGCCGCCGGTCAACCGGTCGTACGCCCCGCGATAAAATTCGGGGAACAGCGCGATCGCCGACATCGCGACGAACGCGATGACGCTGGCCCAGACCAGCGCCACATCGTCATAATCGTTCGACTGCGCGGCGACGACGGTGACGATCTCGCCGCTCGTATGCGCCTCCGCCGCGGCGACCGCGACGGTGACGACATCATGGTCGGCGGCGCTGACATGACTGATTTTCTTCGGCATATCCTGCGCTCCCTACCAGCCGCCGGAGGCGCCGCCGCCCCCGAACGAGCCGCCGCCGCCCGAAAAGCCGCCGAAGCCGCCGCCACCGCCGCCGCCCCAACTGCCGCCGCCCCACGACGATCCGCCGCTACCACCGCCCCAGTCATCGCCGCCCCAGATGATGATCGGCGCATCCCATGGCCGGCCCTTGCGCCGCTTTTTGCCGCGTCGCCCGATCCGCGCCAGCATCGGCAGGACAAAGAAAATCAGGATGATGAACCCGACGAAGAACAGCCCGGCCATATTGCCCTCGTCGGCGCGATTGCGTTCGTTCGCAGCCGCCGCTGCGGCGCGCGCCTGCGCTTCCTCGGGCGGCAGCTGGATCTGCTCGGCAATTGCGTTGACACCGGCCCGGATGCCGCCGGGATAGTCATTTGCCTTGAACTTTGGAGTCACGACGTCGCGGATGATCCGACCCGACAGCGCGTCGGTCAGTACGGGCTCGAGGCCGAGCCCGACCGCGATGTGCATCCGCCGTTCGTTCGGTGCGATCAGAAAGACGACGCCATCGTCCTTCTCGGCGTCACCGATCCCCCATTCGCGGCCCAGCCGATAGCCGTAATCGGCAACATCGCGCCCTTCGAGGTCATTGACCGTCGCGACGACCAGCTGGTGCCCGGTCGTTTTTTCGAGCTCCAACAATTGGGCATTGAGCGCCGCTTCCTCGGCCGCGGGAATGATGTCGGCCTGATCGACGACCGGATTGCCCGCCAGCTTGGGAAAGGTTTGCGCGGTCGCCGGCAACGCCAGCAACAGCAGCCCCCAAAGGGCCGCAGTTGCCAGCGGTCGCAGCAGGGAGGTCAGCGTCACCCTTACGTCCCGAAATCGACCTTCGGCGCCTGGTTGGCGTTCGGTGTGATCGCCTTGTACGGGGTCATCGGCTTGGCGCCATGGACGATCTTGGCGCCGATGATGTCGGGGAAGGTGCGGATCGTCGTGTTATAATCCTGCACCGCGCCGTTATAGTCCTGCACCGACACGTTGATGCGGTTTTCGGTGCCCTCGAGCTGGGTCATCAGGTCGGCAAAGCGCCCCTGGCTCTTGAGGTCGGGATAGGCTTCGACGGTCGCAAGCAGGCGGCCGAGCGCGCTCGACACATTGCCCTGCGCCTGCTGGAACGCCTGCACCTTGGCCGGATCCTCCAGTTCGTCGGTGCTGAGCTTCACCTGCGTCGCCGATGCGCGCGCCTGGATCACGCCTTGCAGCGTCGATTGTTCGATCTGCGCGGCGCCCTTGGCGGTTTCGACCAGATTGGGGATCAGGTCGGCGCGGCGCTGATACGCCGCTTCGACATTCGCCCATTTCGCCTTGGCGGCTTCTTCCTTGGTGGGAACGCTGTTGATGCCGCATGCGGACAGCGACACGGCCGCGACGGGGATGATCATCCAGCGGGCAGAACGGAAAGTCATGGGTCAGGCACTCCCTTCGCGCGGCACGGCGCCGCGCCAACTGCTTTAATATAGTAAGACGCTTCGCCGCCCGCAATCATTGACGCCGATAATCGTGTCATGCAGTCTGAACCGACCGCCGAGGTGACCAAAGGGGTTTATCATGATCAAGGATTTCAAGGCGTTTCTCAATCAGGGCAATGTGATGGGGCTCGCCGTGGGTGTCATCATCGGCGCGGCGTTCGGGACGATCGTCAAATCGCTGACCGACGATGTGCTGATGCCCTTTATCGGTTTCGTCACCGGCGGCGGCGTCGATTTCACCAACAAATATCTGGTCCTGTCGGGCGGCGAAAAAGTGACCGCGGACATGACGCTCGCTGCGGCCAAGGCCACCGGCGCCAATGTGATGGCGCTCGGCAGCTTCGTGACCGCGATCATCAATTTTATCCTGCTGGCGTTCGTCGTCTTTCTGCTGGTGCGGCAGGCAAGCAAGTTCATCAAGCCGGCCGAGGAAGCACCCGCCGGCCCGACCGAGATTGATCTGCTCACCGAAATCCGCGACGAATTGCGGCAGAGATAACCCCTTTTGTTATCCCGGTGCAGGCCGGGATCTCTCCGCCGATTTATGGCGCACCGGCGAGATCCCGGCCTTCGCCGGGATGACGATATGAGGCGTGAACAGTTTCGCTGCCCTTCCCAAATGCTTCCGGGCACCCTATATGGGTCAGGTCGGTTTCGGCCGACTATGAGGATAAATGGTGTCGTGGAATAGACACAGCGGACCCGGGGGCAGTACCCGGCGGCTCCACCACAAACCCGCCGATCCGGCAGGAAAAGCGGGCTTCTGACGGGGCCGAACCAGGATCGACGTGTGTTCAAAGACGATATTTTCTTTCGGGCTGAGTAACCCGTTCAAGGCTCAAAACCAATAGGTGCTAACGATAACGAAGCACTCGCTCTGGCTGCCTAACCGATAAGCCTCACGGCCTAAGGTTAGACAAATAGAACGCGGTTCGGACCGAACCGGGCAACAGAATCGGATACCAGCGGCTGGGGACGAGCCGGGCAACAGAATCGTCCCACCTTTCCCGTTTCGACATTAGCCGCTCTTGCATGATTTCGTCATTGCGAGCGAAGCGAAGCAATCCAGGGCGGCCTTGCGCAGCTCTGGATTGCTTCGCTTCGCTCGCAATGACGAGGGGGAGAAGATGTCAGTGCGCGCTTTCGCAATGCCCATGATCGCCCAGCGCCTCGATCACCCGGCAATCCGCCGCCACCCCGCCGCGGCAGCGCCCGACGATGCGCGTCAGCTCGTCGCGGAGCAGGGCCAGCTGCGCGATCTTGTCCTCGACCTGCGCCAGATGGCGGCTCGCGATGCGGTCGGCCTCGCTGCAATCGCGCCCCGGATCGTCCGACAGGTCGAGCAGCGAGCGGATTTCCTCGATCGTGAATCCCAGCTCGCGCGAATGGCGGACAAAGGTCAGCCGCGCGCGGTGCGGATCGCCATAGCTGCGGTAATTGGCCGCGGTGCGATGCGGCGCGGGCAACAGGCCGATGCGCTCATAATAGCGGATGGTTTCGATATTGGTCCCGGTCGCCCGCGACAGCTCACCGATTTTCATGGCTTGACCCCGTAGTTGCTACAGGGTGCATATAGGGTGCCGACTCGAAGATCAAAGGAGCTGTGGCGTGTCCGATCATTGCTGTGCCGGTGCCAGCGGGAAGACCGCGCTGAACGACCCGCGCTGGCGGCGTATCCTGTGGGCCGCGCTGCTGATCAACGCCGCGATGTTCGGGGTCGAGATCGTCGCGGGGGTGGCGGCGGACTCGCGCGCGCTTCAGGCCGACGCGCTCGATTTCCTGGGCGACGCCGCCAATTACGCAATCAGCCTGGGTGTCGCGGGCATGGCGCTCGCCTGGCGCGCCCGCGCGGCGCAGGTGAAGGCGGTGACGATGCTTGCCTTTGGTCTGTGGGTGCTGGGATCGGCGGGCTGGAGCTTCATCGATGGCTCGTCGCCGCATGCCGAGACGATGGGGCTGATCGGCGCGCTGGCGCTCGCCGCCAATGTCGCGGTTGCGCTGATGCTCTATCGCTATCGCACCGGCGATGCGAATATGCGCTCGGTGTGGATCTGCTCGCGCAACGATGCGATCGGCAATGTCGCGGTGATGGGCGCCGCGCTGGGTGTGTTCGGCACCGGGCAGAGCTGGCCCGACCTGATGGTGGCAGCGATGATGGCGACCCTCGCGATCTGGGGTAGCATCGAGGTGTTTCGGCAGGCGCGCGGGGAACTTGCGGCCGTTCCTGCGGGTTCGGCTGGTAGCTGACCGATCGGTATGTTAATCTGATCTCCGAATCCGAAAGCTTCTGCGCCGACGCGGCAAACCATATGTGTGCGCGGCATTGACTGCCTGACCTTCCCGTGGGGCGCCCGCCCGACGGTAATCAGAATCAGAATCGAGGATATCCGATGTCGATGCCAGGGGATTTTGATTTTTCGCGGCGCGGCGTGCTCGCGGGCGGCGCTTCGGTGGCGGCGGTTACGGTCGTGCCGACGGGTGCCAGCGCGGCGCCAAGCAAGGCAGCCACCGCAGCGCCGCCAACGGCCAGGGTCGCGTTCGACGTCAATGGCACCCGGCGTGAACTCGAACTCGACACGCGAACCACATTGCTCGACGCGCTGCGCGAGCATCTCCAGCTGACCGGCAGCAAAAAGGGCTGCGATCATGGCCAGTGCGGCGCCTGCACCGTCATCGTCGACGGGCGGCGGATCAACAGCTGCCTGACGTTGGCGGTGATGCACGAGGGCGACAGCATCACCACGATCGAAGGGCTGGGAACGCCCGACAAGATGCATCCGATGCAAGACGCTTTTGTCGAGCGTGACGGCTATCAATGCGGATATTGTACCCCGGGGCAGATTTGTTCGGCGGTCGCGGTGCTCGACGAGATCAAGGCGGGCATTCCCAGCCATGTCACCGCCGACCTGACCGCGGCGCCCAAGGTCACCGCGAGTGAATTGCGCGAGCGGATGAGCGGTAACATCTGCCGCTGCGGCGCCTATTCGAACATCATCGACGCGATAACCGATGTGGCGGGAGCGAAGGCATGAAAAGCTTCACCTATGAACGCGTCGAAACGCCCGCCGCCGCGACCACTGCTTTTGCGAAGGTGAAGGGCGCGCGCTTCATCGCGGGCGGCACCAATCTGCTCGACCTGATGAAGCTGGAGATCGAAACCCCGGCGCATCTGATCGATGTCAGCCGCTTGGCGCTCGACAAAATCGAGCCGACCGAGGACGGCGGGCTGCGCATCGGCGCGATGGTCCGCAACACCGATCTGGCGTCGGACCCTCGCGTGCGGCGCGATTATGGCCTGCTGTCGCGCGCGCTGGTCGCCGGAGCATCGGGCCAGCTGCGCAACAAGGCGACGACTGCGGGCAATTTGCTCCAGCGCACGCGCTGCCCCTATTTTTACGACACCAACATGCCGTGCAACAAACGCAAGCGGGGGAGCGGCTGTGCCGCGATCGGCGGGTTCAGCCGGTTGCACGCGATCGTCGGTGCCAGCGATGCGTGCATTGCGACGCACCCCAGCGACATGGCGGTCGCGATGCGCGCGCTCGACGCCAGCGTCGAAACCGTGGCGGCGGACGGCAAGGAACGGACCGTCGCGCTGGCCGATTTCTACCGCGCCCCCGGCACCACCCCGCATCTTGAAACGGTGCTGGCGCCGGGCGAGCTCATCACCGCGGTGACGCTGCCGAAGCCGGTCGGCGGTACGCATATCTATCAAAAGGTTCGCGACCGCGCGTCCTATGCCTTTGCGCTGATTTCGGTTGCGGCGATCGTCCAGAAAGACGGGTCGGGCCGCGTTGCGCTGGGCGGGGTCGGCTATAAACCCTGGCGGGTCGAAGCGGCGGAGGCCGACCTGCCGCGCGGCGCGAAGGCCGTTACCGCCACGCTGCTCGCCGGGGCCAGGCCAAGCCATGAAAACGCCTATAAACTGCCGCTGGTCGAGCGCACGCTCGCCGGGGTGCTGGCACAAGCAAGAGGCTGAGCCATGAAGTTCGATACCCCCGCCACGACCAACCCGATCGACCAGCTGAAAGTGGTCGGCAAACCCACCAACCGCATCGACGGGCCGCTCAAGACGACCGGGCTCGCTCCCTATGCCTATGAACGGCACGATGTCGCGGCGAACCAGGCCTATGGCTATGTCGTCGGATCGGCGATTGCCAAGGGGCGGATTTCGTCGCTGACGCTGGACGAAGCGCGCGCCGCACCCGGCGTGCTGGCGATCGTTACCGCCGACAACGCCGGCAAGCTGGCCAAGGGCGATTTCAACACCGCCAAATTGCTCGGCGGACCGGCAATCGATCATTATCATCAGGCGATCGCACTGGTGGTGGCCGAGACGTTCGAACAGGCGCGCGCCGCGGCGGCGCTCGTCCGCGTCGAATATGCGCGCGGCAAGGGGGCTTTCGACCTCGCCGCGGCGCTCGACGGTGCCGTGAAGCCGCCTGCCGTGTTCGGCACTGAGCCCGACAGCAGCGTCGGCGATTTTGCGGGCGCCTTTGCCGCCGCGCCGGTGCAACTCGATGCGCGCTACACCACCCCCGATCACAGCCACGCCATGATGGAACCGCATGCGTCGATCGCGGCGTGGGACGGTGACAAGCTGACGCTGTGGACATCGAACCAGATGATCGCCTGGTCGGTCGGCGACATGGCGAAGACGCTTGGCATTCCAAAGGAAAATATCCGCTTTGACTCGCCCTACATCGGCGGTGGTTTCGGCGGAAAACTGTTCAACCGCGCCGATGTGTTGCTCGCCGCGCTCGGGGCAAAGGCGGCGGGGCGACCGGTCAAGGTCGCGCTGCAACGACCGCTGATGATCAACAACACGACCCACCGTCCCGCAACCATCCAGCGGGTCCGGATCGGCGCGACGACCGATGGCAGGATCACCGCGATCGGCCACGAAAGCTGGTCGGGCGACCTGCCGGGCGGCGGCCCCGAAACCGCCGTTGCGCAGACGCGGCTGATGTATGCGGGCGAAAACCGGATGACCGCGATGCGGCTGGCGGTGCTCGATCTGCCCGAGGGCAATGCGATGCGCGCGCCGGGCGAAGCGCCGGGGCTGATGGCGCTCGAGGTCGCGATGGACGAGATGGCGGAAAAGCTGGGGATCGACCCGATCCAGTTCCGTGTCCTCAACGACACGCAGGTCGATCCCGAAAAGCCGAGCCGACCCTTTTCGCAGCGCCAGCTCAACGAATGCCTGACGATCGGCGCCGACAAGTTCGGCTGGAGCAAGCGCAGCACGAAACCCGCCGCGACGCGCGACGGGCAATGGCTGGTCGGCATGGGGGTCGCCGCGGCGTTCCGCAACAACATCAACGGCCCGTCGGCGGCGCGCGTGCGGCTCGACAAATCGGGGGTGGTGACGGTCGAAACCGACATGACCGACATCGGCACCGGCAGCTACACGATTATCGCCCAGACCGCCGCCGAGATGATGGGCCTGCCGCTCGACAAAGTCGTCGTGAAGCTGGGCGATTCGGCGTTCCCGGTGTCGGCGGGTTCCGGCGGCCAGTGGGGCGCCAACAGCTCGACCGCCGGTGTTTATGCCGCGTGCGTCAAGCTGCGCGAGGCGGTGGCGCAAAAGCTGGGCCTGAATCCGCTGGATGCCGAGTTTGTCGGCGGCAAGGTCAAGGCGGGTCGGCGGAGCGTGGCGCTCGGCGAAGCGGCCAAAGACGGCGAACTCGTCGCCGAGGACAAAATGGACTATGGCGATCTTGCCGAAAAATACCAGCAATCGACCTTTGGCGCCCATTTTGTCGAGGTCGGCGTCCACGCCGCGACCGGCGAAATCCGCATCCGGCGCATGCTCGCGGTGTGCGCGGCGGGCCGAATCCTCAACCCCAAGGCGGCGCGCAGCCAGGTGATCGGCGCGATGACGATGGGGGCGGGATCGGCGCTGATGGAGGAACTCGCGGTCGACAAGCGCTTTGGCTTCTTCGTCAACCACGACCTCGCGGGTTACGAGGTCCCGGTTCACGCCGACATTCCGCACCAGGAGGTGATTTTCCTCGACGAAACCGACCCGACGACGTCGCCGATGAAGGCGAAGGGGGTTGGCGAACTGGGCATTTGCGGGGTGGCTGCAGCGGTCGCCAACGCGGTTTACAACGCCACCGGCATCCGCACCCGCAACTATCCGATCACCCTCGACAAGCTGCTCGACAAGCTGCCCGAGATTGCATGATCGCTGCGATGTCGGCGCGCGTCGTTCAGCCTCGCAGATCGTCGGGCCGATCGATGTCCGCCAGTTCGCGGGCGCTGGCGGTCACCAGCGCGGCACCGGTCAACAGCGCCTTGCCGCCGCGGTCGCCGTCGCCGGCGGCCAAGCGGCCGAACAGCGCGCGCGCAAACAGGGCCGGGGGCATCGCCGCCGTGCCGTCGCTCGACGCGACAACGGGGCTTTGCGCCGCATCGAACCGGGCGAGCAGGGCGCGCAAATGGCCGGTGCCGACAAAGGGCATGTCGGCCAGGCAAATGAGCGCCGCCGCCGCCGGGCCGCGCGCGGCCTCACCGATGCCGCGCGCCAGCGAATGTGACAGCCCGCGGTCGGGGTTGGGGTTGGCGACAATCTCGAAATCCAGCGCCGCGAGCTGCCGCGCCAGCGGACTATCGGTGGCATCGCAGACCGCGATCCGCCGCCCCGGCGCCAGTTCGACGATCCGCCGCGCCGCGTGCAGCGCCAGCGGTTCGCCCGCAAGCGGGGCGAGCAGCTTGTCGGCGTCGCCAAAGCGCCGCGACTGTCCCGCCGCCAGCAGGATCGCGGCAATGTCATCGGCCTCGATCATCGTCGCCCTCCTGTCCCAGTACGTCCATTGCATCCCGGCTAACCTCACCCGAGAACCGCGATGATAGCAACCACCCCCGCCGACATCCTGCGTTTCGCGCTGGCGCGGATCGACGAAGGCATCGGCACCGTGCTGGTGACGCTGACCGACATTGACGGTTCGGCGCCGCGCGCGGTCGGCGCGCAGATGGCGGTCGCTGCCGATGGCCGCCATATCGGTTCCTTTTCGGGCGGCTGCGTCGAGGCCGCGGTGGCGGCCGAGGCGGTCGCCACGCTCGGCGATGGCATGGCCCGGCTGGTACGGTTCGGCGCCGGTTCGCCCTATCTCGACATCCGCCTGCCGTGCGGCAGCGGGATCGATCTGCTGTTCAATCCGCACCCTGACCGCGCCGCGCTCGCGCGGACGCTGGCGCAGCACGACCGGCGCGAACCGGCGGCGCTGCGCCTGTCGAACGCGGGGGTGGGACCCGGTCCCGACGATTTTGCCGGGGCAGCCTGGCAGGGCGACGGGTTCCTGCTTAGCTATCCGCCCGCGCTCCGGATCGTGGTGATGGGGCAGGGCGAAGAGCTGACGGCGCTGGCGCGGCTGGTGCGCGCTTTCGGCGCCGATGTCTGCGCGCTGGCGCCCGATCACCGCGCCTTGGCGGATCTTGCCGCCGACGGCTGCGAGACGGTCCTGCTGACCACCCGCACCCGGCCACCGCCCTTCGCTACCGATGCCTGGACCGCGATCCTGTCGGTCTTTCACGACCGCGACTGGGAGGAGGCGTTGCTCCCGCACGCGCTCGCTGCCCCCAGCTTTTACATCGGCGCGATCGGCAGTCCGCGGACGCAGCAAACCCGGCTCGAATCGCTCGTCGCGGCGGGCGTGCCGCACCATCTTTGCCAGAAACTGCAGACATCGGTCGGGTTGATCCCCGCCACCCGCGATCCGGCAACCCTTGCGCTGTCGGCGCTGGCAGGGATCGTATTGGAATATCACCGGAGCATCGCGGCGGGTACGACCGTGCAGGTGCATCACGCACTGATCGCCCGCTGACGCCCGCGCGCAGCGCCTGAAGCGAAAAGAGCCCCGCCGAATTTCGGCGGAGCTCTTCCAGGTCGCACACAGCAATTCACTGGCGAGGACCCTCGCCCTGTCATCCTGGGTCGCATAGAATGACAGGAATATCCTGAGCCCGGTCCCTTCGACACGTCGCGACTGAGCGGATCAACCGGCGCGATGCAGTCGAAGGGATGGCCCCCCCTTAGTCCTTGCAAACGGACCTTTATTTGGGACGCCCGAAACGGTCATCCCCCTGTCGGGGGATGTTCAGCCGAGGATCGGTGCCAGCAGCCGCATCAGCGCCGCTTCGCTGTCCACGCCGCATTTCAGATAGATTTGCTTGATCTGGCCGCGCAGGGTTTCCGCGGTGACGCCGCGCTCCTCGGCAATCTGCGGCCGCGGCTTGCCTTCGAACAACCGTACCGCAATATCGGCCTCGGCCGGGCTCAGGCGGTAGATCGCGGCCAGATAATTCCCGATCCCGGCGCGGTCGCGGCGGGGGCCGTTGGCGATCAGGATCGCGTGCGGCAGCTTGCCGAGCGACCATTCGCGTTCGGGCAGGTGAAAGCCCTCTATCACCAGCGGCGGACGATTTTTCGCCGTCGCGATTCTGGTCCGCACATGGTCGAGGCCGCCCTCGGCGATCAGCGCTTGGACAGCCTGGCGCAGCGTGAAGGGAACCCCGGCCCCGTCGATCGAGCGGCCCGCCAACCGGACATCGCCGGCATCGAGCATCGCCTCGGCGCCGCTGCTGTACGCGAGCAACTGACCGCGAACGTCGATGATGAACGCGCTGACCCGAATCGCATCGAAAGCGCCAGCGAGCAGCCGGGCCTGCTCGCCCTCCAGCTTTTCCTGTAATCGCACCGCGCGCCGCGCCGCCTTGGCGCCATGGGCAAAGACCTTCCGCTGCGCCGCGGTCGTCCGCCCATCCCTGCGATCGCGCAGCGTGGCCAGGCCGACGATACCGAAATTGTCGATCACCAAATTGGTCTGGCACCCGAACGGAATCCCGATCTCCTCGCACCAGTCGCAATAGTCCCTCGATGCGAGCGCAGGGATCACCCGGTCGTAATGATCCTCATGCAGGATGGGGTCGTAAAAGCCGCGTTCGACATGCCGGTTCGACGCTGCGACGCGGAAGTTATGCGTTTCGGCCCCCCAGCCGCTCGCCGCAAAATGATCGATCAGGTCGGTGCTGAAATTGGTCACGATATTGAACGGAATTTCGCGGGCACCGCCGACGCCGATTAACTGGCCATGTCCCGATCCCGTATGCGTGGCCAGCGCGTCCAGCGCCTCCAGCCACATCTCGGGCTGCAGCGCCGCCTGCATGAAAATCTCGTCCCAGTCCGGTTTCGTCCGCTGGCCCATTGCGTCCGCTATTTGTCCGATCGTGCCCCACTGCGGCGCTATGTCACCGAAGTTTAGGACAAAAGCCAATCTATTAACTTTAAAAAAGTTAAGTTCGGCGTCGAGGCAGCGGCGTGGCAGGGTTGCGATTGCGCGCGCGCACCAGTTCGACGGGCGGTTGCCCCTTGGCGGCGTCCGGATATGGTGGCTTCAGCGATGGTAAAGCGGCGTGGCGCGTTTTTGGGTGTCGATGTCGACCGGCGCAAAGACCGAAACGGCGGCCGGCAACACGCGGAAATGCGCGGGCGTTGCGGTGACGATTTCGCCGTCGGTATTGATCGGCATCGGACGCCGGGTCTCGATGTCGAACTCGACGGACCGGGCGGTTCTCACTTCTTTCCACGCGCCGTGGGTGCCGCTTCGAAAAGCGCGCACCATCAATCCCAGCTTCCACAGATTGCGCATTTCCAAGCTGTAGAGATCGAGGGCGCCGTCATCGATCGCTGCCGTTTCTTCGACGACGTTGCCGCCGCCGTAGAGGCGGCCGTTGCCGATTGCGATCTGATAGGTTTTGACGCTTGTGCTGTGGCCCTTCTCCTTGATCAGGGCGCGAAAGCGCCGCGCCCCTGCCAGAATCCGGAGCGCGGCAACGGCATAGCCAAGCCGTCCGAAACGCTTTTTGATACCGGGATCGAGTTTCTGCGCCAATTCGCTGCTCAGCCCGATGCTCGCGACGTTGAAAAACGCGTGGCCATTGACCATGCCGACGTCGATCTGCTTTCTGTGACCGGCGACAACAAGATCCGCGGCCTCCGCAAAGTCGAGCGGGATTGCCAGCGTCCGGGCGAGATCATTGGCGGTTCCGGCCGGGATGATGCCAAGCGGCAGGCCGCTCTCGATAATCGCCGGTGCCGCCGACGCGATCGATCCGTCGCCGCCGCAAACGACGACCGCATCCGCCGCCTGATGAAGACGCGCGACGTCCCGCGCAATTTCCGGAAGATTGTCGAAAGGTTCGACGGTGACGACAAAGCCGCCTGCCTCCAGCCGGTTGCAAACCGGCTCCAACGCGCTCGCGCCTTGCCGCGCCTTGGCGTTATGGAGCAGCAGCACGCGGTTGCCGGCGGGGAGTGGCATTGGATCGACCTATCGAGGGGAAAAGGTGAGCGGACGATGGTCGCTATACCCGATCGGCGCAAGGGCTTGGCAGTTTCAATCTGGCCGCTCGTGGAGGATATCGCGGCAAAAAGTGACCGAGGTTTTAGGCGGTCAAACGCCGTTACGAAGCTCTGAAATGTCCGGTGCCGCCAGGCGCGTTACGCCTGACATCCATCAAAGGCACCGATGGCGAAGCAAGCGTCAGCAGCCTGATCGCCTCGACCATGGTGCGCACGCCCATGCGCCTTATCGCGCGCTCGCGGTGGACCTCGATGGTTCGGACGCTGAGGCCGAGTTCGAACGCAATGGCTTTTGTCCCAGTCCCCTCGGCAACGAACGAGAGGACCTGTCGTTCGCGCGGCGATAGCGACGCGACGCGGCTGGCTCCATCCAGAGCGAGGGGACTGTCGTCCGTCAGGTGACTCTCGATCACCGACCAATGTGTTCCCTGCTTGGCGAGCGCCACCTCATGGGCGCGAACGACATCGAGAACGTCGCCAGCCTTGCAAACCGAAAGCGGGTAGGTGCACAGCAATGAAATCGGCTTTCCCGCGATCACATGGTTCAAATATTTTTCATATTCCATGAAGGCCTGCCAGTCCCTTTGTTGCAGCCAGCAGGTGTGGCCGCTGGCGGACAGGCCGTCGTGATCATGGGCCAGCGCATCGGCGAGCTTTTCATCCCAGAGCGCCACCATCGGGCCGGCTTCGAACGTCCCGCCATTCAGGTACATGTCGGCGGCCGAATGGAGCTCGACGCCCTGGTTCGCGAGCGCATCGGCATTCATCCCATCGGGCTTGACCCAAAGGCACAGATCACCCCGCCGTGCGCCGGCGGCACAAAATTGGCTTACCAGTTCGAGGAGGTCTTTTTCGGTTTCGTAAAAGGCGCAGATGTGCGTGCCATGACAAATGGCAGCCAGCACCGCATTATAGGGTGGCATTGTATCAACGGACTTCGGATCAGTGCGATACGGCATCGACGTGCAACCCCTGCATTCGTGCGGCGGGTATGCGATAACCGAGACTAGCATAGTTTACGGGGGATGGCTCCCGAATTCTCGCCGGGCGGCACAGCAGATCACTCGCTTTCGGAGCCGGTCCAATATGTGGTGCCCGCCGCGCACGGCCGATCGGTCGGCCCCAAGTAGATTTGCCGCCGCGCTGGTCCGGTTAGTGAGAGCCTCTATAGGGCAATCCACAAATGTTATGTGCGAGCCAGCCATGCGAGATGTCTTTGAAAGGGACAATCGGCGAGGGCGTGATGGAAGAGACTTTCGAGTGCGCGGCGTTCTTTGCAGCCCAGCTGAGTGCCGGAACGCCGCAGGGCGCTGGTGATGCGGGCGCCGCCATGATGGTGGCCGGGCGTGTCTCCCGCTGGGCGCAGAACGAGGCTTGCGATCAGGTGATCGCTCGAGATTCCGTGGCTTGCGTATTTTCGGGGGCCGTCCGCAAATTTGCGCTTCGCGCCAACGGCCAAAGGCAGATCATCGACCTGGCCTTTGTCGGGGATTATCTGGGCTTCGCGCCGGCCGATCCGTTTTTCTTCCTCGAAGCGGTCTCGCATGAGACGCGGATCATCTCGTTCACGCACGAGCGGATGGAGGGGCTGATCGACCGCTTCCCGGCCGTTGCCTTGCTGATGCATCGCGGCGCCAGCGACACGATCCACCGGCTGGAGCATCACCTGCTGGTGCAAAGCCGCATAACGGCCCGGGAAAAGGTCGGTGCCTATCTGGCGGCCATGTCGCGGCGGATCAACCATGACGACACCAACGCCATCGTACTGCCGATCACGCGCTATGACATCGCCGACCATCTCGGCATTGCGGTCGAGACGGTGAGCCGCACAATGACCGCGCTATGCCGCAGCGGATCGATCGCGCTGAAGACAGCGCGTGACGTCGAAATCTGCGATCCCTTGATGCTCTCTGACACGGAATGTTGACGGAAACCCACCCGGTGCCGCGCGCATTTGGCGGCGACTGTGGTCGCCACGGCAAGTTGGATCGCGTCGGCCGGTTTCCTGACAATTATCAAGGTATCGCGGCGGCGCCGATGCTACGCAATCGCTCGCAGCAATTGGTTGCGACGGCCGTGCGAACGGATAACGACATTGCTGGCGGAAACATCAGATGGTCGCGCTGAGGCTCTGCCCAGCCGCGCCCGGCGGCGCTCTTACCCCCGCCCTCTCGAAGAGCGCCGCCACCTTTTGCGAGGCTTGCCGGATAAACGAGGCCTTCTTTCGCCGGGCCGAGCATAGACCTGAAGTTGCACCGGCGTTTCGGAACCGAGCATTATGAGAGATACCAAGGCCGCGGGCTTCGTCCGCGTGCGCGGCGCGCGCGAGCACAACCTTAAGAATGTCGATGTCGACATACCGCGCGACGCGCTGGTCGTGTTCACCGGCGTGTCGGGATCGGGCAAATCGTCGCTCGCCTTCTCGACCCTCTATGCGGAGGCGCAGCGCCGCTATCTGGAATCGGTGTCGCCCTATGCCCGCCGCCTGTTCCACCAGATGGAGGTGCCCGAGGTCGATGCGATCGAGGGGCTGCCGCCCGCGGTGGCGCTGCAGCAGCAGCGCGGATCGCCGACCACCCGCTCGTCGGTCGGCAGCGTCACGACCCTCGCCAACCTGCTGCGCATGCTTTACTCGCGCGCCGGCGATTATCCGACGGGCCAGCCGCTGCTCTACGCCGACAGCTTTTCGCCCAACACGCCCGAGGGGGCGTGCCCGCGATGCCACGGCATCGGCCGCATCCACGAGGTTACCGAGGCCTCGATGGTGCCCGATCCGTCGAAGACGATCCGCGAGCGCGCCATCGCCGCCTGGCCGATGGCGTGGGGCGGCCAGAATCTGCGCGACATATTGATCAGCCTCGGCATCGACGTCGACACGCCGTGGCGCGACTTGCCGAAGAAGATCCGCAACTGGATCTTGTTCACCGAGGAACAGCCGCAAGTGCCGGTCTATCCTGGCTGGACGCACGACGAGATCCAGCGCGCGCTCCGGCGAAAGGTCGAGCCGGCCTATATGGGCACCTTTTCGAGCGCCAAGCGCCATGTCACCCACAGCTATGCGACCACCCAGAGCGCGATGATGAAAAAGCGCGCCGCGCGCTTCATGATCGCCAGTCCGTGTCCGGTCTGCAAGGGCAAGCGGCTGCGCCCGGAAGCCTTGTCGGTGCACTTCGACGGCCTTGACCTGGCGGAGATGAGCCGCCTCCCCATCGCCCGCTTCTCGAAAATCTTCGCCCCTTATGCCGAGGCGCGGGCCGCCAAGCTCACCGCGCTGCGCCGGACCCACCCCGAGAAGGCGCTCGTGGTCGAGCGCATCGCCGGCGATCTCTGCCGCCGCCTGGCGGTGCTGCTCGATCTCGGCCTCGGCTATTTGACGCTGGAGCGCAGCACGCCGACGCTGTCGCCCGGCGAGCTGCAGCGATTGCGGCTCGCCACCCAGGTCGTCTCGAACCTGTTCGGGGTCGTCTATGTGATGGACGAGCCGTCGGCCGGGCTTCATCCTGCCGATACCGAGGCGCTGCTGCGCGCGCTCGACGGGCTGAAGGCGGTCGGCAACTCGCTGTTCGTCGTCGAGCATGAAATGGACGTCGTCCGCCGCGCCGACTGGATCGTCGATGTCGGCCCCGCCGCGGGCGTGCATGGCGGCGAGATCCTCTACAGCGGCCCGATCGCGGGGCTGCGCGACGTCGCGGCTTCGGAGACCCGGCGCCATCTGTTCGAAGAAGGCGGCGGGATGGCGAGCAGGGAACGCGAGCCCATCGGCTGGTTGCGGCTGGAGGGGGTCTCACGCAACAATCTGAAGAGCGTCGATTGCGCGATCCCGCTCGGCGTGATGACCATCGTCACCGGTATCTCCGGCTCGGGGAAATCGAGTCTGGTCAGCCAGGCGCTCGTCGAGCTGGTCGCCGATGCGCTGGGTGCCCCGGTCGCGGCACCGGAAGAAATGGACGCCGAAGCCGCGCTGGGGGATAGCCCAGCCGACGCGACCGAAGGCCGGATCGCCGGTGGTCTCTATGGGATCAGGCGACTGATCGAGGTCGACCAAAAGCCGATCGGCCGCACCCCGCGCTCCAACCTCGCGACTTACACCGGCCTGTTCGACCATGTCCGCGCGCTGTTCGCGGCGACTCCCGAAGCGACGAAGCGCCGCTACGACGCGGGGCGTTTCTCGTTCAATGTCGCCAAGGGCCGCTGTCCGCGTTGCGAAGGCGAGGGCTTCGTCATGGTCGAACTGCTCTTCCTGCCGAGTGTCTATGCGCCCTGTCCGACCTGTCACGGCACCCGCTACAACCCCGAGACGCTCGAAATCCGGTATCGCGGCAAAACGGTTGCCGAGGTGCTCGCGCTCACGGTCGACGGGGCCTGGGACTTTTTCGCCGATGCTCCCCATGTCTGCCGGTCGCTCAAGGTGCTGCGCGAGGTGGGGCTCGGCTATCTTCGGCTTGGGCAGCCTGCGACCGAATTTTCGGGCGGTGAGGCGCAACGGGTAAAGCTCGCCACCGAGTTGCAGCGCGCGCAGCGCGGCGGCACCCTCTATGTGCTCGACGAGCCGACCACCGGCCTTCACCCGACCGACGTCGAGCGCCTGCTCGGCCAGCTTCGCGCCCTGGTCGATGCCGGCAACAGCGTCGTTCTGGTTGATCACGACATGAAGGTCGCGGCGGCGAGCGATTGGGTGATCGACATCGGCCCCGGAGCGGGCGACGAGGGCGGGCGGATCGTCGCGAGCGGCCCGCCGGCGAAGGTTGCGGCCTGCCGGGCGAGCCGCACTGCGCCTTATCTGGGTCGCGCCCTCGGCGGAGGAGAGTTGCCCGACGCCTCCTGAGCGCCGCGCCGCACCGGTTCGCGCAATCAATTCGCCTGCGGAGCGGGCAGGGCGACGGGATCCTTGAGCTTGACGATTTCCCGAACACCGTCGCCATTGACGATCTGGAGGCTGATCAGGCTGCCGACTTCGTAATCGACATACACCTCCTGCGGCTTGCGGATCATGTGATCGAGCCCCTCCAGCAAGACCTGGATCATGTCGCCCTTCGGATCATAGGCGATGCCGATAAACGGCAGCCAGCTCGCGGCGATCTGGTCGCCGAGGTCGAGCGAGGCGACCTCCACCTCGGCGCGCTTGCCCGGAAGGCTGGTGGTGAAGGTGTAGAAGAAATCGGTCCACGCGCTTTTGTCGATCTGCTGGATGCTCATCGCTTCTTTCCTCGTGCAGGCGGTGATGTCGCCATCGTCGCCGATGGGACGGGTCGGTCAGCCGTCCGTGGGCTTCCGGTCGGGATTGCTGCTGCGGTTGGCGGTGCCGAACAATTCGCGGAGCCGGTCGAACAATCCTTTGCCACTCTCCTTCGCATCGGCTTTGTCATCGATCGCCTTCAGCGCGTCATAAAGCGCGTCGAGATCGCCCTTGGTCGCATAACCAAAGGCCCGCGCCAGATCGAGCTGGGTCCGGGCGTCGGCGAGCAGGCTTTGCAGCGCGCTTTGTTCCTCGGCCGTGCGTTGCGGTTTTTCGGACAGCGGCTTTGCGCGCGACAAGAGCGCTTCGGCGCGTGCGAGCGGGAGGGGGATGACGGTTTCCTCGACCACCAGCGTCGACAATGCCGTCTCCAGCACCGTCACGGCTTCGCCAGGCTTGTCGTCGTGGAGCAGCGCGGCGGCCTGTTTGATCGCCGCGGGATAGGTCGCGAGCGGCAGGCTGGTCACGCTAATCACCTGCTCGCTGGCCAAGTCGGCGATCAGGTGCCGCGCATACTGCAGTCGGCCATCGTCGAGCGCCGCTTCGGCGCGGGTCCGCAGCGCTTTGACCGCATCGGGCGTCGTGATCACATCGTGGATCGCGCCGCGCACCTCGACCGGCGCGAGCGCGAGCTGCGGATCGGCGGCGAGCACGATATCGAGCTTGCCGCTCGCCCGCGCCAACGCTTCGACCGCGCCAGGCTTGTCGTTACCGGCAAGCAGCGCCAGCGCCGCCTCGGTTTCCTGCAGCGCGGAAATGGCCTCTGCGACGAGGATTTTGCGCTTGGCGGCGAGCTGCTTGCCGAGGTCGCCTGATGCTGCCTGCGCCTTTGCGCTCGTCGCGTCGGCGGGCGCCGTCGCGGTGCCGCCAGCCGCGGCCTGATCGGACGGATTCGCATCGCCGCCGCAGCCCGCGAGCAAAAGGCCCGCGCCGAGCGCCAGAGTCATGAGCCGATGCCGATGAGCGATGACCGGAGCAGCAGGCGAGCGGTGAGGAGAAAGGAACATGGGCGTAAATCTCCATTGGACGAGGGTCTCCCGCGCTTTTTAGGGGACCAGACCATGCGCTGCCTTGACGACCGTCAAGGCGCCACGCGCTGCCGAATGCGACCTTCGACCGCCTCGATGGCATAGGAAAGGAAGCGAAAATGGCCAGCAAAGTGATCGGAATCGATCTTGGCACCACCAACAGCTGCGTTGCCGTGCTCGAAAATCGCAAGGCCAAGGTCATCGAGAATGCCGAGGGCGGCCGCACGACTCCGTCGGTGGTCGCCTTTGCTGCGGATGGCGAGATCCTCGTCGGCCAGCCGGCTAAGCGGCAAGCGGTCACCAATCCGGAGAATACCATCTATGCGATCAAGCGGCTGATCGGCCGGCGCTACGACGATCCGATCGTCGCCAAGGACAAGGAGCTTGTTCCGTACAAGATCGTGAAAGGCAAGAATGGCGACGCCTGGGTGGAGGCGCACGGCAAGACCTATTCCCCCGCCCAAATTTCCGCCTTCGTGCTCACCAAGATGAAGGAAACCGCCGAGGCCTATCTGGGCGAGAAGGTCGAGCAGGCGGTCATCACTGTTCCTGCCTATTTCAACGACGGCCAGCGCCAGGCGACCAAGGACGCGGGCCAGATCGCCGGGCTGGAGGTGCTGCGCATCATCAACGAACCGACCGCGGCGGCGCTCGCCTATGGGCTCGAGAAAAAGGGGGAGGGGCAGGTCACGGTGTTCGACCTTGGCGGCGGCACCTTCGACGTCTCGATTCTCGAGATCGCCGACGATGTTTTTGAGGTGAAGTCGACCAATGGCGACACCTTCCTGGGCGGCGAGGATTTCGACAAGCGGATCCTCGACTGGCTGGCCGACGAGTTCCAGAAGAGTGACGGCATCGACCTTCGGAAGGATCGCCTCGCGCTCCAACGCCTGCGCGAGGCCGCGGAAAAAGCGAAGGTCGAGCTATCCAGCACGATGGAGACGAGCATCAACCTGCCCTTCATCACGGCGGACCAGAACGGGCCGAAGCACCTCGATATCCGGCTGCGCCGGGCGCAGCTCGAAGAGCTGGTCGCCGACCTGATCAAGCGGACCGAGCCGCCCTGCAAGGCGGCGCTGAAGGACGCCGCGCTGAAGCCCGCCGACATCGAGGAGGTCGTGCTGGTCGGCGGCATGACCCGCATGCCCAAGGTACAGGAGAATGTTCAGAAGATCTTTGGCCGCGAACCCAGCAAGGGCGTCAATCCGGACGAGGTCGTCGCGATGGGCGCCGCGATTCAGGCGGGCGTGCTGCAGGGCGATGTGAGCGATGTCCTGCTGCTCGACGTGACGCCGCTCTCGCTCGGCATCGAGACGCTGGGCGGAGTCATGACGAAGATGATCGATCGCAACACGACGATCCCGACCAAAAAAAGCGAAACCTACAGCACCGCCGAGGACAACCAGCAGGCGGTGACGATCCGGGTGTTTCAGGGCGAGCGCGAAATCGCGGCGGATAACAAGCTGCTAGGCCAGTTCGATCTCGTCGGCATCCCGCCCGCCGCGCGCGGCGAGCCGCAGATCGAGGTGACCTTCGACATCGACGCCAACGGCATCGTCAACGTCTCGGCCAAGGACAAGGGCACCGGCAAGGAGCAGCAGATCAAGATCCAGGCGTCGGGCGGGCTCAGCGAGGCCGACATCGACCGCATGGTCAAGGAGGCCGAGGCGCATGCCGAAGAGGATCGCAAGCGGCGCGCGCTGATCGAGGCCCGCAACCGCGGCGATTCGGCGATCGCCGCCGCCGAGCGTGCGCTGGCCGAAGGGAAGGGCGACGCCAAGGCGCGCGCGGCGGTGGAAACGGCGATTGCCGAGGCGCGATCGGCGCTCACCGACGCGTCCGCGGACGAGATCGACGCCAAGGCCGCCGCGCTCGCGCAGTCGGTCGCGGATCTGGAACAATCGTCCGGCAGCAATGCCGGCGGCGCGAGCGAGAGCCAGGCGGCCGCCGACGACGACGGCGTCGTCGATGCCGAATTCGAAGAGGTCGACGGCGACGGGAAAGGCCGCAGCTGACTGGGGGAGGCGTCATTCTCCGCCCTGGCCAAGACGCAGCCTGATGATCGTCAAGGCGGGCCGGCCTTTTCCTACCTAATCTTTGCGCTCCACACCAACGGGAGACTATCCATGACAACCGACAGTGACATCAAGCGCGACGTCGAAGCCGAACTCCGCTGGGATCCGGACATCGACGCCACCGACATCGGCGTGGCCGTTAAGGACGGCGTCGTGACGCTGACCGGCTTCGTGCGCAGCTACAGCCAGAAGTACCAGGCCGAGCGCGAGGTCCGAAAAGTCAAGGGCGTGCGCGGGGTCGCCAACGACATCGAGGTCAAGCTGCCGAGCGCCAACGAACGGCCCGATCCCGAGATCGTCCGCGACGCCGTCGCCGCGCTCAAGCGCGAGCTGCCCTATTCCAGCGAGCATATCCAGGCGGTCGCCCGGAACGGCTGGCTGACGCTGGAAGGCGAGGTCGAATGGAAATTCCAGAGCGAGCGCGCCGAGGAGGCCGTGCGCCGGATCAAGGGGCTGAAAGGCGTATCCAATCTGATCCGGCTGAAACCGCGCGCCACCCCCAGCGAGGTCAAGCAGCGGATCGAGGAGGCGCTGAAGCGCTCGGCCGAAGTCGATGCCCAAAAGATCACGGTCGAGACCGTCGGCGGCGAGGTGACGCTGCGCGGGACCGTGCGCTCGTGGGCCGAACGACAGGAGGCCGAGCGCGCCGCGTGGCGGGCGCCGGGTGTCGTGCGCGTCGAAAACAAGATCATCGTTACGGCGTGACCGGCGGCGCCAGCACCATCGTCCACTGAGACAGGAGACCGTCATGGCGACTCTTCATCAACGGCTTTTCGCTCCCGATGCGGGAAGGACACGGATCGCCAACCTGTGGTGGGCGGTGGCGCTGCGCGGCGTCGGCGCGGTGGTGCTGGGAACGCTGGCCTTGTTGTGGCCGGCCATGACCCTCCTCGTCCTCGTCTTTCTCTTCGCCGCCTATTGCGTCGTCGATGCGGTATTCTCGATGGTTTTGGCGGTGCGCGGCGCGCGGCGGCACGAGAGATGGGGATGGCCGGCGCTACACGCGCTGGTGGCGTTGGCGGCGGCCGCGGCGGCCTTGCTCTATCCTGACATCACGCTGATCGTCTTTGTGGCGATGCTGATCGCCTGGGCGTTGTTCACCGGCGTCCTTTCGATCGCGGCGGCCTTCCGGCTCGACCGCGCCCACGGCCGCTGGTGGCTCATCGCCAGCGGGGTGGTCGCGCTGATCTTGGCCGCGCTGCTGATTGCCGTCCCCGGCATCGGGCTGTTGACCCTGACCTGGATGATCTCCTTTCAGGCGTTGCTCGGTGGCAGCCTCCTCCTCGGTCTGGCCTTCCGGCTTCGCATGCGCAGCGCGGCGACCGAGGCAGGCGAGGGGAGCGTCCTGAAAGGGCAGCCCGACGACGAAATCCAGGTGGCCTGAGGGCCGCTGATTATGACGGTCTCGGCCGAGTGGGTGACCGCGGCGGGAACCGCGATGGCGGGTCTCGCCACGCTGATCGCCGGATGGGCCGCGGTGCGCGGCGTCGATGCCTGGCGCTCCGAGGTCGTCGGACGCCGCAAGGCGGAGCTGGCGGAGGACGTGCTCGCACAATTTTATCATGCCCGCGACGTGCTTATCTGGGCGCGGCTCCCCGACAGGCCAATTGTACCGACGCCCGATGGCGACGACCCTGACGAACGCCATCGCTCGCACGCCTCGCCGATCGAACGGCTGACCCAGGAAAGCGCGTTGTTCTCCGAACTCCAGGCGAGCCGCTATCGCTTCATGGCCTATTTCGGCGAGGATGCGGCGGACCCCTTCGAACAGATGCGTGCGATCCACGGCGAGGTTATGTCTTCGGCCGAGGCGCTGATCCGCGACCCGAACGAACAGGCGCCCGACGCCGACCGCGATCGCTGGGAAGACGCGATCGGCTGGGTCGACGATGGCGACGACGCGCTGGCGCAGCGCCTCGCCGACACCATCGCGGCGGTCGAGCATGTTTGCCGTCCCCTCATCGCAGACCAGCGTCATCGGTTGGGAAGATGAAGAGATAGCGAACGCCGGGTTCGGGCAAAATTTCCTGCCGGGAGGGAGGATAATGACGACCGTCAAGGCCTTGCCACGCATCGACATTTATAGACCGGACCAAGGGTTTTTGGGGAATTGGACATGGCAATAGGCGAGGCACAACGAGACGGCGATTTTCGGCAGCGGAAATCCGAACGCAGCGATGCGGGACCGGACCCAGTCGACTTGAGTTCCTTCGATTCCTTCCCCGCCAGCGACCCGCCGGGCTGGACGGGAATCCATGCCGGTGGCCCCGAGCGCCAATCAACAGGAGGGACTATCATGCAGACACTTATGCCGCCGCTGTCGCCGCAGGATCATCTCCGTGGCGACTCGCATGCGACCGTTACGCTGATCGAATATGGGGATTATCAATGCCCCTATTGCGCGGCGGCCGAGCCGATCGTCGTGGAGGTTCTGCGCCGGTCGATCGGCGTGCGGCAAGCCTTCCGGCATTTCCCGCTGGAAACGATTCATCCCATGGCAAAAATGGCCGCCGAAACCGCAGAGTTCGCCGCCGGCCATGGCAGCTTCTGGCAGATGCACGGCGCGCTGATGGCGCATTCGGCGGAACTCAGCATCCCGTTGCTGTTCGGCCTCGCTGCGAATTTGGGGCTTCCCACCGATGAGCTGCGCGATGGACTGTCCGACGGCCGGTTCGCGGCGAAAGTCGGGCATGATTTTGCGCGCGGCATGTTGAACGGCGTCGCGGGCACGCCGACGCTCTTCATCAACGATCAGCGCTATGTCGGACCGATGACCGTCGGGGCGCTGACCGCCGCGATCAACACCGAGCGTGCCCATGTGATCGCCGTGGCGCCGCAAATGCACGTCAACGGATAGGAGTATGTAGGATGGTCAAAGTCGGACTCTGGGTCGAATTGATTGCTCGCGCCGGGCGCGAGCATGATGTCGCGGCTTTCCTCATCGACGCGCTGCCCGCTGTGCAGCGCGAAACCGGAACGATCTGCTGGTTCGGGATCCACATCGACCGCGCCACCTTCGCGATCTTCGACGCGTTCGAGAGCGAAGAGGGGCGCGACGCGCATCTCGCCGGCGCCGTCGCCGAAGCGCTGGCCGACCGGGCCGACGACCTCTTTGCCCAGCCGCCCGCGATCCGGAAGCTCGACGTGCTCGCCGCCAAGCTGGCGGGGGGTTAGCCGTCGCGGACCGCGGTTTAACGGTCCTGCGGCAGCGCTTCGAGATAGGCGTGAACGGTCTGGACAAGCTGCGCGCCTTCGCCGACCGCCGCCGACATGCGCTTGGTCGAACCCGACCGCACGTCGCCGATCGCGAATACGCCGTCGCGGCTGGTCGTAAAGCGCAGGCCTTCGGCACCGGGTTCGGCGCCCGTCCGCACAAACCCGCGTTCGTCCAGATCCACGCCCGAGTGCGCCAGCCAGGCGGTGTTGGGATCGGCGCCGATGAAGAGGAACAGGTGGCGGATCGGGCGGCGAACCTCCTTTCCCGTGCTGTCGTCGCGCCAGCTGACCCATTCGAGCTGCTCGTCGCTGCCGCCGATGCCCGTCACGCTCGTGCGGGTGAGCAGCGAGATATTCGGGATCGCCGCGATACGGTCGATTAGATACTGCGACATGCTTTCGGCAAGGCCCGCGCCGCGCACCAGCAGATAGACGTGCGCGACATGCCGCGACAGAAACACCGCGGCCTGGCCCGCCGAATTTCCACCGCCGACTAGGACGACTTCTTCTCCGGCGCAAAGCCGCGCCTCGATCGGCGAGGCCCAATAATGGACGCCCGATGCTTCGAAACGCTCGATGCCGGGGATCGCGGGACGTCGGTACACCGCGCCGCAGGCGAGGGCGACCGCGCGCGCGCGGGCGGGCTCGTTCCCCTCGACCTCCAGCCGGTGCGCCCCGGTCTTACCCCGCCGCTGCTTGTGCAGCGCGGTGACCGGGGCGGCGAGCAGCATCTCCGCACCAAACTTGTGCGCCTGGGCATAGGCTCGTCCCGCGAGCGCCTGCCCCGAAATACCGGTCGGGAAACCGAGGTAATTTTCGATCCGCGCCGACGCGCCCGCTTGACCCCCGAACACCCGGCTTTCGAGCAGCAGCACGCTCAATCCCTCGGACGCGGCATAGACCGCGGCGGCAAGCCCGGCGGGGCCAGCGCCGACGATCGCGAGGTCATAGAGCTTCTTGGGATCGATGTCGCGCAGCAGCCCGATGCAGCGGGCCACCTCGGCCTCGCTGGGATCGTGCAACACCTCGCCATTGGGGCAGATGACGATCGGTAACGCATCGGGCGCCACGCCGAACTGGTCGAGCAGTTGCCGCGCTTCGGGATGGACGTCGGGATCGAAGAGATGATGCGGAAAGGCATTGCGCAACAGGAAGTTCTGCAGCCTGACGATTGCGGCGCTGCCCGCTCGTCCGATCAGCAACGGCCCGCCGGCGCCGGTTTCGATTAGCAGGGCGCGCCGCAGGATCAGCGCCCGCATCAGACGCTCGCCCAGCTCGGGCTCCGTGATCATCAAGGTCCGCAGCCGATCGGTCGGAATCAGGATCGCCTCGACATCGTCCGTCGCGATCGCATCGACCAGCGCCGGCTGGCCGGTGAGCTGGCCGATCTCGGCAAGGAACTGGCCGGGGCCAAGCTCGGTCAGGTCGTTCGTGATCGCGCCATGGCGCTCGCGCACGGCCACATGGCCGGACAGCAGCACGAACATGCCCGCCACCGGCTCGCCCGTGGTGTTGAGCCGGGCGCCCTTTTCGAACCGGACGATGGTGCCGAACGCCTTGAAACGCTCGCGTTCCTCGGGCGAAAAGGTCGGAAGGATCTGCTCGCGCCGCTCCTCGATCAACCGCGTTGCTTGATTCGGCATGACTGGCCTCCTGGCCGAAGCATGCCGCAACATTGCCGGTCGCGAAGTGACGATCGTCAAGGCGCACGCCGGCGGCGAGGCGTATGACGCGCGTCTCACCGGCCAGCAGGAGATCGATAGTGGCGCTGTTATCGCGAGCGATGCGGCGCCTTAGGCCGCGGTCACGGATTTCTGCACGGCGGACAATTCGAACGTCACGACCGATCCCGAAGCGTTGCTGCGCCCAACGGAGATATGCCCCCCATGCGCCTCGATAATGGTGCGGCAGATCGTCAGCCCGACTCCGAGACCGGCGGCCTTGGTCGAGCCGAAGGATGTGAACAGGCCGCCGCGAAGTTCGTCCGCAAATCCCGGGCCATTATCCTCGACATCGACCACGACGGCATCGCCGCGTCGTTTGGCGGTGATCACCAATCGGCGTTCGTCCTGACCGTCCATTGCTTCGACCGCATTGCGGAACAGGTTGAAAAATACCTGTTGAATCTGAACGGGGTCGGCCATCGCCTGCAGCTCGCCGAGATCGCGGTCGATCCGAACCGCCGCGAGGGCCTCGTTGGGAATGGCCAAGGCCAGCGCGTCATCGACAACGCCGTCCAGCCGAACGGGCTGCAACTGCGCCTTGCCGCGGCTCACCATGCGCCGCAATCGCCTGATGATCTCGCCGACATGCTGCGACGCCGCCGCCGCCTCGTCGATCGCCGCCACCGCTTCGGTTATGGCCGCGGCGCCGCGTTCGCGCAGCATTCGCCGGGCGCCGCCCATATAATTGGCGATCCCCGTCAGCGGTTGATTGATTTCATGTGCCAGCGCCGACGCCATGGTGCCCATCGCGCTCAGTCGCGACACATGGACCAGTTCGTTTTGCAGGTCGTTCAACCGCTGCTGGGCCTCGAGGCGCTCGCTCAGATCGGACATCGCGCCGATCATGCGGATGGCTTGTCCATCGTCGTCGCGAATGACATAGCCGCGATCGAGAACCTGCGCATAGCTTCCGTCGGCGCGGCGGAACCGATATTCGCATTGCCAGCGATCGGTGCCGTTGTCGATGAAGCCGTGAATGTCCTCGACGACGGATTCCCGATCCTGCTCGTGAATCCGCTCTTTCCACCAGTCGATATACAAGCCGGGCACCTCGCCCGAGAGCTGTTCGATCGCCTCGTTCCAAGTCAGTTCGCTGGTGACGAGGTCCCAGTCCCAGACCGCATCGTTCGTTGCTTTGGCGGCCAGCCGGTAACGCTCGTCGCTGCGCCGGATCCGCATTTCGGTTTCGCGCCTGCGCGTGATGTCCCGCGACATGCCGATCAGGCCGCGGAGTTCGCCCTCGACGATCCAGGGCACCTTGATGGTGTGAAAGGTCCTCATGACGCCGCGGATCGGCACAGTCTCCTCGACGACCGAACTCGTGCCCGTCTCCAAAACGTGGCGGTCGGCCGCGGCAAAGCCTTCGGCGATTTCAGGCGGAAATACGTCTTCGACCCTGCGCCCGAGCAAGTTGAGGCCGGATTGTTCGAGCGCGCGATTGACCAGAACGAAACGGCCGCCGAGATCCTTGATGAAAATCGAATCCTGGGCGCTGTCGATGATGGCGGCGAGGAGCGTCGCCGCGTTGGCAGTCGCCGACCGGCGCTCGGTGATGTCCTCGGCGACGATGATCGTCGATGGCGCTTCGGCTTGGTGCCGCATGAAGGATATGTTGACCGAACACCAACGCACCGCGCCGTCGGGGCGGAGGAGACGGAGTTCGGCGGCCATGGGCTGACCCGATTGCCGATGGGTTTGAAGGGTCGCAAGATGGTCCGCAAGATCGTCGGGATGGATCAACTCGGCGAGCGTCAACGCGTGGAGTTCGGCTTCCGTTCGGCCCACAATACGGCAGAAATGCTCATTGGCGAGCGCGGGGCGGTCCGACCCGTCGAATTGAACAATGCCGATGAACGCCTGATTGAACAGCGCGTCGAGCGCGCGGCGGCGCGACTGCGCGGTTTCGAGCGCCTCGCGACGCTCGGTGACGTCGCGAAAGAAGACGGTCAGCTGCGACCCCGATGGGACGGCATGCACTTCGTACCATGTGTTCAGCGGCGCGTAAAAGGTCTCGAATCTTTCGCTCGCCTGGTTCGCGACCGCGAGCCGATAACGCTCCTCGAAGATCGAGCCGATCGCTTCGGGGAAGCAATCCCAGATATTGCGGCCGACCAGCTCGCCGGCCCCCAGTTCCCGCACCGCATTACGGTTTCCGAAGACGAAGCGCCAATCGGGATCGAGGACGAAGACGCAGTCGGTCGTTCGCTCGAAAAAATCTGCGGCGGAGAGATCCAGCATCGCGGCACCACAAGTTGGAAACGTCGTCATGCCTCCCTTCTATCGCGCCAGGCCAGCGCCGCCAATGCAGAGATGGGGATTGGCCGCGCGCACGGGATTGTGCTTTGCCGACAAAGGTTTATGACATGACATCGACGACACGACAGGGGAGATGGAATATGGACTCCACTGCGGACCCAGCCGCCCCCCCGCCGATCGGCACGCGCCGCGTCTATATCGTCGATGACGACCCACTGGTGCGGCGTTCGACCGCTTTCCTGCTGAACAGCGCTGGCTTCACAACCCGCGCCTTTCTTTCGGGCCAGGATTTTCTGGGCGAGCTCACTGGGTTGCAACCGGGGATCACGTTGCTCGACGTGCGGATGCCCGACATGGATGGTCTGGCCGTGCTCGAGCATATGTCGGTCGATATGCGTTCTGTTTTCCCGGTCGTCGTCATAACCGGACATGGTGATCTGCCCACCGCGGTCCGGGCAATGAAGCTGGGTGCCAGGGATTTTCTGGAAAAGCCGTTTTCGGAGGATGCCCTCTTTGAAACCCTCGAAACCGTCTTTGCTCAGCTTGCCGACGAGGTCGACCATATTGCGCAGCGCGACCGCTCGCGCGCCTTGATCGGCCGTTTGTCGCTGCGCGAGCTCGACGTGCTGCGAGGCTTGATCGGGGGTGAGTCGAACAAGGTGGTGGCGCACCACCTCGGCCTCAGCGTCCGGACCGTCGAGATGCACCGCGCGAAGATGCTCGACCGGCTCGGGGTTCGGACGCTGCCCGACGCGATCCGGATCCTATTCATGGCCGAACTGAAGCTGTGACGCCCAGATCGACGTCAAAAATCGGCGCCGTATAACGCCCTGAGCGACCCGAGGTCGGCAATGCTGAGATTCTCGGTCAGCCAGATGCCCGCAGTGCCGTCACGCGACCAGCGCACGATGCCCCGCCGCTCGAGATCGCCGCCGAGAAGTATCTTGACCGGCAAGCCGGCGGTAAACCCTCCGCCATGCACGATCTTCATTCCCGTTTGGGAAATGTCGCGCAGCCGGACGAACTGCGTACTGTCCTTGCAGGTAATCGGCACCGTCTTGCCGAACGAAAGCCGCAAGGGCCGATAAGTGCCGGCATATCGCTCCTGATAGAGCCGCTTCAGCGTCTGCGCGCTGTCGATGGGATCGCGGAGTTTAACGCCGCAATCGTCCCCATCTTGCCAGACGACCGTGCCCTGAAGCGCGCAGTCTTCGGACAGTTCGATCGCGATCGGCGTCCCGGGGCAAGCGGGAAGCGACAGCGACAGCATGACGCCATCGTCGGAAAGATTCCGCACCTTGGCGAGCCCCTGATCGCCGCCCGCGGTCACGCGCGCCACGCGATAGACCGTGCGCAGGCGTTGCTGGTTCCGGCGCTCGAGGGGCAAAAGCACGCCCATCGGAACGTTGGTGATTTCGGACTTCAGTGAATCAGGCAGATGGTGCATGCGTAAACCTCCTCGCGGCAGGAATTGCGATGCTTTGCGAAGACGTTATAGATCGCAAAAATACGGGCGGGAGCTTAACCTTTCGGTTATAATTCGCGTCTTTCAGGACGAGCGGACCCGGTCGTTGCGCGGTGCACGATGGCGGATGGATGGATATGAGCGATTTGGCTTACTGGATGTATGTGAGCAGGGCGGCGGTCGCCCGAGAAGACACCGACAAGATAGTTGACGCAATCGCTGCCGCATCGCGGCCCCGCAACGCGGCGCTCGACGTAACCGGCGCGCTGATTTTCAGCGGCGACAGCTTCGCCCAGATCATCGAAGGACCGGCCAAGGCAATCGCCGAACTGCGCGTCATCATTTCGCGCGACGCGCGCCATCGCGCGCTGCTGACGTTAGCCGAGGGTGCGAAGAACAGCCGGGATTTTGTCAGCTGGTCGCTCGCCTATTCGGGAACGGCGCTGTTCGTCGAACGCGAGATCGAACGCATTCGGGCCGCGGCGCAGACCGAACCCCACCATGCCCAGCGCGACCTGATACGGTTGCTCGGCGAGCTTTCGTCATAGCGGGCGTGGCTGCCATATTGTCTGCCGACAAGGCAAACCCTACATTGTGTCGGTAGGAACAGCGCGGCTTTCGCCATTCCCCGGAAGCCTCGCGACCCACGCTCGGCGATGCTGGCGACTGGCGACACGAAAATCTGGCATCGGATGTTCCATCCTGAGGTCGAGGCCGCTGCCGATCGACGCCTCCCGGACAGATCGGAGTATAAAAAATGGCAAATGGTTGGGCGCGCGACGGCGCGGTTCAGGAGCAGATCGACGACACCGTCGCCGACGCCGTGAAGCTGGCACGCGCACGCCTCCTGGAGGGTGCCGGCCGTGAATATTGCGAAGACTGCGGCGAGCGTATTTCGGACGCGCGCCGTAAGGCGCTGCCGGGCAGCCGGACATGCGTCGATTGCCAGACGATCCGTGATGGAAAGCGGCGGCAGGCCGGTATCAATCGGCGCGGCAGCAAGGACAGCCAGCTTCGCTGAGGATCAGCGGCCCCTCTAGCGGCGGTGCTTGCAACTTTGCGGTGATTGCCGAGGTCCGCCGCGGCACGGGCCATATCCGTTCGAAGATTGAACACGCGCTGGACTGTTGGTGTGGACCCGCCAGTCCCTGAGCTATTTAAAACCGGGATATGTCCCTCCGTCAGCGGTACGGCCAGCTGTGAAAATGGAGCTCGGCTCGACTGCCGGTTGCCCCCCAAGCAACGGATCTGATGCGGCTAGGAATCCGGTGTTGCTTTTACTCGGACACGGGGGATCGGGGGGCAATGCGCGCGCGCAGCCCCGCAGCCATCGCATCGTAGGATCACGGCTATTTTGGAGCTATAAAGCCCAACTGCGCAACGATCTGCTCGACCGCGAAATCTGCTACGGTCTTGACCCGGCCAAGCGGATACGCGGCTGATTATGAAAGTCGGTGATAAAAGTCGACCTGCCTTCGCCCTGCTGGCCAGAGCGGCTGCGATGCCCGTCCAACATCCACTCCACTAATCCCGTCGCCTTAATGCGGCTTGGAAGAAATTCGGCGCGATGCATCGAAGGTCGCGAACTTCGCAATCACGCTTCGAGGACGCGGATTCTGCGACGAAGCAAAAAAAGCCCGCCCGCCAGAATCGCGGTCGGGACGAGCATCAGGGTAAAGGCGGTGCGCCCGTCGAGATGCGCAAACAGGGCGCCGGTGACGATCGATCCGGTTGTTCCGCCCAGCGCCGAGAAGACAACGACCAGCCCCATCAACGGCGGGTGGTTCCTTCCCGGCATCGCGCTCAGCATCACCGAGATGATCGTCGGATAGATGGGGGCCAGCGCGAAACCGATCAGCGGGAACAGGAAGGCGGCGAGGGGCGCGTCGCTCCAACTGGCAATCGGCCCCGGCCGCAATCCGTCGGCGAGCGGCAGGACGAGGATGATCAGCGCGGCGAGCAGCGCCAGACAGATGTTGAGCACCGGGTACCAGTCGAAGCGCGCCATCACCGCCCCCGCGCCGAAGCGTCCGAGCGCGATGCACGCGGCGAACAGGCTGGCCGCCTGCACGCTCATCTGCGCCGACAGGTGCAGAACCTCGTTGTTGAAGGTCGGCAGCCAGGTGCCGATCCCCTGCTCGATCAGGACAAAGACGAAGGCGCAGGCGATGAAGATCAGGACAAGCGGCAGCGCGGCAAGGCGCAGCATCGCGAGGATCGGCGCGCGCTCACCCGTCGCCGCGTCGTCGCGGTCCGGCTGAGGTCGCTCATCGACGGGGGCCGAAAGCAGCATCGCCAGCGCCAGCGCGGTGATCCCGGCGAGAACCCAGTACGCGTTGAGCCAGCGCAGCCCCGCGGGATCGATAAACGCGCTGAACACCCAATAGGACGACAGCACCCCGACCATGAACATGCCCTCGATCAGGCTGGTCAGGCTGGCATGGTGCCGCGCGTCGGATGTTACCACGCCGATCAGCGAATAGACGACGACTTTGGCGACCGCAAAGGCCGCCCCGACCATCGCGAAATGCAATTGCGCAGCGCCGAAACTGCCGAGCAACGGCATCACAAGACAGGCCAGGATGGCAAGGACCAGCGCCGCGATCAGCGCGTTGCGCAGTCCGAAGCGCGGCAGGTAACTCGCGGTCGCGAACGATACGACCGCGATCGTGATGTCCTTGAACCCCTCCAGCGTGCTCGCCTCGGGCTTGCTGACATCGAAACTCGCGATCGATTGAAGGATCACCGTCCCGACGCTGTTGAGCAGCATCGCAAAGGCGACATAGGTCAGGATCAGCGCAGCAATCAGTCGGGTGCGGGCCATGATGCGTCCTTAGGCGAAAGGGGGACGGATGTATCGGTTGCGGTGGGGTGACCTGATCCTCCCCATCGACTTGCGATGGGGAGGTGGCAGCGCGAAGCGCTGACGGAGGGGCAATGGCGCAACGTCCCCGCCCCTCCACCACGCCCTTCGGGCGCGGTCCCCCTCCCCATAGCGAGTCGATGGGGAGGATGTTTCGATCGAACCTCTCCTTGCCCCCCAAAAAAAGAAGGGGTGGCCGCGAAGAGGCCGCGGCCACCCAGTGGGGGAGATCGCTAGAATTTATACGCCGCGCTGAACCGGAACGACCGGCCCAGGATCGGGCGCGCGTTGACCACCTGCCCGCCGGCTTGCCCCAGCGTGCGCGGATCGCCCTCGGTCAATCCGGCCTTGTCGGTCAGATTGTCGGCGGTCACCGCAAATTCCAGCGCGTCGTTCACATCGACCCGCACCCCGGCATCGATCTTGAAATAATGCGGCAACGACTGGGTGTTGGCGGTGTCGGAGAAACGGTCGCCGACATAGCTGAAGGTCGAATAGAGCGAGACCTTGCTGCCGCCGCCGAATTCGATGTCATAGGACGGCGTGACCCGCCATTGCCACTTCGGCTGGCGCTGCACCCGATTGCCGCTGAGGTCGATCGTGCCGCCGCCCGCAAAGAAATCGCGATATTTGGCGTCCAGCCAGGTGCCCGAAAAGGCGATGGTGAAATTGTCGACCGGGCGCAATTGCCCTTCCAGCTCGATCCCGGTGCTGCGCGCGCCGCCGATGTCGGCGACCGGCGCGCCATTCTGGATCACCGTCGTCACCAGCCCGGTGAATTTGGTGTGGAACAAAGTGGCATAAAGCGAGACCGGATCGGTGCGGACCTTGAGCCCTCCCTCGAAATTGTCGACCCGCGGCGACACGAAAATCCCGTCGCGCAGATTGTCGAAGAAGGGGTTGGTGTTGCCGCGGTTGTAACGGACATAGGCGCCGACCGACGACGACAGGTCGTAATTCAGCCCCGCCGTCCACGACCAGGCACCCTTTTTATATGCGATGGTGCGGAAAGTGCCGTTCAGCACCGCGGTGCCATTGTTGTAGAGCGTGTTCGGGTTGCCGTCGGTATCGACCCCGAAGTCATTATTCTCCAGCGTCCCGCTCGCCTTGTAATTCTGGTAGCGCACCCCGGCGTCGAAGCGCAATTCGGGGGTGATCTGATATTCGTCGGTCGCGTAAAAGGCATATTCGCGGCCGTCATAGGCGGCGTTGACGTTGAAGAACGACCCCTGGGTAAAGCCGCGGTCGGTCGCGACCTGGCCGTTCGCCAGCGTCAGGTTGAGCAGGCGGGCGTTATTCTCGGCGGTCAGCAGGTGGACATTGCCCAAATTCCACTGATCGTTCGACGAAAAATCGGCAAAATAGGCACCGACGGTCAGCTTGTTGCTGCCGCTTTCCCATTCGACCGCCAGGTCGTTTGCGAAATTTTCGATCTGCTTGCGGACGATCCACGTCCCGGCGCGGATCACCTGCTGCGTTCCCGGAACCGCTTGGCCGCCATTGACATAGGTCAGGCTGCCGACCGTGCTGCCCAGCGAGGCGGCATAGGCATTGGCGGTCGTCGCGGTGCTTGCAGGCACCAGCCCGGTCGTGTCGGCGTCGCCCTTCAGGTAGCTGGCGCGGTAGCGCAACTGCAACCCGTCGCCGACCTCACGACCGAGGACGATGCATCGCTGGTGGTGGCGCCGCTGACGCATGGCGCGGGTGTTCATTTGCTCACCCAGATCGCGCGCGCCGCCAAAACGATCATTCCGGCGGGCTACAGCTTCGATCCAGCCGATGTCTGGACGCTTGTCGAGTGCTGGCGGGTCACCAACATGTTTACCGTGCCGACGATCCTCAAGCTGCTTGTCGAGCATCCCGCTTCGTCGTCGACAGACCATAGTTCGCTCCGGCACGTCATTTATGCGGGTGCGCCCATGTACCGCGCCGACCAGAAGCTTGCTCTCGAACGGCTGGGTCCGGTTCTTATCCAATATTTCGGGCTCGGCGAAGTCACTGGCGCGATAACGGTGCTTCCTTCCCGCGACCACTGCGCCGACGACGGCCCGAGCGTCAAACTCGGTACCTGCGGGCGCGAGCGAACGGGTATGCAGGTGTCGATCCAGGACGACGCGGGTCGGTCGCTGCCAGCTGGCGAAACTGGAGAAATTTGTGTTTGCGGTCCGGCCGTATTCGCCGGCTACCACGACAATCCGGAAGCGAATGCCGCAGCCTTTCGCGATGGTTGGTTCCGGACCGGTGATCTCGGACATCTCGACCAGGACGGCGACCTGTTCATCACGGGACGCGCGTCAGATATGTATATCTCGGGCGGATCGAATATTTATCCGCTCGAGATAGAGGAAGCGATCAGGGCTCATCCTGCAATCGCCGAGGCAGCCGTCGTCGGTGTGCCCGATCCAGTGTGGGGGGAGGTGGGCGTCGCGATCTGCGTCCTTTCTCCCGAACAATCCCTTGATGCATCGGCCCTCCTGTCTTGGCTCCGCGATCGGATTGCGACTTATAAGCTTCCGCGGCAGGTGCTTTTTTGGTCGGAACTGCCTCGCTCGGCATATGGCAAAGTGAGCAAGGCAAATCTCAAGCTGGTGCTCGCGAAGGAGCAAGGGGGCGGGGTATAGGATCTGGTACTCGGGATGTCCGGCTTTCCCGGAGCGTCCCGAAAAGCGGCCAGTCAGCTACCGTTGAGAGTTTCGGACGCCGCCAGGCGTCGGAAAGTCTTCGGTGCCCGA
>VFQO010000539.1_pt1 | contig 39618 bp, 36 predicted proteins | sample 3512331 | NCBI WGS metagenome assembly VFQO01 (sample SAMN10412371, study PRJNA504923) | tailings metagenome | isolation source: Replicate 3 from Balatoc abandoned mine | place: Philippines: Itogon, Benguet | collected 2017-08-28 | reverse complement strand
CGAAGCCGAAGCCCTCGATGCCGAGCGCCTGCTGGATCTCGATCGCCATCGCCGGATAGGCGCGCTGCATATTCGAAGCCGCACACAGCACCGCATCGACATCTTCAGGCTTGCGGCCTGCGCGCTCAAGCGCTTGCCGCGCCGCAGCCACGCCGATTTCGGCCATGATCGACAGCTCGTCATTGCCGCGTTCGGGCAGGCGCGGGCACATGATCGCAGGATCGAGGATCGGTGCCTTGCTCATCACATGGCGCGACTTAATCCCGCTCGCCTTCTCGATGAACTCGACCGACGAATAGGCCAGCGGCGCGGCATCGGGATTGGCCGCGTTGTGGCGATCCACGAAGGCGTTGAAGCTGGCGACCAGCTCTTCGTTGGAAATGCTATCGGCGGGAGTGAACAGGCCGGTAGCGGAGATGACCGGGTGGCCGGTAAGGGGGGCTTGCATTTCCTGCATGGGACTCTCTTGCATGGGGCGCACGCCTTACTGCCCCCCCTCTCCTGCCGCAAGCCCTGCCGCCTGCGCCTCTGGTTCGAGCACATCGCGCAGCAGCGGATTGGGGAAGGTACGCGCGATGGTGACGGCATAGAATTCCTCGGTGATTTCGGGCAGCTGGAACAGCTCATAGAGCATACCAGCTGCCAATTCGTCACGCACCACGATTGGCGGAATCACCGCGACGCCGACATCATTGCGGGCCAGAAGGCGGATCATTGCCATATCATCCGCCTCGGCGGCGACGCGCGGGACGATGCCCAGCCTTTCGATCATCGCATCGAACCCGGCCCGCAGCGCGGTCTCGGGCGTGGGCAGGATTAGCGGCGCGCTGGTGAGCAACCGGGTGAGACCCTGAGCCGCTATGGCCAAGCGCGACCGTGTGCCAACCAGGCTGACCGGTTGCTCTGCCAAGCGCCGCACCAGATATGGGCTCGCCGCATCGCGGGCGGGCACCTGATTAGTCAGCAGCACATCAATCGTTAAAGCGTCGAGCGCGCGCAGCAGGCTCGCCTGCGTGCCTGACCGCAACACCACCTCGACATCATCGCGACCGATCAGGGGTTCGAGAAATCCCATCTGGAAGTTGCGCGACAGCGTCGCCAGCGCGCCGATCCTGAGCACTTTGCGTTGTCCACCAACTGCGCGAAACGTGGCGGTGAGCTGTTCGGAGGCGCGAAAGATCTGCTCGGCATAATCCAAGGCGATCCGCCCCGCCTCGGTAAGGACCAGATTACGCCCGCGCCGTTCGAACAGGTCATGGCCAAGATCAATCTCCAGCGCCTTGATCTGGGTCGAGACCGCACTTTGCGAGATATTGAGCGCGCGCGCGGCCGCGGTCAGCGTGCCTTCGCGTGCAGTGGCGCGGAACAGTCGCAGGTGGTGCAGGTTTAGGGTCGCCATGGTGCCATTTCCGTTGCGCTGTTCTATTTAAAAGAACATTTGACCACAAAATATGTATTTTCTTTAATTTCGTCCACCCCTTATCCGGCAATGCGTTCCTGACGCCCTCTCTTCCTACCGGAGCGCTGCCATGTCTGACGCAATCGCCCTCACGCTGTTTGCCCCGCTGGCGCTTGCGCCGATGATCCTGTTTGCGCTCGCCCGTCCCGGCAAGCGTCCCGGCAGCCTGCCGCGCTGGTCGGAAGGCGCGGCGCTTGCTGCTTTTGCGCTCGCGCTCGCGGGTCTTGTCCAGACTACGCTATTTTCCTCTCAGGGTCTTGTGCTGCTGGACGGTCCCTTGGCCCTCGCCGTGCGAAGCGATCTTGTCAGCGCGAGCGTCGCCACGCTGGTCGGCTTTATCGGCTGGATCGTGATGCGATACAGCCGCACCTATCTGGACGGCGAAGCGCGCGAGGGCGCGTTCCATGCGCTGATGCTGACCACGCTCGCCGCGGTGCTGGTGTTCGTGCAGGCGGGTACGCTGCCGACCATGATCCTCGCCGCCATCGCGGTCGGTCTGACCCTCAAGCGCTTGCTGCTGTTCTACCCCGACCGACCCGAAGCCCAGCGCGCCGCGACCAAGTTTGCCGCGGTCTGGCACACGGGTGACGTGATGCTGGTGATCGCCGCTGGTCTGCTGTTTGCCCGTTTCGGAACACTCGACGTCACTGCACTGCCAGCTGCTGCGGCTGCCCTGGGGCTTGGGCTCGCCGGAACGCTCGGCGTCGCCGCCATCGTCGTCGCCGCCGCGCTCAAAACCGCCGCCTTCCCGGTCCACGGTTGGCTGACCGAAGTGATGGAGGCTCCCACCCCTGTCTCCGCGCTACTCCACGCCGGGATCATCAACTCGGGCGGCGTGCTACTGATCACCGCCGCGCCGCTGGTGCAGGCGAGCACCGGCGCGATGGCTGCCCTCGTCCTGATCGGCGGGCTGACAGCCCTGTTCGGCGCAGCCGTGATGCTCACCCAGAGCGCGATCAAGACCGCGCTGGCATGGTCAACCATCTCGCAGATGGGCTTCATGCTGCTCCAATGCGGGCTGGGCCTTTGGACGCTGGCGCTGCTGCACATCATCGCCCACTCGCTTTACAAGGCGCACGCCTTCCTATCCTCAGGCGGTGCAGTCGCCGAGGTCGCCAATATTCGCCGCCCCGGCCCGGTCGCCGTGCCGAGTGTCGCGGCGGTGCTCAAGAGCTTCGCGCTGGCGCTCGCCATCTTCGCCGCGATTGCCGGAGCCTTCTCCGCTGCCTTCGGACCAAAGTCCCCGCAGGCACTGGCGCTAGGTGCGATCCTGATCTTCGGGGTGGCTTACCTCGTCGCGCAGGGCCTTGCCGACCGTGCGCCGGTCGCCCTGACCAAGCGCACCGCTGGCGCCGCGTTCGCGGCTGCGGTCGGCTACTTCGGCTTCCAGACCCTTGCCCAAGCCATCTGGGGCCCGATCCTGCCGTCTGCGCCTATGCCGACCGAACTCGAATGGGCAATGCTGGTGATCGCGGTGGCAAGCTTCGGTCTGGTCGCTTTTGCCCAGGCCCTGTTCCCCCTGTGGGCGCACCATCCGGCCACTGCTGGTCTGCGCGTCCACCTTGCCAACGGCCTCTACCTCAACGCTCTGCTGGACCGCGCAATCGGCGGCTTCCGCATAACAACGACACGCTGACGAACGCACCAACGGAGACAATGCCATGCTGATGAACCACGCTGACATCGCCCCGGCACGCTTCTCGGCCGTGCTCGAAGCCGCCGAGGCCGCTGGTCGCGCCATTCCACCCGCCTTCCCGCTGGATGCGACCGTTGCGGTGAACCCCTTCCTCGGTCAAACCGGAGAAGACCTCGCCAGCACCGCCGCCCGTCTTGCCCGCGTCGCCGGGGTCCGCGTCACCCGCACCGGCGCCGAATATGCCGCCGCCATCAAGGATGGCCGGATCAGCGCCGATGACCTCGCCGAAGCCCTCGCCGCCTCACCCGCGCCCTTGAAGCCTGCGACCGCCACCGCCTTGCGCGAAGTGGCTGAAACGCTGGGTGATGGCCCTGCGCCGCGTGCCCTGCCCACTGTGGCCGACCTTGCCGCCGAGGCAACCGGGATCGATTGGCCCGCGCTGATCGACAAGTGCATCGGGCTATGGGCCGCCGGGCACTTCGATCGCGGCCAAGCCTTGTGGTCGCCTGCGCCGGGCGCCGATGCTTTCACCGCCTGGCGCGGCTGGGCGCTACATGACCTCACGCCGGAAATTGCCGGGCTCGATGGCTTCTGCGCCCATGTCGCCTGCGCGCCAGACACCAGCGAGCGCGCGATCCTCTCCGCCGCCGAAACCCTCGGCCTGTCTGATGCCGCAGCACCGACCGCGTTCCACCGCCTCGCCATGAGCCTTGGCGGCTGGGCGCAGCACGCGCGCTGGCTGCTGTGGCAGGCCGAACTTGTCGGCGATACCGACCGCACGCTGATGGACCTGCTCGCGATCCGCCTGATATGGGACGAGGCACTGCTGCTACGCACGCCGCAAATCGCCGACCGCTGGGCTGCAACCGTCGCGGCTCATGCTGTGCCAATCACTCCGAACCCTGAGGACGTGGCGCTGGCGATTCTGCAAGACGCCGCCGATCGCGGGCACCAGCGCCGCCTTGCCGCTGCGCTCGATGGCGCTGCCCCGCAAGGCGAGCGGCCCTTCCTGCAAGCCGCCTTCTGCATCGACGTGCGCTCAGAAGTCTTCCGCCGCGCGCTCGAATCTGTCGATCATTCCATTGCAACCATCGGTTTTGCAGGGTTTTTCGGCTTGCCTCTGGCGCACCATGCGCATGGTTCGGACATTCTCGAAGCGCGCCTGCCAGTGCTGCTTAACCCGGCAGTCAACACCACCAGCGCGGGCGATCCGGCCATGGATCAGGCCGCCCGGATCAACGCCCGCAGCCAGCGCGCCTGGGGCCGGTTCCGGCAGGCGGCGGTGTCATCCTTCGCCTTTGTCGAGGCGATGGGGCCGGTCTATGCGGTGAAGCTGGTGAAGTCGGCGCTCGGCCTCGGCGGCGCGGCGAAAGCGGAACCTGCCCCCGAAGTGATCGGCGGCATGAGCGCCGCAGCCAAGGCCGATACTGGCGCGGCGGTGCTGAAGGCGATGAGCCTGACGCAGGGCCTCGGCGAGGTCGTACTCCTGCTCGGCCACGGCGGCAACACCACCAACAACCCGCATGAAAGCGCCTACCACTGTGGAGCCTGCGGCGGGTACACCGGCGAAGTCTCCGCGCGGTTGCTCGCGATCCTGCTCAACGATCCTGAAACCCGCGCCGGGTTGGCCAAGCGGGGCGTGGATGTTCCGGCGGACACCCTGTTCGTGGCAGGCCTGCACGACACCACCACCGACAACATCACCATCTATGAAGACGGCCTCCCCGCCGCCCGAAGCGGCGATCTTGCCACGGTACGCAAATGGCTGGCACAGGCCGCCAAGGTCGCCCGTGCCGAGCGTGCGGTGCGGCTGCCCGGTGCGCGCAGGAACACCATCGCCGCGCGCGCGCACAACTGGGCCGAAATCCGCCCGGAATGGGGCCTTGCCGGATGCGCAGCCTTTATCGCCGCCCCGCGCGAGGCAACCGCTGGCCGCGACCTTGGCGGGCGGGCGTTCCTGCACTCCTATGACTGGCAGGCGGACGCAGGTTTCGGCACGCTGGAACTGATCATCACCGCCCCAGTCGTAGTGGCGAGCTGGATCAGCCTCCAGTATTACGGCTCCAGCGTCGCGCCCGAAATGTTCGGCGGCGGCAACAAGCTGATCCACAATGTCGTCGGCGGGATCGGGGTGATCGAAGGCAATGGTGGCCGCTTGCGCGCAGGCCTCCCGTGGCAAGCGGTGCATGACGGCGAGCGCCTCGCGCACGAGCCCGTACGTCTCACGGTCATGATCGAGGCGCCGCGCGAGGAGATGCTCAAGATCCTCGAAAAGCACGCGAGCGTCCGGGCGCTGTTCGACAATAGCTGGCTGCACCTCTTCGCCCTGAAGGATGGCAAGGTTGATGCGCGCTACCTACCGGGCCTTGCCTGGGCCGATCAACAACCGGAAATGCTCGCCGCCTGAGGGCAGGCGAGCAAACTGGCGTCGCCCGCTCAAGGATCGCAACCTGTTGAGCCATCGGCGGGGCTAGCGGGCGACGGCCTCTTTGGGCCACTCGGCATGGGCCGAGCGCATTTGGGTCAGGACCAAGGAGAGGAAGGTGGTGGAGAGCCTGTCCCAAACGCAGACCCTAGCAAACCGATGTTATTGATATCATTTTTCAGATGAGATTTTGCACAACGCACTGTCCACCGTTGATTGCAAGGTGGCGGTCATAGCGGGCATTTCTTTCTACGTCAGTGACCGTCGAGCGCGCTTGAAAACATTAACTTAGTGATATCACGGCGGAGTGGCGCCAGTTTGCACACTTGAGGCCATAGCAAATCGCGGATCGCGACCCCCTTACCCCGCATTGCGCAAAAGCCTTCGCGACTTGCTGACAGCCAGACTAATTCGCGCCACAATGGGCTATGGTTGCAAGTATCATCGAGCGCTTCCAAACGAAGCCAGCGCGGGCCGACCTATGGGTTCTCGGACTGATTATTGCGGTAACCATTGCTGCGCGCGCGCCGTGGTTCGGCAACCCGAATGCCGACATCGATGAGCAACTATACTCCCTAATCGGCAGCGCCATGCTCGATGGCAAGCTACCGTTCGTTGACATCTGGGACCGAAAACCCATTGGCCTCTTCGTTCTGTTTGCTTTCGCCCATGCGGCAGCGGGACCTGACCCTCAAGCATACCAGATTTTGGCCGGATTGTTTGTCTCCGGTGGCGGTCTTTTAACCTACCGGTTGGCGCTGCGACTGGCAGACCGAGTGACCGCTGCGGGCGCTGCGCTTCTGGTCATTATCCTTTTGACGCGTTCCGGCGCGCATTCTGCGAATGCCGAAGCCTTTTTCGTTCCTATGATGTTGGCGATGGCCGTTCTGGTTTGCGATCCATCGCACCCACAGGCGAGGCTTCGAACGCTGGGAGCGATGCTGCTTGGCGGGCTCGCACTCCAGGTCAAGTATACCGTGCTGCCCCAATGCATGTTTTTCGGCTTCTGGGCACTGTGGGGCGAGCATCGTCGCGGGGCATCGCTGTCACGTTTGGCCGGACTGGCGGTTGTCTTCGCCGCGCTCGGCGTGCTCCCGACTGCCCTTGTTACGGCCGCCTATGCCATAGGAGGCCACTTCGACGCCTTTGTCTTCGCGAATTTCGTCTCCTTCTTCGAGCGCGTGCCCGCTGGCCGCTTTTACCCACAGGTTGCAGCCGCCTTGGCCAGTCCGATGGCACTTGTGGCTGGCGGCCTCTATGCGGCTTGGCGCCTTAATCCGCCAAATGACCGGCAACGCTATCTTTTTTTCGTTGGATGGTTCGCCGCGTCGCTTTGCACTGTGTTCCTGCCTGGTACTGTATACATCTACTACACGGCAGCCGCGGTTCCTGCAGCGGTCCTTGTGGGCCTGCCCCTTCTCGACCGCAAAGGGCTCGGTAGGCTCTTTCCGCTGGCTCTTGTTCTAACCATCAGCATCGTCAGCCTTCTGGCCCGTGGCGGGGTCGCATCGCAAGCAAGCGAGCGCGCTGACATTTCCCATTTAGCAAAGGCGATTGTGCCGCTTGTTGATGCGCACGAGCGTTGCCTATTCGTGTTCGATGGGCCCACCGCTCTCTATCGACTGACCGGGAGCTGTCTGCCAACGAACTACATTTATCCCGATCATCTCAATAATGCGCTCGAACGAGACGCTATAGGTATTTCACAGGCCGGAGAGGTTGGACGTATTATGGCCGCCCACCCGCGTGTAATCGTTACCGCCGATAGCGCGTTAACGCCGCAAAATCTTGAAGCAAAGAAGTTAGTGGATCGAACAATCGCGCTCAGGTATCAGCCACTTGCCAGCGGTGTCCTTAGTGGAAGGACGATCAGGGCATGGCGCTTGCGCCAATGAGTCAGGCGGATTTCGTCCTCCATCTTTTCCACCCACACTTTGCTCCGATTTGGGGTGGTTGGTAATGAACAAGAGCGCGCAAAGGCGGGCGCTTTTCCCTTGGGAAGCCGGGCTTTCCTGCGGTGCAGGGCGATTGGCTGCGAAGGGGGTGTGGTGGACAGGGCTGGATTCGAACCAGCGTACGCTTGCGCGGGCAGATTTACAGTCTGCTGCCTTTAACCACTCGGCCACCTGTCCACACAGTCCCCTGCCATGAGGGGGGGCGATCCTGAGCGTGTCACGCTCTGAAATACCGCGAGTCCGTTGCCGGGCCCGCCGCCGAGAGGCGCCCCTTTGGCGAAGCACTGCTTGCCTGTCAATGCCCCTGCTGGCAGGGGGTGCCTTTGAAAAGCCTCAGGCGGGAAACAACATGATCAAAGGTGAAAAGAAGCGCGCCCTACGGGGCCGTGCGGGGCGCATGAAGGGCGGGCGCGGCTCGGGTCGTGGCAGCGCGGGGCAGGTGCGCCTATGGGGCCGCCATGCGGTCGAGGCCGCGCTTAAGAACCCTGATCGCCAGCACCGCAAGCTGTGGGCCACGCCGGAGGGGCTCGAAAGCCTCGACGGCGAATTGCCCGCAGGTTTCCCGGTCGAACATGCCCAGGCGGCCGATCTCGCCCGCCTGGTCGCCAAGGACGCGCCGCATCAGGGGCTGGTGCTGGAATGCGCCGCGCTGGAAGACGTGTTCCTCGATGAGGTGGCAGACGGCGAAGCGGCCCGGCCGATCGTGGTGCTCGACCAGGTGACCGATCCGCACAATGTCGGCGCGATCCTGCGCTCGGCGGCGGCCTTCGGGGCGGCGGCGATCGTGACGCAGGACCGCCACGCTCCGTCCGAAGGCGGTGTGCTGGCCAAGGCCGCCTCGGGCGCGCTTGAAACCGTGCCGTGGGTCCGCGTGGTCAATCTGGCCCGCGCCTTGGAAGAGCTGGCCGAGGCCGGGTATTGGCGCATCGGGCTGGCTGGGGAAGCCGAGGCGGTCCTCGCCGATGTCATGCCCACCGGGCCATTGGCGATCGTGCTCGGAGCAGAAGGCGAAGGCCTGCGCCAGAACATCGCCGCCCACTGCGACGTGCTGGCTAAGCTGCCGATCACCTCGGCTATCGAGAGCCTCAATGTCTCGAACGCGGCGGCGATTGCGCTTTATGCGGTGGCAACGCGCAGCTAGAAGCAGGGTCAGGGAGGGAAATGCCATGACCATGTTTTCGACCATCCGCCTGCGTGCCATTGCGGTGCTGGCAGGTGCTGCGCTGGCGCTGGGCGGCTGCTTCATGACACCCGGCAAGTTCACGTCCGAGCTCGCGATCACCGGGCCGGACAGCTTCACCTTCAGCTATGAAGGCGAAATCTTTTTCCTCGGCCTTTCCAAGCTGGCGCAGATGGACGCGGCCAATACCGACAATTTCACCGCCAATTGCTTTGACGACGAAACCTACGAAACCCGCGATTGCACCGCTGAAGAAGAAGCGATCCAGCGCGAAGAGTGGGAAGCGGGCGCAGCCGAGCGGGCGGAGCAGGCCAAGAAACAGGCGCAGCAGATGGCCGCGATCATGGGCGGGATCGACCCGTCCGACCCCAAGGCCGCTGACGAACTCGTCAAGCTGCTCCAGCGCCAGAAGGGCTGGGAGCGCGTGGTCCACAAGGGCGACGGGGTGTTCGATGTGAGCTACCGCGTTTCGGGCACGATGGGCCACGATTTCACCTTTCCGATGATCGAAGGCTTTCCGCAGACCAATCCCTTCGTGCAGGTGTTCCTGCGCAAGGGTGATCAGGTGCGGATCAACGCACCGGGCTTTGCCGCGCAGAGCACGGATAGCGGCGGGCTCGGTACGGTTCTGGGCGCAGGCTCCTTCGCCGGGCTGGCCGCAATGGGCGCTGCCGAGCAGTCGCGTGAGGCCGGGCAGAACCCCGCAGCCATGCCCGGTGTACCGGTGATGGACGGCACCTTCACGGTCCGCGCCGCGGCCGGAATGCGGATTCTCGCTAACAATACCGACGAAGGCCCTGTTGCTCAGACGGGTGGCGAGGCGCTGATCTGGCGTATCAACCCGCGCACCGTGCAGGCCCCGACCGCGCTGATCGCCGCCGCTCCCTGATCGGTGCGAACGGCAAAGAGAAACCCCGCCGGCCGCGAGGCTGACGGGGATTTTTCTTGCCCATGAATAATGATCAGTCGGGCTGGCCGCCGGTCAGTTGACTGCGTCCTTCAGCCCCTTGCCCGCCTTGAATTTGGGCTGATTGGAGGCCTTGATCTTCATCGGCTCACCGGTGCGCGGATTGCGCCCGGTCGACGCCTTGCGCTTAGCGACCGAAAAGGTGCCGAAGCCGACCAGTCGCACCTCGTCCCCGCCCGAAAGCGCCTTGGTAATCGCGTCGAAGACGCTTTCGACTGCGTTTGAGGCATCGCTCTTGGATAGACCGCTCGCGTTGGCAACTTCGCTGATCAGGTCGTTCTTGTTCATATGGGAACCCCCTAGCTGCTGGATATCGATTATCGGTGTGAATCGCGCACATACGAAACGGCAAGACTGAGACGTTTTTTGATAGGCTGTCAAAGGCAAATAGCCCGATCGCCCCCGCCAGACAAAAAGCCAAAGCAGTTTATGCGCCCAACATAGGTTGGTCGCTAATCAGCCTTATGAATTCCCTCTCCGGAACGTTGCGACCCTGCCGCGAATCGCGACAAGTAGTGACGTTCTAGCGGCTCAATGTGCGGTTGGCACCTCTGAGCCGGCGGAACTCGTCCCCGAAGTGGGGCTGGCTGGCTGACTCGCCAGATCATCCGCTTCGGTCCACTCGATCGCCACCAGCGGCTCGGTCAGCGCACGGGCCAGCACTTCGTCAACATGGGACACCGGTACAATTTCCAGCCCCGCCTTCGCATTTGCCGGGATTTCGGCGAGATCCTTGACGTTCTCTTCGGGGATCAGGACGGTCGTGATCCCGCCGCGCAGCGCTGCGAGCAGCTTTTCCTTCAGCCCGCCAATCGCAAGCACCCGGCCCCGCAGCGTCACTTCGCCCGTCATCGCCACATCAGGGCGCACCGGAATACCGGTGAGGGTCGAGACGATCGAGGTGACCATGCCGACCCCCGCGCTCGGCCCGTCCTTGGGCACGGCGCCTTCGGGCAGGTGGATGTGGATGTTCTTGCGGTTAATCAGGCTCGGCTTGATCCCATAGGCAGGCGCACGCGCCTTCACAAAGCTGAACGCGGCCGAGACGCTCTCGTTCATCACCTGGCCGAGCTTGCCGGTGGTCTTAACCTCGCCCTTGCCCGGGGTGGTGACGCTTTCGATGGTGAGCAATTCGCCCCCCACCGAAGTCCATGCCAGACCTGTCACAGCGCCGACCTGCGCCTCTTCCTCCGAAACGCCATGCTTGAACTTGCGCACGCCAGAGAAGTCGCCGAGGTTTTCGGGCGTGATGGTGACGCTGGTGGCCTTCTTTTCGAGGATCTGACGCAAAGACTTGCGGCACAGCTTGGCGATCTCCCGCTCAAGCGTGCGGACCCCGGCCTCGCGGGTATAATAGCGGATCAGATCCCGCAGGGCCTCTTCTTCAAGGGTGAATTCACCCTTCTTCAGCCCGTGCGCTTCGACCTGTTTTTGGACCAGATGGCGCTGGGCGATCTCGACCTTTTCATCCTCGGTGTAGCCTTCCAGCCGGATGATCTCCATCCGGTCAAGCAGCGGCTGCGGTAAGTTCAGACTGTTCGCGGTGCACACGAACATAATGTCGCTGAGGTCGAGATCGAGCTCGAGATAGTGGTCCTGAAACTTGGCGTTCTGTTCGGGATCGAGCACTTCAAGCAGCGCGGACGCCGGATCACCGCGGAAATCCTGACCCAGCTTGTCGATCTCGTCGAGCAGGAACAGCGGGTTCGACGTGCCAGCCTTCTTGAGGTTGGCGACGATCTTGCCCGGCATCGAACCGATGTAAGTGCGCCGATGGCCGCGGATCTCCGCCTCGTCCCTCACGCCGCCGAGCGACTGGCGCACGAATTCGCGGCCCGTCGCCTTGGCGATCGACTTGCCGAGGCTGGTCTTGCCAACGCCCGGAGGGCCGACGAGGCACAGGATTGGCCCCTTCAGCTTGTTAGTGCGGGCCTGTACCGCGAGGTATTCGACGATCCGGTCCTTGACCTTCTCCAGCGCATAGTGATCCGCATCAAGCACGGCCTGCGCTTGCGCGATGTCGCGCTTCAGCTTCGACTTCTTGCCCCACGGCAAGCCGAGCAACACGTCGAGATAGTTGCGGATCACCGTCGCCTCGGCGCTCATCGGTTGCATTCCGCGCAGCTTCTTCAGCTCGCTGAGCGCCTTGGCCTTGGCTTCCTTGGAAAGCTTGGTCTTTTCGATCTTCTCGGTCAGTTCGGCGATTTCATTGCCTTCGCCATCATCGCCGCCGCCGAGCTCGCTCTGGATCGCCTTAAGCTGTTCGTTGAGGTAATACTCGCGCTGGGTCTTCTCCATCTGGCGTTTCACGCGCCCACGGATCCGGCGTTCAACCTGCAATACCGACAACTCGCCTTCCATGAAGGCCATCACCAGTTCGAGCCGCTTCAAGGGATTGCCCTCGGTCAGCAGCGCCTGCTTGTCCGAGACCTTGGCGCTGATTGCAGCAGCGATAGTGTCAGCGAGCTGCCCGGCATCGTCGACCTCGGAAAGGTCAATCGCGGCATCATCGCCCAGCTTCTTGTTGAGCTTCACATATTCGCCGAACTGCTCGGTCACCTGCCGCATCAGAGCCGTGACCTCGCTGCCCGAAACGGTCTCGGGCCCAAGTTCATCAACTTCGGCCAAGAGATGCGTGCCGACGTTTTCGAGCGCTGAAAGCCGCGCACGCGCCTTGCCTTCGACCAGCACGCGCACCGTGCCATCGGGCAATTTCAGGAGTTGGAGCACCTGCGCAATCACGCCGACATCGTAAAGGTCATCACCCTCGGGATCGTCGCAGCCCGGATCGAGCTGGGCGAGCAGGACGATGTCCTTCGACGCCTCCATTGCCGCTTCCAGGGCCGCCACCGACTTGTCGCGCCCCACAAACAGGGGGACGACCATTCCGGGGAAAACGACGATGTCGCGCAAAGGGAGGAGAGGGAAAATCTGGGTCATATGTCTATTTCCGCGGCGGCCGTTTGGACCTGCCTTCCGGTCGAATATGGGTAGCGGTCATGCGGGCCGCAATCCCTTTTGCGCAAGAGCTGTGGAACATGAAGTGTGGCGTTAACCGCCTGCCGCTATCCTGCCGGCAGAGCGAAAGAGGCAGGCGATGAAACCGATTGCTTGGATTGCCGGCGGCTTGGCCTTATCATGGCTGGCCAAGCTGATTGAGAGCATGGGCGATCTGTCAGCTCAGGCGTCAGAGCGCCTGCCGCTGTATATCCCAGCGCTGCTGGTTTTGGCAGCGGGACAATATTGCATCTACCGCGGTTTTCGCAGCGGGGTTGCTGCGATGTGGTCGGGAGTATTCGACCGGCGGCAGGGCAAAACCTCGCTAAAGGCGCAGCCCGCTCAGCGTTCTGACGAGCTCGACAGAGACAGCGATTTTGATGCTGATGCCGTATTCGCGCGTTATCTCGAAAGTCGGCAGGCCGTCGAACCGACCGAGGAAACCCAACCGCTGCCAGCTCGCCGGTCTGCGGTAACTTCATCTACTGCACGACCAGCCAAGGCTCAGGCCCCGGCGCGGCCCGGCTTTGGTCGTCGGATTGTTTAGGATCAGCGCTGGCGGATTGCGATGGTGACTGTGACCCGGTCGCCAAGCCCCACCCGTTCGGCGCGCTGCACAGCGACTTTCACGGGCAGAAGGTAGGCCTCATCGCGCGGAAACAACGAGGTGGTAAAGTCGGTATCGCCAATCCGCGCGACGACGGGAATGCAGCCCCAGCCATAGCTCGCCTCACGCGAGGCATAGCGCAGTTCGGCAACGTGCTCATCAGGCACCGGCACGAACAGAAACGGCGCCGGGCCACGCCATTCGACGATGGCGCCGGTAAAAGTCATCCGGGCGAGGATGTCGCCCTGAGTCACCCCTCACCCCAAGCCGGGCAGGTTGAACCCTGGCGGCAGGCCCATCGAGCCCTGCATTTCGCGCATCTGCTGGTCTGACACCCGGTCCGCCCGGTCGCGCGCGTCGTTGAAGGCAGCGGCAACCAGGTCTTCGAGGATTTGCTTGTCGTCCGGCACCATCAGGCTGTCGTCGATGCTGACGCCGAGAATGCGGCCCTTGGCGCTGGCGCGGACTTTCACAAGGCCGCCACCTGCCGTGCCTTCGACCTCAATCGAGTCCAGCTTTACCTGCATCTCGTTCATCTGCTTCTGAATGGTCTCGGCAGCCTGCTGCGCGGCGGCCATCATCTCTTCCATCGATTTCATTGCGGGGGACTCCTCAATTCCAGGGGGGATTGCCAGCGCCGCCACTGGCCGCGCGGCTGGGGGTAGTGATCAATTCGGCATCGGGAAAGGCATCGAACGCGGCCTTGACCAGTGGGTCGGAGCGGATGCGCGCATCTTCAGCAGCAGCCTCGGCCTCGGCGACTTCGCGCAAGCTGGGCTGCGCGGCACCTGTGCCGCGTTCGATCAGCCAGCGCTTGCCGGTCACCTTGAACAGGGCCTCGCGAATGTCCGGCGCGGGATCGTCGGGGAAGTTATCGGCCTGCTGGTAGACCAGCCTTTCGCCAGCGAGTTCGATCACCCGCACCCGGTCGCGCATCATCTGGGCAACGCGCAGCTGTCCGGCGACATCGACCGCCTCGACCAGCGCGGCCCAATCCTGCACGGGCGAGGCCGCGACAGGTGCGGCAGCGAGGGCGGGAGCGGGAGCGGTATCCCCAGCAGCGGCAGGAGGAGCGGCGACGAACCCGCTCGCCGCCATCTCCTCGATCCGCCGCGCGAGCTTGCCGGGATCCGGCATTTGCGCCGCATGGAGGATGCGCAGGAGCGCCATCTGGAGTGAGACGAGCGGATCAGGCGCGGTGCGCACCTCATCGTGTCCTTTGAGCAGCAATTGCCAGAGGCGGTGCAACTCGCCCGCGCCCAGCCTTGCAGCGAAATCGGCAAGCGCGGCGCGCTCCTCTTCGGCAGGCGCATCGGGTTCGCCGCCCGAAACCTGCGCCAACGTCACGCAGTGGGTCAGGTCCATCAACGCGCGCATCAACGCCTGCGGCTCGACGCCAAGCGCATATTGTTCGTCAACTGCCGCAAGCAAATCCTTGGCATCGCCTGATAGAATATGCCCTAGCACCCGGCGCTGCGCGCTCTTATCCGCAAGCCCGAGCATGTCGCGCACCCGGCTGCCGCTGACCTTGCCCTCGCCGTCAAGGTCCGCATGAGCGATAGCCTGATCGAGGATCGAAAGACCGTCGCGCACCGATCCTTCGGCGGCGGCGGCAATGATGCTGAGCGCTTCGGCTTCGGCCTCCACCCCTTCGAGACGGCACACCTTGGCAAAGTGTTCCGCCAGCATCGGCGCGGGGATACGGCGCAGGTCGAACCGCTGGGTGCGGCTCAGCACCGTGACCGGCAGCTTGTCGACTTCGGTGGTGGCGAACAGAAACTTTACGTGCGGAGGTGGTTCCTCAAGGGTCTTCAGCAAGGCATTGAATGCATTGCGAGACAACATATGAACTTCATCGATAATATAGATCTTATAGCGCGCCGATACGGCGGCGTAGCGCACCTGCTCGATTATCTCGCGCACATCATCGACCCCGGTGTTCGAGGCCGCGTCCATCTCGATGACATCGATATGGCGTCCTTCCGCGATGGCAGTGCAGGCCTCGCACACCCCGCAAGGGTCGATGGTCGGCCCGCCCTGCCCGTCCGCCCCGACGCAGTTGAGTGCCTTGGCGATCAGCCGCGCGGTCGATGTCTTGCCGACCCCGCGCACCCCGGTCATCAAGAAGGCGTGGGCCAGGCGGTCACGCGCAATCGCATTGGCGAGGGTCCGCACCATCGCCTCCTGCCCGATCAGCTCGGAGAAGGTCTGCGGGCGGTATTTGCGCGCCAACACGCGGTACGGCTGCGCCGCAACAGCGGGCGGCGAGGCTGGTGCTGGAGCAGTTGCGACAGGTTCTGGCGCAGGAGTGGCCGCGGCTGGCGGCGCAAGATCATCGAACAAGGCATTCTGCCCAGCCGCCTCCAGCTCCGCTGCGGTGGGGCCGGTGGCAGTGTCCTCAGGCAGATCGGGGTCGGAATCGGTCATGCGGACAAGCTAGGCGTTCAAACCCGCTTTGTCATGGTGCGCATCGCCGCGATCGGGGTGAAAAAGGAGCCGAGCGACCCGCCGCAATCCACCTGAGCTGCTTCCTTCCGGACCTGACTCGGTGAGCGGACGCAAACGTCCACCCGACTCCCACGCGAGCATATGGCGCGGGTCGAACAGAAAATCAACTCAGCGAAAATTATCCGCGTAGGCTTGCAGCTTGAGCCGCTTGGGCGGGGTCGCATGGACGCGCGCAGCGATGCCGTACTTCTCGGCATATGCCTTGGCCGCATCCATTGAGGGGAAGGTCAGGTTCACCTGCGACTGCGTGTCGGCGCTACCGGTCCAACCCATCAGGGGATCGGCGAACCGTGCTTCGGACTGCTCGAACTCCAGCACCCACTCATCGGTGTGCGCCTTGCCGGACTGCATCGCGTGCTTGGTCTTCTGATAGATACGTGCGGGCATTTCTGTTTTCGATCCTCGCTCATGCGACCTAAAGGTCGCGTCGCTGCGGGCGGGCGCCTAAACCTATTGGCGCCCTTGCGGGACGCTGCGCGCCCCCGATGGTGCCATGCCGATAGCGTAATCCTATTGGCGGTTGAAGGCGTTTTTGGTCTTGAGGCTTGGCTTTTCCAGCCATGGCTCGTCCGGCCAACGGTGCTTGGGATAGCGGCCCTTCATTTCTTTGACCACATCGCGCCAACTGCCGCGCCAGAAACCGGGCAGATCGCGGGTCGACTGCACGGGACGCCCGCCGGGACTGGTCAGCTTCAGCAGCAAGGGCGTGCGCCCGATCATGGGTTGGCTATCGAGCCCGAACAATGCCTGCACCCGCACCTCGACGCTCGGCGCATCATCGCCCGCATAGTCGATGGCGTGTCGGGTGTCGGCGGGTGAGGTGAAGTGGGTCGGCGCGGCGCTTTCGAGCAGCTGGCGCGTGTTCCAGTCGAGCAGGCCCAGCGCCGCCTCAGCGAAGCGGTGGGGGGCCAATTCAAGGTCGCGCCGTCCGATAAGCAGCGGCGCGAGCCACTCGCCCGCCCGGTCGCGCAGAGCCTCCCCTGACAGCGCCTCGACCCCGGCAAAGCGCGCGCGGGCGAGGAAGCCTTGGGGCATTACCTCAGGGAGCCGCTCCACAGCCTTGCCCACAAGGGTATCCACAAGGTGCGCCGGATCGGGTGCGGGTTCGGGGACGCTCGCCAGAACGATGGCTCCCAGTCGCCGTTCGCGCCGGGATTCGACTCTATCTTTATCGTTATTCCAACGGGTTATGATTCGCTCTTGTAGTTCTTTTGCAAATAGTACAGCGATTCGTTCGGGTGCGATTTCCGCCCCAGCTGTGATCCGCGCGCCCTTGGCCTGCCCTTGAGCGTCGCCGATCACGACCCACTCGGCGCGCGCCAGCGGCGAGGCCGGATCGAGTTGGTAGCCCCGCCCCCCGGCGCTCAGCCAGTTCTCACCGGAGGGGTCGCGCCGCAGCGCGACGAAATCGGGGCGCGCGAGCGCGAGCGCTTCGGCGGCGTCGGCAGCAGGGCTATCCCCAATCACGTGCGCCAACTTCGTCGCCTGCCGCGCCCAGCCCTCAGCAATCCGCGCCGCCGCCACGCTGCGGGGCGCGCGGTCGCCGCGCCAGCGCGTGAGGCGTTGAGCCAGGTCTTCGCCCCGCCCACCCAGGCCGCGTTCCTGCAACAGCATGATGAGCCGTGCAGCATCCTCGCCGCAGCCCGCGCTCACTCCGTAGAGCACGGCTGCGGCCTGATCGGGCGCCATCGGCAGGCTGGCAATCGCTTCGCCCAATGGCGTGATCCGCGCGTTGGCATCAAGCGCGCCGAGCGCTTCCAGTGCCTCCCTCGCCGCTGCGACCGAGGCTTCTGGCGGCGGGTCAAGCCAGGACAGCGCCTGCGGGTTGGCCGTCCCCCACTTCGCCAGCCGCAGCAATAGCGGCGCGAGGTCAGCCTGCATGATCTCGGCGGGCGCGAATTCGGGGCGGCCGGCATGGCCCGCTTCCTCCCACAACCGGTAAGCCACCCCTGGCCCCTGCCGCGCCGCACGCCCGGCCCGCTGCGCTGCCGAGGCTTGGCTGGCGCGGCGGGTCACGAGGTGGGTCGACCCTGCGGCCCGGTCGAACTCGGCCAGTCGCGCGAGGCCGGAGTCCACGACTATGCTCACCCCGTCCAAGGTCAGCGAGGTCTCAGCAATCGCGGTGGCGAGCACAATCCGGCGGCGGCCTTCGGAATCGCTGCGGATCGCGGCGCGCTGGGCAGCGGGTTCGATCTGGCCGTGGAGCGCGTGAATCGGCACGTCCTTTAGGCGCGGTTCGATCCGCTCCCGCACCCGCTCGATTTCGCGCACACCTGGGAGGAAGGCGAGGATGTCGCCCTGCTCTTCGCGCCATGCGGTCAGCACGGCTGCGGCCATACGATCTTCGATCTTCTGGGAGGTATCGCCACCAAGCCATTTGATTGCCAACGGAAAGCTCCGCCCTTCGCTTTCGATGATTGCTGCGCCTTCGCCCAGCAACCGGCCAAACCGCGCGCCGTCGATGGTCGCCGACATGACCAGTACGCGGAGATCTTCGCGCAGCACGGCGCGGGTCTCCAACGCCAGCGCGAGGCCCAAATCGCTGTCGAGCGCGCGTTCGTGCGCCTCATCGAATAGCAGTGCCGAGACGCCGGGAAGCTCGGGATCATCCACCAGACGGTTCACGAGGATCGCCTCGGTGACCACAAGGATGCGGGTCTTGGCGGAAACCTTGCTGTCGAGCCGGGTAATATAGCCCACCGTCTCACCCGGCTTTTCTCCAAGCATCTCGGCCATGCGCTCGGCTGCGGCACGAGCGGCAACGCGGCGGGGCGAGGTGAGAATGATCTGGCCGCTGCACCACGGCTGGCTCAGCAGATCGGGAGCAACCGCGGTGGTCTTCCCCGCCCCTGGCGGCGCAATCAGCACGCCAGCGCCTCGCTCTGCGAGTGCAGCGCGGATCTGCGGCAGGACGGCGTGGATGGGCAGGTCGGGGATCATGCCCCGTCCGTTACTCCGATCAATGCCCGCGCGCGACCGCGAATTGCGCCGCTTCGGCCATCGCCTGACGGGCCTTGCCATCCGGGAAAATCGAGATCGCATCGATCGCCCGGTGCGCGAAGTGGCGGGCGCGTTCGCGGGTGTCTTCGAGCGCATTGTGCTTGCCGATCAGCGCAATCGCATGGGCAAGGTCCGCGTCCGAGGAACGATGGCCGATGATCGCGTCCTTCCAGAACTTGCGCTCTTCCTCGTTGCCGCGGGCATAGGCGAGGATCACCGGCAGAGTCATCTTGCCCTCGCGGAAGTCGTCGCCCTGATCCTTGCCCATTTCTGCGGCGTCAGAATCGTAGTCAATCGCATCGTCGACCAGCTGGAAGGCGACGCCGAGATTGCGGCCATAGGATTCCAGCGCGCGCTCTTGCTCCTCCGAACATTCCGCCACCACAGCGCTGATCTGGCTGGCGGCGGCGAACAGCGCGGCGGTTTTCGCGCCGATGATGTGGAGGTATTGTTCTTCGCTGGTGGCGATCTGGCGCTGGGCTGAGAGCTGCGAGACTTCGCCTTCGGCGATTACAGCACTGGCGCGGGCGAGGATCGAAAGGACACGCAAGGACCCATCCTCGGTCATCAGTTCAAAGGCGCGGCTGAACAGGAAATCGCCGACCAGCACGGTCGCCGGGTTGCCGAAGATGATGTTGGCCGCCGCCTTACCGCGCCTGAGTTCGCTGCCGTCCACGACATCGTCGTGCAGCAGCGTGGCGGTGTGGATGAACTCAACTGCGGCGGCGAGCTTGTAATGACGGGTGCCCTTGTAGCCGACAAGTTCCACGCCCGCGAGCGTCAGCATCGGCCGCAGCCGCTTGCCCCCGCCTGAGATCAGGTGGCCAGCTAGTCGCGGGATCAGCGGAATCTCGCTCTGCATCCTCTCAAGGATGACAGCGTTGACAGAGTTCATGCCCGCAGCCGTCAGTGACAGCATCGGATCGAGTGTCGGCGCCTTGTGCGGCAGGGGAATGATATCGGCACTCATGCTGCCTGCGGCTCTAGGGCGGCCCCAGCGTGCTTGGCAAGCGCAGAATTGCTGCTAGTTTCGCAGCCGATGTCCGACAAAACGCAAACTCCGGTCGAGCCCGATCCGATGCTCGCTGCCTTCCGCAAAAGCATCGACAACATCGATGCCGCGCTGATCCACATGCTTGCCGAGCGGTTTCGGATCACGCAAGCCGTGGGCGAGTACAAGGCCAAGGTCACGCTGCCACCCGCCGATCCTGAACGTGAGGCGCGGCAGATCGCACGGCTGCGCAAGCTATCGGAGGAGGCCGATCTCGATCCCGAATTCTCGGAGAAGTTTCTGCGTTTCATCATCGATGAAGTGATCCGCCACCACGAGCGCGCGGCTGCGGGCTAAGTCTTGTCGCTGTCTTCGGCGGCGGTGGGCAAGGTCGGTTCGGGCGGCGGAGAGTGCGGGACGGATCGCTCTTGCCGTTGCTGCTCGCTGATCTGCCTCAGCAATTCCGCCCGTTCGCGCAGGATGCGCCGTTGGTTGCGGTTGTAGCTGCCAAAGCTGTCTTCGCCGATGCTATTGCCCCGCCCCTTGCGGGTCAGCGGCACTCCCAGACAGGTCGCATCGCGTCCCCGCGCCAGATCACACTCAGGTCCAATCCCAGCATTATCGATGACCGGAGCGACGTAGGGATTGCTGAACACGGTACGCTGGCCTTCCAGCGTATCGCCGGTGGCACATCCGCTAAGCAGGGCCGCGACTAGGATCATGCTGAGACGGATTGGATTCATGCCGGCGCTGCTCCGGTTTGGGACGCCCTTTCAGTCACCTGGCCGCCATGAACCGAGAGTGAATTGGACAGGAAAAGCATCGGTGTGAGCCAGCCTTCCCGGCAGGTGCGTTTCTTATTCGGCTGGCGGGCTTTCCGATGGGACAGCGGGCGTCGGCGCAGCCGGACCTTGTCGGAAGGCGCGATATTGCTCCATCAGCGCTCGGCGTTCTTCTGGCGGCAATTGACGCAAGGCCTCGCGCCGCTGTTCAGGCGACAAGCGTCGCAGTTGCCGCAACCGTTCTGACGCGCGCGCATCTTCGCGCAGCGGCTGGACGATATCCTTGCGGGTCAGCGCCTCGCCGTTTGCAACTTTGCGCTCCATCTCCGCACGCCGCGCGGCGACACGCTCGTCGGCAAGCTGCTGGCGGCGGGCCTGCGCTTCCTCAGCGCGCTGGCGGAAGGCCGCTTCTTCCTCCGGCGTCGGCACCGGGAGCCCTGCGGCGCGGCGTTGCTCAATCGCCTTGTCGATGCGACGGTCGATTGTCTCGCGCTGGGCGGCGTAGCGGCCTTGGCGCACTTCATCGATCCGGCGGAAGGCTTCGCTGAGCTCCTCGGGCGTGTCGACTGGCCCGACGATTTCGACCCTTGCAAGGCTTGCCGGTTCATTGGCGGCGGGCGATGCGGCGGCCATCACGGGCGCGGGCGCTGCCGCACGGGCTGGCGGCTTGCCCGTGATGCTGGCCCAAACCTTCTCAGCCGACGGCACGGGGATATCAAACTGCTGGAGCAAGCCCGTCGCGGCCGCTGCCGTGGCGAGCGCCCCGAAGCTGGCGATGCCAATGGCGATCCCTCGCCCCAGCCGCCAGCCGCGCCCACTCCGCCGCTGGCGTAAATCCGGCAACGGCGCAGGACGCACCTCGGCGGCGGCGAGTACCCGGTCGGCAAACCCGGCGGAGAGGCCGTGCACGGCGTAATCGTCCAGCGCCCGGGCCAGCGGGCTACCGGGAGCAATGGGCGCGCCCTGATCCTGTTCACTCACGCTCATGGCGCGTCTCCTTGCGCCGTCCACGCCTGCCGCAAGGCCGCGCGGGCGCGGTGCAGCAAGCTCTCGAACGCCTTGATATTCATCTCCATCGCCTCGGCTGCTTCGGCATTGGGCAATTCCTCGTAATAGGTCAGCACGATCGCGGCGCGTTGCCGTTCGGGCAGCGCCATGATCAGCGCCCGGGCGGTGCCGTCACGCTCGCCCGCTTCGATCATCGTGTCGGCCAGCGGAGCCTCGTCGGCGGTGTCTGGCACTTCGCCGTCCGACAACCGCCGGGTGCGACGGAGGCGGTCAATCGCGAGGTTGGTGACCACCCGTTGCAGCCAGCCACCGAGCCTCAGCGTTGCCGCCGCCTGACTGCCAACCGGATGGCGCGCCGCGATTTTCGGCGCCTGATCCCACAATCGCAAACAGGCTTCCTGCACAATATCCTCGGCCTCATGGGCATCGCCGGTCATCCGGTAACAGACGCGGTGGAGCGCGGCGGCGTGGCAGGCGATCACCTCGCGCAGCGCCGCCGGATCGCGCGCCGCCAGCCGTGCCGCCAATGCCGCATCATCGCCGGGTTCAGCGGTGCGCGTAGCAGAGGTCGAAGGCTCGCTGCTGGCGTTCATATCTCGGCGAAAATGGCCCCGTGTGCGTGTGGATCGGTCCGGTCCGTTGCGCTTACAACGCGGGGCTTGCGAAATCCCTTCGCAGCTTGCGTCAATCGGCGCGTGGCAGACGCAGTTCGACCAGCAAGCCGCCCAGATCCTCGCTCGTCGACAGGGTCACACTGCCGCCGTAGATTTCCGCCACATCCCGCACGATCGCGAGGCCAAGGCCGGTGCCCGGCTTGTCGGTATCGAGCCGGACGCCGCGATCGAAGATGCGGATACGCTCGGCTTCTGGAATGCCGGTGCCATCATCCTCCACCCAGATCAGGCACATCTTGGGATCGCGGGGAATCCCGGCCTCATCGGGGTCGATGGTGACGAAAACCGAACCGCCGCCATATTTGGCCGCGTTCTCGATCAAGTTGCCGAGCAGTTCGTCGAGATCCTGCCGCTCAAGCGAGACGGCGGCGTTCCGGTCACCGGCGATGTCTAGGCGGCCATCGGGATAAAGCCGCTCGACCGCACGGCGCACGGCTTCGGCGCTGGCCATGACATTGGTGCGCGCATGGCCGACCGCGCGGCGGCCGACGGCGCGGGCGCGGGCCAAGTGGTGGTCGACATGGCGCTGCATCGTGCGGGTCTCACGCATCACAGCTTCGCCAAGATCCGGCGCGCGGGCTGTGGCAGCGTTGGTCAGCACGGTCAGCGGGGTCTTTAACGCGTGGGCCAGATTGCCCGCATGGCGGCGCGCTTCTTCGGCTTGCCGCTCAGAGTGTTCGAGCAGCGCGTTCAACTCCTCGACCAGCGGCTGCACTTCGAGCGGGAGCGGCTCGGTAATGCGGTTCGCGCCGGTGGTGCGCAGGTTTTGGATCGCCGCCCGCACGCGCCGCAAGGGCGAGAGCCCGTAGCGAATCTGGAGCAGTGCCATCACCAACAGGCCCAGCCCTAGCACCGCAAAGCTCCAGATCAGGATCAGCCGTACTCGCCCGATCTGCGTGTCCATCTGCTCGGTCGCGCTGGCGACGGCGAAGGTCCAGCGCGTCTCGCTGCCGGGCAGGATCACGGTGCGTTCGGCAAGCCGCAGCGGCTCGCCCTTGAACTGGTCCGAGTTGTAGAAATGGATCTCGCTGTCGAAATGGTCGCCGTTGGTGTCAGCACCTTGCAGCTTCAGCGTCCGGTCCCACAGGCTGCGTGAGGGCCAAGGCTCGTAATTGCCGCCGCTGATCTGCCAGTACAGCCCGCTACCCGGCTCAAGAAAGCGCTGATCGCCAAGGGTGCGGTAGAAATAGACCTCGCCGCTCGCGTCGATTTCGGCAGACGCGATCATGGCGGTCAGGATATAGTCGAGCTGTTCGTCGAAATTGGCTTCGACCTGCGTGGTCAGGGTGCGTTCGAGCGCGATGCCGCCGCCGAGCAGGAGGACGAAAATCCACCCTGCCGCAATCAGCCCCATCCGCCGAGCGAGACTGGCGCGCGGTTGCGGCGCGGCAGCTGTGCTCACGTCATCCGGCACACCCCCAGCCTCGCCCGCAGGCAAGACGACAGGTGCATCGCCGCCGGGCGCCGCCGCCTCAGGCGCGGGGCTGGTCGGCGGGGTCGTCGAGGCTGTAACCGAGGCCACGGATGGTCGTTATCACGTCTGCGCCAAGCTTCTTGCGGATGCGGGTGACGAAGACTTCGATGGTGTTGGAATCGCGGTCGAAGTCCTGATCGTAGATATGTTCGATCAATTCGGTGCGGCTGACCACCTTGCCCTTGTGGTGCATCAGGTAGCTCAGCAGCTTGTATTCTTGCGCGGTCAGTTTGACCGGCTCGCCATCCAGCGTGACGCGGCCCGAACGGGTGTCCAGCCGGACATCGCCTGCGGTGAGTTCCGACGAGGTATTACCCGAAGCGCGGCGGATCAGGGCGCGCAGGCGGGCGATCAGCTCTTCGGTCTGGAACGGCTTGGCGAGGTAATCGTCAGCGCCCGCATCGAGGCCAGCGACCTTGTCCGACCACGAATCCCGCGCCGTCAGCACCAGCACCGGGAAGCTCCGCCCTTCCCGCCGCCACATGCCAAGTACAGTCAGCCCGTCGATCTCAGGCAGGCCCAGGTCGAGCACCACCGCGTCATAATCCTCGGTCGAGCCCATGAAGTGCCCGTCCTCACCATCGACCGAAAGGTCAACGGCATAGCCCTGCCCTTCAAGCGTCGATTTGAGCTGTGCGCCAAGGGTCGGTTCGTCTTCGACGATCAGAATGCGCATGATCCACCATTTCCAAGCTTAATGTTGCGCCGGGTCGTGCGCTTTTGCCGCTCATGCGTCAAGCAAGCGCCGCGCGCCTGTGCCGCTGCTTTCCCCCGATGATACAGCATCCCTGCCCGCCCGTCAGCGCGAACGGCCGATGATCCGCCCGGTGCGGGCGTCCACATCGACATGGGTAACGCGGCCATCCTTGATGAACTTGAGCCGGTAAGCCCGCGCGGTCGAATCATAGGCAAACCCGAGATATTCGGCGCCCTTCATCATCGGCAGAATCTTCGCCTCGATCTCGCCCGAACGCATGATGTTGCCCGCTTGCGCTTCGCGCCGGGCCTCACCCTGATCCCCGCGCGCCTGATCCTGCTGCGCCGCGGCGGGCGCAGTCACCAGCGCCGCAGCGGCCAGCGAACCAAGGATCAGGGCGGGAAAGCGTTTCATGACAGGATCATGCCTAGCTGAGGTCCATTGAACAAGCCGTGAATGGCACTACTTCGCGGGCGAGCCGGAATTCTTGAACAGTTCGTAAGTGATCGAAATGTTCACCCCGGCCTGAACCATACCCGGCTGCACGGGCGCAGCATCAGCCTTGGCGGCGCTCAACCGCATTTCCGCCATCTGCGGCATCGGGCTATTGCCGGTCAGCCCTTCGCTGATCGCCAGCACCTTGGCCCCGTCATAGCCGAGCATCGCGGCATAAGCCTTGGCCTGCGCCTGAGCCCGCTCGACCGCGCGCTTGCGGGCTGCGTCCTTGGCGGCAGTGTCATCGTCGATGCTAAAGCTCGGCCCGTTGATGTCATTCGCCCCGGCAACGACCAGCGCATCGAGCACCCGGCCCGTATCGTCGATCTTGCGCAGGATCACGCTCACGCGGTTCGAGGCCATGTAGCCGCGAAACACCTGGCGCTGGGTGGCCTGATCGTAATCGTAGCGCGCGTTCAGGTTGATGCCGGTGGTCTGGATGTCCTTTTCGGCCACGCCCAGCGCCTTGATCCGAGCGATCACCTTCTGCATCTCGGCCGAGTTCAGCCGCAAGGCCTCGGTCGCAGTTGCCGCTTCGGTGGTGACACCTGCGCCGATGGTGGCAGTATCCGGGGCGACATCGACGCTCTCATAGACGTTGAGTTCGACCACTGGACCGGTTGCGGCAATATCGACATTGGCGCCAAGCGCCGCCGCAGGAAGCGTCAGCGCCGAGGCGGCGATAAAGGCAATGGCGGGTTTCATCATGATAAGTATTCCTCCGATTGGTCGCGCCTCTGGACCCGTTCAGCTTTCGCTGCACTGAACCGGCGGGAAACGCGCTCTTGTGGCGCGGGGGCCAAGCCCCTACTTGGCCCATCCCATGGCACAGCCCCCCATCTTCTCGCTCGAAGGCATCGCGTTGCAGCAAGGCGGGCGCTGGTTGTTCGGTGGCCCGACTCCCACCAGCGGCGCGGCACCCATCGATCTCCACGTGCTGCCGGGTGACCGGCTGGCGCTGATCGGCCGGAACGGCGCAGGCAAGACCACGCTGTTGCGGCTAATCATGGAACGGATCGATGCCGACCGCGGCGCGCGGCGAATCAAGCCGGGCACGCGGATCGTGTTTCTGGAACAGGACCCGGATTTCGGCAGCGCGGAAACGCTAATGGACTTCGCGCTCGGCGGAGAACTGCCGCCCGAGCGCCACGAGGTCGAGGCCATCGCAGGCCAACTCGGCATCGATATGAGCCGCGAGGCCGTGACCGCTAGCGGCGGGGAGCGGCGCCGCGCCGCGCTCGCCCGCGCATTGGCGCAGGATCCCGATCTGATCCTGCTCGACGAGCCAACCAACCACTTGGATCTGGCCGCGATCGACTGGTTGGAGGACTGGCTGTCGCGCTATCGCGGGGCCTTCATCACCATTAGCCATGACCGCACCTTCCTCACTCGCCTGACGCGCGCGACCCTATGGCTCGACCGCGGGACGCTGCGGCGCAAGGAGGTCGGCTTCGGGGGATACGAGGCGTGGGAAGAACAGGTCTATGCCGAAGAAGCCCGCGCGGCGGAGCGGATGGACGCCAAGCTGAAGCTGGAGGCGCACTGGCTCGAACGCGGGGTCACGGCGCGGCGCAAGCGCAATCAGGGGCGGCTGGAGAAGCTCTACCAGATGCGCGCGGCGCGGGCGGCGATGATCTCGGGCGCGGGAACTGCGAAGCTCAAACTGTCGAGCGACGATGACTTCAAATCCAAGTCGGTGATCGTCGCTGAGAACATTTCCAAGTCCTACGGTGACCGTCCGATCATCAAGCCCTTTACCCTGCGTATCCAGAACGGTGACCGCATCGGGATCGTCGGTTCGAACGGCGCAGGCAAGACCACCTTGCTGAAATTGCTCACCAAAGAGCTGGATCCCGACACCGGCAGCGTCACCCACGCGCGCACCCTGACAGGGGTGATGATCGACCAGCAGCGCAAGTTGCTCGAGCCCGGCGCGACCGTGCGCCAGATTGTCGCCGAAGGGGGCGACTGGGTCGATGTTCGCGGGGTGCGCAAGCACGTTCAGGCGTACCTCAAGGACTTCCTGTTCGATCCCGGTCTAGTCGACACCAAGATCGGCATTCTGTCCGGCGGCGAACGCTCCCGCTTGTTGCTGGCGCGCGAATTTGCCCGTACCGCCAACCTGCTGGTGCTGGACGAGCCGACAAATGATCTCGACCTTGAAACTCTTGATTTGCTTCAGGAAGTTATCGCCGATTTCGATGGCACGGTGCTGATCGTCAGCCACGACCGCGACTTTCTTGACCGGACGGTGACGGTCACTCTGGGCCTCGACGGGTCCGGCAAGGTGGACATTGTGGCGGGCGGCTATGCCGATTGGGAAGCCAAGCGCAAAGCGCCGATAACCTCGGTAAAACCCGCGTCAACCGCTGCACAAGCCCGGTCAAACGGCCCTCAAGCTACAGCTGACAAGGGTGGGACAGCCAAACCCGCTCCGTCTGTCAAACTGACCTACAAGGACCAGCGCGATTACGAGATCCTACCAGCACGGATCGAGGAACTCGAAGGCGTCATCGCCAAGGGCGAAGCGCTGCTGAACGATCCCGAACTCTACGCCAAGGACCCCCAAAGGTTCGCGACTATCAGCAAGGGCATTGAAAACGCCCGGGCGGAAAAGGGCGCGGCCGAAGAACGCTGGCTGATGCTGGCCGAGCTGGTCGAGGGGTGAGCGCCCCCGCACCGGGGGACCATGTCGAAGCGCTGCGAGCGCAAATCGCGGCCTGCACTTTGTGCGCCGAGCACCTCCCGCTCGGCCCGCGACCCATCGCGCGCTTTTCCGCCACAAGCCGCCTCCTGATCATCGGGCAGGCGCCCGGCACCAAGGTTCATGCCAGCGGCGTGCCGTGGGACGATGACAGCGGAGACCGGCTGCGCGGGTGGCTGGGGCTCGACAAAACCACCTTCTACGATCCGGCACAGGTCGCACTGGTGCCAATGGGGTTCTGCTACCCCGGCAAGGCCAGCGGCGGAGATGCCCCGCCGCGCAAGGAATGCGCGCCGCAGTGGCATGACGCTGTGCTCGGCGTGCTCCCACCCGAGCGCTTGACCTTGCTGGTCGGCATTCATGCACAGGCGCGTTATCTGCCGCATCTGAAGCGCCTCAGCCTTGCTGAACGGGTCAGCCGCTTCGATGAAGATTGGCCGTTTGTCGCCCTGCCCCACCCCGCCTGGCGATCACGCCTGTTTATGGCGAAACACCCGTGGTTTGATCGCGAAATTCTTCCGCAACTTCGCGCCAAGGTGCAGGCTATGCTCGGTCACGTGATCCGGTAAAATTCCGCCACCCGTTCCAGCGCGATGCGCAGCACCAGCTTGCCGCTGCGGGCGGGCCAGCCGAGGGTCTTTTCCGCTTCGGGCAGAGCCTCGCCCGCGCAGACGACGCGCCACAGAATGTCCTCCAGCCCGCGTCCTGCCGCCTTGATCGCTCCGTCGAAGCGCTGGCGGGCGGCGACTTGGCGCTCGCTCGCCGACAGCCCGCGCTCACCGGTCGATTTGACCCGTACCGGGTCCCACCGCATCGTCACGTTGGGGGATAGCTGCGCGCGCTCGTAATCAGCCCGAAGCGCCTCGCCCGCATCCAGCAAGCGATCGTTGAGATGCCCACGCGCGTGCAGCCAAACGAGCGGGCTTTCGGCGAGATTGACCGTCACTGTGCGGCGCGGCTTCACCCCGCCTTTGATCAGCACCCGGCGCGGGCCTTCAGGGGTAAGTTCGCGTTCAACCAACTGGCGCTTCATGGCATATCCTCCGCTTGCTGAGCGGAAAGCGACTTGCCAAGAGCGCACATCTGTAGGAAAGAAAAAACCAATCCGGTTAATTCAGGCAAGTTCTTGTTCGCCTACCGCTTTGCTACTTGAGGCGCGTACTTGTGCGCCTGCCGCTTTGCTATTTGAGGGCGTTTTTGCCGCCCTACCGCTTCGCTATTTGAGGGCGTTTTTGCCGCCCTACCGCTTCGCTATTTGAGGGCGTGACATGACCAACCGCATCCGTGACATCCGCAAGGCCAAGGGGCTGACGCTGGCCGATCTGGCCGCCGCCTGCGATCCGCCGACCACCGCGCAGACCATCGGGCGGCTGGAGACCGGGATGCGCCAGCTCTCGCTCACCTGGATGAACCGCATTGCCGCCGCGCTCGGCGTCGAGCCCGCCAGCCTGATGCGCGCCGAGACGGCAGCACCTGCGCAGATCGTTGCAGAACTCGCCGCCAGTGGCCCCGAAGCACTGACCGCCCAGCGCGAGGCGCTGTTGCCGAGCGACTTCGCCGCCGAAGATGGCCCTGCCCCGTTGGTGCTGGCGGTGAAGGACAGCGTTGGCGAATATCGTCCCGGCGACTTGGTGTGGCTGCGCCCGCTTGATCCCGCCGACGCGGCGAGCGCGATCAACCGCGATTGCCTGCTGCCGCGCCCCGGCGGACGCTTTGCCTTCGGGCGGTTGATCGACCGGCGCGGCACGCTGGTCGGCTTGCTCCCACCGGGCTCGGGGCAGAAGCAGGTGGTGGTCGATAATCCGGCATGGATCGCGGTCGCCTTCATGCTCGTCAGGCCGCTGTGAGGCAGCCGCGATGAAGCACGTCCTCGCGCTCTCGACGCTCTATCCCAATCCGGTCCATCCGCGGTTCGGCACCTTCGTTGCGCGGTCGCTGGAGGCGCTGGCAAAGCGCGGCGATTGGCGGGTGACACTTGTCAATCCCATCGGCCTGCCGCCCTTGGCTTTGGGCCGCTACCGCCCGCTTGCAGACCTGCCGGAAGTGAGAGAGGAGGGCGGCGTCACGGTCCACCGCCCGCGCTTCACTTTGATCCCGCGCATCGGCGCGCGCCGCAACGCCGGGGCCATCGCCCGCGCGTGCCTGCCACTGGTGCGCCGCATCCATGCGGCAACGCCCATCGATATGCTCGACGCACAGTTCTTCTTCCCTGACGGCCCCGCCGCCGCCGAGATCGCGCGGGCGATGGGCCTGCCGCTATCGATCAAGGCGCGGGGTAGCGATATCAGCTTCTGGGGCGAGCAGGACTTTGCCCGAAAGCAGATGCTCGACGCCGCGAAGACTGCCACCTGGATGCTCGCCGTGAGCCGCGACCTAGCGGGGCAGATGGCAGCGATGGGCATGGATTCGGAGCGGATCACGGTCCACTACACCGGGCTCGACCGCGACCGGTTCCGGCCGTTCGGCCACACGCAATTGCGCGCGCAGCTGAGCCGCGAGCTGGGTTTCGATATGCCTGACAATGCCCCGCTGCTCGCCTGTGTCGGCGCGCTGATCGAGCGCAAGGGTCAGGGCATTGCGATCGCTGCATTGCACGATATTCCCGGCGCGCGGCTTGTGCTGATTGGCAAGGGCGAGGACGAGGCACGGCTGCGCGCGCTGGCGGTGAGCGAGGGCGTTGCAGACCGGGTGCATTTTGCCGGCTCAATCGACCATGACCTGATGCCGCTGATCCTGTCAGCGGCGGATGTCATGGTGCTACCCACGGTAAGCGAGGGGCTGGCGAATGCGTGGGTCGAAGCGCTCGCCTGCGGGACGCCTGTTGTCACGAGCGATGTCGGCGGCGCCCGCGAGCTGATATCCTGCGATACCGCCGGACGGCTGGTGGCGCGCAATCCTGCGGCGGTGGCGGCAGGGATCAATGCGGTGCTAAACAACCCGCCGGAGCGCGAGGCTGTGTCCGCGCTGACAGAAGCGTTCAGCTGGGAAGCCAATGCCGCCGCACTGGCCGCGCATTATGAGCGGCTGCTGGACGCGGCCTGAGCCGCAACCCTGCCCCTTAGCCCTCGCCGCGCGCCAGCTTGTCCTGACGGTCTGTCGCAGTCTCGGTTGGCACGAAGCTGGTGGAGGTCACGCCCATCCAGATCAGCAACGGGCCCGCCATGTAGATTGAAGAATAGGTGCCGATGAACAGGCCCGCAGTGATCGCCGCGACCATGCCGAACAGGCTCGGTGGGCCGAAGATCAGCAGCGGGATCAGCGCGATGAACAGCGTCAGCGACGTCATCACTGTGCGTGCCAGCGTCTCATTGACTGACAGGTCGAGCAGCTCGCTGAGCGGCATCTTGCGATACTTCTTAAGGTTCTCGCGGATGCGGTCATAGACGACGATGGTGTCGTTCAGCGAATAGCCGATGATGGCAAGGATCGCCGCGACGATCTGCAAGCTGAACTCCATCTGCGTCAGCGCAAACAAGCCCACCGTGACCGACACGTCATGCACCAGTGCGAACATCGCGCCGACACCGAACTGCCATTCGAACCGGATCCAGATATAGACCGAAACCGCGGCCATTGCGGCCAACAGCGCGAGGATCGCCTGATTGCGGAACTCGCCCGCGACCTTACCTGAAACTGTGTCGTTGCCGTCCTTGCGCGCGTCGGGATATTCCTTCGCAATCGCCGCGATCACCTTGTCGCCGATGGCGGTTGCGGCGCCCGGCGTGTTCTCGGTGCCTTCAGGCAGGGAGACGCGGATCGAGACCTGATTGGGGGCGCCGAATTCCTGCACCACCGGCTCGCCATAGCCGAGCCCACCGACCAGCTCGCGCAGGGACGGGATCGGCGCAGTCTCGCGCTCCTTGAAGGTCATGCGGACTTCCTGACCGCCGGCGAAATCGACCCCGAAATTGAGGCCATTGACCAGCACAGCCGCCCAGCTGCCGAAGATCAGCACAAGGCTGAGCACGAAGAACGGGATGCGCAGTTTCAGGAACTTGATGTTGGTGTTGTCAGGGACAAGCTTCAGGAGTTTCATGGGTGCTTGCTCCTCAAATCGTGATGTCGTTGGGCCGCGCCTTGCGCAGCCACCCGGCGACAAACATGCGGGTCAGCGTCACCCCGGTGAAGACCGAGGTGATGATGCCGATCACCAGAACCACGGCAAAGCCCTTCACCGGCCCCGATCCGAAGGCGAACAGCGCCACGCCGGAAATGACGTTGGTGAGGTTCGCGTCCCAGATCGCGCGACTGGCTTCCTTGTAGCCGGTCTCGACCGCAGCGACCACCTTTCGGCCGCGTGCGCGCTCTTCGCGGATACGTTCGTTGATCAGCACGTTGGCGTCCACCGCTGCGCCGATGGTGATGACGAAGCCCGCGATCCCCGGCAGGGTCAGGGTGAACCCGCCCGCCGCCATGAGGCCGAGCAGCATCAGCACGTTGAGCACCAGCGCGATGGTCGCATAGACGCCGAACCGGCCGTAGGTCGCGATCATCAGCGCGATCACCGCGATGCTGCCGATCGCCATCGCAAGCAGACCCTTGCGGATCGAGTCCGCACCAAGGTCAGGCCCAACGGTGCGCTCTTCCACGACGGTCAGCGGCACCGGCAACGCGCCCGACCGCAGACTGATCGCAAGGCTGTTGGCGCTTTCCGGCGTGAAGCTGCCTGAAATCTGCGCGCTACCACCGATGATCGGCGTCTGGATCGTCGGCGCGGACAACACCTGCTTGTCGAGGATGATCGCAAACGGCTTGCCCACGTTCTCGGTCGTCAGCTTGGCGAACTTGGCACCCCCCTGCGAATCGAAGGTGATATTGACGATGTTGCGGTTGGTCTCGGGATCGACCCCGGCCTGAGCGCCCGTCAGATTGTCGCCGCGAATGCCGCCCAGCCGGTTGACCGTGACGAACTGGCCTTCCGCCCCGCTGCCCGGCGCATAGGGGAAGACCTCCGTGCCGACCTGCGATCCGGCAGGGTCAGCCACCAGCTTGAATTCGAGCTGCGCGGTCTTGCCGAGCAATTCGCGCAAGGCATCCGGGTCCTGCAAGCCGGGCACCTGCACCACGATCCGGGTCGAGCCCTGACGGATGATGGTCGGCTCCCGCGTGCCGAGTTCGTCGATCCGGCGGCGCACGACTTCGGTCGCGCTGTCCATCGCATCGTCGAGCGCCTGATTGACCCCCGCCTCGGTCTGGCTCAGCACCATGCGCTGGCCATCCACAACCTGGAGGCTCCATTCGCGCACCGTGGTTTGGCCCTGCATCACCGGCTCGATCAGCCCGCGCGCACGATCAATATCACCAGCGTTTTCGAGCATGAAGGACAACTGCCCGCCCGCCGTCGAGACATCGCCGATGCGGATGCGCGGCTTGGCGTTGCGCATCAGCTGGCGCACGGTTTCTTCCATGTTCGTCAACCGCTGAGCGCGCACATCGTCGGCCCTCGCTTCGAGCAACAGGTGCGAGCCGCCCGCAAGATCGAGACCGAGATTGACCTGCGGATTGGGCAGCGCCGAGGGCCAGTCGAGACCGGAGACATTGAACAGCGAAGGCAAGGCCAGCACGGCGGCGGCCAGTGTCAGCCCCCACAGCCACAGCTTTTTCCAGAGCGGGAATTCGAGCATTGCGTCAGGGTCTCACGCGCATAAGGTCAGGTACGGCACCAGTATCAAGGCGCGGCGTCAGTCGTTGGCGGGCTTGCCGCCCGGCGGGATGATGTCGCCCAGCGTGGCCTTGATCGCCTTCACGCGGACATTGGTGCCCAGTTCGAGCTCGACATAGGTTTCGTCGACCTTGATCACCTTGCCGACCAATCCGCCAGCAGTGACGACCTGATCGCCCTTCTTCACGGCGGCGATCTTGGCCTGGTGATCCTTCTGGCGCTTCATCTGCGGGCGGATGATCAGGAACCAGAAGATGGCGATCATGCCAACGATCGGCAGGAAGCTGATCCAGGCCGGCGGCGCGCCTGCGGCACCTGCGCCAGCGGCGGCAAGAAGGTCGAATGTCATAGGTAAAGCCCGTCAGGATCCCGTGAAAGATATGCAAGGGTCACCCCTCGCCGTACAAGTGGGCGCGCCTAGCAGCATTGCAAGCGCCCCGCAATCGCGCCTTCTTGGCGGCCACCTGTCGGTGGCGCAGACCACCCGCCCCGCCTCCCCGCCCTGCCACCATAACATAGTGGTACTATTGGTGGCCGGGCGGGGAGGCGGGGCGGGTGGTCTGCGGTTCGCGCCAGCGAACCCACAAACAAGGGTGCCAAACCCGCTTGCCAGCCCCAATCATGCCCCCTATAGGCCCCGCTCCACTGGTGTCGGGACGTAGCGCAGCCTGGTAGCGCATCACACTGGGGGTGTGGGGGTCGGAGGTTCGAATCCTCTCGTCCCGACCAGTGGTTTCTCCCTTTTCGCCCCCCTCATACCGCGCCGCGCAGGCAATTGCGCACGGGGTGCGGGCGGGTTAGGCTGCGGGCCTCGCTTCTTACGAAAGCCCTGCCCCATGAGCCGCTGGCGTCATGCCGCTCCCATTGACGATATTCGCGCCGCCTTGCGGGCCGGACCGACCGTGCCTGATCGCTTTGCGATAGCGACGCTGGTGGAAGTGGACGGCTCGGCCCCGCGCGATGTGGGCGCGCAGATGCTCATTACCGACGATGAATATTGGGGCTTCCTGTCGGGCGGCTGCATCGAAGCCGATGTCGCGCGCCACGGACGCGAGGCGCTGGCCCAGGGTGCGCCGCGCCTGCTGCGCTATGGCGAGGGTAGTCCGTGGATCGACATCAAGCTCGCCTGCGGATCGGGGATTTCCGTGCTGGTGGAACCGGTGGCGGCGGACGAACCGGTGGTCGCGGCATTGCTGGCAGGCTGGGAAGCGCGCCATCCCGTGCTGTGGTCAAGCGACGGCCGCGCGCGCCTTGCCGCCGCCAGCGACGAGATGCATTGCGATACATGGGACGGCGCGCGTTACACCCGGCTGTTCACCCCGCCCTTGCGGCTAGTACTGATTGGCGAAGACGGCGCGGCGCTGACTGCGGCGACGCTGGCGCTGGAGCTGGGCTGGGAGGTAGCGCTGATCGCGCCCGGCGGGCCGGAGGTGGCTCCCTTCCCCGGCATCGCCTATCACCGCAGTGATCCCGCACGCGCGCTCGCCGCCATCGGCCTCGACCGCTGGACTGCGATTGCCGTGCTCTCGCATGACCGCGAGGATGACGAGCGCGGGCTCGCAGCAGCTTTGCAAAGCGATGCGTTTTATGTCGGCGCCATTGGCGCACGGGCGCGGCTGGATGCGCGGGTGGCGCGGCTGCGCGGGCACGGCGTGAGCGAGGCGGCCATTGCGCGCCTTCATGCCCCCATCGGTCTCTATGGCTTCGGCAAGTCACCGCGCGAAGTGGCACTGTCACTGGTGGCGGAGGTGGCGCAGGCGTTCCATGCGCGCTCGGCGGCGGCGAGATCGGCAGGCGTGTCGATGTCGAGCAGCGTGCCGCTCTCCGCCGTATCAATATAGGCGACCGCCTCGGGACGCTGTTTGATGAGCGCGGTTGCGCCCTGATCGCCCGTCAGCGCCAGCAAGTCGGCAAAGGCTGCGCGGGTCAAGGCGACCGGGTGGCCGGGCTTGCCTTCCAGCCGGGGTCGAGCGGCGTAGACTGCTTGTTCAGCCGCCTCGGTCAGCGCGGGGCACAGGGAAACCGGCACCAGCGGCATATCGCCGAGGAAAATGCACACGCCTTTGGCATCAGGCGCGATAGCAGCGATCCCTGTGCGCAAGGTTCCAGCCATGCCCTCGGCCCAGTCGGGCGCGTGGAGGATGCGCGCATCCAGCCCCACCAGCGCCGCACGAATGCCCGCGTCGTCCGCGCCGGTCACCACCACGACCTCCGCAAAGCCCGCAGCCGAAACCGCCTCAGCGACGCGCCGAATCACCGGAGCGCCCGCCAGATCGACCAGCAATTTGCCCCCGCCAAAGCGCCGCCCTGCCCCTCCGGCGAGGATCAGCGCCGACCAGCCCTGCAAGTTACGCCTTGGCTTGCGTGAGCAGCGGCAGATTGCGGATGCGCTTGCCGGTCGCCGCGCTCAACGCGTTGGCGAGTGCAGGCGAGGCGGGCGGCAGGCCCGGCTCTCCAATCCCGCCGGTTTTCGCACCACTTTCGATGAAGTGGACGTCCACCGCAGGCGGCGCGTCGGCCAGCTTGAGGATCGGGTAGTCCGCGAAATTGCTCTGCACCACCGCGCCCTTGTCGAGCGTGACCTGCTCTCCGATCGCCGAGGACAGGCCCATGATCAGCCCGCCCGCGATCTGCGCTTCGGCGTTCAAGGGGTTCACCGTGGTGCCGCAGTCGACCACGGCCCAGGCCTTCAAGACCTTGGGGCTGCCGTCTTCCTTGACGCTGGCTTCGACCACTTCGGCCACAATGGTGTCGAAGCTTTCGACAATCGCAATCCCGCGGCCGACACCTTCCGGCAGCGGCGTGCCCCAACCGGAGCGCTTAGCGACCATGTCCAGCGCAGCCAGATGCCGCGAGCCGGGGGCAAGGTGCTTGCGCCGGAACTCGTAGGGATCTTCACCCGCTGCCGCCGCCAGCTCGTCCATGAAGCTTTCGGTGTAGAACCCCATCTGGGTCGCATTCACCGAACGCCAAGGCCCATCGATCTGGTTCGACTGATAGGCGAAATGGCGGCGCGAGGTTGCGGGGATGGCGTAGATGAACGGCACCTCACCCTCAGCGTTGCCGCTCTGCACGTAATCGGTGCGCCAGCCGGTAATTTTGCCGTCCTTGAGCGAGGCCTTGAGGCCCGCCGAGGATTGCGGGCGATAGGTGCCGTGGCGCACCTCTTCCTCGCGGCTCCACACCAGCTTGACCGGATAGGGCACTTGCTTGGCGAGCACGGCGATCTGGTCGATGATCTCGACGAGATCGGGGAAGCGCCGGCCGAAGCCGCCACCCATGATCATCGGGTTAAAGACGACCTTGTCGACCTCCAGCCCGGCAGCCTTGGCAGCCTTGGCACGGGTCGAGAGCGGGTCCTGCAAGCCACCCCAAATCGTCAGCACGCCGTCCTTGAAGTGACCGGTGAGCGCGAAGGGCTCCATCATCGCGTGGTGGAGGAAGGGGACGCGGTATTCGGCCTCGACGACCTTTACCCCCGCCGCACCGAAGGCCGCATCGACATCGCCGTCGCCGCCGACATTGTCAGGCTCGCCGCCCGCTTTGCGCTGCTTCTCCTGCGCAGCGTAGATCGCCGGGGTCGACATCGCGCTGTGGCCGCCATCGGTAAACTTGGGGCTCAGTGCGGCGAGGCCCTTGGTCGCGGGCCAGTATCCTTTGGCGACCACGATCACGGCGTCGGGCAGCTTTACCACCTTCTCAACGCCCGAGATCGCGAGCGCCGGGGCCTCGTCGACCGATTCCAGCTTGCCGCCGCGCACCGGAGCCGCCGAGATGGTCGCAACGCGCATGTCGGGGAGCATGAAGTCGATCCCGTATACTGCCGATCCATCAACCTTGGCGGGTATATCGCGCCGCGGGACGGGCTCGCCGATCAGCTTCCACTGATCGCGGGTCTTGAGCACCGGATCGCTGCTGAGCGATCGCGTCGCTGCGCCTGCTGCCAGCTCGCCGTAACGCAAGCTGCGACCCGACTTGGCGTGGGTCACCTTGCTGTCAGCCGTGGTCAGTTCGCTTTCGGGAACGCCCAGCCGGTCGGCCGCTTCGGCCACCAGCGCCGCACGCACGGCTGCACCGGTCCGGCGCATTGCGACCTCACCGGTGAAACGGATCGCGGATGACCCGCCGGTGATCATCAACGGCATGGACCGCGCCATCATGCCGATCACGGCATCGGGGATCAGCCCGGCCACCGTGTCGCCCACCATCGTGGGCAGGAAGCCCTTGGCAAGCGCCGCGTTGGCGAAAGCCATATCGGCCGGAGCCTGTTCGATTGTGACCTTTTCCCACGCCGCATCGAGTTCATCCGCCAGCATCTGGCCGAGCGCGGTGTGGGACCCCTGACCAAAGTCGATATGCGGCGAGAACAGCGTGACGGTGTCGTCCTCGGCAATGGTCATGACGCTGTTGAAGGCGTGCTTGCCCTCGCCCCCGATCAGCGTGTTGGCGCGCCCCTTGGCGCTGCTGTCAGTCCACCACACGCCAAAGATGCCGCCACCCACCACCAAGGCGCTGCCGGCGAGGAAGATCCGCCGCTTGACGCCCTTGCGCTTCGGCTTTGCCGCCGGGGCAGCGGTTTCGGGATAATCGAGATCGGGATTGGGATTGTCAGCCATCATGCCTCTCCCGTCTGAGCGGCTGCGCCGGTGGCAGCGAGGATCGCTGAGCGGATGCGCGGATAGGTGCCGCAGCGGCAGATATTGGTCATCGCCTCGTCAATCTGCGCGTCGCTGGGCGTGCCGACCTGCTCGATCAGCGCCACCGCCGCCATGATCTGGCCCGACTGGCAATACCCGCATTGCGGCACCTGCGCGTCGATCCAGGCCTGCTGCACCTTGTGGAGCGTCCCGTCGGCGGCCTTCAGACCTTCGATCGTGGTCACGGCCTTGCCAGCGACATCGCTGATTGGCACGCTGCACGAGCGTGTCACCGCACCATCGACATGCACCGAACACGCCCCGCAGGCGGCAATCCCGCAACCGAACTTGGTTCCGGTCAGGCCGAGATCGTCACGCAGCGCCCACAGCAGCGGAGTATCGGCGTCAGCCTCCACGCTCACCGGTTTGCCATTGACCGAAAATGCGATTGCCACAACTGGCTCCCCCGCTGGTTGATATGCGTCCCATATAGCAACCTGTCAGCGCGCCGCCTAATGGAAAGACACGCCGTGAGCGGACTTGCGGGCGGGACGCGCGCTTCGTAAGCGCAGGGGTGAGAGAGGAACTCCCCATGGCTCACACTGCCCCCACCCCGCCCCGCATGCGTTCATGGCTGTTCGCGCCCGGTGACAGCGAAAAGAAGATGGGCAAGGCGATTGCCAGCCCGGCGGATATCGCGCTGCTGGATCTGGAGGATTCGGTCTCGCCCGAGAACAAGCCTGCCGCCCGCGGCATGGTGGCGGAGCAGATCGCCGCGTCGGACAACGCCGCGCGGCTGTGGGTGCGGATCAACCCGATCAGCACGGCGGACTGCATCGCCGATCTCGCCGCGATCATGCCGTCACGCCCTGGAGGGGTGTTTCTGCCCAAGGCGGAAGGGGCAGCGGATATCACCCATTTGCACCGCTATCTCACTGCGCTTGAGGCCGCGAACGGCATCCCGCAGGGGCGCACATTGATCGCCGCATTAGTCACCGAGACGGCAGCAGCGATGTTCCGCACCGGCGATTATGCGGGCGACTATCCGGGCAAGGCGCGGTTGGTGGCGATGAGCTGGGGGGCGGAGGATCTGTCCTCGGCCCTCGGCGCGCAGGAGCAGCGCGGGTCGGACGGTGAATATTCGCACACCTATGAAATGGCGCGCAGCCTGTGCCTGATCGGCGCTTCGGCAGCCGGTGTTGCTGCCATCGAGACGGTGCAACCGGAATTTCGCGACCTCGAAGCACTGGAGCGCCGCGCCAAATCGGTGCGGGCGCAGGGCTTTCGCGGGATGCTGGCGATCCACCCGGCGCAGGTCGATCCGATCAACACTTCCTTTACTCCGAGCGCCGAGGAATTGGCGCACGCGAAGGCGGTGGTGCAAGCCTTTGCCGATCACCCCGGCGCGGGTGTGGTGGCATTGGACGGCGCGATGCTCGACCGTCCGCATCTGGCGCTCGCGCAGCGGCTACTGGCGGAGGCATCCGCGAAATAGGTTAAACTTCTTTCCTACTTTAACCTGATTGGTCATTTTTGCGCGACTCAACCAATTTGGAGCGCGCTATGTCTCTCGTCGACGCACTTATCGGACCCCTCGCCTCGATCATCGACAAGATCATTCCCGACAAGGAGGCGCGGGCCAAGGCCAAGCTGGAACTGATCGCGCTCGAAGGGACGCAGGAAATGCGGATGATCGAGGCGCAATTGCAGGCCATCGTCGCCGAGGCCAACTCCGCCGACCCCTGGACCAGCCGCGCCCG